>Ga0302326_10012392_pt1 | contig 18202 bp, 10 predicted proteins | sample Palsa_T0_3_FD_202264 | JGI IMG/M metagenome (GOLD analysis project Ga0302326, IMG submission 202264) | Peat permafrost microbial communities from Stordalen Mire near Abisko, Sweden - Palsa_T0_3 | ecosystem: Environmental > Terrestrial > Soil > Palsa > Peat permafrost | place: Sweden: Abisko...
TCGAAGGCGCGCCGAGCCTCGCCCGCGACGACCAACGCGTAGCCGCGCTTTCTTCCGCCGCGGTCACCCTCGCGATTCGCAAGTACTTGCAAACGCCGGCCGTCACCGGCTTGCTGACGCCCGAGCGGCCCCAGCTCAACGCGGCGGCTGAGCCGCCGCCCACGACCGTCACGGACGACTTCAGCGGCCGCGCGCCGCGCGGGCGTTACACCGAGGCGCGCTACGTCCGCGATCTGCTGGCGGCGCCACTCAACCTGCAAACGCGCGTCCGCCCGACCTCGTTCGTGCTGCCGAACGGTCTGCGCGTCCTCGTAGCGGAAGCGCATGCGAACGCGACGGTCTTCGTCGAAGGCACGCTGCTGGCGTCGGAGCGCTTCGACCCGGCCGGCAAGGACGGAACCGGGGCCATGCTTTCGACCCTGCTCGACGACGGCACGCCGCAAACCGGCTTCGACGAGCGGCACCGGATCCTCGACGAACTCGGCGCCACGATGGATCTCGGCTTCAGCTTCAACGCGCACGGCCGGGCCCGCGATCTCGACCGCTTGATCGGCCTGATCGCCGACGACGTGCAACATCCGGCCCTTCGGGCGGCCGACTTCGAGACCGTCCGCAAGCAAACGCTGGCCGCCGTCGCCGAGCGCGACGAAGATCCCGACGACCGCGCCGACTCCGAGTTCGAGCGGATGTTGCTGACCCCGAGCGATCCGACCCTGCGCGAACCAACCGCGGCCAGCATCAGTGCGATCACGCTCGCGGACCTGCGCGCCTACGCGCGCGCCTATCTGCGGCCGGACCTGACGCTGATCACGATCGTGGGCGACGTGAATCCACGCGACGTCGAGGCCAAGGTGCGCGCCGCCTTCGGCGCTTGGAAGAAGCACGGGCCGAGGCCGAGCCTCGATCCGGGCCCCATGCCGCCGTCGCATCCCGGCCTGCGCATCATCGTCACCAACCGGCCCTTCGTGCAAGTGCAGGTCGGCTGCCCGGCGGTCGCGCACGGCAGTTACGACTACTACGCCCTGAACGCCATCAACGAAATGCTCGGAGCGGACGGCGCCTTCGACACGCGCCTGGTCAGCACGCTGCGGCTGCGCCTGGGCATCGTGTCCTGGGTCGCGAGCGACCTGCAGACCGACCGCTACCGCGGGATCTTCCGCTTCCGCCTGCGGGCGGATCCCAAGACGGTCGGGCGCGCCGTCGCGACGCTGCGCGAGGAGCTGGCACGCCTGCACGACGACCCCGTCGGCCCGTTCGAACTGGGCCGGACCCGAACGAAAATCGTCGCCGGTGGTTTGGTTTCGGAGGAATCGACGCAGGTGGTCGCCGCGCGGGTACATACGATGGGGTTGGACGGGCTGCCGCTCGACTACGAAGCGACGCTGCCCGCGCGCTATGCATCACTCGACGGAGCCGCACTCGAAGCCGCAGCCCAGCGCTACCTGCACCCCGAATCTCTCGTCGAAGTCTACGAAGGACCACTACAATGAGTGTTAGCGCCGCCGCCGGAAACCGAATCACGACGGTCGATCCGGCCACCGGAACGACCCTCGAGACCTACCCCGTCTCCGATGCGGACGCGATCGACTCCATCCTTTCGCGCGCCGCGAACGCATTTCGCGGCTGGCGCGCCACCAAGCACACCGAACGTGCGGCAGCACTGCTAGCGGTCGCGGCGAAACTCCGCGCCGGCAAAGCCGAACTCGCAACCCTCGCCACCCGCGAAATGGGCAAGCCGATCGCCGAAGCGGAAGCCGAAGTCGAGAAGTGCGCGACCGCCTGCGACCACTATGCCGAACGCGGCGCCGCGTATCTCGCCGACGAAATCGTCGCAACGAACGCTAGTAAGAGTTACGTCGCGTTCCGGCCACTGGGCGTCCTGCTCGCAATCATGCCCTGGAACTTTCCCTACTGGCAAGTATTTCGCGCAGCGGTGCCCGCGATCGCCGCAGGCAACGTCGTCGTGCTCAAGCACGCGGCGAACGTCACCGGCTGCGCGCTGGGGATCGAGCGCCTGTTTGCGGCGGCAGGCCTGCCGGAAGGCGTCTTCTCCACGATCGTGCTGGCCGGACGCGACATGGAGCGCATCGTCGCCGACCCGCGCGTCACCGCGGTGACGCTGACCGGCAGCGAAGGCGCAGGTTCGGCCGTTGCGAGCGTAGCGGGCAAGCACCTCAAGAAAACCGTGCTCGAACTCGGCGGCTCGGATGCGTTCATCGTGTTGAACGACGCCGACGTCGAAGCGGCCGCCAAGGTCGCGGTGCGGGCGCGCTTTCAGAACAACGGCCAGAGCTGCATCGCGGCCAAGCGTTTCATCGTAGAGGCCGACATCTACGATTCGTTCGCGCAGGCCTTCGTTCGGCACGCAAAGGGACTCGTGCTCGGCAACCCGCTCGACCGCGCGACGACGCTCGGCCCGGTCGCGCGCGAGGACCTGCGCGAGACGCTCGAACGCCAGGTCTCGGAGTCGCTCGGGCGCGGAGCGAGCCTCGCGCTCGGCGGCTCGGCGCTGCGACGCGATGGTTACTACTACGAAGCGACGATCGTGGCCGACGTGGACGGCAGTATGCCGATGTTCGCCGAGGAGACCTTCGGGCCGGCCGCGGCGCTGGTGCGCGCGCGCGGCCTCGAAGACGCAATCGCGCTCGCAAACGATTCGAACTACGGCCTGGGCGGAAACCTCTGGAGCGCCGACATCGAGCGCGCGCAAGCGGTCGCTGCGCGGCTCGAAACAGGCGCCGTCTTCATCAACGGCATGACGGCCTCGGACCCGCGCTTACCGTTCGGCGGCGTCAAGAAGAGCGGCTACGGTCGCGAACTGTCCGCCTTCGGAATGCGCGAGTTCGTCAACATCCAAACCATTTGGATCGGCCCCGCCCAGAACGCAGCACCCGCCCCGCCGCCGGCCGAGTAACTACGGCGTTCGCTCCGCGAGCAGGCCGCGCTCGGCGGCGAATGTTGCGATGCGTTGCAGGCCTTCGCGGATGTCGGCGAGCGGACTCACGAAACTGGTTCGCAGCCAGCCGCGCATGATCGCACCGAAGATGTGCGCGGGGACGGCGACCACGTCGCGTTCCTCGATCAGAGCTTCCGCGAAGGCGAGCGTGTCCTGCGCGCCGACCCGCACGCACAGATAGAACGCACCTTGGGGCTCGATGAAGTCGAGCGGCGTCTCGGCGACCGCAGCTAAAACGCCGGCCCGCTGCTGCACGTACCACGGCCGCTGCAGCCCGAGTTGATCGCGGCTGAAGATCTCGTACGCGACCCGTTGCGCGAAGGTACTCGCGCACGAGGTCACCCAGCCGTGCATCTTCACGACGTGCGGCGTGACGTCGAGCGGCGCGAGCAGCCAGCCCAGGCGCAGGCCGGTCAGCGCGTTCGACTTCGACAGGGAGTTGATGGCGATCGTGTACGGGTAGACGGCTCCGAACTCGCCCAGGTCCTCGGTGTAGACGATCTCGCGGTAAATCTCGTCGTGCAAGACGTAGACGGGCGCACCCCCGCGCGCCAGCAACCCGTCGGCGATCCGTTTCGCGCTCGCCCGCGAGATCACGCGGCCGGTCGGATTGCAGGGCGAACAGATCACGATCAGCCGGGTCTTCGGCCCGACCGCCGCCAGCACGGCGTCGGGATCGAATGCGTCGGCGCCGCGCGGATCGATCTCCAGGCGCCGGACCGCGATGCCCTCGATCTGGGCGATTTTTACGTAGACGGGAAAGGCCGGCTCGACGACCAGGACCTCATCCTGCGCCGGGTCGAGCAGCGTGCGCATCGTAACGTACACGGCTTCCTGCGAACCGGTGGTCAGACAAACGTTGTCTGCAGCGTCCAGCCCCGGATAGTGGTAGTGCGCCGCGATCGCCTCGCGCAGGTCGGCGTCGCCGATGTTGGTCGAGTAGCGGCAGCCGTGTTCGGCGACCCAGGCGGTCGCGCGTTCGAAATTCGTGATGTCGGGCCTCAGCGTCGGCTCGCCGATGCCGAGGTTGATCGAGGTCGGCCGCCGCTTGGCGTGCAGCGCGCGGATCGTGGAACCGGCGGTGCCGACGATGGCCGGGTTCATACCGCCACTCCGTGCTCGCGGATCGCGCTCTCGAGTGAGGTCTTGCGATCGGTCGCGGCGCTGCGCTCCCCGATCACGAGCGCGCAGGGAACGCCGTAGGTTCCGGCCGGGAACGTCTTGGGCAGGGTTCCCGGGATCACGATCGAGCGCGCCTCGATGCGCCCCTTGGTGACGTGCGGTACGCTGCCGCGCACGTCGACGATCGGCGTACTCGCCGTCAGCACGACCCCCGCTCCGAGCACCGCCTCGGCGCCGACGAAGACGCCTTCGACCACGATGCAGCGCGAGCCGACGAATGCGCCGTCCTCGATCACGACCGGCTGCGCCTGCGGGGGTTCGAGCACGCCGCCGATGCCGACGCCGCCGGAAAGGTGCACGTTCTTGCCGATCTGGGCGCAGGACCCGACCGTGGCCCAGGTGTCGACCATCGAGTTATCGTCGACGTAGGCACCGATATTGACGAAGCCCGGCATCAGGATCGTGCCGCGCCCCAGAAACGACCCGTAGCGGGCCGTGCCCGGCGGCACGCAACGCGCGCCCAGTTCCTTATAATTGAACTTCGTCGGCAGCTTGTCGAAGTAGGTCGGCGGCGCGCCGACCGCGCTCTTCGCATCGGTCGCCACGGCGTTCCCCACGACGACGCTGTCGTAGCGCGCGAAATAGAGCAGTATCGCCTGTTTCACCCAAGCGTGCGTGACCCAAACGTCGCCGACCGGTTCGCAGACGCGCAGCGTTCCGACATCCAGCGCGGCGATCACCGCGTCGACGGCGGCACCCTCCGGCCCGCGCACGCGGCTGGGGTCGGCCTGCAACGCCGCGATCTGCTCCTGGAGCCGGCCGCTGTCCATGCTTGACAGTAAGGGCCGCTTCCCGCGATTTCCTGGCACGCGCGCCTCGACGGCTGCGCGTTAGCTGCGCGCGCCGTCGGGGAATGGACGCGGTGGCGGCGAAACCAGTCCGCCCCGTAGCACGCTGGGAGGTCCCGTTGCCCAATACGCCCGCCGACGAAAAACGGATCAACGCAATTCGCTTCCTGGCGATCGACGCCGTCCAGAAAGCAAATTCCGGCCACCCAGGCTTGCCGCTCGGCGCTGCCGCCATGGCCTACACGTTGTTCAGCCGGCACCTGAAATTCAACGCCGCGGACCCCGCCTGGCCTGACCGCGATCGCTTCGTGCTGAGCGCGGGGCACGGCTCGATGCTGATCTATGCGCTGCTGTACCTCACCGGCTACGGGCTGACACTCGACGACCTCAAGAACTTCCGTCAATTCGGCAGCAAGACGCCCGGGCACCCGGAACTGCACCACACGCCGGGCATCGAGGTAACGACCGGGCCGCTCGGCCAAGGAGTGGGCAACGCCGTCGGCCTTGCGATCGCGGAAGCGCACGTGGCCGCCACCTACAACCGCGAGCAATCGATCGTCGATCATTACACGTACTGCATCGCGGGCGACGGCGACTTGATGGAAGGCGTCGCGAGCGAGGCATCGTCGCTGGCTGGGCACCTCCAGCTCGGCAAGCTCGTCGTGCTCTACGACGACAACAAAGTCTCCCTTGCCGCGCCGACCAACGTGACCTTCACCGAGGACGTCTGCGCGCGCTACACAGCCTACGGCTGGCACACCCAGACCGTCACCGCCGACGACGGCAACGACGTCGCGGCCATCGACGCAGCGCTCAACGCGGCCAAGCTCGATCCGCGTCCTTCGTTCATCGCGGTGCGCACGATCATCGGCTTCGGTTCGCCCAAAGCCGGCACGTTCGGGGCCCACGGCGAGCCGCTCGGAGCCGACAACGTCAAGAAGACCAAAGAGGCGCTCGGGTGGCCGGTCGAGCCTGACTTCTACGTGCCCGACGACGTGCTCGCATGGTGGCGCGACCTGGGCCGGCGCGGCGTCCCGCTGCAGGAAGCATGGAAGGCGACCTACGGCGCGTGGAAGGGTCAGAACCCGGCCCTGGCCGCCCAGCTCGAGCGCATCGAAAGCGGCATCCTGCCGCAGTTGCCGTGGCCCGCTTTCAACGCCGAAAACGGCGGCGTCGCAACGCGCGATGCCGGCGGCACCGTGATGAACGCGATCGCCAAAGATCTGCCCGAACTCGTCGGCGGCTCGGCCGATCTCGATCCCTCGACCAAGACCTACCTCAAAGGCTTCGGCGATTTCGAGCCCGGCAGCTATGCCGGCCGCAACCTGCACTTCGGCGTCCGCGAGCACGCGATGGGCGCGATTGCGAACGGTCTCGGCGTCCACGGCGGCATCCTACCGTTCACGGCGACCTTCTTCAACTTCGTCGACTACATGAAGCCGGCCGTGCGCCTGGCCGCACTCAACCGCGGCAAAGTGATCTACGTGTTTACGCACGATTCGGTGTTCCTCGGCGAGGACGGGCCGACGCACCAGCCGATCGAGCAGCTGGCTTCGCTGCGCGCGGTCCCGAACTTGACGACGATTCGCCCCGCCGACTCGCTCGAAACGCTCGAAGCCTGGAAGTTCGCGCTGGCGCACGACGGCCCGACGGTATTGGTTCTGTCGCGCCAAAAGCTTCCGTATCTGGGCGACCGTGATGCCAAGGTATCGGCCGGCGGCTACGTCGTGTACGGCGGCGACGCCAAGCCCGATCTGATCTTGATTGCGACGGGCTCCGAGGTCTCGCTCGCGATCGACGCCGCCAAGATCCTCGCGGCCCAAGGAACGGCTGCACGCGTCGTGTCGCTGCCGTCGTTCGAGCTGTTCGAGCAACAGACGGCCGCCTATCGCGAGAGCGTCCTGCCGTCCGACGTGGCGGCGCGCGTTTCCATCGAGGCGGCCGCGACCTTCGGCTGGCGGCAATTCGTCGGCGATCGCGGGATCACGATCGGCATCGACCATTTCGGAGCGTCGGCGCCGGCCGGCGCGATCGCCAAAGCATTTCACTTTACGCCCGAAGCCGTGGCGACGGCCGCTTCGGGACTGCTCGCCAAAGCCTAAAGGAGCGCCAACACCGTGGGTACCCAACTCCAACAACTGAACGAGGCCGGGCAGAGCATCTGGCTGGACAACATCCGCCGTTCGATGTTCGCCTCGGGCGAGCTGCGGCGCTTGATCGCCGCCGGTTTGCGCGGCATGACCTCGAACCCGACGATCTTCGAAAAGGCGATCGGCAGCGGTAACGATTACGACGAGCAGCTCGCTCGGTTGATCGGTACCGAACACGACCCCAACCGTCTCTTCGAAGCGCTGGCCATCGACGACATCCGCGAAGCCTGCGACGAATTCCGGCCGCTCTTCGACGCATCGCAGGGGGCCGACGGCTTCGTCAGCCTCGAAGTTTCGCCGCTGCTGGCGAACGACACGCCGGCAACGATCGAAGCCGCCGCTCGTCTCTGGAAGATGGTCGACCGGCCGAACGTGCTGATCAAGATCCCGGCGACGCCCGAGGGCCTGCCCGCGATCACCGCGACGATCGCCGCCGGCATCAGCGTCAACGTGACGCTGATTTTCTCGATCGAGACCTACGAAGACGTGGCCAACGCATTCATTGCGGGGCTCGAACAGCGCGCCGCCGCCGGTCAACCGATCGACCGGGTAGCCTCGGTGGCCAGCGTCTTCGTCAGTCGCATCGATACGGCGGTCGACAAGCTGCTCGACGAACACATCGCCAAGGGAGAAGCGCCCCTGCGGGCGCTGCTCGGCAAGACCGGTATCGCCAACCTCAAGGTCACCTATCAGCGCTTCAAAAAGATCTTCGAGAGCGAGCGCTTCGCAGCGCTTGCGGCCAAGGGCGCGCGCGCACAACGCCCGCTGTGGGCGAGCACCGGCACGAAAAACCCAGCCTACTCGGACCTGATGTACGTCGAGACCGTCGTCGGCAGGCACACGGTCAACACGGTGCCGCCGGCCACGCTCGACGCGTTGCTCGACCACGGCAAGGTGCGCCCCGACACGGTCGAGGAGGGCATCGCGGACGCGCACGCGACCCTCGAGGCGCTCTCGAAGGCGCAGATCTCGCTTTTCGACGTCACCCAAAAGCTGCAGCTCGACGGCGTGAAGTCGTTCGCCGACTCCTACAACGCGATGCTCGAAGCGATTGCGCGCAAGCAGAAACAACTCGCAGGCGGCGTCGATCCGGTGGAGATCAGCCTGGGAAAAACTGATGCCGGCATCGACGCGGCCATAGCGAAGCTGGCGCAGGACGATTTTTTGGCCAAGCTCTGGAAGCACGATCCGGCACCCTGGTCGAGCGATCCGCACCACACCGAGATCATCAAACACGCGCTGGGCTGGCTCGACTTTCCGCGCACGGTGTTCGAACACTCGCAGGAGCTAGCGGCCTTCGCGCGCGAGAGCGCCAAGCATTTCTCGCACGTCGTCGTGCTCGGGATGGGCGGCAGCTCGCTCGCGCCCGACGTGCTGCGCGAAACCTTCGGGAAAGTGCCCGGGTTTCCACAACTCCACGTGCTCGATTCGAGCGATCCGGCCCAAATCAGAACCCTGCAAGCCACGCTCGATCTGCCGCACACCGCCTTCATCGTGTCCAGCAAGAGCGGCACCACGACGGAGCCCGAAGCCTTCTTCCGCTACTTCTTCGAGCGCGTCGTGAAGGCGGTCGGCGCCGACAGCGCGGGCCGGCGTTTCCTCGCGATCACCGACCCCAACACGCAGCTCGGCAGCGAGGCGAAGGAAGCCGGGTTCCTGCGCATCTTCGAAAACGATCCCGACATCGGCGGCCGCTATTCCGCGCTCTCGTATTTCGGCATGGTACCGGCGGCGCTGGCGGGCTACGACGGCGGCGCGATCCTGGACCGTGGCCTCGGTGCGCTGCACGCCAACGACCGCACGACCAAAGTGAGCGAAGCAGACGGCGTTCGCTTCGGCGCGGCACTCGGTACGCTCGCGAAAGCCGGCCGCGACAAGCTCACGATCGTCTGCCATCCCGCCGTCGCAGCGTTCGGCGCCTGGGCCGAACAGCTGATCGCCGAATCGACCGGGAAGAACGGCACCGGCATCGTTCCGGTCGAAGGCGAGCCGCTCGGTGCGCCCTCGGTCTACGGCAACGACCGCGTCTTCGTCTACGTCGGCGCGGGCCTCGGCGGCGAGAGCGGCGCGCTCGAAACGGGACTCGGTCAACTGGCCGACGCGGGCCATCCGGTGATTCGACTCGGCATGCTCGATCGGCTCGACATCGGCGAGCAGTTCGCGCTTTGGGAAATCGCTACGGCGACGGCCGGAGCGATCTTGGGCATCGATGCGTTCGACCAGCCCAACGTGCAAGAATCGAAGGACAACACCAAACGTCTGCTCGCCGAGTACAAGCAGCGCGGCAGCTTCACCGAACCCGAGCCAACGGCGGTGGGCGAGTTCGCGAAGATCATTCCGATCTCAGGTTCCAAGGGCGTCGCTCTGGGTGACAGCCTCGGGTCGGCTCTGGCCGCGATTTTGGCCCAGGTCAAGCCCGGAGATTACGTCGCGTTCAACGCCTACGTGGAACGCAACGCCGAACACGAGCGGCAACTGCGCGAGTTGCGCCTGCGGATTCGCGACGGTCTCAAAGTCGCGACCACGGTCGGCTTCGGCCCGCGCTTCCTCCACTCGACGGGACAGCTGCACAAGGGCGGCCCGAATACCGGGGTCTTCCTGCAACTGACCGCCGACACCGATCCCGCCGTCGACCTCGCGATTCCGGGCATGCCGACCTTCGGCACGCTGCTGCGCGCTCAGGCCCTCGGCGATTTTGAATCGCTCGATGCCCGCAATCGGCGCGGGATCCGCGTGCACTTCACCGTGCCGCTCGCGCGCGCCCTCGAGGCCTTCGCAGCCGCGATCGACGACGCGCTCTCCGTTCGCGTCTAGTGTCTCACCCTTCATCACTTCACGCAGAATAGGACGGTCGATGAAACTCGGAATGGTCGGGCTCGGGCGCATGGGCGCCAACATGACCACGCGGCTCTTGCTCGATAAACACGAGGTCGTCGTGTACGACCGCAGCCCGGACGCGGTCGCGCGCGAGGTTGCGGCGGGTGCGACCGGGTCGACCTCGCTTGCGGATCTGGTCGCGAAACTCTCGCCGCCGCGGGCAGTTTGGATCATGGTTCCCTCGGGCCAGCCGACCGACGACACGATCTCCGAACTCCTCGGGCTGCTGGAACGCGGAGACATCATCATCGATGGCGGCAATTCGAACTTTCGCGATTCGCAAGCGCGCTGCAAGACCTCCAAGGCATGCGGCGTCGACTTCATCGATGCGGGCACTTCGGGCGGCGTCTGGGGCCTGAAGAACGGCTACTGCTTGATGGTCGGCGGCGACGCCGCCGCCGTCAAGCAAGCCGAACCGATCTTTCTCTCGCTCGCGCCGAAGGACGGCTACGCGCACGTCGGCGCCTCGGGCGCCGGGCACTTCTCGAAGATGGTCCACAACGGGATCGAGTACGGGATGCTCGCGGCCTACGGCGAGGGGTTCGAGATTCTCGAAAAGTCGGAGTTTGGTTACGATTTGCACCAGCTGGCCGATCTGTGGCTGCATGCCTCGGTCGTGCGTTCGTGGTTGCTGGAACTGGCGGAAATGGCGTTCCGGGAGGATCCGAAACTGACCGACATCCGCGGCTACGTCGACGACTCCGGCGAGGGGCGCTGGACGGTACAGGCGGCGATCGACGAGAACGTTCCGGCCCCGGTCATCACGATGTCGCTGATCTCGCGCTTCGTATCGCGGCAGGACGAATCATTCAGTGCTAAAGTTATCGCGGCCTTGCGCAACGAGTTCGGCGGCCACGCGCTCAAACACGAAAAGGCGGCCGAAGAGGTCAAGGTCTGATGGCGACCGAGGTGACGCTGCGAGCGCCCGGAGCCGCTGCGAACCCGTTGCGGGCGGGCCTGGATTCGAACCGCATCGTCGACCCGTGCACGATCGTGTTTTTCGGCGCCAGCGGCGACCTCACCAAGCGCATGCTGATCCCGGCTATGTACAACTTGCGCCTAGGCGACGTGCTGCCGACGAGCTTCGCCATCATCGGGTTCTCGCGTTCGGACAAGTCGCACTACGACTTCCGCGAGGAGATGAAAGAGGCGATCGACCAGTTCTCGCGCAGCGGGCCGGCCAAGGATCCGCTCTGGAGCGACTTCGCGGAGCGGATGCATTACATCCAAGGCTCGTTCGACGACGTCGAATCGTTCAAAGAACTCAAGCGCCAACTCGAGGAGAACGACGAGAAGCTCGGTACGGCGGGCAACCGGCTGTACTACCTCGCGACGCCGCCCGGCATCTTCGCAACGGTGATCCAGCAGCTGGCGGCCGTCGGCCTCGGGCCCAAAGATCAGGCCCAGGGCTGGTCGCGCGTGATCGTCGAGAAGCCGTTCGGGACCGATCTGGAATCGGCTCGCGCCTTGCAGGCGGAAGTCACCAAGGTGTTCGACGAGAAACAGGTCTACCGGATCGACCACTACCTAGGCAAGGAGCCCGTTCAAGACATCATGGCGTTGCGCTTCGCGAACGTGATGTTCGAGCCGATCTGGAATCGGCTTTACGTGGATTGCATCCAGATCACCGCCGCCGAAACGGTCGGTGTGGAAGGCCGCGGCGGCTACTACGAGCACGCCGGCGCCCTGCGCGACATGATCCAAAACCACGTGATGAACCTGCTCGCGCTGGTCGCCATGGAGCCGCCGATCTCGCCCCACGCCGATCACATCCGCGACGAAAAGTTCAAGGTGCTTTCGGCGCTGCGGCCGATCGCCGAAGACGAAGTTGCGCGCGTGACGGCGCGCGGCCAGTACGGTCCAGGACTGATCGAAGGGAAGCCGGTTCCCGGCTACCGCGAGGAAGAGAGCGTCGACCCGAACTCGATCACGGAAACGTATGCCTGCGTCAAATTCTTCGTCGACAACTGGCGCTGGGCGGACGTTCCGTTCTATCTGCGCAGCGGCAAGCGCTTGGCGCGCAAGCATTCCGAGATCGCGGTCAAATTCCGCGGCATCCCGCACCGCATCTTCGGCGAAGCCGGCGACCAGATCGAGACCAACACCCTGGTCATGAAAATCCAACCCGAGGAGGGCGTCTCGATCCGCTTCAACGCCAAGATTCCCGGCCCGAAGATGCACATTCGCGGCGTAACGATGGATTTCAACTACGGAACCGGCTTCGGCGTGGTATCTGCGCCCGCGTACGAGCGGTTGATCGGCGACGCGATGCGCGGCGACGCGACCCTGTTCACCCGCTGGGACGCCGTCGAATGCGCCTGGGTCGCCGTCATGCCGGTCCTGAACCGCTGGACCGAGCCGCGCCAAGTCGACTTTCCGAACTATCTGGCCGGCAGCCAAGGACCGCAGCCCGCCGACGCTCTGCTCGTGGCTGACGGCCGCGAATGGAGGCGCATATAATATGTCGTTGCACCTCGACTCCCCGACGGACACCAACGCCATTCTGGCTCAGTTGGACCGCTCGCGGCACGCGGGAGGCGATCCGGGCACGCGCGTCGTCACGATGAACTTCGTCGTCTTCGTCGACGATCCGGCGCATCGCGTCTGGGTACTGCTCCGAGCGCAGCTCGTCGCCCAAAAGCACCCCTCGCGTTTGATCGTGCTCGATTCGACGAACGCGACGAGCGGGGTCGAAGTCTCGACCGCCACCCGCGAGAACGGCGGCGCGACGATCGTCAACGAGCGCGTTCAAATCGGCGTTTCGACGCTCGATCACCGCTCGATCATCAGTTTGGTTCACGAGCTGTCGGTGCCCGATATCGAGACCGTGTTGTGGTGGAGCGGCGCGCGGCTGTTGCAGAGCCGCACGTTTTCCGGAATCGCGAACCACGCCGGCACGGTGCTGGTCGATTCGTCGGGCAAGGCCCGGGGCGAAGAAACGATCCGCGAACTCGGCGAATTCCTGAGCTGGTTCCCGAGCGTCGCACTGCGCGACCTCGCGTTCATGCGGCTGATGCCCTGGCAAGACATGATCGCTCAGTTCTTCGACGACCCCGCCCTGAGAGAAGATCTTTTTTCGATCGAAGGGCTCGAAATCGAGAGCGGATCCGACGCCGAGGCGCTGTACCTGGCCGGCTGGCTCGGCAGCCGCCTCTCCTGGGAAATCGCCGAACGCGACGCCTTCCGGGATCGCTCCGGCCGGCGCATCCCGTTTACGAAAATCGACAAGGGAGATCAACGCCGCGTGGGCAGCGTCGTGTTGCGTTCGCGGGATTCAGTCTACCGGGCGGCTCTCTCCGAGGCCGACCCGCACGTGGTGGCATTGTCGGTCGAAGGCGCCAAGGCGACGGCCGTCCGCTACGTTCCGTTGCAAAACGTCGGCAACACCTCGCTGATCGAGCGGGCGATCCTCGAAAACGCGCACGACCGGATCTTCGAAACTTCGCTCCTGACGGTACGCGAGCTGCTGGGTTGAGTGCCGCGCAGCCGGCCGACGTCGTGATCGTTGCGGACGAACAGGCACTGGCGCGGACGGTCGCCGAACGGTTCGCTGCCCAGGCTGGTGCCGCGCTCGACGCGCGTGGCTGCTTCCGCGTTGCGCTGGCCGGCGGATCGACGCCGAGGGCCGCCTACGCGCTGATCGCGGCGACCTATCGCGACGCCGTCGAGTGGGATCGCGTGAGCTTCTACTTCGGCGACGAACGCTGCGTGCCGCCCGATCACGACGACTCGAATTACAAGATGGCCAAGACCGCCATGTTGGACCCTCTCGGCGTGCCGCCCGAGCGCGTCTTTCGCATGCACGGGGAAGACGAACCCGAAGCCGCGGCGCGCTCTTACGCCGAGCTGCTGCAGCGCGAGCTGCCGGCGCCGAACGGTGCTCCGACCTTCGACCTGGTCATGCTCGGGATGGGACCGGACGGTCACACGGCCTCGCTCTTCCCCGGCAGCGATCCGCTCCAGGACGACGACAAGCTCGTCCGAGCGCCGTTCGTCCCGAAGTTCGGAACCCACCGCATCACGCTTACTCCGAAGGTTCTCAACGCGGCCCGCGTGGTCGAGGTGGCGACGGCAGGCCCCTCCAAGACCGATGCCCTCGCGGCCGCCTTGGAAGGGCCCTTCGATCCCGGCAACCTGCCGATTCAGATCCTGAAGCCGGTCCCCGGCCGGCTCGTTTGGCTGGTCGATCGCGCGGCGGCCGCGAAGCTGACCCGAACAGCCTGAGCGCGGCGTAAAGAAACCTACAAGGCGAACCTAGCGCCTGTTGGCCCGCGGCACCGGGACCGATGACCATTCCATAATGCCGCGCCCAGCCCGGACGGACCTCAGGCGTAACCTCGCGCTTGCGGGCTGTACCCTCTTGCTATTGTTCGATCTTGCGTTTGAACGCGGCTCGCCTCTCGAGGCGGCGCTGGCGACGGCAGCTTTCCTGCCCTGCTCGCTGCTGCTCGTCAGCGCAGCGGCGTACCGCTATGAAATTGCGGGCGGCATCGGCGCGGTCTTGGCGATCGTGGCTCTGCTCGCGGCCTCCTCGGCCCACATCGACATTCCCACGATCGGCACCGAGGCGATCCTAGGAGCCGCGCTCGGCTACATCCGCATCTCGGCGACCTTGCGCGAACGCCGTTTCCGCGCCCTGACCGACAACGCGACCGACCTGATCCTGGTGCTCGACCGGCGTGGCTGGGCCTCGTACGCGAGCCATTCCTTCACGGCGCTGCTGGGATGCGAGCCCGGCGACCTGCTCGCCAACGGCTATCGCAAGATGTTCGAGCCCCGCAGCTGCGCCCTCTTGCTCGCCGCCGTCGACCGCGCCGCCGGCGGTACGACGGCTCCGCAACGCTTCGAACTCGAGGTCACTCACCGCGACGGCTCCTCGCACGTGCTCGACGCGACCGCGACGAGCGCCCTCGCCGATCCGGCCGTCCGCGGCCTCATCCTGAACGCGCGCGACATCTCGGAGCGGCGCTGGGTCGAGGCCCAGTTGGCTTCCCAAACCTCGCACGATGCGCTGACCGGGCTGCCCAATCGCAGCTTGCTGCATTCGCGTCTCCAGAACGCACTGGCCCACGCGACCCGCGAGACCAGCCGCGTCGCGCTGCTGCTGATCGATCTCGACCGCTTCAAGGACGTCAACGACGCGCTCGGGCACCAGATGGGCGACGCGCTGCTGTGCGAAGTGGCCAACCGCCTGCGGCGTTACGTGCGCGATACCGATTTTGCCGCACGCCTCGGTGCCGACGAGTTCGCCGTCGTGATCGCGGGCACCGACGTCGACGACGCCAATGTCATCGCCGAACGGCTGATCACGTCGCTCTGCCGCCCGTACAACGTTCGTACGCAAACGATCGCGGTCACCGCGAGCGTCGGCATAGCGCTCGGCGAAGGCGACAGCTCGGCCGCATCCCTCCTGCGCCAAGCCGACGTTGCGATGTACAGCGCGAAGCGGCGCCGCAGCGGAATTGCCATCTTCACGCGCCACGATGACGACCGCGCTCTCGACCGCCTCAAGATGGCGAGCGCCTTGCCGAGTGCCATCGCAAACGACGAGTTGGTCCTGCATTATCAGCCCCAGATTCACGTCCCCAGCGGCGCCGTCAACGGGGTCGAGGCGCTGGTGCGCTGGCAGCACCCCGAGCGCGGCCTGCTGTATCCCGATCTGTTCTTGCCGCTGGCCGAAGAGATCGGCATGATGGACCGGTTGACCGACTGGGTGCTGCGCGTGGCGATCCGTCAGCTCAAACGCTGGAACCACAGCGGCAGCAAGTTGCGCATGGCGGTCAATCTGTCGGGCCAAGACCTGCGCGACGGGCACCTGAGCGAGTCCATATCTCGCCTCGTCTCGCTGTACGGGATCGCCGCCCGCCAGCTCTGTCTCGAACTCTCCGAAACCGCGGTCACGAACGAATCCGAACGAGCGGCAGCGTCGCTGCGCGACCTCTCGGGTTTGGGGATCCGCATCTCGATCGACGACTTCGGCACCGGTTATTCATCGCTCGCGCACCTCAAGCAGTTCCCCGTCGACGAGTTGAAGATCGACAAGCAGTTCGTGATCGGAATGGCTACGGACCTCGACGACGCGGCCATCGTGTCCTCGACGATCGATCTCGCGCACCGTTTGGGCGTCGACGTCGTCGTCGAGGGCGTTGAAGACGACGCCGCGTTCGACACAATCGCGCACTTGGGCGCCGAGTTCGCGCAAGGATACGGCATCGGCCGGCCGATGCCGGCGAAAGCCTTCGAGGGGTGGCTGCGCGAGTACCGCGGCTACGATGTGACCCGAGCCGCTACGGCCTAGCCTCCTTCTCAGCCCAATCTCAGCCTGTGCGAGTACGATACGCGCATCCGCGATCGCATTCGCGGACCTCGTAGGAGCGCCGTCCGACCACCGGCGCTCCTACCTTCTTTGCGAGCCGCTTATTTCGAGGGCGCCCCGAGGTCGGGAACGGCGCCGGCGGCGCCGCTGCCGATCGTCGACGCATCGATGTGGTTCGCGGACAGAATGTTTCCCGAGACGCGATCCAGTTCGACCAGGGCACGCTCGAGATCGGTCTGAGCCTGCAACTCGCTGCCGCGCGCGTTGGCGAGTGCTACCTGGCGTTGAAGCACGAGAAACGTCGTCGAGGCACCGGCTTTGAACTTGCGCAATTCGCTCGCCGCGACCGTTTCGGCTGCCTGGCGCTGCGCCGTTGCCGCGGACAGCCGGGTCCGCGCCGAACGATAGTCTTGGATTCCATTGCGCGCTTCGGTCTGCAGGCGCTCGATCAGGGCGACCTCTTGAGATTGCAAGACTCGCCGGCGTTCCTTTTCGATGGCATAGTCCGCTTCGGCGGTGCGGTTGCGGAGCGGTAAGGATAGGGTGGCGGAAATCGAATACTGCGGATAATCGCCGCGCAACGCCGACGCGTAGGACTGGTCGATCGTTCCGATGGTGCCGGGATAGAACTTGGGCGACAGGAGCGCGCCGTTGATCGGCAGCAGCGGCATCGAAGGATCGGCCGCGTTCGCCCGAGCGACGAGGGTGTTGATATCGGTGATGGTCTGACCGAGCACGCCGAAGAGCGGCGCGTTTGCCAAGTTGGCCGGGGCTCCGGCGAAGCCATCCTCCGTAACGCCCGCGTTCAAGTCGATCTGCGGCAGCGTTTGATTTTTCGCGTACGCGACGTTGACGGTCTCTTCGCGGATGTTCTCGCGGAGCTGTGCGACCTCGGGCCGATTCTTTAGCGCCGCCACGACCAGATCGTTCACTGCGGGTTCGGGCCGGATCGTCGTGATCGGCGAGATCGGGACCAGGTTTGCCGTCCACAGCGGATCGGCCGGATTCGCCAACACCAGCGCCTTGAGCTGATTCTGGAGGCTCGACACGTTGGCGATGGCCGAGTAGACGCTGCTTTGGAATTCCTGAACTTGGGCATCCGATTCGGCCACGTCGACGGGGGCGGCCGCACCATGGCGCACCAGGCGCGAATTCGATTCCTCCTGCGCCTTGGCCTGACGCAGTGCGTCCTCTTGAATCGCCACGTTCTTCCAGGCTGCGATCAAATTGTAGTAGGCGTTCAGCACGTTATCGACCGTATTGGAAGCGGTAAGCAACGCCGTGTCGGTCGACAGGTCGCGTCCGATTCGTGCGATCGCAAGCTGACGGCGGGTGTCGTCGATCGCGCGATTGCGCGCCAGCGGTTGGGTGAACTGAAAACCGATCGAGGTCAGGTAGTACGGGTTGTAGCCGTCGTAGATGTTGTTGTTGTCGATACGCTGGGCCGAAGTGGAGAGGCGATAATTTCCGCCGCTCGTCGTATTGCCGGCGAAGCCGGCCATCGCGCCTGCCGTAACCTGCGTGATCGGACCTCCGGCGGGCCCCGTGTTGAACGGCGAGGTCGGCGGCGACACGCCGACCTGGTAACTTGGTTGTACCTGAAACCGGACGTCGTAGGCGCCTTGGACCGCTACGACTTGGAAGCCCGCGATGCGCCGGTTCGATTGCGCGATCGCGAGGTCGGTGTTCCGCAGCAGGGCCATGTTGATCGCATCGTCGACCGAAAGCCCGACGAACGGCTCGTCCACGCCGGCAACGCCGCCGGGCGGCAAGGGAACGTCCGAGGCGCGGAAGGTCGGCTCGATCGCCGGTACCGCGGGCAGCACGAGGGATCCCGTATCCTGCGGCGTTGCGATCACGCTCGGGCTTGCGGTCGGGATGGGTGCGGGCGACGCGGCGACCGGAGTAGGCGAGGCGGCGATCGCCAGCGCCA
>Ga0302326_10012395_pt1 | contig 18199 bp, 10 predicted proteins | sample Palsa_T0_3_FD_202264 | JGI IMG/M metagenome (GOLD analysis project Ga0302326, IMG submission 202264) | Peat permafrost microbial communities from Stordalen Mire near Abisko, Sweden - Palsa_T0_3 | ecosystem: Environmental > Terrestrial > Soil > Palsa > Peat permafrost | place: Sweden: Abisko...
GTGAACTCGCCTTCCCGCGGCGAGAAGAGCCGGTAGAGATCGCCCTGCTGGACCGTGGCTCGAATCTCCTTGTCGATTCCCACCATGCGCGCGGCCAGCGCGAAGTCCGCGTCCGTCCAGTGGTTCAAGTTCGACCCGATGCCCAGCGATCCCTGCATCGCCACCAGAAAACGGTACTTCAGCGGGGTGCTGCGGCCGTTGAGATTGGGAACGTCGGTGACCCATGCCATCATCACCTTGGGCGCGTAGGCGTTGGTGAATCCCTCCTGTATGCGGAGCCGGTCGAAGGCTTCCGTGTTGTCCGAGGTCCAGACCTCGTCCACCCGCTTTAGGATGCCCAGATCCACGCGGCCGCCGCCTCCCGAACACGATTCGATTTCGAGACCGGGATGCCCGGCGCGCAAGCGGTCGATGATGTTGTACACGTTGTCCACGTACTTCACCCAGATCTGCTTCTGCTCCGCGACGGCCACTTCCGGCCAGCCCGGCTCTCCGAAGTGGCGGTTCATATCCCACTTCAGGAATTCGATATGATTCTCCGATACCAGCTTGTCGAGCACCGTGAAGATGTGATCGCGCACATCGTCGCGCGCCATGTTCAGGATGAGCTGATTGCGGGCCTCCGAGCGCGGCCGATCGTTGAAATGCATCGCCCAGTCGGGATGCGCGCGGTACAGTTCGCTATTGGGATTCACCATCTCCGGCTCGACCCACAAGCCGAATTTCATTCCCAATCCGTTGACGTAGCCGATCAGCCCTTTCAGGCCGTTAGGGAACTTCTGCGGGTTGACGGTCCAATCGCCCAAGCCGGCATGATCGTCGTTGCGCTGGCCGAACCAGCCGTCGTCCATTACGAATAGCTCCACGCCGATCTTGGCGGCCTTATCGGCAAGCTGCTTCTGGCCGGCTTCGTTCACATCGAAGGTGGTGGCTTCCCAGGAGTTGTAGAGCACGGGGCGAGTGTGCGGCGCGGCGCGGTCGGGCAGGATCTCCGCGCGCTCGAAGGCGTGCATGATGCGCGAGCTTTCGCCGAAACCCTGGTCGGTAAAGCCGCCGTAGAAGGCCGGCGTTTCCAGGCTCTCGCCAGGCTTCAGCCGGTAGCCGAAATCGAAATCGTTGAAGCCGCCGGTGACCCGCACCTGCTGGGCGGGCGTCTCCTCCACAACCAGTTTCCAGTTGCCGCTCCAGCCGATGGCGCCGAACCAGACGCGCCCGTGCTCTTCATCCGCGGCGCCCTGATAGTCGAGCGCAAACCATGGATTCAGAAAATGGCTGGTATTGCCGCGACGGCTTTCGAGCACCTTCTTGCCGGGCTCGACCGGCTCGCGCCGGAGCTGCGTTTCGCCCGCCCAGCGCCCGGTCAGATAGCTCAGCCGGTAACCCTCGCCCGCGGGCACGTACCATACGCCCGATTGCGCGCTCTCCACGACCACCGGCTGGCCGGTCTGGTTGCGGACGATGGAGCGCTTCTCTACGATGCCCGAACTCGGGTAGACGCGGTAGAGCAGGTCGACGGCGAGCGCATAGCGGATGTCCTTGGTGTGGATCTCCAATGTGTCGCCGCGGATTTCGTGGGAAACGTAGCCCAGGACAAGGTCGCGCGTGCCATCGGCCAGCGTGACTTTGACGCATGGCTCGTTGTAGCGCAGGCCGCCCCAGCCGGGATATTCCTCGTTGGTCATGGTTTCGCGTGAGTCGAAGGAGGCATGCTCGGGTGCGGTGTGGGCGGGCGCGAGATCGTCGTCGCGCAGCAACTTCTTGCCCCAGTAGACGTTCTGCAGGCTGTTCTGCTCGTTAACGCCGAGCACGTAGGAAGTGCGGCCGGTGTCCAGCACCCAGAGCTTCTTGGCGGGCAGGAAGCGCACCTCGGCGAACAAGGGAAGCGATAGGACGAAAATGAGAAGGGGCTTCATCATTTGCTCAACGTATCACTTTGCGGCCGGCTCTTCGGCGGTTTTTCGGGGCTGACAAGGGCCCTCGCGGGCTGGTAGAATCGGAATTACCCGGTCATGGCGCTATCGTCTAACGGTTAGGACAGAGCCCTCTCAAGGCTTAAATACGGGTTCGATTCCCGTTAGCGCTACCAATTCCTCATAGACTTACGGGCAATGCCCCATGACGCCCCATGACGCGCAACGCGCCAGGCGAAACCACCGCGCAACGCTGAATACTCTCTCCCTCTCCCGCTTGCCCGCCGCCGCGAATGCGCCTAACTAAGATGGAAGACGGCACGAATCGTCGCCGCGCGAGATCGCAGCAAAGGCGGGCTGGTCAAGCTCGCCAAGTGGCGGGGCAAGATCCAGATCCGCGGTTTCGCTGACAAACTGTCGGCCCAGCGAACATCACGTGGCGGGGGGATGTCGGCGGCCGCGCCCACCATTTCCTTGATCTCAGCGCCCACAAGCCAGCGGGCGGCAAGTCATCGGATTCCGACCAGCTCTTCGTCGAGCCCCTGCCGGACGATCTCCAGTCTGCGCTGTTTACCGATGAGTCCGGTCGAGACCGACTGGAGAGAAAACGGGAATATCGAATGGCTGGTCCGGAGTGTATGGAGGGGGAGATACTTCTGTCCTCCAGACAGGAGAATCGCCTCAATCATCCACGCGGCCAGATTGGGATCACCAATGGCGCTGGCCTGCCTCGCCTTGTAGATGCCCGGCTCTTCCACATAATCGAGAACTGCCCAATCGGCAAAGGTGCGAAGCACGCGCTGTGCTGCCCGCGTCACTGTCTCGCGTTCTCCAATCTGGTCCCAAATCCGCCCCAGCACTTGGGCCTGGACTACGGTGCCCTGGAGCCGGAGCAGCCGTCCCGTGGATTCGGCGACCATCGTGAAGAATGGGTATGCCACCATGCACATCCCCCAGTGCAACGCCAATCGCTCGGTGTCATCGGCCTTTTCGAACAGCTCAAGGCCTTGGTCACGAAGTGCGACCATCTCTTTGGGCACAGTGACCCAGGCGCGCATCAGGATGCACGTTGCCTTTTGACTATTTCCTTTCTTCGCCTCGCTATTGACGGAGAGGCGCTGGCTCACCATCGCTCTCATGGCAGAGCGGATTTCCGCCACCGGACGTCTTTCGCCGGCAAGATGCGCCACGGCGTCCATCCATTCGATCTGGATGCGCTGGCTAAACCCAACTGGAACTGGCTTGATCAGACCTTCGTCTCCTCGACCTCAATAAAGGGTATTACCACTTCTTCAAAGGACGCGCCACCGTGGGTGACAACCGTTTCTCCGGCATCCACAAACGCGCCGCTTTCCTTGGGCAGCAGAGCGAACAACTGTGGAGGCAGCCCTGGACCTGGCCATTCAACAGTCTGCGGAAAGCTCTTCCTTGTCAATCCTCTCAGCGTCGCGTCGTTATAAATCCGGGCCCTTTGACCCTTTTGTTGGGCGAGAACGCCTTCGGCTGGCCGACCGATGCCAACTGCTTCCACATTGCCGTGATCGGACGTAATCGCTACCGCGAACTTTTGCTCAAGAAGCATGGCGATCAAATCAGCGAGATACCCCTTCTCTGCCCAGATCTGAACCTGGTTCTGCATGCCGGTACCGCCCAACTTCATGCCATGCATCATATCGTCCACCTTCTTGATCACCAGACCAGCGACACGCACTTGGGGGTGGGCCAGGGCTTCTCGCAGACCTTCGAGATCAGAGGCGTCGCCCAAGTCTCTCTGGTAAAAGACGGATGACGAAGGCACACCGTGGTCGGCCCAAAACTTGACCCAGAGTGCCGGCTCACGGTCGGTCGTTAGGATGCTGGATGGAAAGTACAAGGGCGGATTGCCAGCGAAAAGGGCCTGCCGGGAGACCGACGTGAGGCTCGGAATCCATGCAAAAACCGAGTTCTCACGGATGCGCCAGCCAGGTTGGTGAGTTTGCAATTCCCCTCGCAGGACCACCCATTGGCTCCACGCCATGCCGTCGACCACGATCATCGCGACCTTGCACTTCCGATCCTCGACAAGACTGTGTAGAAATCGGGGTACATGCTGCACCATTACTGGATTCAGGGCCGGCTGGTTGTGAAGACCCTGGTACCGGGATGCAAGCCACAGAGAAAATCGATCATCGATCTCCCCTCGAATGGACTTCCACCGCTTCCGCCAAGCCGAGGGCGGCGTGGCCTTCTCGAAGAACAGGAATTGCAATTGCCCCCACGCCGGGCTGAAGTCGAGCCACTGCTGATATGGTGCATCGGCGACGGGCATGCTCTCGCTGACCTTTGAGCAGAGCGATTCCCAGCGCCTGTTCTCCTCCGCCGCCGAGTCCGTCTTGATCCCCGCTAGCGCCCACCGCGCGTTAAAAGGGAGATCGCCGTCCCATGGCACCGGTTGCAACAGCCCTTCCACGAAAAGATCTCCAACGAATACATGGACCAAGTCGTGACCAAACGGAAGTTGGCAGGGGCCGCCCGCGCCGAGGCTGTTCAGGTATTCGGGCCACTTCTCCTGCAGGAACTGGAAGAACGCCGCACGGTCAGGAACAATCGTCTCAAGCGGCCACGAAGCGAACGTGCCCTTCTGCCGGAGAACTCGCAAAACATGATCGTCAAGTATCCTCGGGACGCGCCGCTCCGGGTAATGCCGCTGAAACAGAAACCGCAGGAGGTCCGGGGCGTCGTTGATCGTCACCGGTGACGATCCAAACACGTGACCCCAAATGTAGTCCTTGGTGGTGGTTTCATTCAGGTTGCCCGGCGAGGACTGCGATTGCGCCCGGTAAAGTCTATCGAGATCAGCGCGGTCGAGCGCCGCAACCACTCGAGCATCCAGGCACGGAAACAGTTCACCCAATTGGAATGCCATTTGGACACCAGCGCGCAGCACGTCAAACGGCAGGCGTTCCAGATCCGCTTCCGGCCCCCTCACCACCGCCACGAGGAATGCATCCTCGCCGGCGATCCAGCGCGCCCGGTAATTGGATTCGTAGGCGAACCGGAACGAGATCGAGTCCTCGAATGGCAGAAGGTCGTAGCCGGACTTCCGAATTCCATGTTGGACTTCTTCTTCGAAGAGAAGGCCATCTGGATCGGCCGCTAGAATCATGCGCGCGGCCTTCGGCGCGAATCGCGCAAGCAGAGGATCGCGCCAGCTAGGCAACATGGATCACCACCAGTGGAGCGAATTCAGGACAGATCTCTTCGCGGCGAGCGATCTCTTCGCGCCAGTGGCCGACCTCTTCTTCGAGTGACCCGAGTCGGCGCGAACGGACGGCCGCAAGCCCCACCCTGCTGACGGTCTGGCGGCGCACGGTGAAGGCGTATTCGCCTTTCTCCCGCAGCCGGACCAGCCGCTCCCGGTGGCGCTGAATCAATTCCTGATAAAGCGGTCGTGCAGCCTCTTCCGCCATGCGGCTCATCTGCTCCAGAATATTCCCTGGGGCCGAAGCCTGATGACACTCCAGGATGGAGTCACCCGCTACCAGCCGATCCCAAATGTGCCGGGCGGTAGGCGGCAGTACACGCCCATCCTCATGAAAGAAAAAGGGCATGATCCTCTCGCCCCCATCCTCGGCGTTGCCCCACCGGGATCTCACCCGGACTCCCCAGAGCGACCAGTACCCGCGGATTTCATTGGAGATGTCCGCTAGCCGCACCCCCGCAACGGTCTGGCCGGGTACGAACAGCGGCAATCGTTCCGCCAGGCCACGAATGCGCGGATCTTCCAGCCCGACGTAGGCAGCGCCTGCCACGTCATTCGCATCCTGGCTGTGAAATGAGACGCTCCGCATCGCGCTGGCGTTCATGGACGCTGGCCATGTCAGGTCCCAGACTCGCCCACGCCGGTCCGCTTTTCCGCCATGCGAGTTCAAGTAGCTAACGGTCATTCGCTCTACCCAATGCGGCAAGGGATGCTCCAACATTTGCTGCGCTACGTTGGGATCGAGCGGTCCGCTGGTGCCCAGCAGAGCAATGCTGCGCCGTGCCGCCTCAGCCTGCTGTCGCACCCGATCAAGCGTCTGTTCCACACGCTCCGGAACCTGCTCGGGATGAAGCATCGCTTCCACGTACAGTTCGTCAAAGATCTCCGGAGAATCCAGCACATCGCTGGTCTTGTCCGCTCCAAACTCCTCCAGGATGACCGCGAGTTTCTGTTCCAGCACTTCCCGGACACGATACTCCACGGTGTCTTCCAGCACCAGGTTTAGTGCGCGCACGATATGCTTCTGTCCGATCCGGTCGACGCGGCCGATCCGCTGTTCAATCCGCATCGGGTTCCACGGCATATCGTAGTTCACCACCGCATGGCAAAACTGAAGGTTCAAGCCTTCGCCGCCCGCTTCGGTTGAAACCAGGACCTCCGTCGCGCCCGCGAATTGCTGTTGGACCTGTCCCCGCTCATCGAGGTCCAGGCTGCCATTGAGGCATGCTACGGAGAAGCCGCGCCCGGCGAGAAACTCAGATAACATCTGCTGCGTTGGCACAAACTCCGTGAAGATCAGGACCTTCAAGTCCGGGTCGCCTTCCTGCTGCCGGAGTTGGTAGATCCAGTCGATCAGAGCCTCGGCCTTGGCGTCGGGCCCAACGTGTTCGCACCGGCGAGCGGCTTCCAGTAACAACTCAACCTCGGCGCGCTCGTTCTTCATTGCCTTGAGGCGAGTCTTGAGCAGCACCTCAATTTGTTCCTGTCCATCGAGTTCCGACCATTCTTCTTCGAGAATCTGCGGGAACAGGCTCAACTGCTCGTCCGGTTGCTGAAGTGCCTCGAGGCGGCGTTCGAGAGTGGACCGGATCGCCCGCGTCGAAGACGTGACCAATCGCTGGAGCAAGAGCAGCAAGAATCCAACATAGTTCCGCTTCTCCCGTATGGCTCGGTTGTACCCGACGCGAACGTATTCCGTGACCGCGTCGTAAAGCAGTTGCTGCTCTCGATGCCGGTCCTCCCATTTGACTGGAATTAGACGGGTATGCCGCGGCTTGAAGAGAGGGGCGCCATCGGCGTCAATGGCCCGGCGCTTTTCCGTGCGGATCACATACTCCGCTACGCGCTCTCTGGTAATGCTCGTGGAATCGGGAAAAGCATCCGCATCGAGCAAGGACAAGATGCGGTGGAAAGCATCGGTCTTTCCCTGGTGCGGTGTTGCCGACAGCAACAGGAAATACGGAGCAGCTTCGGAAAGAGCCCGGCCCAACTTCACTCGCGCCACCTGGTCCGTGCTGCCGCCCAGCCGGTGCGCCTCATCTACAATGATCAGATCCCAACCCGCCGCAACCAGGTTGTCGAGTCGTTCCCGATTCTGTTCCGCGACCTGCTCAGGCGACCAGCCACGGCGTTTCTCCACGGGCTTAATGGAGTCCATCGGACAGACGACCAGCGGGTACAGCCGCCAAAGGTTTTCTTCCTTGGTAATCTGACGCAGCGTTCCGAAGGTGCTGGGTTCGATCAACCGGAATTCCTCGTTCGCTTTTGCCTGAAGCGCCGGGGCGTCCTTGGCGAGCCCCCGCAGATCGTGGAAGTTCTTCGACAGGTAATTGCGAATCTGAACTGGGACCTCGCCGTCGCCGTCATAGCGGAAGAAGTTCAGCCTTAAAATCTCAGAAAGCTCCAGTCTCTGCTCTTCCTTCGACCAGCCAGCCGTTTCGCGCATGAACTGTGGTTGGAGGTCCGAGAATTGCTGCGGCTTTTCGGCAAGCTGTTGGCGAAGCCACTGAATGGCGCTGTGCTCATCGCGGACGATCAGTTCCAATTGCCTCAGTTCCGATACGGTCTGCTTCTTCTTGTCGAATTCGTCGACTTGATCGGCCAGGAAATACATTCCATCACGGTACTCCAAGCGTTGGGCAAGCCCCTCGTAGAACTCGGCTGCCGAAAGTGGCACCAGTATGCCCCTTTGGACGTGGAAGGCAACCATCCGATCAAAGAGCATATACGACTGACGCTCGGCGATGGCTTCGCCCTTACCCTTTTGAGATACAAAAACGGGGAGTTGGCGCAAGTGGGTCCGCACGAAGTCCCACACGCCATCCTCGGTCCCCTTCTCAAGCTCGAAGCGCTGCTCCAAGCCACCATTGGGCTTATATGCCGAGATAACGAGATCCTGCTTGACTGCAGTGCTCGTGACCTGACGATACGAGCCCTGCTGTTTGTCCAAGGTGCGCACGTCGGCGACGACAAAACCAGCGGAGGCGAGTGCCTCCTGAATTGCTGCCCAAACGCTGTTTCGCGAATTGTGGAAGACCATCGTCATCCACCTGCCTGGCTTCAGAACGCGGTAATACTCGGCGAAGCACATCTGCATGAGCCGCTGATAGTCGATCAGCGCCTTGTGCTTGGCTTTGTCGATGACCGCTTCTGGTTGAGCCTGAGTTAGAACTCGGTGCCAGGATTCAACTAGGAAGTTTAGGTCGGCATACAAAATGTTCTCGCCGAACGGCGGGTCAGTGAAGATGTAATCGATTGACTGAGCAGGAATCGACAACCGCGCCGCAGTGCCAGTTGAGATGATCGCATCATTCGGCTGGACGGAACAGAGCCTAAACGCCGCCGCAAGGCGCCTGAGTTTTCCATCAAGGGAATACCATGGGCTGCACTCCGAAACCTGGGACGCAACGTAGTAGACCCCATTCAAATAGCGATTCACCTGAGAGAAATGCAACGGGCCGTAACGGTTCAGAATGGAAAGCCCCCAGATCGACTGCTCGACAAGAAACAGCAGCATATTTCGGAGGCGATCATCCTGGGTCCCCGTGGCGCTCTGCCAAAGGCGCCCCAGTGCGTGTGCCGCACGCGCAAAATAGAAATGATGAAGGTGCGTCACCCCATACAACTCCATACGGGCACGTTGGTGGGTCATGTGCATGAATGGGATTTCAACGGTCGGGACTGTCGGCGGAAACGGCATGGCCTCGATTCGCGCGATCAATGCTATGTCAGCGGGATCTGGCTTCTTTTCGTATTTTTTGTTCCCGACGGAGTAGTTGATCAGTGCCGGGACCCACTTTAGGCGGCGCGCTGGCTTTCCAGACGCCGGGTCTACATACGCTTCGTATAGCTTCTCCATACGCTGCTTGGTAAGAGTCGCGGAGCAAGTCGGACAAGGGAAGTCCTCCCGGATACGATCTGTCTCGCGGTCTAGCGCCTCATTTACGAAATTCACTTCGCTGCCGCATTCTGGGCAAGTAAAAAGCGCGCTCCAAACGGTGTAGTTGATGCAGCCCTTCCGCCCATCCTCGTGGACCGTCTCGTACATCCAGCCAATCTCTCCGCGCAGATCATCCAGGATTTGCCGCGCCTTCTTTTGGAACGCCGCGAGATCAAATGGGAGGTTGTAGTTTGAGGAAATGAAAGCGGCTATGGGTCCCAAATCTCCGAGTACTGCTCGCCTGGCTCCCCACTTCAGTGAAAGATCTCCCGCAGCCTTCCATTCATCCTCAATCATCTTTCGGAATTCCGGCTCTGGATAGCCGCACAACTGGGCGGCGACGCCCGTCATCCCTGACCCTGCAAAGCCATCCAGAACGATGTCTCCTGGCTCGGTGTAATGGAGGATAGCCCGCATGATAGCTTTGTGCGGGACCTTTGTATGGTAGGAGTGTGCCGTGTAAATTGGGTCGGTCTTCCCCTCGCTCGCGTCGACGGCGGCCGGTTTGCGAGCATACAAGACCGTCGGATCATACGCTGTGCCGTAGCACCGGATAAAGTCTGCGAGGAATGGATTCGGACATGCTGTGTAGTATGGTGGGTCCGACAACCGCAGAATATCTTCATCGGAACCTATCGGAAACCCTTCAATCTTCCGAAACTCCGGGTCTTGCAACTTCACCCTCAACGTCTCAGAGAAGTATGCGCGCCGCGCTTGATCGCTCTCGAAGTGCAGCCCAAGACACTCAACTGCCCCAGGCTTGCTCACTGTCGTCTCAATCGTTAGCTGATCGCTCATCTCGTGTTCTTCCCTCTCGGCCCGTTGCGCGGCTGGGATTTTCAGTCAGGCGGTCAGGCGTCAAAACTCTCGGTCAGATGCAGCCTTGGCTATCGAGGAGCTTATGATACTCGTCCCTGCTCAAGGGACAATCCACGAGACGCAGTAACTCCCCCTTGGACAGCCTGCACTGCTTGGCCATTTGTGACAGGAGCGGGTCCGGAATGTCCTTCATCGACTGCGTGTGGCTCGTCTTCGTTACCACGGGCGTCTTTTTCCCGTCCAGACCGAAATAGATGAACTGGTGGTGGTCGCCTTCGCGCTGCTTGAATCCCTTTTTCAGAAGCGCTGACTCCACGTCCCGTTTAGGCCTGGGCAACCGGAACCTCCTGAATCGCTGCGTGTAGGCGCGTCCGCAGAGCCAACGCCACAGGGCTGAGGTTGCCTTCGGCATCCTTGGCGTACTCATCCCACAACATCGAGATGTGGTTCTGAAGCTCTTCCATCAGCGCCTCCCTCGTCTGGGCAACAACATGAATGTTCAGCTCTGGTTTTTCGAGGACCATCCACTGTTGGCTTTCCTCGTCGAGTGACGGCATCAGGACCAGCGGTTGCTTGAAGCGAAGAACCGTTTGGTTGTAAGGGACTTCTGAGATCTCAAACGCTGACATATCCAGTTCCGCAATACTCTGCACATCGACAATCTTTCGCGGCTCGTTCTGTTCATCGAGAATCACGGTGCCAGTCACTTGGATGGGACCGCGCCGGTTCTCGTAGAGAAAATCCTCCAGCGATTCATCGTAGTGGCAATCCAACTCTCGCGACATGCCGAGCGGCGCCATGGTTATGGACCGAGCGCCAAAGTCGATCTTCACCAAGTTGCCATTTACCGTTTGGGTCTCGGGTTCACCCACCATGCGCGGACGAAGCCGTTTCCATGCCGCATGGAACGCGTCGTCGAACCGCACTGTCCGATCCAGCCGGTTCAGATCCAACCGCCATCCGCTGCCCGGACGGGGAGCCATGGACCGGAGATTCTCAAGTACACGAATTCGGATTGCGCTATCCGGCACAAGCGACAGCACGCGGTCGCGGTCAGCGTGGACGACGGCGTCGGCGAGTCCCTCGAACCTGTCCATCACCTTCGCCGTAAGATCAAGCCAGGCCAAAACCGGCAACTCGGAGACAACGGCGGCAGGCATTGCATAGCTTCCCGCCTTCGGCACGCTGCATCTCAACTGGTAACGCTGTTCAATTTCGGATGGGATTCTGGCGCGCATTTTGATATCCCGGTTTTCTTCCGCCAGGGCCAAAAGCCAGATCACACGCTGGGCGCCTTCCAGCGTCTGGATGAGCAAGGACGCCGGGACGCTTTGGTTTTCCGCAGTGGCATGCGAGAAACGAAAGAGGATTCGTTTCGGGTCGTCTGGTTGCATGGGAGGGGAAGCGTCAGCCACGTCACTCATCTTCTCACCTTTCAGGCATGGGCACGAAACGCCCAAATCTCATTATTCCAAAACGATCCGGACCTTCGTCGTGTCCTTCCCTTTGGTCATCGCGGAAAGGTACTCGTCGAAGCGTCGCCTCAATTCCGATACCGTGGCCGCCGCACCGCCGGAGACCAGAGCGGTCCGGAGCGAAGCTGCGGTTACGGTGATCTTTTCCAGGCCGGAGAGCACCTCGCTCATCGTGTTCACGAACTCGGTGGAGATGTTGTCCGGAAGGGCACGTGTTTCGGCGAAGGCATCGATGAGCTTCAACTGAGCGGGCCGCAGTAATTCCATGGACTTCTTCACCGTTGGGTCCTCGACGCTGTCGAGGAGCATCTTGGTCCAGCCGCCTTCCAGACTATCGAGTTCTGTGTCCAGGCTCGCCAGAACCGCCTGCGCCGGTTCATTCACCTTCTCGGTGCCGGGCCGGAAGCCGCAATGAGGACAAACCGGAGCCGCTTGTATCTCCTGGTTCGTGATTTCCGAACAGCTCTTCAATCCACCGATACGGCTTTGAAAATCCAGGAACTGCTGGTGGGGCATGAGATCGATGCTGGAAAGCCGATGAAGGCGGCCGATGCGATCATCCTGGAGGATCGCGGATTTTCGCTTCTCGTCGTTGACGCCGAGCCGCGCCTTGCCATGCAGCGACAGGTAGATCGCCACGTACTCATTTTTGAGGGCGGTCAGCTTCGCCAATATCTGTTGGCGGAATCCGGATTTGGCCCGATCCTCCCGGTTTTCGATTTGACCCAGAACCTCTTCACGAGATTTCTTCACCGACGCCACCCAGGCATGTTCTGGGGGAAGAACCTGCTCGGCGGTCGAAAGGTAGGATGCTACGTTCCCCAGTTCATCCACCAGTTCCTGGAGCGCCTGCAGTTGCTCCAATGCATCCATGCCTTTTCTTTGCTGGGTGATCTCACCGGCGTCCACCTTGAGGTTTTTGAGCTTGCCGGGCGAACTGAAGTTCTGGAGGCTTTCAAGAAGGGTCTTGGCCTTGTCAAGTGCGCCACGTTGTTCTCGAATCTCATCCTCGCTAAGAATGGCGCGGCCCCAAAACGGCAGACCGCTCTGGAGTCGCTGTGACGTTGTCACCAGCTTCTCCACGGCTCGGGCGATGCTGGCTTGCAGAGCTTGGACCGCCTCATCGGCTTTCGGTCCGCCCAGCGTAACGGCCACGCCGCGGTTCGGTTCCAACCCAACGAGCTCGAATAGCGCCTTCAGCGCGGGCACGTTCCAGTCTTTGTGCCGCTTCAGGTGTTTGAAGTTGAGCAGATCCGCCACCGGCGTCGTGACGACATCGTCGTACCCCTTGTCGAAGTCCTTGCCGGGGATGGAGAGGATGACGTCCCCGGAATAGACCATAGCGGCCATCACCACCACCAGCCATTCGGGCTCGAGGCGGAACCGTTCCGGGACTACGTACTCGATGCCGGACACATCTTGGACAAGCTCAGACCGGTTCAGCACTTGGCCAGGTCCTTTCTTGCCAAGTTGCTCGTTCACGTAGCCGGCATACCTGGACTTACCTGGATCGACACGTTCGCCATCCAGCAGTTCCAGAGCATCGAGGACGGCGGCCGCCTGCCGGGTGCGGTTCTTGTTCGGGATGCCCCGAATCGCGTCCTGTGCCGCCTGCGTGCGGTTCTCGCCGGTGACGCGGATGCTGAAGAACGGGTACTCGGGCGCCTGGTCCGCAAAGCGTCCTCCCAGGCAGCCAGATCCAACCGTGTTAACGATGTCGCGCACGTTGGCGCGCCCGCCACCGGGAGTTGGGACCTTGCCCTTCATCCACTCCAGCATCTTCTTGGTTTTGCCCTGGTAGCCGACATCGACGGCAGCCGAGATATTCTCTTGAAGCCAGGTCGTAAGGCCCTGGAGGAACGTGTTCGCCTTGTCGCGGTAGGTGTCCCGTGCCTGGCCCGAAGATGTGGATGCCAGGTCCACGGCCGCCGCATAGAGCCGCAGCTTTTTCTCGAAGTCTTCATCAACCGCTTTCAAGCGGAAGAAAACTTCGTCAGACTTGTCGGTCTCCTTTGCCTTGGGGTCCTGCTCGAAATGCGGCATGAAGTAGAGGTAGAAATCGCGCTCGGGAACGGCGGTGGATCTTTGGTTTGGCGATCCGAAGAAGAGGTAGCCTGTGCGTGCGGCTTTGTGTTCCGTCCACTCCAGTTCGTGCTGCCAAATCCGGTACCCCGTCACATAAATGTCGTCATCCCTCAGTTCCAGCGCCCGTTGCAGCGCAGTGTAGTAGTACCGGTCGAGTTGCCGGAAATCCAAGCTCTCGGCGCGGCGTTCGATCAACGCATCGAAATCGTCCGTCTTCTTGAGATCCAGGAAGTACTGGCCGTTGTCGGTGTTCCCGGAGATGAATTGTCCGCTGACCGTCTTGTGAATCTCCCGGAGAACGGTCTCCACTTGGGAGAGGAGGTTGTCCGCCGGGTCGCCGGGAAGTTCCTCGATGCCGGGCTGGAACAGGCAGAGTGCATCCCGCAGTTCTGTCGCGGTTGCTCCCATGCGGGCGTAGATATCGCCCGTGGTGAGGCGGTGCACTGAGAGCGCGCGGATCACCCGAAGCGCCATCGGCTTGTAGGCCGGGCGCGTGAATGCCTGCTTGATACGGGACTCCAGGACCTGGCTGCAATCCATCACAGCGCGGATGTCCGGCACAGCGCGGACGGAGGGATTTTCCAGCAGCACTTCCCAATAACTGTCATAGGCGATCAAGCCTGGACGGTCTTCGGGAACCTCCTTGTTCAGAAGCTTGCCCATGGCCACGGAGAGGGTCTTCAGGATTTCGCGCTTCTCTACGGCAGTGACACGCTCAAAGGTGTCGATGTAGTCGGGGTGGACCGGGAAGAGCCTCACGAACTCGTCCATGCGCTCGTTCATCACGCCATAGAAGCGGGAGAAGCGCGTGAGGTAGTCTCGTATGGATGCCTGTTGGTCTGGCCGCTTCCGCAGCAGGCGTTCTGCAACAACGTGCTTCACGTCGCGGCGGGCAATCAGCACCTGCTCGAAACGATCCTTAACGCGACGCAGACTATCGGCTGCGAACTGAAACCGGGTGCTGTCGAAGATCGCTTCCTGGACTCCGGCGATGAAACGGAAGCGCAGGTCTTTGGACACTTCGCCGATCTCGCGAAGCAGTCCAAGATCCTGGATCAGCGCCTGATCGTTCCGGGTACGCAGGTAATCGAGCAATTCGTCGACAACCAGCAGCAAGCCTTGATCGGGATACTTGCGGCCGAAGGCATCCATCATCTCGTGGAAGGCCCGTTTGTAGTTCGTGACTGTGCTGGCGGCGGGGAAAGTATAGGAGACGCCAAAATCAGCAAGGTGCTGTTCCAACTCAGCCACCACGATCTCGCGAAGCGACATCGTCGTTGTGCCGATCTCAGTACGGACGACTTTGAACTTGCCAGCGATTCTTGGCGCGGCCTTGGCCACAATCGGATTCGTCACAAGGCCGGCAAGATCTTCGCGTTCGGCGACGCTCGATATGACCGACATCAAGTGGGACTTGCCGCTTCCGTAGTTGCCCACAACCAGAATCCCCTTGTTATCCGCCGGTGTCTGGAAGTCCATCTGCGGTATGAGGACAGTCGTCAAGCGTTCGGCCAACTCGTCGGAAATGACGAACGTCTTCACGAGTTGTCGGGCGGCATTGACGTCGTCCGCGTCGAGGAGATTCACTACCGTCTCAATCGGTTCAAACTGAATAAGATCGCCGTATTTCATAGTTTCAACACACCTTCATATCTACGATGGCACTGACAATCAGCAAGCTGGCGACTGGGTAGCGTTTGAATTCCGGATGGCCTGGTTGAGCGTAGGTCAGGTGGCCTTCGGAGACTTCACCATTCCACGCCGCCACGATGGTCCTGTTGCGGGCCAGGGATTGCAGGCAACCCAGCGGCTCCAGCCGCAAGGTCACGTCAAACAGGACCTCGATGTTGTCGAGGACCACTACTGGAGTGGAATTGCCGGCAAGCGCTTCGAGAATGCGCCGAGCGCGCCGAGCACGCTCGCGCTCCGAAAGATCCAGGAGTGCTCGCGCCAGCTCAAGTCCGACATCCACGTAATGGAAGCCGTTCTCCTCTGCCAGAGCGTGCAGCGCCTTCGTCTTTCCCGTACCTGGTGGGCCTACGACGAGGACCAGCCGGGCGTACTGTTTTTCGGCGTCTGAAATGCGTTCGAGAACCTGTTCGCCGAGCGTGGCTGGCATCGTAATCCTCTCATTACCAGGGCCCTCGGAAGATGCTGAATTTAAAAGGGCAACTGATGATGATATCAGTTTGTGAATCGCCAGATGAAAATGGCGCAAGTTGTTTCTGTGCCCTCCGTCGCGACCTCCTATTCGGCAGTCGCGGCGGTGCGCGGCTGCTTCATTGCGCGATATCGTTCCTTTAGGATCTCGCGCAATTGGGCTTCGGCAGCGTACCCTCTGTCGGTGTTCCCGAACGCCGCTGCGACGAGAACATCTCGGGCAAACTCATCGTCGGAACTGAGGCGGCTGACTTCCTCTTCAAAGAACGTGCGCCATTCGGCGGCAAGGCGATCCTGATATGATTCCTCGGTTTCACACAGACGGAGCTGGCCTCCATCGTCCTGGGAAAATCGAAACCAGGCGGCGACGAGATCGTGAATATCCTGAAGAGTCCGATGGTCAAAGCCGTCCATGGATCGAAGCCGGGTCGAGAGGTCCGTATCGATCTGGACCAGCCTACAGGCGTCCAGGTAGCGGTCCCGTGGCCGGCTGTACAGACGCAACAGCATTTCTCCGTAAAGCCGAAACTGCACGGCCTTCAGTGTTGCGTTCGTGTCGGCTGGAAACTCGGTGCCTACCCACATTTTCGAATCTCGCTCAGTTGAGCCACTGCTGATCATACTGCGTGGCAGGGTAGCGTGGCGTCCCGGCAGACCAGGAACCCAGGTAGCCATCCACACTGGTGCTCCTATATAGGAAACCAAATTCTTCGTCTTGGACGACGACTTTGTGATGGCTGTTCAACCGCGCGCAGGCGTGAAGCAATCGTGTGACCAACGCGGATTAGCAGTTCCGAATCCGCTCAAACGGTCTCGGTAGCCATGCCCAGCCAATGGATACCGGACAATCTCTCTTATTTGCAATCACTTGGTACTCGTGGGAACCATGGTAGCCATCATCGGCCTTGTTGTCTGCCAGGAAGAAGAATTCACTTCCCATATAAGGACCACCTCCCAACCGGACGTGATTCGGGGGAGCGCCGGTAGGCATGGTATACATGGTAGCCATCGCGCGGTGTTTTGGCGTCGCGGAGCGCTCTCAACCAAAAGAAAACAAAGGCACTTTCCAGCACAAAAGCATTGATATCCCGTGTCGTTTTTGAGAGAATTGGAGCAGACGCGAGTTGCGTGTCGCTTCTGCGCCGTACGAGCGCCGGGACGCTCGTGAATCTCCTTCCCGCAGCGGTTCCTGCTACTCCACGTGTGCCCAAAAACATGAATACCTCGATTCCCGTCTACCAGGCCGACGGTAGTCTGTACGCCAGCGTTTCCGAACAACGGTTGGCGCGGCTGCAATCGGCGGGACTGGTGGCACGTGTGGTGCGCCATCGCAAGGGCCACATCAACCGAGCGATCCTCTTCCTCCGGCCTGGCGAACCGAAGCCGATGTCGGTCAGTTCCGTGATGGGTACCAGATACAGCATCAAAGAGCTTCTGGACCACGGGCCTGCGTGGGACCTGAAGCGTCTTGGCGGCAACCGCGACGGGAATACTTATGCGCCGCCGGAGATGCGAACAGCCTTTCTCCAGGTGGTCGCGGACTGCTTGGTCCCGTGAAAAGCCAGCGACGCAACATCGGTGGGCGGTACATCGCTCGTGCTCGCGGGGCGGTTGTACGGAACCCCAGACAGCCCGTTAGAGGCATAGGTACTTCCCGGCGACTTTCGGCGGCGCGTTGAAGAGTAGCGCAGTTTCGCTAGCGTCAGGCGCAAAAAGGGGCGGTCAGGTGGTCAGCGGTCAGTGGCGGCCAGGGCGCGCCCGAGGCGGCGGGTGGACCAACGGGCCAACCCCGAGCCAAACGGCGCGACACGGGGCACCGGGGCGCGAAGGGGTGGCCGATTCCGGCGCGAGCCAGTCGAATGTCCAACGTTGGACTTCCTGGCCGTTGACGCGCCTCTTCTGTAGTTGTTCGTGAACAATGGCGACAATTCCGGCGACCATAACGCCCGCGATGGCGCGGCGCATCGAAATCTGGCCTACCGACCGGCTGGTGCCGTACGCCAGGAACGCGCGCACGCACTCTGCCGAACAGATAGCGCAGATCGCGGCGTCCATCTTGGAGTTCGGCTTCACCAATCCGATCCTGGTTGACTCGATGGATGGAATTATTGCCGGCCACGGTCGTCTCCTGGCTGCCCGCAAGTTGGGCCTCGCGGAGGTGCCGGTGGTAGTTCTGGACCATCTCAGCGAGACGCAGCGGCGGGCATACATCCTCGCGGACAACAAGCTCGCGATGAACGCCGGATGGGACGAGAAGATGCTCGTCAGCGAACTGCGCGAACTCGAAACAGACGGCGTGGACCTGGCGCTCATTGGCTTCAGCGACGAGGAACTGGAGGCGCTGCTCGAAGACGGCGACGCGCCGCCGGAGGATGTGACCGACGAGGTTCCCGAACCGCCAGCCCAGCCGGTAACCCAGCCCGGCGACGTGTGGTTGATCGGAGCCCATCGCCTGATCTGCGGCGACTGTCGCGACGGTGGAACGATTCGTGTTCTGTTCGGCGATGCGCTGGCCAACGTGGTCGTGACCTCGCCACCCTACGCAACGCAGCGCGAGTACGACGCCACC
>Ga0302326_10012397_pt1 | contig 18198 bp, 14 predicted proteins | sample Palsa_T0_3_FD_202264 | JGI IMG/M metagenome (GOLD analysis project Ga0302326, IMG submission 202264) | Peat permafrost microbial communities from Stordalen Mire near Abisko, Sweden - Palsa_T0_3 | ecosystem: Environmental > Terrestrial > Soil > Palsa > Peat permafrost | place: Sweden: Abisko...
GACGGCGAGGACTTCGGCGCTTCGATCCCGGATTTCGTGACCCCCGAGTTCGTGCGTGACGAGGTGGCGCGCGGGCGGGCCATCATCCCGGCCAACATCAACCACGGCGAGCTGGAGCCGATGGCCATCGGCCGCAACTTCCTGGTCAAGGTCAACGCCAACATCGGCAACTCCGCCGTGCTCTCGGCGGTTGAGGACGAGGTGGAGAAGATGGTCTGGGCGATCCGCTGGGGCGCGGACACCATCATGGACCTCTCCACCGGCCGCAACATCCACAACATCCGCGAGTGGATCCTGCGCAATTGCCCGACGCCGCTGGGCACCGTGCCGATCTACCAGGCGCTGGAGAAGGTGGGCGGCGTCGCCGAGGACCTGACCTGGGAGGTGTTCCGCGACACCCTGGTCGAGCAGGCCGAGCAGGGGGTGGACTACTTCACCATCCACGCCGGCGTGCGGCTGCCCTACATCCCGCTGACCGCGCGGCGGGTCACCGGCATCGTCTCGCGCGGCGGCTCGATCATGGCCAAGTGGTGCCTGGCGCATCACCGCGAGAGCTTCCTCTACGACCACTTCGAGGACATCTGCGAGATCATGCGGGCCTACGACGTGTCGTTCTCCTTGGGCGATGGCCTGCGCCCCGGCTCGATCGCCGACGCCAACGACGCGGCCCAGTTCGCCGAGCTGGAGACCCTGGGCGAACTCACCAAGGTGGCGTGGAAGCATGGCGTGCAGGTGATGATCGAGGGCCCCGGTCACGTGCCGATGCACAAGATCAAGGCCAACATGGACAAGCAGCTGGCCGCCTGCCACGAGGCGCCGTTCTACACCCTGGGCCCGCTGACCACCGACATCGCCCCCGGCTACGACCACATCACCAGCGCCATCGGCGCGGCGATGATCGGCTGGTTCGGCACCGCCATGCTCTGCTACGTGACGCCCAAGGAGCACCTCGGCCTGCCGGACCGCGAGGACGTCAAGCAGGGGGTGATCGCCTACAAGATCGCCGCCCACGCCGCCGACCTGGCGAAGGGCCATCCCTCGGCGCGCTTCTGGGACGACGCCCTCTCGCGCTCCAGGTTCGAGTTCCGCTGGGAGGACCAGTTCAACCTCGGCCTCGACCCCGAGACCGCCCGTCAGTTCCACGACGAGACACTGCCCAAGGAGGCTCACAAGGTCGCCCACTTCTGCTCGATGTGCGGCCCCAAGTTCTGCTCGATGAAGATCAGCCAGGAAATCCGCGACGCCGCGGCCGGCCAGAACGCGGTGGCCGACGGCCTCGCGCAGATGGCGGAGAAGTTCAAGCAAGCCGGCGGGGAGATCTACGTGGAGGCGAAGGGGTGAATCTCCTCCCCCGCAGGGGGAGGGGGACAGCGATGCGGTGGAGGGGGCGCAGCCGCCGCTCTGATCCCGACAGCTAGCGCTGCCTCGCCATCGCCACGATCAACGCGACCACGCCGTCGAACTCGTCGCGCACGTCCCGCGCATCGATCCGCAGCGTATGGATACCGCGCTGCTCGAGCCAGGCATCGCGTCGTTGCTCACGGTCGGGGCGATCGCCGGTGGCATGCGCGAAGCCGTCGATTTCGACGGCGAGCTTGGCGCTGTCGCAGTAGAAGTCGAGCACGTAAGGGCCGATCGGATGCTGGCGGCGGAACTCGAAGCCGGCGGCCGCGCGCCGGCGCAGCGCCATCCAGAGCCGGGCTTCGGGCGGGGTGAGTTCGCGCCGCAACCGGCGCGCGACGGATGGTGGCCTCGGGCGCTTGCATCGCCAATCCTTTAGAACAAAATGCGAACATTCTCAACACACGTTCACGGCCTCGACCCCCTCCACCGCTTCGCGGTCCCCCTCCCCCTGGGGGAGGAGAATCAGACCCCGCTTGCGTTCCCGCGACGGAAGCGGGCGTAATTTGCGGGAAAGTCGAGGGAGATGCGTCGCGTGGCGGATGGGTCGAAGATGGGGCGGGCGCCGGTGAAGGGCGCTGAGGTCGATGCGGTCGTGGTCGGGGCCGGGTTCGGCGGCATGTACATGCTCTACCGGCTGCGTGAGGCGGGGTTCTCGGTGCAGGGGTTCGAGGCCGGGGATGGCGTCGGCGGCACCTGGTATTGGAACCGCTATCCCGGCGCGCGCTGCGACGTGCCGAGCCTCTTCTACTCCTACACCTGGGACGAGGCGCTGCAGAAGGAGTGGCGCTGGACCGAGAAGTACGCCGCCCAGCCGGAGATCCTGGCCTACGCCAACCACGTCGCCGACCGCTTCGACATCCGGCCGATGATCGCCTTCGAGACCCGCGTGCTTTCGGCCCATTTCGACGAGGCCGCCGACCGCTGGCGGGTGGTGACCGACCGCGGCGACGAGGTGATGGCCAGGTTCGTGGTGATGGCCACAGGCTGTCTCTCGACGCCGCGCAAGCCGCCGATCCCGGGCGTCGACAGTTTCGCGGGCCCGACCTACCACACCGGCGCCTGGCCGCATGAGGGCGTGGACTTCACCGGCCTGCGGGTGGGCGTCATCGGCACCGGCTCGTCCGCCATCCAGTCGATCCCGCAGATCGCCAGGCAGGCCGCGCAGGTCACAGTGTTCCAGCGCACCGCCAACTTCAGCGTGCCGGCCAACAATACGCCGCTGACTGACCAGGACATTGAAGCCTTCTGGAAGATGTACCCGGACTACATCGCCCTGGTGAAGGGCCCGGGCATGGGCTTCGGCGGCAATCCGGCCAACACGCTGGCGGCGACACCCGAGGAGCGCCGCCAGCGCTACGAGGAATACTGGGGCCTGGGCGGCGCCGGTTTCCTGGCTGCCTGGGGCGGCATCATCACCGACCTTGAGGTCAACGACGAGGCCGCCGGCTTCGTGCGCGAGAAGATCGGCGAGACGGTGAAGGACCCGCAGACGGCGGAGGCGCTGAAGCCCTACGACCATCCGATCGGCACTAAGCGCATCTGCGTCGATATCGACTACTTCGAGACCTACAACCGGCCGAACGTGCGGCTGGTGAACCTCAAGCAGACGCCGATCGGGGAGATCACGCCCACCGGCGCGCGCACCGCGGACGAGACGTTCGAGTTCGACGCCCTGGTCTTCGCCACCGGCTTCGACGCCATGACCGGCACGCTGCTGGCGCTGGACATCCGGGGCGCAGGCGGCGTCACGTTGCGCGAGGCCTGGGCGGAGGGCCCGAAGGCCTACCTCGGCCTCGGCGTCGCCGGCCTGCCGAACCTGTTCCTGGTCACCGGCCCGGGCAGCCCGAGCGTGCTCTCCAACATGATCAACTCGATCGAGCAGCATGTGGAGTGGATCCGCGATTGCCTGGTCTACATGCGCGATCAAGGCTTCGCCCGCATCGAGGCCGACCCGCAGACGCAGGAAGCCTGGGTGGCGCACGTCCGCCGCGTCGCGGACAAGACCCTCTTTCCCCGCGCCGCCTCCTGGTACATGGGCGCCAACATTCCCGGAAAGCCGCGGGTCTTCATGCCGTACATCGGCGCCGGCTACCGCAAGAAGTGCGCGGATGTGGCCGCCGCCGGATACGAGGGCTTCACGCTCGCCAAGGAGCACGCCGATGCTCGCCAACCTGCCTGACCGCTTCGAATTCCTCTCCGACGACTGGATCGCCGAGGCCCGGCGCTTCCTCGAGAAGGCGACCGAGCAGCGCAAGGACGCGCTCGGCGGCCAGCCGTTCTCGCTCAGCGAGCGGTTCGCCGACGCGCCGCCGCACCTGCAGCTGCCGGACGACGTCGGCGCCTGGATCGCGCGCTACGACGGCGCGGCGATGACCGTCGCGCGCGGCTTCGATCCGGCGGCGGACGTGGTGGTCGAGGGCGACTACCAGGCTGGCCTCGCCGGCGGCCAGTTCATCGGCATGCTGGCGCCCGGGGCGATGAAGGCCATGCGCCGCGAGGTGGCGGCGATGCACGGCAAGGACGCGGTGACGATGAAGGGCCGCCTCGAAAACCCGGCCGCCGGCGAGATCCTCGCCCTGCTGCACGACCACCTCGGCCGCCGCACCGTGGAGAACCCCCACCGCGCCCGCCGCCAGGGGCTCTCGGGCAAGATGCGTGAGCTGGAGGAGAACGGCTATGTGGTGATCGAGCGGGCGATCTCCCCGCAGTTCGCCGACGAGGTCCGCGCCGCCACCCTGCGCGCGCTGCTGCCGCACCAGGCGATGTCGATGAACTGGATGCTCTACCACGGCCGCGAGCTCGAGCAGCTGATCCAGAACCCGCTTTTGATGACCCTGATCGACGGCTCGCTGGGGCGCGGCGCGGTGATCGCCTCGTTCAGTTGCATCCGCAAGGGACCTGGGCCCGGCGTGATCCCGATGCACACCGACTACGCCCACATCCCTGAGCCGTTCCCGGAGTTCTCGCTGACCGGCGTCGGCGTCTGGGCGCTGGAGGACTGGACGGTGGCCTCCGGCCCCACCTGGATCGTGCCCGGCAGCCACAAGCGCCGGCGCAATCCCCGCCCCGGCGAGGGCGCCAACGAGGGCGTGCCGATCGAGATGCCCAAGGGCTCGGTGGTCTATTTCGACCACGGCGTCTGGCACTGGCAGGGCGACCGCACCGACCCCGGCGATCGCGTCACCCTGCACGCCCACTTCAACCGCGGCATCCTGCGCAGCCTGGAGCCGAAGAAGACCGACGTGCAGATGCTGCACCGCAACTCGCCGCGCCTGGCCGAGATGCTGGGCGAGGACGACTGGTTCGACAAGCTGAGCGCGGCGGGGCGCGACTACGGCCGCTTCGCCTACATGAACAAGCTGCACGCCTTCACCGAGCAGAAGAAGCGCGAGATCCTGGCCGAGCCGGCCTAGCCGCCGCTCGCCATGGCCTCCATCCTCGCCGTCCACGCCCATCCGGACGACATCGAGACACTGGCCGCCGGAACGCTGGCGCTGCTGGCAGACGCTGGCCACCGCGTGGTCATCGTCACCGCCACGGCCGGCGAGGGCGGCTCGACCGAGCACTTGCCGGACGAGATCGCCCGAATCCGCCAGGGCGAGGCGGCGGTCGCCGCGGCGATGATCGGCGCGGACTACCGCTGCGCCGGCTTCGGCGACCTGGCGGTGTTCAACGACGACACCTCGCGCCGGCGGATGACCGAGCTGATCCGCTGGGCGCGGCCGGACATCGTGCTGGCGCCCTCGCCGGTGGACTATCACCCGGACCACGAAGCAGTGAGCGTGTTGGCGCGCGACGCCATCTTCGCCTCCAGCGTCCCCAACTACCGCACCGGCGAGGCCGAGCCGCTGGCGGCCATCCCGCACCTCTATTTCATCGATCCGATCGGCGGGCGCGACCGCCAGGGGGTCAGGATCCGGCCGGACTTCGGCGTCGACATCGGGCCCTGGATGGAGACCAAGCGTCGCATGCTGCTGGCCCACCAGAGCCAGGTCGCCTGGGTCGCCCGCCAGCACGGCATCGATGACTATCTGAAATCCATGGAGGACTGGTCCGCCCGTCGCGGCCGCGACTTCGGCGCCGGCTTCGCCGAGGGCTTTCGCCAGTACCGCCACCCGCCTTACCCGCGCACGCCGGCGCTGCAGGAACTGCTGGGCGACGGTTTGCGGGAGCTGGCAGACTGGCCGGCCTAGCGCGGCCGGCCCCTCTGTCGCGGCGAAAACGATGCGCCGCCTCGCCCTGCCAAAGCCGTCGCCGCGGGCGTATAAGGCGTCAAGACCAAGGGAGGACCGTGATGGCGGTGTTGGAAGCGGAGATCGAGGCGCCGGCGGGCGTCAAGCACGGGGATTTCGTCGTCTCCGACGGGGTGCGCATCCACTGGATGGAAGCCGGCGCGGGGCCGCCCATCGTGCTGCTGCACGGCTACACCAGCTGCTGCGACGCCGGCTGGTTCGCCAACGGAGTCGCCAAGGAGCTGGCGCGCGATCACCGGGTGATCGGCATCGACGCCCGCGGCCACGGGCGCAGCGAAAAGCCCCACGATCCGGCGAAATACGACGGCGACCGGATGCCGGCCGACGTGATCGAGGTGCTGGACCATCTCGGCGTCAGGAAGGCCCACTTCCACGGCTACTCGATGGGCGGCGGCATCGTCGCCCACCTGATGGCCCGCCATCCGGGCCGCTTCCTGACCGCCAGCTTCGGCGGCTCGGGGGTGCGCGAGGACGACGAGACGCTGGCGCGCCAGGCCGCCGAGCGCGATCCCAGGGGCCACGACCCGCAGCAGGAGGCCGGCCAGGCGGCGCTGCGCGCCCGCGCCGACCGCGATGACGTCGCGCTGAAGGCGGTGCAGGACGGACGCGTTGCCAAGCCCTCCACGGCGCCGCCGCTGGATCTGGCGGCGATCGGCTTTCCGATCCAGGCGATCAACGGCGAGTTCGACGCGCCGGTCTCCAAGACCCAGCGCCTGGCCCGCGAGGCGCGCGACTTCGCCGCGGTGATCCTGCCCGGCCGCGGCCACAACACCGTGACGACCTTCCCGTTCACCCCGCCGCTCTACATCGCCTCGATCGCCGAGTTCGTACGCGCCCACGATCCGCGCTAGTGGCGGCGAAGCTCGAAGCCGGCGCCCGGCTCGAGGGCGTCACGCTGACCGGCGCCGACTTCGCCGAGGCCGAACTGTCGGACAGCGTGCTGGTGGGCTGTGTGGTCGAGGACGCCGTCTTCGCCGCCACCGACCTGCGCGGGGCGCGGCTGCAGCGGTGCCGGCTGCTGCGCTGCCGCTTCTCGCACGCCGACCTGCGGGAGGCGGTGTTCGAGGACTGCCAGATGAGCGACCACGGGACGCGCAAGGGCGCGGTCTTCGCCTTCTCGCGCCTGGAGGAGGCCAGCTTCCGCCGCTGCGACCTCACCCTCGCGCGCTTCGAGGGCGCCGAACTCTACGGAGTGCGGCTGGAGGACTGCAACCTCACCGGCGCGGTCTTCTCCCGGGTCAACTTCGGCCGCACCTTCGGGCGCAAGGTGGAGCGGATCGCCGCCGAGCTGGTGGGCTGCAACCTGGCGCTGGCCGACCTCTCAGGCGCGCGGCTGCCGGGCTGCCGCCTGGCCCGCTGCGACCTGCGCGAGGCCGACCTCTCGGGCGCCGATCTGGCGGGCGCGGACCTTGCCGGCGCCAACCTCTTCCAGGCCATCGTCGACGGCGCGCGGCTGACCGGCGCGGACCTGCGCGGCGCGGAGGTCAGCGGCCTCGACCTGCGCCGCCTCGCCGACTACCAGGACCTGAAGATCACCCCCGACCAGCAGTTCCGCCTGCTCGACGCGATGGGGTTGGACGTGCGGCCCGAATAGGCGCCGCACGGCTTTGCGGCTAGCCTTCGGGGCATGCCGCAACTCGCGAAGTTCTCGCTGTCGTACGATCCGGCCGAGGACCGCATCGCCTGGGACGCCGAGGACGTGGGCGGCGCCGTCACGCGGCTCTGGCTGACCCAGCGGCTCTGCCGCGACTTCGTCGGCGCCCTGCTGCCGCGGCTGCCCAAGCCCGCGGCGGCGCCGGAGCACGAGGCGGCGATCCAGTCCTGGGAGCAGGCGGCCGCCATGGCGAGCTTCGGCTCGGTGCCCGGCGTGGCGGTGCATGCCGGCGCCGCATCCGGGCTGGTGCGGACCGTACACATCACCCCAACGCCCGACAACGTCACCCTGGTGCTCGAGGCCAGCGTCGGCGAGCCGGCCGCCATCACCCTCGACGCCGCGGCGCTGCGCCAGATGCTGGCGGTGCTGCACGCCCTGCACAAGGCCGCCGCCTGGCCCACCGGCTTCTGGCCCGACTGGATCGCCCAGAGGGCGCCGGCAGAAGGGACGCCGGCGCTGAACTGAGCCAGCCAGGCTGCTGGTCCCGGCCCACGCCGTCCATGGTGTTTACTGGATCGCCGGCTCGGGTCTTTCTCGCGCCGCGCAAGGCGGAGCGGCGGCGATGGCGGAGAGCTGGGACGACCAGTACGAGGTGCTGAGCGCCACGCGCCCGATGTACCACAACGAGGATTACTGGCGCTTCCTGGTGCGCGAGGTGTGGCGGATCGGCGAGGCGCCGCGCGCTGTCGTCGACTTCGGCTGCGGCTACGGCTGGCTGGGGCTGTTCCTGATGCCGATGCTGGCGGCGGGCAGCAGCTACGTTGGCTTTGACCGGTCCGAGCCGCTGCTGCGGCGCGGACGCGCGCTGCTGGCGGGCCAGGGCGCGCGGCTGGTGCGCGCCGAGGCGACCGCGGCGCCCTTCGCCGACGACACGTTCGACGTGGCGATCGCCCACACCCTGCTCATGCACCTGCCCGATCCTGGCCGGGCGCTGGCCGAGATGATCCGGGTGACCCGCGACGGGGGCCTCGTGATCGCCGGCGACGCCAGCCACAACGCCATCAACGCCCTGCTGCACGTGCACGAGACCGACGAGCAGGAGCACATGCCGCTGGCGCTGTTCCAGGCCATGAACGCGGGCGTGCGGCGCCGCACCGGGGTCGACCGCAACATCGGCATGAAGACCCCGGTGCTGATGCGCCAGGCCGGGCTGACGGACATCCAGGCCCGGATCAGCGATGCGGTGCGGCTGTCGTTCCCGCCGCTGGACACGCCGGAAAAGCAGCGCCGGTTCGCCGTCATGTGCGACGACGGCCTGGGCGCGCCCGAGGACGAGGCCGGGTTCGAGACGGTGGTGGCCTGGCTGGTCGCCCGGGACGTGCCGAGGGAGACGGCGGCGGCCGAGGTCCGGCGGGAGATGGCCAACGCCTACCGGCGCCGCGGCGCCGGCTACCACATCGTCCAGCCCGGCCTGATCACCCTCAGCTTCGGGACCGTCCGCAAGGGCCCTTGAGCGCCGCCACGTCACCCTGCCAGGGTCGCGCCAGACTTTCTTGGGCGAGGACCCGGCGATGAGCGACTACAAGCTTCTGATCAACGGCGCGCTGGTGGACGGCGACTCCGAGCTGGACGTGATCAACCCAGCCACCGAGGAGGTGCTGGCCAGGGCGCCGCGCGCCTCCAAGGCCCAGCTCGACGCGGCGGTGGCGGCGGCGCAGGCCGCCTTCCCCGGCTGGCGCGACACCCCGATCGCCGAGCGCAAGGCCAAGCTCACCGAGATCGCCGACATCATCCAGGCCAACGCCGTCGAGCTGGGTCGGCTGCTGACCCAGGAGCAGGGCAAGCCGATCGGCGACGCCACCGGCGAGGTCTACGGCGCCTCGGCCTTCTTCCGCTACTTCACCATGCTCGACCTGCCGGTGAAGGTGCTGGACGACAGCGAGGCCCGCAAGGTGGAAGTGCACCGGCGCCCGCTGGGCGTGGTGGGGGCCATCGTGCCCTGGAACTTCCCGATGATCCTGATGGCGTTCAAGGTTCCCGCGGCGCTGCTGGCCGGCAACACCATGGTGCTGAAGCCGGCGCCCACGACGCCGCTCTCGACCCTGAAACTGGCGGCGCTGATCAAGGACGTGCTGCCGCCGGGCGTGCTCAACGTGATCGCTGACGGCGGCGAACTGGGCGCGGCGATGACCGCCCATCCCGGCATCCGCAAGATCAGCTACACCGGCTCGACCGCCACCGGCAAGAAGGTGATGGCCGGCGCGGCGGACGCGTTGAAGCGCATCACGCTGGAGCTCGGCGGCAACGACGCGTCCATCGTGCTGGAGGGGTCGGACCCGAAGACCGTGGCGCCGAAGATCTTCGCCGGCGCGTTCCAGAACTCCGGCCAGGTCTGCATCGCCATCAAGCGCGCCTATGTGCACGACAGCATCTACGACGCCATGTGCGAGGAGCTGGCCCAGCTGGCCGACGCGGCCGTGGTGGGCGACGGGCTGGAGCAGGGCACCCAGCTGGGGCCGATCCAGAACAAGACCCAGTACGACCGCGTGATGGGGCTGATCGAGAGCGCCCGGGCCGACGGCAAGATCATCGCCGGCGGCGAGCGGCTGGACCGCAAAGGCTATTTCATCAAGCCGACCATCGTGCGCGACATCACCGACGGCACCCGGCTGGTGGACGAGGAGCAGTTCGGCCCGGTGCTGCCGGTGATCCGCTACCACGACGCCGAGGACGCGCTGGCGCGGGCCAACAACTCCGAATACGGCCTCGGCGGCTCGATCTGGTCGCCGGACCTGGATGCGGCCTACGACCTCGCCACCCGGATGGAATCCGGCACCGTCTGGGTGAACAAGCACGCCGACCTCGCCCCCAACATCCCGTTCGGCGGCGCCAAGGGCTCGGGCATCGGGGTGGAGCTGGGCGAAGAAGGCCTGGCCGAATTCACCCAGCTGCAGGTGATCAACGTCGCGCGGTAGCGGGGCGGCTCAGCTGAACACCCAGCGCAGTCGTTCCCGGCCCCGGCGGACGCGGCCAATGACGGCCATCAGGTCGGGCTCGACGATGTGGTCGTGGCTGCCGACGCGGCCGGGGCGCCAGTAGCCCTCGGCGGCGATCTGGGTCTTGGGGAAGCCGCGGGCGATCAGGCCCTGGCGCTGGGCGCGCACCGTGCTGGTCTCGCCGATCACGCAGGCCTGGCCGACGCCGTCCGGCAGCTCGAAGGCCGCCAGCGCGGTCACCAGCTTCTCGCTCGGCGCGGAGGGCGGACCGCCGCGGTAGAGCCAGGCCATCGTCAGGTCGGCGGCGGTCTCGATCGGCTGCTCCTCCTCGGGGCCGGCGACCTCGACGATGGCGAAGGCGCGCTCGCCGGCGGGCAGGCTCTCGATCATGGCGGCGATGCCCGGCAGCGCGGTCTCGTCGCCGGTGAAGAGCCTCCAGTCGGCCGGTCCGTTGACGACAGTGCGCCCGCGCGGACCCTCGGCGAGGATGGCGTCGCCGAGCTTGGCGCTGGTCGCCCAGCGGGTGGCGGGCGAGGCGCCGTGCAGGACGAAGTCGATCTCCAGCCGCTGCTCGTCGCGGTCGAAGCTGCGAATGGTGTAGTGGCGCCGCGAGATCTCGCCGTTCGCGCCGGGAACGTTCAGCACCAGGTCCTGGCCGGGGCGATGGGAGAAGGCGCCCAGGTCGTCGCCGATCAGGCTGACGCGGCGCATGCGGGGCGTGACGTTGCGGGCGGCGACGACGGTCAGCCGCCAGCTGGGACGGGGCGAGCGGCCGGGAAAAGCGATGGGTTGCTCGGGCATCAGATGGCTCCTCTTAGAAGGGCTGAGATATATCTGAATTACAGATATATCGAACTCATATCGGCCTGACAAGCCCCCTGGCGAAGCCCGTCATAGTTGGCTATGGGGCGCCATGATCCGCGCCGCGTATCCCCACGCTCATCACCCGATTTGCCGCGGCGGCTCGGATCGGATGCGCTTGGCCTAAGCAACCAGCCTCCACCCCAGCCCCCCGGCCAACCGCCGGATGGGGCCTCCATCCGGCGCCCTCGAACAAGGATTGACGGATGGACCAGACCTTCCAGCTTGCCCCCAAGGGGCTTTGCCCGCTAAGCGCCCGGCCATGAACGCCGAGGCGGATACCCGGCCGCGGGCCCGCGCGCCCCGTGGCTTCATCGACCGCCGCGCCCGCGAGCTGGCGGCCGAGCGGCGCATCCTGGAGGGGGTGTCGCGCACCTACGAGTCGTACGGCTTTGAGGCGCTGGAGACCGGGGCCTTCGAGTACGCCGACGCGCTCGGCAAGTTCCTGCCCGACGCCGACCGCCCCAACGAGGGCGTCTTCGCCCTGCGCGACGATGACGACGAGTGGATGGCGCTGCGCTACGACCTGACCGCGCCGCTGGCGAGGTTCGTGGCCCAGCACTGGGAGCAGTTGCCCAAGCCCTTCCGCCGCTACGCCTTCGGCAAGGTGTGGCGTGACGAGAAGCCGGGGCCCGGGCGCTACCGCGAGTTCGTGCAGTGCGACGCCGACACGGTGGGATCGGCGCGGCCAGAGGCGGACGCCGAGATCATCGCCATGGCGGTGGAGGGCTACGCCGCCGCCGGCCTGCCGCGCGCCGCCTACCAGCTTAAAATCAACAACCGCAAGCTGCTCAACGGCCTGCTGACCGCCGCCGGCGTCGCCGGCGAGGGCCAGAAGCTGGCGGTGCTGCGAGCCGTCGACAAGCTCGACCGGCTGGGGGTGGAGGGTGTCACCCGGCTGCTGGGCGAGGGGCGGCTGGACGAGTCCGGCGCCTTCACCCGTGGCGCCGGCCTGGCGGCGTCGGCGGTGGACTCGGTGCTGGCGTTCGTCTCCGCCGGCCAGGCCGCGCGGGCGGCGACGCTGGACCGGCTCGCCAACGTCATCGGCGGCTCGGCTGAGGGCGACGAGGGGCTGGCCGAGCTTTCCCGCATCGGCGCGGCGCTGGCCTCGTTCGGGATCGGCGAGGACCAGGCGCTGTTCGACCCGTCGGTGGTGCGCGGGCTGGAATACTACACCGGCGCCGTGTTCGAGGCTGAGCTGCTGGCCGAGGCGACCGACGAGACCGGCGCGGTGGTCCGCTTCGGCTCTATCGGCGGCGGCGGTCGCTACGACGATCTGGTGGCGCGGTTCACCGGCGAGCGGACGCCGGCCACCGGCTTCTCGTTCGGGGTCTCGCGGCTGGCCGCGGCGCTGGCGGCCACCGGCCGCGAGGGCGCGGCCGAGGCGCGGGGTCCGGTGGTGGTGATCGCCTTCGAGGAGGCGCGGATGGCCGACTATTTCGCCATCGCCGCCGAGCTGCGCGCCGCCGGCCTCGCGGCCGAGGTGTTCCTCGGCCAGGCGGGGATGCGGGCGCAGATGCGCTACGCCGACCGGCGCCTCTCGCCCGCCGCGGTGATCCTCGGCGGCGACGAGATCGCGGCCGGCACGGTGACGGTGAAGGACCTCGACCTCGGCCGCGAGCTGGCCGCCGGCGTCGCCGACAACAAGGCCTGGCGCGGGGAGCGGCCGGGCCAGGTCACGGCGCCCAGAGCCGAGCTGGTCGCCACCGTGCGGACGATCGTGGAGCGAGGTCGGTGAAGATCGAGCCGATGCTTCCGGCCGAGGTGCTGGCCAAAGTCCGTGCGCCGTTCCTGGAGATGGGCGCCAGCCCCATCGATCCGCCGGTGATGCAGCCGCTGGGCCTGATCCTGGACTTGTCGGGCGAGGCCATGCGCGAGCGGCTGATCCTGGTGCAGGCGGACGGCGGCGCCGAGGCGGCGCTGCGGCCGGATTTCACCATTCCGGCGGCGCGGCTGCACATCGAGGGCGGGCGCACCGGCGGACGCTACGTCTACGAGGGCAAGGCGTTCCGCGCCGCGCCGCGGGGCCGCGAGGCCTACGAGGAGTTCCTGCAGATCGGGCTGGAGGCGTTCGAGACCGGCGCCGCGCAGGAGGGCGACGCCGAGATCGCCGGGCTGGCGTGGCGCGCCGCCGCGGCCGGCGGGCGCACCGACCTGACCCTGCAACTCGGCGATGTCGGCCTCTTCGCCGCCTTCATCGACACCCTGGGCCTGGCTGAGCCCCTCGCCGCGCGGATCAAGCGCGCCTTCGCCAGCCCCCGTCGCCTGCGCGAGACCCTGCAGCGCGCCCACGACCCCGCCGCGCCCGTGGCCGCGCCGGCCGGCGATCGGCTGTCCGGCCTGCTCGCCGCCCTGCCGGAGGCCGAGGCGTCGGCGGTGCTGCAGGAGCTGTGGGCGCTGGCCGGCATCGAGCCGGCGGGCGGACGTTCGGCGGCGGAGATCGTGCACCGGCTGGCTGAGCGCTCGGCGGTGGCCCGCGCCCCCGACCTGACCCCCGACCAGGCCGCGCTGATCGGCCGTTTCCTCGCCATCTCCGACGCGCCGGCCAGGGCGCTGGAAGCGGTCGCGCGCCTCGCCAGCCCCGCCGGGCAGCGGCTGGAGACGGCCCTGAAGGGCTGGGCGCGCCGGCTGGCCGCCCTCAAGGACGAGGGCGCGCCGATGGCGGCCATGCGCTTCTCCACCGCCTTCGGGCGCGACTTCGGCTACTACGACGGCGTCCTCTTCGAGGTGCGCAGCGCCGCCCTCGGCGATCACCGGCCGGTGGCGGCGGGGGGACGCTACGACAGCCTGTTCTCGCGGCTGGGCGCCAACCTCGCCTGCGGCGCCGTGGGCTGCATGGTGCGCCCGGGGCGGGCCTGGAAGGACGGCGCGCAGTGAGCCAGCCGCTGGTCATCGCCCTGCCCTCCAAGGGTCGGCTGAAAGAGCAGACCGAGGCGTGGCTGGCCGACTGCGGCCTGCCGGTCGTCGCCTCCGGCGGCGAGCGCGGCTACTCGGCCAGGCTGGGCGGCCTGGCCGACGTGGAGGTGCGGCTCGTGTCCGCCGCCGAGATCGCCGGCGCGCTCTTTTCCGGCGAGGTCCACCTGGGCGTCACCGGCGAGGACCTGCTGCGCGAGCTGTCCGACGCGTTCGAGACCCGCATCGCGCTGATCCAGGCGCTGGGGTTCGGGCGGGCCGACCTGGTGGTGGCCGCGCCGCGCAGCTGGATCGACGTCACCACCATGGCCGACGTCGACGAGGTGGCGCACCTCTACCTGGCCCGCACCGGCCGACGCCTGCGGGTGGCCACCAAGTACCTGACCCAGACCCGCGCCTTCTTCGCGCGCCACGGGATCATCGACTACCGCATCGTCGAGTCGGGCGGCGCCACCGAGGGCGCGCCGGCGGCGGGCGCGGCGGAGCTGATCACCGACATCACCACCACCGGCGCCACGCTGGCCGCCAACGGGCTGAAGGTGCTGGCCGACGGGCTGATCCTCTCCAGCCAGGCGCAGCTGGCCGCGAGCCTGGCGGCGGACTGGCGCGAGGGACGGCTGGATGTCGCCCGTCAGCTGGCGCGCATCCTCGAGGCGCGGGCGCGGGCCAAGCGCAGCGCCAACCTCGCTTGGCCCGCGCAGATGGACGCGGCGGCGCAGGCTGCGGTCGCGCGGATCGAGGGCGCCGGCGCGCGCCCGCACGGCGTGCTGGTGGACGAGGCCAAGCTTTTTGACGCTGCCGCCAAGCTTGCCGAAGCGGGCGTCGGGCCAGTGGTCGTCACCCACCCGACCTACGTTTTCGAGCCGCTCAGCCAGCCGATCGAGCGGCTGGCGGGCCGCCTTGACGGTTCAAACTGACAAATACGTCAATATCTGCTGCGCACGGGTGGGTTAGAATTGACCACATGGTCCAAGATTCACCCTGTTGTGTTTGAATCGGCAAGAATACTGCCCCTCATCAGGGCGCCGGGCCGTTGACAGCGGTGAGAATTTGCCGTTCTCTCCTGCCTGCGAGAGACATGACGGTCCTATAAGGGTCTGAAGTCTCCGGCGTTTCGGGGAGGAAACGCCCGCTTGGATCGAACGATCGTCAAACCCGCCGCGATATCCCCCGCGGCGGGTTTGATTTTTTGGCGGCAGCGCCAGAAACCCTCCGCTACCAGATCCTGACGCGCTGATCGGGCGCGATATAGAGCGGGTCGCCCGGCTGGATGTTCCAGGCCGCGTACCAGCCGTCGACATTGCGCACCACCTGGTTGACCCGGGCGGTTTCCGGCGAGTGCGGGTCGGAGACCAGCTGCTGGCGAAGCGCGTCGGGCCGGATCGCGCCGCGCCATACCTGGGCCCAGCCGAGGAACACCCGCTGGTCGCCGGTGAGGCCGTTCAGCACCGGCGCCGGCTGGCCGGCCAGCGACAGGTGGTAGGCGTCAAGGCCCAGCAGCAGGCCGCCCAGGTCGGCGATGTTCTCGCCCATGGTCTGGTCGCCTTTGATGTGCGTGCCGGCGATCGGCTCGACCGCCGAGTATTGGGCGCCGAGGCGGGTGGTCTGGGCGACGAACTTGGCGTCGTCCTCCGGCGTCCACCAGTCGGCGAGCGCCCCCGTGCCGTCGAAGTGACGCCCCTCGTCGTCGAAGCCGTGGGTCATCTCGTGGCCGATGACGCCGCCGATGCCGCCGTAGTTCACCGCCATGTCGGCCGCCGGGTCGAAGAACGGCGGCTGCAGGATGGCGGCGGGGAAGACGATCTCGTTCTGGGTGGGGTTGTAGTAGGCGTTCACGGTCTGGGGCGTCATGCCCCACTCGGTGCGGTCCACCGGCTGGCCCAGGTGGTTCAGCCGCCGGCGCCACTCGAACGCCGCGGCGCGGTTGACGTCGCCGACCAGATCGGCGTCGATGCTGAGCGCGCTGTAGTCGCGCCATTTGCTCGGGTAGCCGATCTTGACTGTCAGCTGGGCCAGCTTTTGCAGCGCCCGCTGCTTGGTGGCGTCGGTCATCCAGGTGACCCGCTGGATTCGGGCCACCAGCGAGGTGCGGATGTTGGCCACCAGGGCCTCCATCGTGGCCTTGGCTTCGGGGGGGAAGTAGGCGGCGACGTAGACGCGGCCCACCGCCTCGCCCATGGCGCGGTTCACCGCCGAGACCGCCCGCTTCCAGCGCGGCCGCTGCTCCAGCTGGCCGCTCAGGGTCTTGTTGCGGAACTCGAAGGCGGCGTCGACGAACGGCTTGGAGAGGAACGGCGCGGCCGAATCGACCACCCCGAAGGCCTCCCAGGCCTGCAGCTCCTTGATCGGGGTCTGGGCGAAGATGGCGGCGATCTTCGGCACCGCGGTGTTCTCGGCCACCACCACCCGGGCCGCCGAACCCACGCCGGCGGCGTTCAGGTAGGCCGTCCAGTCGAAGCCCGGGGCGGCGGCGGCGAGCTCGGCCGGCGTCATCGGGTTGTAGGTCTTGGTGGCGTCGCGGTCCTGCGCCAGGGTCCAGCTGGCCTGGGCGATCTGGGTCTCCAGGTCGACGATCGCCTTGGCCTCGGCGTCCGCGTCCGGCCAGTCTGCCAGGGCCAGCATCTGGGCGACGTAGGCCTGGTACTTGGCCTTCTTGGCCGCGAAGGCGGGCTCCAGGTAGTAGTCACGGTCGGGCAGGCCGAGGCCATCCTGGCCGAGATAGACCGCGTAGTGGGCCGGGTCCTTGGCGTCGACCTGGACGTCGGCGTCGATGAAGGTGTGGAAGAAGCTCTGGTTGGCCCTGCCCATCAGCCGCGCGATCGCTGCGCGGGTGTCGGCGGCCCGGATCTCGGCCAGCGCCGGCCGCAGCGGCGCAGCGCCCAGGGCGTTGATCCGATCCTCGTCCATGAAGGCCCGGTAGTAGGCGCCGATCTTGGCCTCGTCGCCAGTGGCGGAAGGATCGTGCGCGGCCCGCTCCAGGATGGTGTGGACGCGGTCCTCCGAGAGGGCGCTCAGGGCGTCGAAGTTGCCGTAGCGCGAGCGATCCGGCGGGATCACCAGGGTCTTGACGTAGGTTCCGTTGGCGTAGTCGTAGAAATCGGCCCCGGGGGCGACGGTGGTGTCGCGGCCCTCCAGGCCGAATCCCCACGGGGCGATCTGCGGATGGCCGGCCGGGTTGTCGGCCGGCGACATCGGCGGACTGGTGTTGGGATCGTCCGCCAGCGACACGGAAGCGAATCCGAGCGCGAACGCGGCGCCGGCCGCTGCGGCCAGGCCCAGGAGTGTCTTCATCGAGTTCAGCCCAATCCTTGCAACGCCCCACCCGGGCTCCAAGCATTTTGCGGTCAGAATCGCCCCTTAATATTTGTTCATGTATCGCCGCGCGCCGCCACCGGCCTGTCGGGCGCCTGACCGATGGGCCCCAACCATCCGAAGGTGGTGATCGGCCAAGGCTGTCACAGTCTCGTTACCGTCGCCGCGACGATCGGCGCAAGGCGTTGATCGGGCTGGGTTCAGGGGGCGACGGCGATGCAGAATCAACAGAAAAATCGGTGGGGCGCGCGGCGGCGGCCGTTGACCATCTGGCAACCATGTGGCCCCATATTCTGGGCTTTGGGGCGCGTCGCCCACAATATGTAGATGCCGAGGGGCGGCCAACGTCCCCAAAGGCTCTCTCAAGGGTTATGGGTGCGGGTGATGATGGCACGTGAGGCGAAGAAGGTAATCGTGGGCGGCGCGGCGGCGGGGCCGACCGAGCGGCCGAAGCTGCAGCTGGTGCGCAAGGTCGAGATCGACCGATCCCGCGACGCCCTGCTGACCGATTTCGGGCGCACCACGCTGGAGGACCGCTACCTGCTGGCGGGCGAGTCCTACCAGGACATGTTCGCCCGGGTGGCCACCGCCTACGCCGACGACGCCGACCACGCCCAGCGCATCTACGACTACATCTCCAAGCTCTGGTTCATGCCGGCGACGCCGGTGCTCAGCAACGGTGGCGCGGACCGGGGGCTGCCGATCTCCTGCTTCCTCAACGCCGTCGGCGATTCGCTGGAGAGCATCGTCGGCACCTGGAACGAGAACGTGTTCCTGGCCGCCAACGGCGGCGGCATCGGCACCTACTGGGGCGGCGTGCGCTCGATCGGCGAGAAGGTGAAGGGCGCCGGCCAGACCAGCGGCA
>Ga0302326_10012400_pt1 | contig 18195 bp, 9 predicted proteins | sample Palsa_T0_3_FD_202264 | JGI IMG/M metagenome (GOLD analysis project Ga0302326, IMG submission 202264) | Peat permafrost microbial communities from Stordalen Mire near Abisko, Sweden - Palsa_T0_3 | ecosystem: Environmental > Terrestrial > Soil > Palsa > Peat permafrost | place: Sweden: Abisko...
ACAAGGTCGGGAAAAGATCGACGGCCTCCAAAACGGTCCGCTCATCAACCCGTCCCGCCGTCACGTGTCCGGGCCAGCGGACAATGAAAGGCACCCGGATGCCGCCTTCGTAAAGGCTCAACTTGCTCCCACGCAGGCCGCCCGTGCGCGCGTGATTGAAGGAAGGCAGCGGGCCGTTGTCGCTGGTGAAGATGACCAGAGTGTTTTGTTCCAGACCGAGCGCTTTCAGACCATCGAAAAGACGTCCCATTTGTATGTCGTACTCGGCCAGCACGTTGCAGAAATCCCGCCTCTGCGCTGATTGCGGATTGGCGGCCTCTCGCGCGGCGTTCGGAACCCAGGGCGTATGGACGTCATCGGGCCAAATCTCGACATAGCAAGGCTGGTCCTTGTGGCGGCTGAGAAAGTCAACGGCATGGTCAACAAAATAGCGCGTGCGGTCCCAGCGTTTGACCGTGTCCTTGGGCGACCATATCCAGTTGGTGGAAGTGATGTTGGGGTCCGGTTCCGGGCTTTCATAAGTGCCGACATGCTCGTCATAACCGTAGGCGCTGAAAGGAGGAGCATGGGTGACATCGCGGCCGCCGCCCAGATGCCATTTGCCGAAATGAGCCGTCGCATAGCCGGCTGCTTTGAGCACGCGGGCCAGCGCCGGGGCTGAGGCGGGAAGAAAATCAGTCTGTTCGCAGTCGCGATTTTTTAGGCGAGTGTCAAGAAAGGTTGTGAAATTCCAGCGCGCCGGAAACATGCCCGTAATAAAAGCCGCGCGCGAGGGAGAACAAATCGGGGCATTGTCGTAGAAATGCGTAAAACGAACCCCCTCCCTGGCGAGGCGGTCGATATTGGGTGTGGGAGCGAAGTTGCCGCCGTAACAATTCAGATCGCTGTATCCCATGTCGTCCGTCAGCACGAAAACGATGTGCGGCGGCTTCGTGGCAGGCACCGGAGCGGGAGAAGTCTGTGCGTGGCAAGGTGAACAAACCATACCCAGCAGAGCCAGGCCGGCGGCGCAAGTACCACACTTAAAGAAATGAGTTTGGCGGGACAACGGGTTCTACGGTTTTTGTTTTATCGTTTCAGCAATTCCGCCACGTCCACCACCTCGTCCGGAAAAGATTGCGGACTGGCCTTGTCGCCCTCGCGCAAAATGGTTTTCTCACCGTAGCCGGCGTAATTTGCCTGGCGATAAACTTCGATGCTCTGTTCGTTTAAGTCCACAATCCAGACTTCCGCAATGCCAGCGCGCGCATAACCGGGAAGTTTGATATTCCGGTCCTTGTCCAAGGAACTGTCGGAGATTTCCACGAGCAGGAAAACATCCTCCGGCCGCGGATGCCCCTTTCGATAAAAGTTCGCCGATGGCTTGAGCAGCATGAGGCCGGGCTGCGGTTCAGAAAAATTATGCAACCGCGTCGGGTTTTGCACCCTCGTCACCCACCGGCCCTTGGCGGCGAGAACGAAAAGCTGGGTCAGAAAATCGGTGACGCCTCCGTGAAATGGTCCAATCGGTGACATATCGCAGATCTTTCCGTCGATCAATTCAACCCTCGCGTCGGAATCCAATACCCCCGTCTCCGCCATGCGGTAGTATTCCTCGACGCTTATATGATCTTTGGCCGGCGCCAGCATGAAAATAGATTATCCCATTGGGCCGGGAATCGCAACTTCCTTCTCAGCGCCGGCTTGCTTTGCAAGGCCGCGTGGATTCCAATATCACCATGTCATCGACTCTCACAAGCGCCAGCAAAAGAGTGCGTCCGCTTATCTTGCTCCTTTGCGCATGGCTTGCGTCCGCTCATGGCGTTGCCGCCGCGCCCATCGACCGCCAAGCGTTGGTCACGCGGCATAATCCTGAGTTGCGCGCGTTCGATCCATGGAATCCTTTTTCCCTCGGCAATGGCGACTTCGCCTTCACTGCTGATGCCACCGGGCTGCAAACTTTCCCAGGCGCGTTTACCAATACCATCCCTCTGGCCACCCTCTCGCAATGGGGTTGGCACAGCTTTCCCAATCCGGCGGGGTGGAGCATCGAGAAGTATCACTTCAAGGAGTTTGACGTCTTCGGACGCAAGGTGCCTTACGACGACGTGCCCGGCAACCATCCCACGCCGGAAGCGGCCTGGCTGCGCGAGAATCCCCACCGCCTCCATCTCGGCCAGATTGGATTCGTATTGACAAAAAAGGACGGGGCGCCTGCCCAAACCAATGACCTGTCCGGCATCGAACAAAAACTGGACCTCTGGAATGGAATCCTGTTGAGCAAATTTTCCCTGGAAGGCCAGCCGATTGAAGTCGAAACGGTTTGCCATCCGGAGCGCGATTTGATTGCCGTGCGCGTCGTCTCGCCGCTCGTGCGATGGGGGCGCGTGGGGATCGCGCTGCGTTTTCCCTACGGCACGGGCAAAACCGTCACGGCGGATTGGACCAAGCCGGAGGCGCATGAAACGAGGTTCCGGCCCGTCGGCCCAAACGCCGGGCAATTCGACCGCAAGCTCGACACCACCACGTATCACGCCGCCGCCCGCTGGATATATGGTGGGCTTACGCAGACCGCGCCGCACGAATTCCTCTTGACGCCGCCGCCGGACGCGGGCGCCATGGAATTCGTCTGCGCTTTCTCTCCTGATCCTATTTCCGAGGCGACACCGGATTTCGAAGTAACGCGGCAGGCCGCGTCCCGGCATTGGCAGCAATTCTGGAGCACGGGCGGCGCGATTGATTTTTCCGGCAGCAAAGACCCGCGCTGGCACGAATTGGAGCGTCGCGTCGTTCTTTCGCAATATCTGACCGCCATTCAATGCTCCGGCAAATTCCCACCGCAGGAAACCGGGCTGACTTACAATAGTTGGGAAGGAAAATTCCATCTGGAAATGCAACTCTGGCATGCCGCCCATTTCGCGCTTTGGGACCGGTTGCCGCTGCTTGAAAAGAGCCTCGGCTACTACCAATCCATCCTCGGCCGCGCGCAGGAAACGGCGCGGCGCCAGGGTTATGCGGGAGCTCGCTGGCCCAAGATGACGGATCCTTCGGGAAGCGATTCGCCTTCGCCCGTCGGACCGTTTTTGATTTGGGAGGAGCCGCATCCCATTTTTTACGCGGAACTCTGTTACCGCCAACATCATGACCGCGCCACGCTTGAAAAGTATGCCGAAGTCGTCGCGCAGACCGCGCAATTCATGGCCAGCTACCCCGCGTGGGAAAGCAATGGCAGCCGTTGCGACCTTGGCCCCGCCCTTCAATGTTCGCAGGAAATCTTCCCCAAGGACCACACGCTCAACCCGACTTTCGAATTGACGTATTGGCGTTGGGCCTTGGAAACAGCGCAACAATGGCGGTTGCGCCTCGGGCTGCCGCGCGAACCGGCCTGGGACCGCGTTTTGCAACATCTGCCCGCTTGCGCGCTGGAGGACGGCAAGTATCTTTTTGCCGAATCCGCCACGGGAACTTATTCGGAAAAGAAATGGACGCACGATCATCCCTCCGTCACCGCCGCGCTGGGTTTGCTGCCCGGCCCCGGCATCGATCCTCTCACGATGCGCCGCACGTTGGATTGGATTTGGGACAATTGGGATTGGCCGATCACCTGGGGTTGGGATTATCCCATGCTGGCCATGTGCGCCGCGCGCGTAGGCGAACCGGCCCGGGCGGTGGACGCCCTTTTTCTTGACACACCAAAAAACCATTTCGCAGTCAACGGCCATAATTATCAGCGACCCAATTTGACCGTCTATCTTCCCGGCAACGGCAGCTTGCTCTACGCGGTGGCGATGATGGCCGCCGGATGGGACGGCGGGCCGACCAATGCCGCCCCTGGTTTTCCGGCGGATGGCCAATGGAACGTGCGCTGGGAGAACTTGCGGCGGGCCCCATAAAAGTCAATATGAACCGAGGCCGACCAACAACCGCGCGCGTGTTGACTTTGGTGGCGCTGGCGCTCTGGACGGCATCGCGGCTCTTTGGTTTTGAATCAAGCGGGGAGTATCTGAGCGATGTCTGGACTTCCGACGACGGTTTGCCCGACAGTTCCGTCACCGCCATCACGCAGACGCCCGATGGCTATCTGTGGATTGGCACCTACAACGGCCTGGCGCGCTTTGATGGGATACGTTTCGTGACCTTCGACCCGGCCAACACGCCGGCGCTGGCGCACGCTCGTGTGCGGGGCCTTTTTGTGGACAAGCAGGGCACGCTATGGATCAACACTTACGAAGGTTCCCTAACCACCGTGCGCCACGGAATTTTCAAGCTCGAACGCCGAAATAATCGCCTTTCCGAGGCGGAATGGACGCTGATTTCATCCACGCCCGAACGGGTGATATTTTTGACCAGTCGCGGAGGAGTTTTTCGCAAGCAGTTGACGGGGCCGGAAGGCGGGGAATGGGAAGATTTGACACCTTCAGGCCGGGGTTTGGGCGCGTTCAGTTGCGAAGATGGCGCGGGCACCGTTTGGTATGTGGACAGCAGTTCGCAACTCTGGCGGCTTGAGGGTGGGCGCTTTAAGCGGGCACCGGAAGAAATCGGCCTGTCTGGCCGGACCATCAATTGCCTGGTGACCGATGATCGGGGTCGTTTGTGGGCCGGCACAGATCACGGTATCGCAGTTTGGAACGGAACGAAGTTTCAAACGGCCACTCCCGCCAATGCTGAAACCTCGGTCAACGTGACATCCCTCTTTGTTATGCCGAACGATCATTTATGGGCGGTCGCCAATGGACAGTTGCGCCAGGCCAGCCACGGGCGGTGGCAGCCGGAGGCGGCATGGATGAAGGAGATTCCGACCGGCGATTTGAGCCAGCTCAAAGGCCTCATTGGACGGCACGGCGGCGTCTGGTTTTTTAATTACGGCCGCGGTCTCTCGCATGTGAGCGCGGATGGTCGTTTGCAAGAACTCACGGCCAAGGATGGTTTTCCAAGAGGGCACTTGAACTGCCTGTTTGAGGATCGGGAGGGCAATGTTTGGGCGGGTCTGGAAGCGGGCGGATTAGTCCGCGTGCGCGAAAGCCGGTTTCGCACCGTTGCCCTGGGTGAAGATGCGAAGTCCGTCTGTGAAGATGGCGGCGGCGTGGTATGGATTGGAACATTGGACGGCGGCCTGCGTTGGTGGCGAGGGGGCCAATCCACGAACCTCGCTTTGCCGGGTGGTGCGGCCTTTGCGTCCGTCTATTCGTTGTGCGCGGATGCGACGGGCCGGATGTGGGTCAGCGGCGCGGACGAAGATCTCTTCGTGGCCGCGCAAGGCCAGTTCAAGCGGGTCTCGCCCGTTGTGCATGGCGTGAAGGCGATTCTCGCGGATTCGACGGGTAGCATCTGGGCGGGCACGCGCAGCGGTCTTTTCCGGGCGGAGCGGGAACCGGGCGACGAATTCCACTTTTTCCGTGGGATGCCAAAACACTATGTGCGAGCGCTTTCAGAGGATGGCAAAGGAACGCTGTGGGCGGGCACGGGAAACGGAGAGTTATTTCGCATCAACAGCAACACGGCTACTGTGTTTCGTCCGTCGGATAATCAGGAATCGGGCGCCATCTGGTCGTTGCTGGCGGAGCGGGACGGCACGGTGTGGGTTGGTACCTTTCGCGGCGGGCTATTGCGTTTTCGGGACGGGAAGTTCACGCGTTACGGAAAAAAGGAAGGTTTGCCAGACAATGTGATCAGCCAGATTCTTGACGATGGCCATGAACATCTTTGGTTGGGCTCCCATAAAGGTATTATTTCAGTGGCCAAATCCTCCCTGAATGATTTTGCCGGCGGGGGAATCACGTCCATTCCCACCACCGTATTTGGCCGCTCGGATGGTTTGCCGTCATTGGAATGTTCCGGCGGTTACCAGCCGGCCGCCTGCCGCGGACGGGACGGGCGGCTGTGGTTCACCACCGTCAAAGGGGCCGTTTCGGTCAAGCCCGAGGAAATCCGCCCGAACCTGTTGCCGCCTTCCGTTGTGCTTGAGGAAATACTCATCGATGGAAAGAGTTTGGATCCCACAGCGGACGCGAGGCTTAAATCTGTTCCAGCAGGGATAGTGTATGATCGCGATAAAGCCTCGGTGGAGTTGCCGCCCGGCAAACACCAATTTGAGTTCCGTTACACCGGATTGAGTCTGGTCTCCTCCGAGCGCGTGCAATTCCGATACCGGCTGGAAGGGGCAGACCCGGACTGGGTCGAGGCGGGCACGAGACGCTCCGTGCAGTATAATTTGCTTCCCGCCGGCGATTATCGATTTGCGGTTAAAGCCTGCAACAGTGACCAAATCTGGAACGAGGACGGTTGCGCGCTGACGCTCAAAATCCTGCCGCATTATTATGAGACCGCGTGGTTCCGCGCGCTGGCTGGATTGGCGGCCGCCGGGTTGGTGGCGGGAGCGGCCCGGTTTGCCGTTCATCGACGGTTGCACCGGAGATTGGAGGAACTGGCGCGGCAGCAGGCGGTGGAACGCGAGCGCGCCCGCATCGCCAAAGACATTCATGATGACCTGGGCGCGAGCCTGACCTTGATCGCAGTGCTGGGCGACCTGGCCAAACAGGAAAGAGGGGTCGAGCGCATCGAGAAGATGGCCGGCACGGCGCGAGAGGCCGTCAAGTCACTGGATGAAATCGTTTGGGCCGTCAATCCTCGCAATGATACGCTCGCGCACCTGATCGATTACACGGGGCAATTTGCGGCCAACTATCTTCGCGCCGCCGGCGTGCGCTGTTTGTTGGACGTTCCCGAACAGCCGCCCACGCATGAAGTACCGGCCAACACACGGCATAATGTTTTTCTCGTGGTCAAAGAAGCGCTGCAAAACGTCATCAAACATGCCCGCGCCACCGAAGTCTGGCTGCGCATACAGGCCACAACCGAGGGTTTGCGGATTGTGATCGAGGACAACGGCTGCGGGTTCGAACGCCCGACTGAGGATGCATTGGCCGACGGCCTGCGCAATATGCGCCAGCGCATGAACGAGCTGGGCGGCCAATGCCGGATTCAAAGCCGCCCCGGTGCGGGCACCCATATTATCGTGGAGGCGCCCTGGTCCGTCCCCTGAATGGGTTCATACTTTCATCCGATGGCAGGAGGCCGATTTTCTGGCAGAATAGGCGAAACACAAAGAGAATTGTGATTACTGTTTCCATCATCGAAGATCAGCGAGAGATTCGCGAAAGCCTGGCTGAGATTCTCGACAAATCGCCGGGCCTGCGATGTGTCGGCGCTCATGCCTCGGGCGAGGAAGGCCTGCGCAACATCCCCGGGGAAAATCCTGATGTCGTGCTGATGGACATCAATCTGCCCGGCATGAATGGCATTCAATGCGTCGCGCGCTTGAAGAAGCTCATGCCCAAAACCCAGGTCGTCATGCTCACGACTTACGATGACGGCGATTTGATCTTCGATTCACTGCGGGCCGGCGCGAACGGTTACCTTTTGAAAAACATGCCGCGGGAAGAACTGGTGCAAGCCGTGCAGCAAGTTCAGGCCGGCGGCGCCCCGATGTCGCTTCAGGTCGCCCGCAAGGTCATCAACCACTTTCACGGAACCAAACCCGCTTCTGAACTGGAGCAATTGACCAGCCGCGAATTGGAGATTCTGCGCTTGCTGGCCAAAGGCCACATGTACAAGGAAATCGCCGATCATCTGGCCATCAGCATGAGCACGGTGCGCACCCACGTCACGGCTGTCTATGAAAAACTCCACGTCCACTCGCGCACTCAGGCCGCCATGAAACTAGCGGAAAGGGAATGAGGGCATTCCCGCCTCAGACAAACATCCGATGGATAACTTGGGTGGAATGGTATAGGCTGGACAAAATTTAAGCCGTATGATGCAAATAAATCGAAGTGCCATCGTCACTATGAACGCAAAGAAAACCCTCAAAACGGCCTGCCGTCTGGCCGCGATGCTCAGTCTCGGTCTCGGATCTGCCCATGCCCAAACCACCATCACCAATGCGGATGGCGCTGCGCTCAACGCCACCACTTCCTGGCTGGGCGGGGTGGTTCCAGGACCCGCCAACATTGCTGTATGGGACCACACCGTGCAGGTCAATTCCTCTTTTACGCTGGGTTCGAACACTGCCTGGGCGGGCATCCAAATTTTCGACCCCGCCCTTCCCATTATGATCAACGCCGGCAATAGCCTGACCAACGGGGCCTCGGGCATCGACCTGAGCCGTGCGACCAACGCGCTAACGTTAAGCTGCCCGGTGGTATTGGGCGCCAGCCAGACTTGGAACGTGACCAATGGCCTGATGCTCAACGCGGGGGGGATTGTTTCAGGCTCCTCCCTGCTGACGTTGAACAATGGCGGGAACAACACCGGTTCGATTGTTTTGAGCGGCGCCAACACTTATTCGGGGGGCACGGTGATCAACAGCGGCATCGCCCAGATCAACACGATCAACGCCTTTGGCACGGGAGCCGTGACCAATATTGGAGGGCTATTGGAGTGTGTCGATTTCCCGCATAGCGGCATCATGGTGAACGCGTTTTATATCACCGGCACAACCTTCCTGGATATGGCGAACATCAGTGCATCCTTTGTTTTCGACGGAGCATGGTCGGGCAGCGGCACCCTATTGGTCACCAATGACACGGCCAGCGGTTCCACTCTGACCCTTGGCGGAGCCAGCGGCGGAAACATGGCGAATTTCACTGGTTCGATTATCGTTGTCACCAACGCTTCCGGCACGCCCAGCGCCGGCACGCTGCGCTTCAACAACGGCGGCTCGGCGGTCAATACGGGCAATGCGGCGATGACCATCAATTTGGGCACCAATTCCGCCGTCCATCTGGCAAACCGCGATGGCGGGACGACCTCCGTTGGAACCTTATTGGGCGGACCTGGAACAATAGTCTTAGGCCCATCCGGCGCAGCAGGCACGGAGACATGGAGCATTGGCGGCAACAACTCCAGTTCGACCTTTGCAGGCTCATTTTCGAACAATGCAGCCAACGAGATTGCCGCTTTGACCAAAGTAGGCGCCGGCACTTTGACTTTGACTGGCACGAACACCTCCGCCACCGGCCTTGTCACGATCAGCGCGGGCACACTGCAAATCGGGGATGGCAACGCGGATGGAACATTGCTCGCCAGCGCGGTGGCCAATAACGGATCGTTGGTCTTTAATCGGCCGGATAGTTATACGGTGACCAACAACATCAGCGGAGGCGGCACATTGACAATCCAGGATGGCGGCACCAATACCTATGACGGCCTCAACACTTCCTCCGGCACGACCATTGTCAGCCAAGGCGATCTGGTTCTGGGATCGTCCGGCACCATGTCCTGCCCGATTTCCGTGGGCAGCGCGGGGACGTTTGATATCTCGCAAAACCCCACCTTTATGTTGAACCAGAATTTGTCCGGGTTTGGCGTGGTGACCGGATTGGTGACCGCCGTTGGCGGCTCGATCAATCCGGGCGCATCCGGCGCTGCCGGAACGCTCACTTTTGCCAGCGGTTTGACCGAAACAGGCACTGTCAACAACCAATTGGCGCTATCTTCTCCCGGCAGCACGAACGACCTTATCAGCGTCCTCGGCAATCTCACCCTGAGCGGCGTCAACAACCTCAGCCTCAGCCATTTGGGTGGAGGAACGATTCCGAACGGCACTTACCCCTTGATTGCTTATACCGGTGTTTTCTCCGGCAGCCTGACCAATTTGACTGTCACGGCGATTGGCGTCGCCGGGACGTTGACCAACATCACGAGCACCACCCCCCCGGAAATTGCAGTCGTAGTCAGCCCGTCGGTGCGCGGGCCGACCAATCTTACGTGGATTGGCGGCGGGGCCAACACTTGGGATACATCCAGCACTAATTGGATCAACGGAGCCACCCAGTTCACCTTTCAAACGGGTGACAGCGTGCTTTTCAGCGATGTCGGTGATCCGAATACCAATGTGGATTTGCTGGTCACATTGCTGCCCGCCTCGGTGGTGGTGAGCAACGCGGCGGAACCCTACACCTTCTCCGGCGTCGGCGAAATCAGCGGTTCCACCGGCCTGGTCAAGACCAACAGCGGAACGCTCACCATCCTGACCACCAATGCTTATACCGGACAAACCATTGTCGGCCAGGGCGTGTTGGAGGTTCTCAATGTCACTATCAGCGGTTCACCCAGCGCCATCGGGGCGGCCAACAACGATCCTTCAAATCTTGTTTTCTACGGTTCCACTTTCAAATACTCCGGCGCGACGAGCAACACCGATCACGGGATGACTTTGAACGCAGCCGGCGTCACCATAGATGTCACCAACGCCACCACCGACCTGACGCTGAACGGATTGCTGGCGGGGCCAGGCGCCTTGACGCAAACGGGTCTTGGAACATTGACTCTGGGCAATCCCAATACTTATGCCGGCGGCACCTTTCTGAGCAACGGCGTGCTGGCCTTGGGCGGCAATAACGCCAACAATAACGGAACCGGCAGCGGCGTCGGAGCCACCAACAACCCGGTGACATTTAACGGTGGCATTCTCCAATTGTATGGTTACGGCCAAAGCACCGCGAACAATTACAACACCTTTTACAATCCCTTGGTGGTGCCCGCCGGCCAGACTGGCACGCTGCTCATGTTTCCGCGCGGGGCCGTCAACACCGGCGGCGGGGCCGGCTTGAACAGCAGCTTGTTGGGCGGCGGCACACTCAATTTGGTCGTGAATTACGTTCGGGACTCGCTTTCCGGAAATTGGTCGGCTTTCACCGGGTTGATTAATGTGACTTCCAAAAATGGCACGGGCGACGAGATGCGCCTCAACAATAGTTTCGGCTACTCCAATGCCGCCATTTACCTCAACGGCGCCGTGACCATGGACAGCACCCTGACCGCAAACGCAACGATCAACATCGGCGAATTGGGCGGCATCAGCTCGGCGATTATCGGGCCGGGCAACGAATCCGAACCAGGCCCGACTTGGTGCGTGGGTTGGAAAAATACGACCAATACTTTTGCCGGCGTCATCGAAGACGACAGCACTGCCCCCGGTGGCCACACCTCCATCACCAAAGTCGGCTCCGGCACATGGTTTCTGGGCGGCAACAATACATTCACCGGCTTAACCACCATCAGCAACGGCGTGCTCGCTTTGACCAACGTGGGGAATGGCGACGGCGCCTTCGATGCCAGCACCAACATTTTTGTCAACGCCGACTCGTTCCTGGATGCTTCCGGTACCAGCAGTTCCACCTTGTATCTCTACAGCGGCCAGGTCCTCTCCGGCAACGGAACCGTCACCGGTATCCTTGACACCACCCCAGGCGGCACGGTTTCTCCTGGCGGCGGCGTTGGCGGCAGCGTCGGTGTTCTGACCGTGACCAATGACATCAACCTGGGTGGCACCGCGTGGATGAAACTCAACCGCACCAACAGTCCCGAGAGCGACTTGTTGATCTCTTCGTTCTCCTACATTAATTACGGCGGCACTTTGGAAGTGGTCAACACGGGGCCGGCTCTGGCGCCTGGAGACACCTTCACCTTGTTTAGTGGCTCCGCCTACAATGGCGGTTTCGGCAGCATTATTTTCCAAAACTACACGATGTGGGACACCAGCAAACTGTCGGTCAATGGCACCGTCAAATACATCGGCGCAAGCGCGCCCCCATCCTTTAGCACGGTTGATTTCAGCGATTTGGCCAATGGCGCCATTACCTTCAACGCCACCAATGGCGCGCCCAACGGCCTCGTCGTCATCCTGTCCACCACCAACCTTGCGCTGCCGCATAGCAATTGGACGCCTGTTGCCACCAATAATTTTGACGGCAACGGCAATTTGAACAACCTGGCCGTCGCGGTCGATCCGACCCAGCCGCAGGAGTTTTACATCCTGCAGGCTTATTAAGGAGACGTTTATCATTTGAACAAAGTTACACAAAAGATTGTAAAGTCAAGCTTTTCTTGATTTTTTTATCAGGGGCTTGGAGCAGCTCCCTCGTTCAATGGCTGGCTGTTGAAGTTCGTGCCAATGTCATTCCTCTCCCTGTCTGCGCTTGGAGTGCCCTTTTCATGCCATTTTCCGAGTTCGCAGACGCAGGAGGAAAGCAGACGCTCCGAAAATGCCAAGGGCAATGGTGCTCGGCTCAGGAATGGCGTTGATGCCTTGTTCGTGCGCCTATGGCTCTAACTATGCTGTTTTCCTTTGAATTCGCAAGCAAAATTCACAATTGGCCCCTTGACAAAATCGCGGCCCAAGCCTTGAATCAGACCTGAATTCAAATAAAAAATGAACACTCAAAATTCGTCCCGTCGTAATTTTCTCAAAGCGTCCGCCTTGGCAGGGTTGGGCGCCTCGGCTGCCAGTCTTTCCCCTATCAACGCGGCGGGCAGGGACGTATCCACGGAGCCGGTGACGTTGCCCAGTGGCATCGTCATTAAAGGCGACATCGGCGTCACGCGCCCGCGCCCATCCGGACAGAAGCCGGTCCACGATCTTACGACCCACCCATTGGAAAAAGTCCGCGTGGGCATCATAGGACTTAATCGCGGCATGTCGCACGTGGCCGCCTGTCTTAAGATCGAATTTTGCGAAATTGTGGCCGTTTGCGATCTGCGGGACGACCGCGCCAAGCACGCGGCCAATGAATGCAAAAAAGCCGGCGCCAAGGCTCCAGCCATTTACAGCGGCACGGAACACATTTGGGAAAAAATGGTCGAACGCGATGATTTGGACGCGGTTTACGTGGCGACGCCGTGGGCTTGGCACGTTCCAATGGCCCTGGGCGCGATGGAACACGGCAAACACGCTTTCGTGGAAGTCGCGGCGGCGGTCACGGTGGATGACGCCTGGAAGCTGGTGGACACGAGCGAGCGCACCCGGCGGCATTGCGTCCTGCTGGAAAATTGCTGTTACGGCGAAAATGAGATGTTCGTGCTCAACATGGCGCGCGAAGGCGTGTTTGGGGAATTGACGCATGCCGAGTGCGCCTATCTCCACGATTTGAGGGGAGTGCTGTTTTCGCTGGGCACGGAGGGCGATTGGCGACGCGACTATCATTGGCAATACAACGGCAATCTTTATCCGACGCACGGCCTGGGGCCGGTCGCGCAGTACCTGGGCCTCGGTCGAGGCGACCAGTTCCATTACCTGGTGTCGATGAGTTCCCCGGAAAAAAGTCTGACCAGGTATCGCGACGAAGTGAAACCCAACGGCGGCAGGCACGCCCAGGAGAAGTATCTTTGCGGGGATATGAATACGTCCATCATTAAAACCGTTTTGGGCCGCACCATCATGATCCAGCACGATGTCGTCAGCCCCCGGCCCTACAGCCGCATCAACGCCCTTTACGGCACGGGCGGAACTTTTTTTGATTACCCGGCGCGTTTGGCCATCAATGAACCCAAAACTTACGGGCTGAAATCAGAAGGGCCTGACGAATGGCTGGAGGGCGAGGACCTGAAAAAAATGCGGGATAAGTTCACGCATCCTTTGTGGCGAAAACTGCGGGAACGGGCCGAAGGCGCAGGCCACGGTGGCATGGATTTCGTCATCAACTGGAATAATTTGCATCGCCTCCACAAGGGCCAGACGCCCGACAGCGTGGTGTATGATGCGGCGGCCTGGAGCAGCATCATTGAGCTATCTTCCCGGTCTGTGGCCACCGGCAGCATGCCTGTTCCGATACCGGATTTCAGCCGGGGGATCTGGCAGAGCCTGGCTCCGCTCGGCATCGCGGAAAAGGAGCCGTCCGAAAGTTGAGTGTGGCAGACGCACCTCAAGCGCCCGGAATAAGCCGCCAGTGACGAAGGAAAAAGGATCATTCTTTTGTTCATTTTGTCCTGCCGCCGTTGGCATGGTTGCAGCTATGCTCTCCCACCATGCAGGCGCTGTCCTCACCTCGAAACTGGGCCGAGCCGCAACGCTTTGCGCTGCTGCTGGCGGCCATGGTTTTTATCCCCTTTTGGGACGTTTTGCTAGGGTTCCACACCTTCGTGGCGCGGGATTTTGGGTTGTTCTCCTTGCCGGTGGCCTCCTTCCATAAACAGTGCTTTTGGCGGGGCGAATGGCCGCTGTGGAATCCGTATGACTGCTGCGGTTTGCCTTTCCTGGCTCAGTTCAATACGCTGGCGCTGTACCCGTTATCGCTGATCTATTTGTTGCTGCCGCTGACGTGGTCGTTGCCGGCGTTTTGCCTCTTTCATGTTTTCCTCGGCGGTATGGGCATGTATTTCCTGGCGCGAAGTTGGACGCGATCAGAGGCGGGCGCGGCACTGGCGGGGGTGGTGTTTTCCTTCAATGGGTTGTCGCTCAATTTTCTCATGTGGCCAAGTCATATCGCGACTTTTTCATGGGTTCCGTGGGTTCTCCTGCTTGTGAATGGTGGATGGCGGGCGGGCGGAACCAGAATGATCGCGGCGGCATTGGCGGCGGGGATGCAAATTCTGGCAGGGGGACCGGAAACGATCGCCTTCACCTGGCTGATTTTGCTGGCGCTGGCGGCAGTGGATGTTGCCCGGCAACCGCGCGCGTTTTGGACAATGGCGCGGCGGATGGCTTTGATGGGCGCACTGGGATTGGGTCTGGCGGCCGTGCAGTTGCTGCCGACCATCGACTTTGCGCGGCATTCGAACCGGGACAGTCATTACGGGCACTCGGATTGGGCGATGCCGCTGCTGGGTTGGGGTAATTTCCTGGTGCCGATGTTCCAGATGGTTCCGATGGGAAAAACGGTGGCGCAACCGGGCCAATATTGGACCTCGTCTTATTACGCGGGGATTGGCGTGGTATTTCTTTCTGGGATGGCTTTGTGGCGGGGACGACGCGATGGCCGGGTTTGGTTCTTGGGAGCGTTATTGCTGGGCAGTCTGATGTTGGCGCTGGGATATAACGGGTTCGTGTTTCGCTGGGTGCAAAGGGTGATTCCCATTTTGGGGATGTTTCAATTCCCGGTCAAATTTGTCCTCTTGACACTCACGGTCGCGCCGTTGCTGGCGGCTTGCGGGCTGGCGCAATACGAAAGGCAGGCGCCCGGCGGTTGGCGGGGCTGGCGTCCGGAATTGGTGTGGGGCGCGGCCATGCTGGGGTTGGTGGGGGTGATTCTCTGGGTGGCGTGGCGCTGGCCGGTGGAGGGCGTTTCCTGGGCGGCCACGGCGGCGAACGGGCTTGGGCGCGTTCTGTTCCTGTTATGGACGGTGCTGGCGCTCATTGTGTTCGCGAGCCGTCCTGCCTGGCGCTCTTGGAGCATCGTGCCGCTGCTGGCGGCGGGCTGGATGGATGTCCTGACGCACGAGCCTTGGCAAAATCCGACGGTGGACCCGGCCATCTATCAACCGGGCTTGGCGGCGATGGACGCGCATTTCAATCCTGTGCCCAATATCGCCGAATCGCGCCTGATGATCTCGTCGTTTTCGGCGCGTGAACTTTACTATCATCCGCTGGCGGATCCCACGACCGGTTATCTGCAAGACCGCGCGCTGTTCATGGCCGATTGCAACCTGCTGGACGATCTGCCCAAAGTGGATGGCTTCTTCTCGCTCAACATTCGCGAAACCGACAAAGTGCTCTGGCTGTTGGACTCGCGCGATGGCCGCAAACTGGACAACCTGGAAGATTTGTTGTCCGTTTCGCAGACAACCGCGACGGGGCGGCTCTTTGATTGGGTGCCAAGGTCAAACTATATTTCCATCGTGAGCGCGGGCCAGGCGCCGGTCTTCGCGGATGATCCGGCGACGTTCAACGCCATCGAAAAGGACACGGCGGACTTCAGGACCGCAGTCTATCTGCCGATAGAAGCAAGAGCGACGGTTCAGGCGCGAGGCGAGCCGCGCGCCCGCATTATTGCGAAGGAATTCTCGCCGGCCCGCCAGAGCATCGAAGTGGCATCGCCGACGGCCACCATGCTGGTGCTGGGCCAGGCGTATTATCATAACTGGCAGGCGACCTTGGACGGGAAGCCAGTGCCATTATGGCGCGCCAATTACGCATTTCAAGCCATCGAAACGCCGGCCGGAAGTCATCGTATCGTGTTGGTGTACAAAGACAACGCGCTGCGGCTGGGCGCGGCGATTTCGTTGGCCTCGATTTTGTCATGCGCAAGCGGCTGGCTGCTTTTGCGTGGCAGGCCGATCATGGAGAGGAAAATTTGAATGCAGATTCTTGACAGACAAAAATCCAACAGGCGGATCGAATATTGTGCGCCTTCTGGCCGGGGAGTCATTTATGGCGTGATCTGTGCTATGTTATATGGTTGTACGGCTTTGCGAAAGGCAATTCGTGAACAAATTGTACTAATAAATAACCGCCTTTTGCATCGTTCACAGCCGTACCTGGAGAAAGGCAGTGAAATGAAGACCATGAAACATGGGCAGCGGGGGTTTACATTGGTCGAGATTATGATTGTCGTTGCGATAATCGGGTTGTTGGCGGCTATTGCCGTTCCCAATCTGGTGCGATCCCGCACCACGTCGCAAGCCAATCTGTGTATCGACAACATCCGCATGCTCGACGCAGCCAAACAACAATGGGCCTTGGAAGTAGGGGCGATATCCACCACCCAACCGCAAGGCACAGACATCCAGCCCTACCTGGGCAGAGGCAACGGGGAATTACCCGTCTGCCCCGTTGACCCGCAACAGTCGTTTACGACGAGCTACTTGTTGCAAAATTGTTCAAAAACGCCCACCTGTCAGATATTGCCGTCAACGCACTTTTTGCCATAATCCAATATCCGTCAAGGCGCTCGCAGCGCCAGACGCCAGGTGACCATCAAAAGCCCGGCCAGCGCCAGGAGTGCGCCCACGTTGGCCGGGCCTCGTTGCAGTCGCGCGGGCGGCGCCAGGCCAAGCGCGCAGCCGAGGATCACGCCGGCCATGAATCCGCCGACATGCGCGACGATGTCCGCCTCCGGATTGAACCCGATCAGGGCGAGGATCAACACGCCAGCCGCGCAGGCGCGAAAAAACAATCGCCGCCCAAGAGGTTGTTTGCGCCAAAAAGAGAACGATTGCACGGTGACCAAACCCAGCGCGCCCATGACCATGCCCGAAGCTCCCAGACTCTGATGCGGTTGGGAATAGGAGAACAGACTGGCCACGTTTCCCACCGCCCCCGCCACAAACGCAGCCAGCAATGACACGCCCGCTCCGTAACTCGCCATGGCCAGCCCCATGAGGATGAAGCCGGTCGTGGCGTTGGACATGAGATGGGGCACATTCTGATGCAATGTCATAGCCGTCCACAACCGCCACCATTGTCCCTGCCGCACCTTCCCGCTGTCCAGGATGCCTGCAAGGCCGGCTCCAGGAAAACGCACCGCGCTCCAATAATAAAAAGCCACGAGCGCCGCCGCCCACCCCAAGCCGCCCCAATGGTAATGCACGCCTGCTTCCGGCAAAGGCTGCCTCCATTGCCAGCCCCGGTTTTCAAGTTGGTATTGTTTCAGGTTGGCCAGCGCCCTTTCGTAATCCCGCGGTTCCACTTGGAGCGCCCAACCTTCATCCGATTGATCCACGACAGCCTCCATCCCCTGGCTGGCCAGCACCAAGCCCCACTCCATCGCCTGCCGCCGCGAGCGGGCGGGAATCCTCAATAGCGAAGGGTCCATACTCAGCCCGCCGCGATTTTGGAAACGACGCATGACGCCGCCATGAATCCAAATGTTCCGGTGACAAAGGCAGCCGTGCCATAGCCGTTGTCGCACGTCACGCGTCCGGCGCTGCCTTCGGGAGGCGCGACGGCCAATTCGGTCGAAAAAACGCAAGGCACCCCAAACAGTATTTTGGGATCGCGCGCAAACTCGTGTTCCTCGCGCAGTTTCTTGCGCACTTGTTGCAGCAAGGGGTCATACGAGGAATGCGCCAGGTCGGCCACGCGGATGGCCGCCGGGTTGCGCCGTCCGCCCGCCCCGCCCGCGCAGACAATGGGTATTTTATCTTGACAGCAGCGCGCGATGAGCAGGCATTTGTTAGTCACCTGGTCTATGGCGTCCAGCACGTGGTCAAAACGATTTTCCAGGATTTGGCCGGCGGTTGTTTCGGTGAAGAATTCGGCCATGGCCCGCACCTGGCAGCCTGGATGGATGGCGCGAATGCGTTCGGCCATGACTTCCACCTTGGGCCGCCCGATGGCGCCGTCCAAAGCGTGCAACTGGCGATTGACATTGCTCAGGCAAACATCATCCAGATCGACCAACGTGATGTGGCCGATGCCGCTGCGCGCCAGGGCTTCCGCCGCCCAGGAACCGACCCCGCCCAGGCCAATGACGCAGACGTTGGCCCGCAGCAGCCGTT
>Ga0302326_10012401_pt1 | contig 18194 bp, 15 predicted proteins | sample Palsa_T0_3_FD_202264 | JGI IMG/M metagenome (GOLD analysis project Ga0302326, IMG submission 202264) | Peat permafrost microbial communities from Stordalen Mire near Abisko, Sweden - Palsa_T0_3 | ecosystem: Environmental > Terrestrial > Soil > Palsa > Peat permafrost | place: Sweden: Abisko...
TGCAAGGAGGGCGCGGCGGTCGTGGTGGCCATAATGATTGTGTCTTAGATATTGGGACCGATTGTAGAGATTGCCTCACGGGCGTCAATGAGAAGTCGTGACGCGCCAGTGTCGTGGCGAAGACGGCACTTTTCTCCTTGTTTCTCTGGCAAGTTTTTCCCTTGTTCAAAGCCCGGCCTTGCGCAAACCCTTGTGTCACAACGGTTTTTTGCCGTGGCACGCTCGTTGCTGACTGTCGTTCTGTGAATGTGAGTTTATATCAGGCTGCCGCCGCCCTCGACGCCAATAGTCGCTGGCAGGAGTCCATCGCCGAGAATCTGGCTTCCAGTTCCGTGCCGGGATACAAAAAGCAGCAACTCACGCAGGCGGCGGTGCATGCCGGCTTGTTGTCGGCCTCCGGTGCGGCGGGCGCGGCCCAGTACTTTAGCGTGCCCCAGTCCACCCTCTCCACCAACTTCGCTCAGGGGGAACTCAAATTCACCGGCAACGTCAGCACTTCGGCCATCGACGTGGCCGTGGAAGGCAAAGGATTTTTCGAGGCCAAACTCCCCGATGGCGCGACCGCTTTGACGCGCGACGGCGAATTTCAAGTCAATTCCCAGGGACAACTCGTCACCAAGGAATCCTTCCCTGTCCTGGGTGTCACCGGGCCGATCCAACTCTCCGCCAACCATTCAGGGCCGCTGGCGATTTCCTCCACGGGCCTTGTTACCCAGGGAGCCGAAACGATAGGGCAGTTGAAGATGGCCGATGTGGCCAAGCCGCAATTGCTGACCAAAATCAGCGGAGCCTATTTTGTGGCGCAGAACCCCAAGGCTGGCCTGACACCGAGCAAATCCACTTTACGCGAGGGTTACCTGGAAGGCTCCAACTCCTCCACCCTCAATGAAATGGCCAGCATGATGACCTCCAGCCGCGGCTTCGAGGCCAATCAGAAAGTCATTCAAATCCAGGACGATCGCATGAACCACACGATCAGCGAATTGGGCAACCCAACCTCATAACTATGTTACGCTCATTATATTCCTCGGCCGCCGGCATGGAGGCGCAGCAATTGAACCTGGACGTGATTTCCAACAATCTGGCCAACGTCAACACCACCGGCTTCAAGAAAAGCAAAATCGAATTTCAAGATCTGCTCTACGACACCACCCGCTCCGCAGGCGCCGAGCAGAGCAACGGCAATCAATTGCCCACCGGTCTCCAAATCGGCCATGGCTCGCGCGCGGTGTCAACCTCCAAGGTCTTCACCGAGGGTGAACTGACCGCGACGGGCGAACGCCTCGACATGGCCATCCAGGGGGATGGATTTTTTCAAGTGACGATGCCCGACGGCACGCTGGCCTACACACGCGATGGAGCTTTCAAGACCTCCGCCACCGGCGCCATCACCACCAGCGACGGCCTCTCAGTGCAGAGCGGCTTTCAACCCATCGCCGTCGGCACCACCGGCGTGACCGTTTCGCCCGACGGTACCGTGTCCACCACCACTTCCACCGGCACCGGCAGTTTCCAAGTGCAATTGTATCGCTTTGCCAACCCGGCCGGCCTGAGTGCAGTGGGCCGCAATTTGTATGTCGAAACCCCCGCCTCCGGCACGCCCGAATCTGGAACGCCTAACCAGTCCGGCTACGGCAGCTTGCAACAAGGCTACCTGGAGATGTCCAATGTCAAAGTGGTGGAGGAAATGGTCAACATGATCGTGGCCCAACGCGCCTACGAAGTGAACTCCAAAGCCGTCCAGGCTTCCGACGAAATGATGCAGCAGAGCAACAACCTGCGCCGCTAATGAACATCACGCGCCCATTTCTTTTTTGTCTGATTATCGCACCGGTCTTGGTGACACCGGCTCGCCGCGCCTGCGGCGGCGAGCCGGCTGCGTTTCAATTGAAGGCGGAGGCCAAAGTCGATGGCGCCGGCATATTTTTGACTCAACTCGTAGCTCCGACGCTTCATGCCCCCCTCCCCATACTTCGTTTGGCTCCGGCTCCCGTCCTGGGCCAAACGATGTCCCTTTCCCGCCAGCAGATTATCGACCTGGCCAAAGTCTCCCTGCCAGACTTGGACACCACCAATTGGTCCGGGCCGCTGACGGTCCGCATCAGCCGCCGCGTGCGGCAATTGTGCGAGGCCGAAACGGCGGACATGCTCCGCGCGGCCCTGCAAAAGGACTACGTCGGCGCGCGCGGCGAGTTGGAAATCCATTTCAGCCGACCCTGGCAGCCCGAGACGGTGCCCGATGAGCCGCTTTCCCTTCACTTGACTGAAGTGCCGTCGGCGGGCGTTCTGCCCAATCTGGTGGCCGGTTTCGAACTCTGGTGCGGCCAGGAGCGGATCGGCTCCTGGCAGGCGCCCCTGCAAGCGCGCGTCTGGCGGGATACGCCGGTAGCCCATTCGCCTGTTTCGCGTGGACAATTGTTGCGCGACGCCGACATCACCCTGGAACGGCGTGACGTGCTGACGCAACACGAGCCTTGCATTCCTTTTCCCGTGACCGACGCTTCGCTTGAGGCGGTTTCCGGGATGCAAGCCGGGTCTCCCATCTGGAGCCGGCTGACCCGCGAGCGGCCGGTGCTGCGGCGCGGACAAGTGGTGGAGGGCGTTTTCCAGCAAGGCCCCATGACCATTTCCTTGAAGGTCGAATCTCTCGAAGACGGCGCGCTGGGTCAAACCGTGCGCGTGCGCAATCCAAAAACCAGACGTGAACTTTATGGAAAAGTACAAAATGAGGACCTCGTTCTTATCGCTTTGTGACGTAACCCACTTGGCGATTGTCCTGTTTGTTTTGCAGTTGACAAGCTTGGGGGCCGATTCCCTTTGGAAGGAAGACGCCTCGCCCACCTCCATGTTTGCCGACAAAAAGGCGCATCGCGTGGGAGACATCGTGACGGTGGTCATCCAGGAAAACAACGGCACCTCGCGCAACAACAACACCACCACCGCCCGCACTTCGGCGATCAATGACAGTGTTTCGAGCTTTCTTTACCCGGCCAGCGCCAGCGCACTGCTGACCAAGAAAGGACAGTTGCCCGCCATGGCCATGACTGGCAGCACCACGTTTAACGGCGGCGGCACCATTGCCAACTCGGAGGTCATCGCCGCCCAAATCGCGGTCAAAGTCATTGACGTCCTGCCCAACGGCAACCTGGTGCTGGAAGGCCGGCGCCAGACCGCGTTCTCCGGCGAGAAACAAGAGGCCGTCTTGCGCGGCACCGTGCGGTGCGACGATGTCACTTCCACCAATACTGTGTTCAGCTTCAATATAGCCGACGCTTCCATCCAGTACATCTCCCACGGCGCCTTGACCGACGCCCAGAAAAGGGGTTGGTTTACAACGGTCTGGGACAAGGTTTCCCCATTCTGAGGTTTGACATGCGCCGTGTCTTATTTTTCTTGATGTCGATTCTGTGCGGGGCTGCCGCCTCCTCCTTGCGGGCCGAAGGCTCGCGCATCAAGGACCTCGCCATCGTCGCCGGCGCGCGCGACAACCAACTGGCCGGCTACGGCCTGGTCGTCGGTCTGGCCGGCGACGGCGACAAGAACCCAATCGATACGCTGCAAACCATCGGAAACCTATTGCAGCGTTTTGGGTTGACCGTTCCGGCGCAAACACTTTCAGCCAAGAACGTCGCCATTGTCATGGTGACAGCCGATATTCCCGCCTTCGCCAAGCCCGGCTCGCGGCTGGACGTAGTGGTGTCCTCCATGGGCGACGCCAAGAGTTTGCAAGGAGGCGTGTTAATCCAAACCCCTTTGCTGGGTGGGGACAACAAAGTTTATGCCGTCGCGCAAGGACCACTCTCCATCGGCGGCCTGGCCGCCAGCGGCGGCGGGGAGGGAGGCGGCGCCAGCGTGCAGAAAAATCATCCCACCGTCGGCACCATCATTAACGGCGCCTTGGTGGAGCAGACCATCCCGGCCACCATCGTGAGCGACAATCACCTGGAATTGCTTTTGCGCAATCCAGATTTCACTTCCGCCTCCCGCATGGCGGCCGTGCTCAATGGCAAATACCCCGCAAGTTCGGTCGCGGTCGATTCCACCACCGTGCGGGTCTGCATTCCTGCGACGTGGACGGACTCCTCGGTGGATTTCATTTCGCAGATTGAGTCATTGGAACTAACGCCCGACGTTCCCGCGCGTGTCATCATCAATGAGCGCACGGGCACCATTGTGGCCACGGCGCGCATCCACATTTCCAACTGCGCCATCTCGCACGGCAATGTGACCATCAGCATCGCCTCCACGCCGGAAGTTTCGCAGCCCAACGCCTTGAGCCAGGGCGGATCGACAAAGGTCACCAGCAAAACCGACGCCAAGATCAAGGAAGACAAAGGCGCCCTGGTCGCCCTGCCGGAATTGCCCACGGTGGAAAAAGTCGCCGAGGCCATGAATTCTCTTGGCATGACGCCGCGCGACATGATGTCGATGTTCGAGGCCATGAAACAGGCCGGCGCGTTGCAGGCCGAACTGATTATGCGCTAATATGAATGTCTTTGGCACCCAACCCCGCATCGAGGCTTCCCAACTCCCTTTGGAGTCCCTGGCCGGCAATGCGAATATCTCCGACTCCGACAAGGTGGCCGAGGTCTCGCGCCAATTTGAAGCGGTGCTGCTGCGCCAAATCTTGCAGGACATCCGCAAACCGATCCTGGCCCCCGCCCAGGGCGATGCTACGGCAAACGGCATTTATGCCGATATGATTGATAACCAGATGGCCGAGAGCATCAGCCGCTCCGGCGGTTTCGGACTGGCCAAAAGTCTGGCCGGCCAGTTGACGGATCAGGTTTTGCCGCAATTTGCGGCGTCGCGCGCAGCAGGCTCAATTTCGGTCCCAAAGGCACGCGCCAACGAGCCATCCCGGAAACGACAACATGATTAAAAGCATCAAATTCTTGATCGACGCCTTGCGCGACGAACTGCAACATTACGGCGAAATGCTCGACTTGCTGGATCGCCAGCAGGCGCATCTGGTCGCCCGCGCCGCCTCCGAAGTCTTTCAATCCATCAGCCTGATCAAAGCGCAAGGGGCGGCCATCCAACAGGCCTGCGCCCGCCGCGAAGAATGCCGCCGCGCCGTGGCCAAGGATTGCCGCCAGCCACAAGAGGCCGGCTTCGCGGCGCTAATTCCCATCCTGCCCGCCGATTACCAGCCCCTGCTCCTGGCACTGGTGGACGAAAACAACGAATTGCTCCAGCGCGTGCATCGCCGCGCCCGCCAGAATCATCTCATGCTGCGCCGCTCGGTGGAATTGATGCAGGACTTGCTCAACACCTTGCTGCCCTCGCGGCAAGGCTCCGTCTATGACGACACGGGCAGCCGCCCAGCTTCCGCCGCCGCGGCCTGCCGATTTTACGAAGCCGTCGGTTGATCTAAATTTATGCTTGGACTATTCGGAACACTGGATATGAGCGCCCGCTCCCTGGCGGTGCAGCAGGAGGAAATGACTGTCTCCGGCCAGAACCTGGCCAACGTCAACAATAACAATTACTCCGAGGAACAATTGGAGGTGTCGGAATCCTCGCCGCTGGAAACATCCTTTGGCGACGAAGGCACCGGCGACCAGATCAACGGCATTTCCGATTCGCGCAATCCGCTCTTGGACGGCCAGATCCAGGCCGAGTCCAGCACGAGTGGTTCCCTCACGGCGCAGCAAACCAACCTGCAATACGCCGAGGCCTACCTGGACGAACAAATCAGTTCCTCCAGTTCCTCGCCCACGGCGGACAGCCCCAACGGCTTGGCGGCCGATATGTCCAATTTATTTGACTCCTTCCAAAGCCTTTCCAACGATCCGGGCGATCTTTCCTTGCGCCAGACGGCGGTGGAAAGCGCGCAGCAGGTGACCGCGCAATTCAACCAGGTTGCAACCCAACTTTCCACCGTGCAGGCCAATCTGAACACGTCCGTCCAAAACGACGTCGGCAGCGCCAACCAGGACCTCAGCTCCATCGCCACGCTTAACCAGCAGATCGTCGCGGCTCAGGCCAGCGGCGGCAGCGCCGATCAGTTGGTCGATCAGCGCGAACAAACTCTGGAGAATCTGGCCGGCCTGGCCAATTTCTCCACCACCACCGAGGCCAACGGGGCGGTCAATGTCAACATCGGCGGCGTGCCGATGGTTTCCGGCGGCAACGTCTCGGACAACTTGCAAACTTACGCCGACAGCAACGGCAACCTCCAGGTGCAGGCGCAAAATGCCGGCACGCAAATCACCCTGACCGGCGGCAGCATCGGAGGCGAAATCACCGCGCGCGACGGCGCCCTGGCCAGCCTCCAAAGCGGCCTCAACACCCTGGCCTCGCAACTCATGACGCAGGTCAATACCATTTATTCCGCCGGCTACGATCTCAACGGCAACACCGGCCAGGACCTTTTCACCGGCACGAACGCGTCCGACATCGCCGTCAACAGCACAGTGGCCAACGATCCTTCCCAATTCCAGGCGGCCGGCGCGGCGGGCGCGGCGGGCGACAACAGCGTTGTGCTTTCCCTGGCCGAATTGGGCAGCCAGAACATCGCCGGCCTGAACAACCAGACCTTCAGCGCCAATTACGCCCAAACCGTGTCGAACCTGGGCAACTCCATTTCCACCGTCAATAATCAACTCACCAACAGCCAGGCCGTGACCCAGATGCTCACCAACGAGCGATCTTCCACCAGCGGCGTCTCGACCGATACCGAGATGACCAATTTGATCCAATACCAAAAAGCCTACGAGGCTTCCGCTGAAATGATCACCACTTTGAATGAAATGCTACAAACAGTCGTGGCCATGAAATCCGTTTAATCCAAATTGAGATTCCAAACCTATGCACGTATCCACCACCTCCTTCTCCCACAACTTTCTCTACGAAATCCAAAACTTGGAGAGTCAGCAAAGCGCGTTGCAACAAGAGACAACCACCGGACTCAAGGTGACGCAACCTGAGGACAACCCCTCCGTCATGGACCAGGTCCTCAACCTCCAGACTGAGGCCGGCGCCAACACGCAATACCAAAGCAACATCACGCAAATCCAAAGCTCCGCCACGACCGCCTCCGACGCTCTTAACAGTCTCCAGACGCTCGTCGAGCAAGCCGGGGAAATCGCCACCGATGCCAACGGCGTCAATTCCTCCACCCAGCTTTCCACCTACGCCACGCAAGTGGGTCAACTGGTCCAGGAAGCCTTGCAGATTGCCAACACCCAGGACGCGCAGGGCAATTACATCTTTGCCGGCACCGACACCGCCAGCGCGCCCTTTTCCGCCACCACCGATGCCAACGGCAACGTCTCCGCCGTCACTTACAACGGCAACACCTCGGTGGCCCAAAGCGAAATCGCCCGCGGCCTGACCGTCACGGCGCAAAACCCCGGCGAGAACAACACCGGCGCTGGCACCGAAGGCGTCTTTGCCGACAGCCGGACCGGGGCCGACATTTTCAGCCATTTGATCGCCCTCCAGCAGGATTTGACCTCGGGCAACACCAGCGCCATTTCCTCCACGGTCGGGCCTGGCCTGACCACGGATGAAGACCACGTGGTCACGCAAATCAGCGGCAACGCCGTCTTGCAATCCACCCTGGAAGCGACCGGCAACGTGGCCGCCCAGAATTCGACCAGCATCGAATCGCAAATGTCCAACGACACCAGCGCCGACCTGGCAACGACCTTGACGCAATTGAGCCAGACCCAGACCGCCTATCAAGCGGCCCTGGAAAGCGGCACGATGGTCATGCAAACATCGCTCCTGAATTATCTGACATAGAGGCCGCGACGCGCTCCATTTCGGGTCGAAGACGCAAAACAATATTCTTTGCCTGGACCCGCTCAGGAGACTCAAAATGAATCCATGCGGAAGTTTGAAATAATACCCATTACCTGGGAACAGATGGAGGTTGATTGGTTCCGGTCGTGCCGGGCTTGGGCTTGGTAGTTGGCAATTTGGGATTGGTCGCAGGCGGTTTGGAATTGGATGTCGCCTCCTTGTCCTTGGCATTCGGGCCGGTGGCGCCAGGGTGAGTCGTGGCAGGGACTGAAGGAGAAGTCGAATGAACCTCCGGGGCATGAGTCGTGACTCCATGTTGCTCAACGCCGCCGGGGTGAGTGTTGGCCGAAACGGGATGGCTGCTCGTGTGTTCCGGCGCGGTTCCGGCCGCATGTTCCCGTGCCTCCGGGCGGGCCGCTTCCCGTCCGCGTACTGGGGCGAGCGCCAATTCCTTGTGCGCTTCCGTCCGTTTTGTGAAATTATGGGTCTCCTCCGCGTGGCGCAATTCAACCACTTGATGCACCACAATCTCATGGTGTGTTATCTCGGCCATGTGTTCGCGCCCCAACCCCTCGGCCATCAAGTGCCCGCCTTCCATGCGATAGCCCGCATGAAACTCGCTGTGGTCGTAAAATTCGCGCGCACGGACGGTGTCGAAAGCGTACCTATTATAGTCACCTCCCCAAAAATGGTCGCGCCCCACGAACACATACGTGTCAAAACCCAGGCCGAAGCCAACTCCATCCACCACCAGCGCCCCATGCCAGTAAAGACCCAAGCCGGCGCGGAATTCCACCCCCCAAGGCAGCGGAGCCCAGCCCAAGCCGCCCGCGCCTTCGCGCCAGGAGACCCACGAAGGCGCCCAATCATACCCCGGCACCCAGGCCCAACGGCCGCCCGTAAAGTCGTTATGAACCCAACGCCCATAATGGAAGGCCATGTCGCCCCAGGTATAATCCGATTGCCAAAACCAACCCGCGTCGGTGAATTGCCAGTGGCCCGAGTTCATGTAGGGCCGCCAGGCGAGGTTGTTGGCCTCCGCCGGAATCCAGGCCGCGCCCACGCCCGGCACATCGGTCCATTGACCGTATGGCGTTAAATGCGCCTGGAAATAATCCATCGTCGGCGTCACGGGAGGCGCCGTCATCGCCACCGGTGGCGGCGGTTGAGGTCCGGGAGGCGTGGCCGATTTGGCGGTTAGCATGGCGCTCAAGACGGCTTGGGAGACGCCCTGACTGTTGAGAAAGAGCAAAGTATCGGCGCCCACGGAATAGGTTTTGCCGGAGCTTTTGATGTAGGAAAGAATGACATCGTCGGACATGTGGGCCTGGGTGAATTTGACGATTTCCTGCAAATTTTGCGCGTCAGAGTCCGGGGCGGGTTGAGCGTATCCGGCGGCGCTGGCCAGCAGCCAAGCCATCGCCAGGATGGAATTCTTCATAATCATAGTCGTTCTGGTGTTGTTTAACTTGGGAGACGCCAAGGCGACCCCGGCCTTAGAAAGCAGCGAATAAAAGGGAGGGACTGACCAAACACGCGGCAGCCGGTTACCTGGTAAACTTAGCTCTGTAAGCGTTTACACCTTACTGCATAGGCCCAGCCGCGCAAGTCAAAGCGGCCTCCGTTGTTTTACCCATGCGTTCTGGACCAACTCGCTCGCGAACGGTTCGTTCTATTTCTTCTTCCTTCGTGTCTTTGGGCCATGGTGTCCTTGCGTTTGAAAAAGGAATTCAACGCAAAGTCGCGAAGGCGCAAAGAGGAATTTAGCCTAGAAAAATGCTATTCCATAAATAGATGTAAGTCACTCGACATCAAGGCTGAAGACCGTCCCCGCCGCACATGGAAAAACGTACTGACAGCAAAAAGGGGCCGTTTTTTGGGCGTTTTGGCAGCAAAACAGGCGTTTCTCGCCATAAAAATAACACTTTATTTTGCGTTTTTACTGTTTTTTCAAGACTCTTTGTGTTGCAAGCCGTTGATGGTCATTAATATGCAACTTTCGGAAGGCTCCAAAAAAAATCGTGCCTGAAATCCTACCGTAGGTTTTTGGTTTTTGACGGGTTCTGGTAATATCACTTTATGAATGTTGAAAAGATTCAGGAAAAGTGGGATTTGGCAGCATCTGCCGCTACTTATGTCCGGGCCGGCCAATCCGACCTTGATTCCACCTCAATCCCAGCTCAATCCCATCTAATCCGACCTAATCCCACCTAATCCGACCTAATCCCACCTATCGGCAAAAGATTTTTTATTTTGCGAAAAAGATGATGCGAAATCGTAATATCGCGCCGCTTCCCAACTATCGCATTGGCAAAAAACCATAAATAGGTTACAACAGAGTGACGACATGAGCCAGACCATCGTCGAGCCAGAGCCGACGCTCCACTCCGACTTGCTCGCGGGCTATCCGCGAGGAGGCGAACTGTTTGACGAAGCCTTTTCCGCCGACGGCCAATTGCTGCCGCATTACGCGCGCTTTTTCCAGGAGATCAAACTGTTGGGCGCGCCGGAACTCAAACGACGCCGGGAATCCTGCCGCCGCCTCCTCCATGAGCAGGGGGTTACCTATAATTTTGTGCGCGGCGCCAAAGACCCCGGCGTGGAGCAACCGTGGCAGTTGGACCCGGTTCCTCACATCATCGGACTCGAGGAATGGCGCTCGCTGGAAAAGTCGCTCATCCAACGAGCCACGCTCATCAACCGCATCCTGGCTGATTGCTACGGGCCGCAGGAGTTGATCCGCTCGCGCCGGCTGCCTCCCGCCCTGGTCTTCGCCCAGCCGGATTTTCTGCGCCCCTGCCACGGCATCCAGCCGCCCCACAATACCTATCTGCACTTTTACGCGGCGGACCTGGTGCGGTCGCCGGATGGACAATGGTGGGTCATTTCTGATCGCACGCAAGTCCCCACCGGCGCCGGTTACGCGCTGGCCAACCGCCTGGTCACTTCGCGCGCGCTGCCCGAACCTTTTCTCGCCTGCAATGTTCATCGGCTGGCCGGGTTTTTCCGCGACATGCAAGTGTCGCTCGCGCGCCTGGCCCCCCGGCAGGCGGATAATCCGCGCGTGGTTTTTCTGACGCCCGGCCCCTATAGCGAGACCTATTGCGAGCAAAGCTATCTGGCCCGTTACCTGGGTTACATGCTGGTCGAGGGCCAGGACTTGACGGTGCGCGACGACCGCGTCTATCTCAAAACTTTGAGCGGCTTGGAGCCAGTCCACGTCATATTCCGCAGGGTGGACGACGATTTCTGCGATCCGCTGGAACTAAGGAACGATTCCATTCTAGGCGTGCCGGGGCTGCTGGAGGCGTTGCGGGCGGGCAATGTCGCGGTGGCCAATTCGCTGGGAGCTGGCTTGCTGCAAAGCCCGGCCGTCATGGCGTTTCTGCCGGGGCTGTGCCAGCATTTGCTGGGTGAAAAATTGAAAATTCCCTCCGTCGCAACCTGGTGGTGCGGACAGGAATCGGCCCGTCAGCACGTTCTGGAGAATTTGGACCGGCTGCCCGTCCGCCCGGCCTTCCGCTGGGATGTGCCGGAGCCGGAACCTCATCCCCAACTCAGCGCGGCCCAACGCGAAACCCTCCGGCGGCGCATTGAATTTCAACCGCATCTGTTCGCGGCGCAGGAACTGGTCGAACTCTCCACCGCTCCTTCCTGGGGGCCGGAAGGAATGGCCCCGCGCCCGGTGGCCTTGCGGGTTTACCTGATCGCTTTGGACGGCACCTACAAAGCCATGCCCGGCGGGTTGACGCGCGTGGCGGCGGCCAACGAACTGCACACCCTTTCCATGCAGCATGGCGGATCGAGCAAGGACACCTGGGTCCTGAGTGATAAACCGGTGGAGGCGCTCACGATGTTCAGTTCGACGGGCGGCGACATCGAGTTGCGTCGCGTGGGCAACAATCTGCCCAGCCGCCTGGCGGACAATTTCTTTTGGCTGGGCCGCTACGCGGAGCGGGCCGATGCGACCGCGCGCCTGTTGCGCAGCGCCTTCTCGCGCTTCACGCCAGAGAATACCGCCGGCGCTCTGCCGCCGCTGGAGCCTATTTTGCGAACGCTCAAATTGCTGGACCGCGAGGACGAGTCCGAGGAGGCCGCGCCAGTTTCCGAAACGGACCTTTGGGCCGTTATTTTTGATCCCGAACGGTCCGGCAGCCTGCGCGCCACGGCGGTCAGTCTGCAACGGCTGGCCGTCTTCCTGCGCGAACGGACCTCCAACGACCTTTGGCAGGTCCTCAGCAGATTGAGCGACCGGCTGGCCACGCCCGCCAGCACCATCGGCATGTTGGCGGGAGACGCGGTCGGCCTGCTGAACCAGATTTTGCTCAGTCTGGCGGCCTTCCGCGGTTTGGCGCGGGAGAATATGACGCGCGCCCACGGCTGGCGTTTTCTGGATATGGGCCAGCGCATCGAACGGTCGATTCATCTTTGCGCTTTCCTGGATCACGCGCTGGGTTCACCCGTGGCCGACAACTCCAGCGTGCTGGAGGCGGTGCTGGAGGTGGCGGACAGTTCGATCACCTATCGGGGCCGTTACAACCTGCTGCCCAATTTGGCCACCGTCTATGACTTGGTGCTGCTGGACGACACCAACCCGCGCTCGCTTTTGTTTCAACTCAACCAGTTGGTCAAACATTTTGAACGCCTGCCGGGCGAGCGCGAAAACGCTCTCCCCAGCCCCGGACAGCGCGTCCTGCTGGAAAGTCTGACGGCCTTGCGCCTGCTGGATCCGCGCGATTTGAACCAACTCAAGGGCCAGTGGCAGGAGAGTGACGCAGGAAGGGTCATCCAACAAATTCGCCGACAGATGCCCCGCCTGTCCGACGCCATTGCCGCCAGCTACTTCGCCCATTCCACCATTTCCCGCGCAGGAGGAACCGCCGATTTGTGATATGACCTTCGACGTCAGCCATCGCACACTTTACCGCTACAGCCAGCCGGTGACGGTTTCACAGCACACGGCGCGGGTGGAACCGCGGACACTTTCGGGCCAGGTGGTGGAGGATTTTTCCTTGCGCATCGAACCAGCGCCGCCGGTGCGCAAGACGCGCGACGATTATTTCGGCAACCGGGTTTGTTTTTTCAGCATTCAGGAAGTCCATTCCCGGCTGGAGATCGTGGCCAAAAGCCGCTTGAAGATCGCCGCCGTGACGCCGCCCGTGCTGTCTCTTTCTCCACCGTGGGAGAAAGTCGTGCAATTATTTTCCGATCCCGTTTCGCCGGAGGTGGTGGAGCCTTACGAATTTGTATTTGACTCACCATTGCTGCGGGCCGACCCCAAATTGGCCGCTTACGCCCGCCCCAGTTTCACGGCGGGCGCGCCGCTGTTGTCCGCCGTGCTGGATTTGAACCGACGCATTTACACGGATTTCAAATACGACCGCGTGGCCACGACGGTGGCAACACCCTTGGAGGAAGTGATGGAAAAGCGGCGCGGCGTGTGTCAGGACTTCGCCCATTTGGCCATCGCGTCCCTGCGTTCGCTTGGGTTGGCCGCGCGTTATGTCAGCGGTTATTTGCGAACCCGTCCGCCGGCGGGCAAGCCGGCCTTGGTGGGCGCCGATGCCTCCCACGCCTGGTTTTCTGTTTTTTGCCCCGAGTTGGGATGGGTGGATTTCGATCCCACCAACAACGTCATGCCCGAAACCGATCACCTGACGCTGGGTTTCGGGCGCGATTTCGGCGATGTCAGCCCCATCAGCGGCATCCTGACGGGGGGCGGCAAGCACGATGTCAAAGTTGCAGTAACGGTCCGAGTACTATGAGCCGCGCGCGCTGGCAGATACAGCACCGGACTTCCTATACGTATCTAACCCCGGCGCGGGACAGTTTCAACGAAGCGCGTCTGAAGCCTTCGAGCAATGCGCGGCAGACCGTCGAATTATTCGACTTGACAACAAACCCGGCCGCGCCCTTCCGTGAGTACCATGATTTTTACGGCAATTGCGTCCACCACTTTGAGGTAACCAACCCTCATCTCAGTTTGGTGATTGAAAGCCGTTCGGTGGTGCTGGCGCACCCGCCGCCGCCATTGTCAATCGAAACGATCACCGCTCCGCTGGCTGCGCTGCCCGATCTGGCCAAGTCCAGCGATTGCTTCGAATACCTTGGGGGCAGCCGTTTTGTGGAGGTCGATGCCGATATCTGGCGTCTGGCCATTGATGCGACCGATGGCATCACCGACACCTGGCAGGCGGTGCAGGCGCTGATGCGTTTCGTAAATGGCCATCTAGATTACAAGCCCGCTTCGACGCATGTTCACACTCCGTTGCGTGACGCGCTGGCGCAAAGGCGGGGCGTATGCCAGGATTTCGCGCACCTCACACTCGGACTTTGCCGCACGTTGAAGATACCCGCCCGCTACGTCAGCGGTTATCTGGCCGTGGAAAAAGCCCGCGCCACGCATGCCTGGGTGGAGGTGTGGATACCGGGCGTCGGCTGGCTGGCTTTGGACCCGACGCACAACCAGCAAACCGACAACACTTACATTAAAATCGGGGCCGGCCGCGATTACAGCGATGTGCCGCCGGTGACAGGCTCCTACCGCGGCACGCACGAGCATAAGATGGAGATTGAGGTGCAGATTGATGCGGTGTGAGCGGGAGCAGTCAAGATTATTCACCCAAAAACGAGGCTGTCAAATGGCTGAGAACGGTCGAGTTGAGCAACGGAGGAAAATCCCTTGGATTCTGGTACATAAACGCGTCCCGCGATCCAAAGGTGGCCCAACTGGTCAAAAACCACATGGTATTGAGTTTTTGCCAGGCGGCGGAGCCATCCATAAAGACTTGGTTGCCACCGTCCGGCCGATGATTGGGCAAGTGGGATGGCATGTTCACGAACGCAAACGGACCTTCGGCATCGCCCGGATCTGTTCCGCCCCAGGCGTTGTCCACGTACATGACTGTGTCGGCCCCCAGAACCCACCATGGCTGGGATTTGGTTGTCTTGACAGGACTGGGCGCGTTGGGAAAGGTGCCTTGATCATTGACCCAGGTGGTGATGCCGCCAAAGTATTGATAGCCCAAAACGATCTGACCGCCCAAAGCATTGGTTTCAACATCCCCGTAGCCCGGCTGATAAACGGGAAAACCCGGCCGATTAGGGCAGGACCAGATTGTTTTTCCGGCGTTGGTTATGGACAAGCCGGGCATGGTGGCATAGTTAGGCAACCCCGCCATGCCAGACAAGCCGTTATTGGGATCCAGGCATATTTGCACCCAACTCGTGCCGCCCGCGCCCTCGCGGGCCGCAAAAAGAACCTCCTGATTGTCCGCGGCGTAAACGGTGGCGGCGAGATAAACCTGCCGCAGATTGTTGACACAACTGCTCCTCTGGGCTTCCTCTTTGGATCTGGCCAGCGCCGGCAGCAACAGGGCAGCCAGGATCGCAATAATGGCGATCACCACCAAAAGTTCAATCAAAGTGAAGCCTCCGCGAGTGTGTGGCCGCGCAGGCAATCTTGTCTGTATTTGTGTTGATGTTTTCATAATCTTGTTTGTTCGAATCCTTAAGTCATTATCGCTGCGGCCCCGAGGGCTGATAAACCACGCAATAATACATCGCCTTTGCGCTGAGTGGGAATTCCGAAGTGTAGATTGGACCGTTCTCCGTGGCATTAACGCCATCCGTCGCGTTCTGCCAGTGGATCAAATCGGGGCTTTCCTGGAACACAATCTGCATCTGGCCAGAATACTGTGCTTGCGCGACGATGAGAAGATTTCCATCCGCCGGGTTGATCGTGCTGCTTAAAATCTGCGGCACGGGATTGGCCGTGATGACGATGGCGTTCAGGAAAACATCCAAATCGGAAAGATAGGAAGGGTCCGCCAATCCGCGAATATCCAATTGGCCATTGGGGTCGGAGGTCAGCAAAGCTCCAAAGGTGTTGTCGTAATTTGTTTCCGGCTGGTCAGCCCCGTTGAAGGCATATTGACCGCCATTCGGACCAATGGGCGTGCCCGAAATAGCTTCACTCCAGTCGGACGCCCGCAGCGGGCTGGTTTCCGGATCGAAGGACCAGATGTTGACACCGTAGAGAGTGTTTGAAGCCAGATGCTGGACCAGCAGATCAATGCCCGTTTGCAGCGAAGCATTCTCCGTGGAATCGAAGATAAAGCTATTGTAGAGCAGGGCTGTGGTCAACTCAGGAGGGTCATTGGTAACGACGTCGGGTTCCGCGTTGGCATTTCGATCACGATCCTCCAAGACAGCGCCATTCAAGGGCGAAAGGGTCACCTCGGTTTGATTGTTATAAACTTCCCTGGTATCGGCCAGCGTCATGGATTGAAAGCCCGGCTGAACATTGGTGGGCGTGGCGACGGCGTTGAACTCCAAAGCCAACACGATCTGATTCACATTGGTCGGCGGCGGCGAAAAGAAGCCCGTGACCTCCAATAACACCACTGAACTCGTGACCACACCGAAGGGATTGGAGACCACCAAATAATAGGAGCCGTCATTGTTCGTTTGCACGCCCGTCAGCGTCAGCGTGCTATTGGTCGCCGACGAAATGGCCATGCCGTCGTAATACCATTGATAGCTCAATGGGAGGCCGCCGTTCACGGTTGCGCTGAAGGTGTAAGTGTCACCGGCGTAGGCATTGGTGATCGAAGCCGAATTGGTGATAATATTTGGAGTTGGATTGGCGGTGATCTTGAGGGCGTTGATGAAGACTCCCAATTCGGTATTCACGCTCAAGGAATCAATCACTCCTTGAATATCCAACTCTCCGTTGGTACTGGAGGTCAACAAGACGTTCATGGTGTCGCCGTAATCCGCGGTAGGCTGGTTGCCGCCATTGAAAGCATACGGGTTGGCAATGATCGTGCCCGAAATCGCCTCCGTCCAGTCTGAGTAACGGGCGGGGCTGCTCTCAGGGTCAAAAGACCAAATTTGCACCTGATACTGAGTGTTGGTGGCCAAATGTTGGATGAGGACATCAATGCCCGTGCCAGCCGTTTCCACATCGTCAAATATAAAGCTGTTGTAGATAAGGGCCGTGTTCAATGCGGGCGGATCGTTCGTCACCGTATCAGGTTCCGCGCTGGCGTTTCGATCGCGGTCTGCCAGGAGGGCGCCGCCGATAGGCGAAATCGTCACCTTGGTCGTGCCATTGAAAACGAGACTGGGCGTGGCGAGAGTCATGGATTGAAAGCCCGGATAGATGTTCGTGGGAGTGGCGACCGCGTTGAACTCCAGTTGCAACACGACTTCGTTTGCGTTGGTGGGAGGCGCCAGATAGGCGTTGACCACCAATTGCACCACCGCGCTGGTGGCCATGCCGCCGCCGCTGATTCCGCTGCCGGGGGCGGCGCCGTTGGAGGCCACCAAATAATAGTAGCCGGAATTGGTCAATTGCAGGTTGGGCAGTGTCAACGAACTATTGGTCGCTGTAGAGTTATTGGCCGACAGGATGGCGGTTCCATTGTAATTCGAAGCGGCGTTGTGAAACCATTGATAGCTGATGATCGGGCTGCCGGTCACGATGGCGCTAAAGGTTTCGGTGTCCCCTACGTACGCGTTGGTAATTGAAGTCAGACCCGAAATCGCCGGCGGCGTCAGAAAAGTCGGCGCTGGCACGGGGTTGGTCTGAAGCATCTGCACTTCTGTGTAGCTCAGAGCGCGATCCCACCAGGCTACGTCATCCATTTCGCAGGTTAGTCGATCCGCGCCGGATTTGGTGCGCCAAAGTACGGCCAGGGCTTCTGAATTTAAAGTCCACGTTATATTGGAGCGCAGGGTGGGAGTGGCGTTGGTGCGAGTATAAGAAAAAGAGACTGGATCGATAGCCCCATCCACGTAAAGTGTGACCGATCCCGCTTTGTCCACCCAAGTTACATGGTGCCACGTGCCGTCCAAAACGCTGTTGGAGGATATGACGTCAGGAAGCGACCCAACACTTTGATCGCTGCGCAAAAAGACACACAGGTTGGTCGTGGGACCGGCCGCGCTCTGCGGGCTGCAGAACCCCAGCAGCGGCGTCGAAGAGATTGACGAGGCGTTATCAAACAAAAAATCGTTGTACTGCCCATTGGCGGCAGGATTTGCATTGATCCAAAAGGAAATGGTGTAATTGGTTAAATTAAACGCCGGTGTGATTCCATCCAGGTAAGCGTTTTGTACGCTTGCGGCGTTAAACGACAATGCGTTGCTAAACACGCCCGTCACCAGGTTGGCCGTCGTGATGTTCGTCAAGTTGAGGTTGTTGACCGAGTAAATGTCCGGCGTGGTGGCATTGGTGGCGGAGACGTTGGTCACACTGTCCAAGGGCCAGTACCCGAAGCAGCCGATGGACAATTGAGGCGCAGGGTCGGGGAGCACGACCAAGTTTGCGGGACCGTTTGTGACCTGGCCATTTGGATTGGAGGCCACCACATAAATGATATTGGTGCCGTTGGTGGTAGTGGTATTATTATAGGCGGGCAAATCCAATGTTTCAT
>Ga0302326_10012402_pt1 | contig 18192 bp, 17 predicted proteins | sample Palsa_T0_3_FD_202264 | JGI IMG/M metagenome (GOLD analysis project Ga0302326, IMG submission 202264) | Peat permafrost microbial communities from Stordalen Mire near Abisko, Sweden - Palsa_T0_3 | ecosystem: Environmental > Terrestrial > Soil > Palsa > Peat permafrost | place: Sweden: Abisko...
TGGGTCGAGGAGACCGGCGGGGGAGTCCGCGCGATTTTGTCCAACGCCGACGGCTCCATCGCCGAAATCTCGGGCAACGGAACCCGCTGTATCGCCGCCTGGTGGGCGGCAAAAGAAAAAGTCAGCGACGTGAAGGTAGAGACCGCGGCGGGTGTCAAGCTCTGCCATATCCTCAAGCACGAAGGCAAAATCTTTCAGGTCGAGACCACGATGGGCACCCCGCAGGTCGACAATTTCACCCTCCGCAATCATGCCGGCGTCCGCGTCTCTATTGGCAATCCGCACTTCGTTCTCTTCGTCGATCGGTTTCCCGACGACTGGGAGAAAACAGGAGCACAACTCGCCGTCGACCCGGCTTTTCCGGAAGGCACCAACGTCGAATTTGTGCAGATTGTGGATACAAATGCGATCGAGTTCCGCATTTACGAACGCGGCGCCGGCCCGACTCAATCCTCCGGCACCGGTTCCTGTGCCTCTGCCGTTGCCGCCATGGCCACCCGCGACATGCCGCACGACCTGCGTGTCATCGCTCCCGGCGGGGAACAGCGCGTCCGCTGGGACGACGACATTCTCTACTTGACCGGGACCGCAGAAATCATCGCCAGCGGCGAGGCTCTGTTGTGAGCAAGTTGCTACGCGGGACGGCTCTCCAGCCTGGCGACACCATCGGCATCGTCGCGCCTTCCAGTGGATTTGACGAAGCCGGCCTCACCCGCGGCGTCGCCCGCATCGAGTCCCTCGGCTACAAAGTGAAGCAGGGAAGCGCCATCCATGAGCGCACCGCGCAATACTTCGCAGGAACGCCGGAGCAACGTGCCGCCGATCTGCACGCCATGTTTCGCGATCCCGAAGTCCGTGCCATCCTGTGCACCCGCGGCGGCTACGGCTCGCAAGCGTTGCTGCCACTGCTTGACCTTGACCTCATCCGCAAAAATCCGAAACCAATCCTCGGCTGCTCCGACCTCACGGCCATCGAGTGCTGGCTCCTCGAACAAACCGGGCTCGTCTCACTCCACGGTCCGATGGCCGCTGGAGATTTTGCTCGCGATGACGGCATGGACCTCGCATCTCTCGCCGCCTGCCTCAGCGGGAAATCCGGCTGGCAACTCAACGCCGCCTCCGGTTTGCAGACACTGAAGCCCGGCACTGCAAGCGGCCAACTCTACGGCGGCTGCCTGTCGCTCCTCGTTTCCACCCTTGCCACGCCGTATGAACTACTCCGCGCGCACGACAAAGACATCATCCTGTTCGTCGAGGACATCGGCGAAAAACCGTACCAGATCGAGCGCATGCTCACGCAGTGGCGCTCCGCCGGTAAACTGGAGCGCGTCCGCGGCATCGTCTTTGGAGAAATGTTGAACTGCGAGCAGCCCGGCGCCCGCTACACGTTGCGCGATGTTTTACTCCGCGTTCTCGCAGACTTCCCCGGTCCCATCGCGATGGGCCTTCGCTCGGGTCATGTCAGCCGCGCGAACATCACTCTACCCATTGGCGTCGCCTGCGAACTGAATTGCAACTCCAACAGCACACTCACCCTCAAGGACTCCGCGACGAATCCCGCATGAAACCCGGCTCCCACATTCACCTCATCGGCATCTGCGGCACCGCCATGGCGTCTCTCGCGGGACTGCTCCAACTTCGCGGCCACCGCGTCACCGGCTCTGACGCCGCCGCATATCCGCCCATGTCCGATTTGCTCCGCTCGCTCGGCATCCCCGTCCTTGATCCGTTTTCGGAAAAAAATCTCCACCCCGCGCCAGATCTCGTGATCGTCGGCAACGCCATCTCGCGCGGCAATCCCGAACTTGAGTACGTTCTAGAGCATCGTTTGCGCATGCAGTCGCTGGCCGCAATTCTGCACGACGAATTTTTAGCTGATAGCTCGCCGCTAGTCGTCGCCGGCACACATGGCAAGACGACCACGACCAGCATGCTCGCCTGGATTCTCGCCACCGCCGCGAAAGCCGACGCACGCTTTACGCCATCCTTCCTGATCGGCGGAGTCGCTGAAAACTTCGGTACCAGCTTCGCCTGGCATGAATCCAGGCAGCAGGGCTCGCGCTATTTCGTCATCGAAGGTGACGAATACGACACAGCATTCTTCGACAAGGGCCCGAAATTTCTGCATTACTTTCCGCAGGCCATGATCCTGACCCACGTCGAGTTCGACCACGCCGACATTTATCACTCCCTCGCCGAGGTCAAGACCGCCTTTCAGCGCCTCGTTAACCTGGTCCCGCGCAACGGCCGCGTCATCGCCTATGACGGTCACGAAAATGTCGACGCCTGCGTCGCCCGCGCCTTCTGTTCCGTCGAGCGCTACGGCTTCCGAGAAAATTCCTTCTGGCGGCTGGCTGCCCTCACGCAGAACAAGCGCGGCACCCACTGGCAACTCCACCGCGACGGCAAGCTCTGGGCCGATCTGTCGATGCCGATGGCCGGCGAGCACAATGCGCTCAACGCCAGCGCTGCCGCAGCACTCGCCGCAGACGAAGGTGCCTCGCCGGAAGCAGTCGCCGAAGCTTTAGCCAGCTTCCGCAGCGTCAAGCGCCGCTTGGAAGTCCGCGCCGAAATTCGCGGCATTACCGTCATCGAAGATTTCGCGCATCACCCGACCGCCATCCGCGAAACGCTGCGGGCATTGCGGGCACGCTATCCGGATGGCCGCCTCTGGGCCGTCCTCGAGCCTCGATCCAACACCCTCCGCCGCAACGTCTTCCAGCACGAATTGGTAGAAAGCCTCGCCCTCGCCGACCAGGTCATCCTCGCCGACGTCTACCGCGCCGAAAATATCCCTGAGCAGGAGCGCCTCCACCCCGCCGACGTCGTCGCCGAACTCATCCAGCGCGGGAAGCCAGCACAACTGCTCGCCGACGCTGACGCGATCGTCACCACCATTGCACCTGAACTGCGCTCGGGCGACGTCGTCGCCTTGCTTTCGAATGGCGGCTTCGACGGCATTTATGAGAAACTGCCGCAACGCCTGCGCCAAACCAAATGATCCCCGCTCTCATCCTGACAACGTTCTACGCCGTGGCCTCCACCATCGCCGCGCTCATTTTTTTCCCATGGACATTGCTCACCGGCAGCCCGGAGCGGATGTACCATGCCGGGACATGGATTGCCGCCACCGGACTCCGCCTCGCCGGAATCCGCGTCGAAGCGCAAGGGCTCGACAATATACCGTCCGGCAGTTGCGTATTCATGAGCAACCACGTCTCCAACCTCGACCCGTGCGTCATCATCCCGCCGCTGCCGCGCCGCGTCTCCATTCTCGTCAAAAAATCGCTGATGAAAGTCCCGCTGCTCGGCACCGCCATGCGCATGGCGAACTTCGTTCCTATCGACCGCGACCAGCGCGCCAGCGCCATCACCAGCATTGAAGCGGCGCGAAAAGTTCTACAAAGCGGGTTGAGCATCGCAGTTTTCGCTGAAGGCACGCGCTCCCGCGACGGCCGCCTGCTGCCATTCAAGAAAGGCCCGTTCTATCTCGCGTATGAAGGCGGCGTCCCGGTTGTCCCCATCAGCGTCCACGGCACCGAGACCATGATGCGCAAAGGCAGTGCGCGAATATTCCCCGGCACCGCGTACGTCACTTATCACCTGCCGCTTGACCCCGCCGCATTTCCCGATCGCGAAAGCCTGATGGCCGCCGTGCGCGATAACATTGCCAGCGCATTGCCGCGATGGATGACCGATGCGTCTGTCGAGTCTCCCGCTATTTCACAATAGCCATGTAGCCGTCGTCGGATAGCTTGTCCCGCATCGCCAGCGCATCTTTCTGCGAAGCAAACGGCCCAACCTGCACATGAATTAAATTGTCCTGCGTCCCCGGATACGAATTCACCGCGTACCCCTTGCGCCGCAGCGCCCCCATCAGCACATCAGCATCAGCCTGATGCGACACCGCCGCCACCTGCACCACATACGACCGGCTCGGCGCACTCACAGGAGCGGGCGCGGGAGTTGTTGCCGTTGCCGCTGCCGGCTGCTTGGTTTTCGTCGCAGCAGGTTTCGTCGCGCCCACCGGCTTAGGCGCAACAACTGGATGCGTCACCGGCGGCACCACCTTCACCGGAACAGGAGCGGGCGCAGGCGGCGGAGTTGCCTTCACCACAGGTGCAGGAGGCGTCTTGACGACAGGCACCGGAGCTGGCGCCGCTTTCACAATCGGCACCGGCGTTACTGCAGCCGGCGTTTCTTTCGTCGCCATCGCCGACGGCTTCTCACTCATCGCGACGTCAGGTGCAGCGGCCGGCGTCTCCGTCGCCGCGGGAGTCGGGGTAGTCACCACCGGCGGCGCAACATCCGGAACCTCCGCGGCCTTCGGCGCCACCATCGCAACCGCCGGCGAAGTGTTCCGCTTGCCAATGGTGTAGCCAAAACCAAAAAACACACCGCAGATAATCGCCACGCCCAGAAAGATCAGCAGCAGCGTCGTATTACTCAGCGTAATTTCCGTGTCGCGGTGGTCTACCTTTTCCGGTCTCTCGTCGTACGTCACGGCTTGCTCCCGTCCTTATCGCCCGTCAGCCCGGTGCGGTTCAACATTGCCAATAATTCCATCGGGAGAGGGAAGATGATCGTCGTATTTTTTTCGACGCCGATTTCCGTCAGCGTCTGCAGGTAGCGCAGCTGCAGCGTCATCGGCTGCGTCGCCAGCAATGCGGCAGCGTCCACCAGCTTCTGCGCCGCGTTGAACTCGCCCTCTGCATGAATAATTTTCGAGCGCTTCTCGCGCTCCGCCTCGGCCTGCTTCGCCATGGCACGCAGCATCGACTCCGGCAGGTCCACCTGCTTGACCTCGACACTCACCACTTTCAATCCGTAGGGCGCGGTGTGTTGGTCAATGATCAGCTGAATCCGCTGGTTCAGCGCCTCGCGATGCGACAGCAGCTCGTCCAGCTCCACTTCGCCCAGCACTGACCGCAAGGTCGTCTGCGCAAACTGGGACGTTTGATAGATATAGTTAGAAACTTCGACCACGGCCTTGGACGGATCGACGACACGCAGAGTGATCACCGCGTTCACCTTCAGCGTCACGTTGTCGCGAGTGATAATGTCCTGCGGCGCCACTTCCATCGCCTCTTGCCGCAAGGAGATGCGCACCATTTGGTCGAACGGCCGGAAAACAACGATGAGCCCGGGACCCTTGGCCTGCGGCAACAGCCGGCCCAGGCGGAAAATAACTGCGCGCTCATACTCTTTCAGAATCTTGATGGAGCTGAGCAGGTAAAACAAAACGATAAGTAGAACGATCAGCACTGGCAGTGTCACACAGACACCTCTGCGCACAAGTTTACCAGCGAAGCATCAGTTCACGAGATAACGCCGTTGGTTCGCCCAGCAGCAGCCAGGTCTAACCGCGCCGCTCCACTTCCAGCGTCAGATCGTGATACCCGCGCACCACCACTGACTCGCCCTTGCGCGCGCCCTCGGGACAATCCGCCGACCACAACTCGCCACGCACCAGGACTTGGCCACGCGGCTCCAGCGGCGTCCGCACCTCGGCCACTTCACCCAGCAGCGCCTGCATGCCGGTCCGGACTTTATTGTGGCGCGCGCGCAACGCCATCCGCGCCACCACAAACGTGATCGCGCCAAAGGTCAGCGCCGCCGCAAGGGTCGTCGCCAGCCGAATCCGCAACTCCGGCACCGGTGCATTCACCAGCGTCAGCATGCCGAAAATCACAGCCGCCGTTCCGACGAGTGAAAGAATCCCGTGACTGGGAAACTTTGCCTCACCCACGACCAACAGCAGCCCGCAAATCAGCAGCGCGACAGAAGCGTAATGCAGCGGCAGCAGATTCAGCGAGAACAGCGCCAGCAGCACCAGCAAAGCACCTGCCGCTCCAGGAACTACCGTGCCGGGGACATGAAACTCCACATAAATCAGCAGCGCGCCCAGCAGCAAAATCACCAGCGCAAGATTTGGATCCATCAAGCGGTCCAGAATGTTCTCGCGCAACGTCGGCCGGATCTCCACCATCTGCGCGCCGGCGAGATGCAGCGTCACCTCCGAGCCATCAAAGCGCGTGATCGTGCGCCCATCCAACTGCCGCAACAGGTCCGCATCATCCGTCGCGATGAAGTCGACCAGCTTCAACTGCAGCGCCTCTTGATCGCCAAACGCCTTCGACTCGCGAATCGCTGTCTCCGCCGCCTCCACATTGCGTCCGCGCCGCGCAGCGTATGACCGCAAGAACGCCGCGGCATCGTTCTCCAATTTTTCCTTCATCACCGGATCGAGCGTCTGCCCCTCCAGCACCGGATGCGCCGCCCCGGTGTTCGTTCCGGGCGCCATCACCGCAACGTCGGCCGCCTCCAACAGAAAAAATCCAGCCGATGCCGCTCGCGCGCCGGTCGGCGCCACATAAATCACCACCGGCACCGTGGACTGCTCCATGTGCTGCACCATGTTCCGTGTCGACTCAAGCAGGCCGCCCGGCGTATTCAACTCAAGCACCAGCGCTGCGTCGCGTTCATCCGCCGCAGACTGCAGCGCGCGCTCCAGAATCTCTTCGCTCATCGGCTGAATCGTGTCGCGCAGCACCAGCTTCGCAACCTTGGGATGTTCCGCCGTACCAGCCTGCTGTCCGCGCAATCCCGGCAACAGTTGCAGCGCCGCGATCAGCACCGCCGCTACCGCAAGCAGCCGCAGAGTTTTCACTGCGTCACTCCGCGTTGCGCCAGCGCCCGCTTCAACTGCAGCGCTCCCGCATTTTGCGGCTGCAATCCCAGCGCCTGATTTACCGAGATCGCCGCAGCGGGCAACTGGTTGTCATGCAACTGCACGCTGCCCAGCACGACGTAAGCCAGCGCATTCGGCTGCAACTTCAAGGATGCATTCGCTTCGCTCTTCGCCGCCGGCAAGTCGCCAGTTCGCAGGCGCACATCCGCCAGTCCGGCATGCGCAGCTGCATTTTGTGAATCAGAGCGCAGCGCCCCCTGGTACGACTGCTCCGCCTCCAGCAAGAGTCCCTCGGCAAGATAGCGGTCGCCATCCGCCGCCTGCGCCGCCGCGCGTTGCGCCGGAGGCTGCGTGCTCAGCCGTGCCTGCTCCATCTGTTCCAGCGCAAACGCCGCCTGCCGCACCGTCGTCTCATTGAACTCGCGCTTCAGCCGCTCCAGCGGTTCGGTACTCGCAGCATCGCCACCCACCGGCGCCGGCTTTTGCTTGCTGGCAATAAGCGTCTGCAACGCCTTGGCTTCAGAATCCTGCGGACGCAGCGCCAGCGCCGCCTGCACCTCACGCCCCGCTCCGGCAAAGTCTCCCTGCCGGCGCAACGACACCGCCAGATTGAAGTGATAATCCTCGTCCTTCGGGTCCGCCGTCACCGCCTGTTGAAACTCCGGCGTCCCACTTTTGCCATGACGACTCGCGGCCACGCCCTGGTTATTGATCACCTCAGGCAGCGGCAACCGGCTGGAGACAAACGCAAAGCTCTGCTCGGAAGCCGCATATTGCCCGGTATAAAACTGCGACAGCGCCAGATAAAAGGCCGCTTCCATCGCCAGCGGATGATCGCTCGGCACCCGCGAAAACTGCGCGATCGCCAGCTCATACTCCTGCGATTCAAAATACGAGCGGCCTAATTGAAACAGCGCCGGCACATAATCCGGACTCAGCCTGACCGCTTCCTCAAGCCGCCGCGTCCGCTCCGCAGGAGTCGTGGCCAGCAGTCCGCGGACAAAATTCTCAAACGCGTCCAATCTTAATTGCGAGACTGTTGCCAGGAACGAAGCCTGCGAGACGCTGTAGCTCGGGTCCATCTCGCGAATCGCTCGCCACGCCAGCACATTCTCGACATCCACCAGCTTGCCCAGCACATTCTGCTCCCGCAGCGGAGCTGACATGTGCGCTCGGCGCACGTCCAGCACTTGCGCCTGCGCGCTGAAAATTCCGTTGTCCGCCGAGTAGCTGCCGATGATCACATAGTCCGCGTCCATCTCCGCCGCCAACCGGTACGCCGTCGCGCGCGAAGGCCGCAATGTCTGCGGCAATCCCAGCCGGTCCAGTCCATACAGGCGCTCGGAACGCGTGATCGGCAGAAACCCCGCCGTCGTCACCCGCTCATTCAGCACCACGGGAAAGCTTTCCGCGATCCAGTCAACTCCCGGCTGCGAGGAGCGATTCTCAAACGGCAGCACCAGCACCAGGTGACCCGTTTCTTCCGGCGCAGACTGAGCCTGCGCAACGGCGCCTGCGCAAAACAAAGCGGCAAGCACGACAACATTCAAGAGTGCGGCCCGCAATTTCCAGCGCTTCATCTCAGACCAGGTCACGATGCTGTGATTATATGAGGTCAAAATTGCGGCCGCGCGGAAGCGGCCATCGCGTCCATCGGTGCGTCAAATCGCACCACCGCCACCCACAGCCGTTGATTGGACTGTTGCCACGTCAGCGTCCCACCCAGCAACCGCGCCGCGTACTCCGGCGGAACATCGCTGTGCAGTCCGAAATACGCGCGATTTGTCGGCGCCATCCATCGTTGAAACAAATGCACGTTCTTGGCCGGTGCATCCGTAGTGGCAAACAGCAGCGCCTCGGTATACTTCTGCTCCTGCCGCGCCTGGAAAAGCGAAGCCAGGGTGAAGTCTGCAATCGGAGTCACCGCAATCGGAGTCTTCACATAACCCAACTCCGGCTTCGACAAATAATCGCTCAGCGGCCACGCCGTCAGCACCTGCGGATGCGGCTCGCTCCGCACAATCTCGGCAATCGCACTCTGGTCCAGGCGAATCGCCGTTGCATAATCCAGGTTATCTTCCGGCGCGAACGTGTACGGCGGATCGACCGTCCAGCCAATGACGAACGCCAGACCCGTAACCGCGGCCGCCCACCGCCAATACCGCGTCCGCCTCTGCCAGAACACAACGTGAAACAGCAGCACCAGCGGAAACACAGCCAGCAGGTAGCGTGTCAGCAGCGCGCCGCCAAGAATTGAAAACGCAACCACATTGGTGACAAATGCAACTACGAGAATCCCGCGCGACCCGCGAGTCAGTCCCACCGGCTCCGCATCCGCGCGCACAGGCAGCAACCAAATCGCCAGCGTCAGCAATGCCGCGACCCACAAATTCATGTGTCCCGCGACATGCCAAAGCCGCTGCGACAGCGCGAATGCGATCCGCGAAGCATGCAGCGTGCCCGTGGCGTTATAGCGCAAATATTCAGGATTGCCGAAGACGAAGCCCGTCTTGCGCCAGTGGTAGACATACCAAAGCACCAGCGGCACCACGGGAATCAGCAGATAAGCCGCATGCCTGATAATTCGCCACGCGGCCGGGCGTTCCGCACGCTGACGCCAGCCCTGGAGCAACAGCCAGGCGGCGAGCGCCAGCGGAGTGACAATTGCCGTCTCCTTGCACAACGCCGCAACGCAAAAACAAGCAGCAGCTGCAGCAAACGACGGTACCTCCGCAACCAACAGCGCCAGCGCCCACAATGTAGCCGCCGCCGCAAAAATGTCAGCATGCGCCAGCGTGCTTTGCGCAAACCAAACTGGATACAGCGCCGTCAGTCCTGCCACCGCGACTGCCACAGCATGCGACGCCGCAGCCCGCGCGATCTTGTAAACCGCCAGCAGCGCCAGCGCGCTGACCGCACTCACCGCCAGCCGCGTCGTCAGCGGGTAATAGCCAAACACATGCCACCAGAACGCCAGCCACAATGAGGGTAGTGGCGGATGCGCATTCGACAAAGTAGTCTGTGGAATCAGTGTGCCAAAGCGCGCAAAATCGTATGCCGCCGGAACGTAATACCCAGCCTCATCCCAGTAATACGGTAGCCGCAGCAACGGCGCATGCAGCACGCTCACCGCCGCCCAAACCGCCGCCCAGACTCCAACAAATCCGGCCAGCGCGCGACCAAAATGCGTCGTCCGTTCCGCCACCCGCTAGTTCACCGGACCCTGCGGCCCCGTCGGCTCCAGCGCCAGCGCGCCAAACGTCCGCTCATACTGCGCCAGGTTTTGCCCCAGCACGTTCCACATCGCCTTCGCCTGCTGCGGACTCAAGTAGATTCCCTGAAAATTGCTGACTTCCACCGCGTCCGGATTGTCCTGCCGCGCCGTGCCAAACGTCAGGTGAAAATCCCACACGCTGACCCGCACCTGCACACTGTTGGCATATCCATCGCGATAATCCTCAGACTTGGTAAGCTCCAGCTTCGGCTGAGGTGGCTGCTGACTCATCTTGAAATTCCTCTCTCCGTCCGCACACAAAGCCGCACTCTGCGCGGCTCACGGGACAACTTCCCTAGTGTACTTGGGCGCGCCAAGGCTGGGCGTCATGCGGAATATTCGGCGAGCCTGACACTTTTACTAGTACTCCGTTCTCCATCCGCAGGTCTAAACTCACGCTGCATGAGAATCGCGTACAAAATAAATCTCGCAGCTGTCGCTCTCATCTGCGCGCTGTCGGTGTCAGCCTCGGCCGACTCCAAGACACAAGACAAGCAGAATTCCATCCGCGAAATGGCGCAGGACACGTTGAACCGGCTCTACGCCGCCAATCCTGACACCAAAGCAGTCCTCGCAAAGGCCGCTGGATATGCGGTTTTCAGCGACCTGGGTGTCAAGATTCTGTTTGCCGGCACAGGCAATGGCCAGGGCATCGCGGTCAATAACAAGACAAAAGCCGAGACCTTCATGAAGATGCTCCAGCTACAAGGCGGTCTCGGTATGGGCGTCAAGAAGTTCCGCGTCGTCTTTATATTCGACACACAAAGCGCACTCGACAGCTTCATCAACTCCGGCTGGCAGTTCGGCGGAGACGCCACAGCTGCGGCAAAAACCAGCACCAGCGGTGGCGCGATGGCCGGCGCAACTTCGGTGTCCGAAGGCGTCTGGATGTACGAACTCACCGACGAAGGCATCGCCGCAGAAATCAGCGTCGGGGGCACGAAATATTACAAGGACGACTCCCTGAACTAAGTGTGCCGCAACCCAAAAAATATTTGGTGCGAAAGGGGGGACTCGAACCCCCACGGTGTTACCCGCCAGATCCTAAGTCTGGTGCGTCTGCCAATTCCGCCACTCTCGCAACCTACTTATTCTAGCAATCACGCTTGAACCGTCAGGGACTGCCAACTGTCATGCGGCTTCCACGAAAACCGGAATGGCGGAGAACAGCACGACTAACCCTTCCATAAGCGTCGGGTGCGCAAGAATTGCGTCGCGCACCGCGGTGTAAGTCAAATTTCCAAGCATCGCAATCTGCACCGCACCCATAATTTCGCCGCCGTCGACGCCGAAAACTGTGAAACCGAGAATGCGGTCATCCGCACCGACAAGCGCCTTCATGAAGCCGCGCGTTTCCGACAGCGTCCGCGTGCGCAGGACTGACGCCATGGGGATTTTGAAAAGACGGTATGGCATCCCTTTGGCTCTGGCCTCCGTCTCGGTCAGCCCGACCCGTGCCAGTTCGGGGTCCGTGAACATCGCAAACGGAACCTGGCGCCCCGTGGTCACGCGGTCGCCGCCGCTGAGGTTCGCACGCAGAATGCGAAAGTCGTCGAACGCAATGTGCGTGAACTGCGGGCTGCCGGCTACTTCGCCGCTTCCCCACACGCCGTCCGCTGAAGTTTTCAGATGTTGATCGACCTTAATGTAACCGCGTTCGTCCAAATCCACACCCGCGAGTTGGAGGCCAAGGCCCTGCGTGTTCGGCGTTCGCCCCAGCGCAACCATCAGGTCGCTCGCCTGGATAGTTGTTTCCTGGTCTTGCTGCCGATATGTGAGAGTGACAGATTTGCCCGACACACCGGTGACCTTCTCCACTGTGGCGCCAAGAATCAGGTCGATGCCTTCATCGCGGAAGAGCGTTTCCAGGCCGGCCGTCACATCCGGATCTTCGCGGTGCAGCAGAGTAGCGTTGCGATCGAGAATCGAAACCTTGCTGCCGAGGCGCCGCATCGCCTGCGCAAACTCGAGCCCGATATAGCCGCCGCCCAGAATCAGCAGGTGAGAAGGCAGCTGCTCCAGTTCCAGCGCCTCGATGTGTGTCAGAGGCTTCGCATCTTCGAGTCCCGGAATTTTGTCGAGCGTGGCGTGCGTGCCGGTTCCGATGACTACATTGGTGCCGCGCAGACGGCGTGTTCCGCCCGCCTGCAAATCCACCTGGATCGTGCGCGGTGCAATGAAATATCCATGACCGAGGATGAGGTCGACGCCACTGGTTTCAAAGTTGCGGACGTGGATGTCGACGAGCCCCTTCACCATCATCCGCTTGCGGTCCGTTACCTGGCCCATGTTCACGGTGTAGCCGGAAGTTTTGATCCCGAACTCGTCGGCACGCGCGAAATAGGACGCTACCTTCGCACTGTGGATGATGTTTTTGCTCGGCAGGCAAGCGACGTTTGGGCACGAGCCGCCGATCCATCGCTGCTCCACAACGGCCACGCGCTGGCCTTGCTTTGCCAGCGTCCATGCAAGAAACTTCGACCCCTCGCCACTACCTAGAACCACCAGGTCGAACTCTTCCACAAGGTTCGCAGCACTTTCGTTCATCATCATCGTCGACTCCACATGCGAATTTGTTGGCAGAGGTTACCACTCGTTCTTCGTCTTCGCGAGGTCAATGTACAGGCGGGACCATAACGCGATTTGCAACTGCAGGGAACGACACCACGCGCGATGCATCGCGGCTACTTCCTCCGCCGGATCGCCTGCGTTGGCAAAATACGGCTTGATCGTGTCGTTCATCACCGCGACGAATCCGGCGATATCACGGAATGGAACATAGGGAGTAGATTCCACTCCGTCCGTCAGGTTCTTCTTCAGGCTGGTGTGCCTGAGGGCGATTTCCTGCTGATAATTCAGCCAGTCTTGATCGTAAGGACGCAGGCACGTATCCAGAATCCACTGCTCGAATCGCAGGTTGCTCTGCGCAAGATAATTCGGCAGCGGCTCGCCGCCCACGCTCCGCGAGTGGCGCGCAAGGTTCGGGATGCTGGCGATGATGCGGCTTCGCCAGTGTTCCACGATCTGCCGGGTCTGCCCGCTGAGCACTTCCCCCGCCCTGCGAAGGTAGCGCTCATCCCCGGCCGTGAAGCCAGCGGTCACCTTCAGCTCTTCCAACTCTTTCATCGAGACTGGCGACGTTGCCACAGCTGGCGTGCCGTAAGTGTATGCCCGCATGTCTCCGATAATTTTTGTCATCGCGATGCTCCTCCGTCCCCGTCACGCAGAGTGGATCATCGTAAACGAAGTCTCTCGCCAAGGCCATCAGCGCACTGTCATCCACTCGCAACCAAGGTGTATTCTTGGCAGCGAAGGAAACAGCGAAGCCATGGAACCAGGAGACTGCTCCCGCACCTTTCGAGAACTCGAAGTGCGACGCGCCGAATTGATGTCGGAGTTTGCCGGATGGCCGCCCAGCCGGTTGCGCTTTCGACCCGCCCCCGGCACATGGTCCGTCGTAGAAGTCCTCGATCACATCGTTAAAGCAGAGTCGGGAACTGTCGCGGACGTCCGCGCAGGTTTGCAAAATCCGCAGGCGCTGGGTGATGTTGAGCGCCCAGGAATCGCCGCTCTCGATCGCGCCCTCCGCTCGGACCAGAAATTCACGGTCCCCGCATCGGCAGCGTCGATTCATCCCGATGCGCAAACTACTTTTGCGGACGTTGCGAGCCGTTGGGAACATGCGCGCGCGCAGTTTAGGTCTCTACTCGGGACGCTGTCTCCCAAAGACACCCATTGCGGAGTCTTCCACCATCCTTCTGCCGGATGGATGACGGTCGCAGATGGGCTCGACTATTTCGCGGCGCATCTGTATCACCACGGATTTCAGTTGGCGCGCCTGCGGGAAAGTTCCGCCGCCTTGGTCACGGAAAATCCGTCCGGCGCTGTCAACGCCTCAGCCCCACGCTCGCTCCAATGATTCAGAACCGCGAGACCAGCCGCCGGCTTGGCCAGCAGCAACTGCGCGTCGCCAATGTAGTGCTCCGCAAACGCGCCTTCGCAATACGACAGGTAGTACTCCCACATCCGCTGAAAGCGCAAATCAAATCCCAGCGCGCCAACTTCTTCCAGCCGTGACATGAAGTTCAATCGCCATGCTCGAAGAGTCCGCGCATAGTGCTCGCCGATGTCTTCCATGTGCGCCAACTGCAGAGACCCAACGCGCGCGCATGACTTGATAATCGACGCCACCGAAGCCAGCTCCGCGCCCGGAAAAATGTAGCGCTTGATCCAGTCGCTCTCCCGCAAATAAGTCTTGAAATGCCGCTCGTTCATGGTGATCGTCTGCAGCAGCATCATCCCGTCGGTAGCCAGCAGCCGTTCACACGCGCCGAAGAATTCGTCGTAATGCCGATGCCCGACCGCCTCAAACATTTCAATGCTGACTAGCTTGTCGTACCGCCCGCGCAACTCGCGATAATCCTGAAAAAGCAGCTCAATCCGCCCACCCTGCGGCAGACTTTCAAACAGCGCCCGGCTATGCTCGTACTGCTCTTTGCTGATTGTCGTAGTCGTCACGCGACAGCCGTACTTGCCCGCAGCGTAAGCAGCAAAGCCGCCCCACCCCGTGCCGATTTCCAGCAGATGATCGCTGGCCTTTAAATCCAGCTTGCGGCAGATGCGGTCAAACTTGTTGCGCTGCGCCGTGTGCAGCGAGTCATCATCAGACTCAAAGCAGCCGCACGAATACGCCAGCGTCTCGTCAAGAAATAATTTGTAGAACTCGTTGCCGAGGTCATAGTGATACGCAATATTTTTGCGGCTGCCAGTCTGCGTGTTGTCATTGCGCCAATGCTGCACGCGATGCGCCACCCGCGCCAGCCCGGAGACAACGCGATTGCCCGCGTCGAGAAATTCCATGTTCCGCACGGTCGCCCGTACCAGCGCGACAAGATCGGGTGAAGACCAGTCGCCATCCATAAATGATTCGCCCAGTCCAATGTCCCCGCCAAATACGGCACGCGAAAAGAAGCGGTCGTTGTGAACAAAAAGCTGTGCGTGCAATGCGTGCTCGGGATCGCCGAAGCTGAAGACCTGCCCGCTCTGGTAAATCTCGACGTGGCAGTTACGAAACTGCGAAACACTGCGCAGGAAAATCGTCTGTGCGAATCCCATTTTCAATTTCTTCCCCCTCAATTCGCTTTCCATGACGCCCCCAGGTCGCGGCTGTTCCGCGGCGTAAATTTGTTGCCGCCCGGATGTTGCACTACCGGAACGCGTTTCAACATCAGCCGGAGCGCCTGCCAGTGAATCGCAGCAATCACCCGCGCCGTAAGAAAAGGGAAGCGTAGTATCGCGCGATGCATTTCCCGCGCCGTCCATTCGCGCCGCTCCAGCTTCATCGTCGAGTCAAACGTCAGCTCATCGCCTTCGAAATTCATGCACTCGACCACGAGCTCGTCCCCGGGCGGCGTAAACGTCCAGTCATACCGCTGCGCCATCCCGAGAAATGGCGAGACATGAAATTTCTTGTCGAACTGATAGCGCTTGCCATCGCCCGCAGCCGTTTCCAGCTCCGGAGTCAGCCAGTAATTGTGCGTCTCGGCAAAGGTGTTGCTCACCTCGGCCAACACCCGGTCCAGCCTTCCCGCCGGGTCATAACAGTAATAAAACGACACAGGATTGAAGTTGTAACCAAAAGTGCGCAAATGCGTCAGCAGGAAAATAGGCCCCGTCGGCACGGGAACGCCCTGCCGCATAGCATCCGTCGCTATTCGAGCCCGCAAAGACTTCGCTGTGTCGCCAAAATGATCCCGCTCCTGATAGCTGATGACATTGCCGCGGTTATAACTCGCCAGCGGCGACACCCGCATCAGCTCCGGCAGCCGGTCAATGTCCATCCACGCCAGAAACAGCGGATAAGAAAACTCATGCCGCCGCGTTTGCCAGCGCCGGTGCCGCAGTGTGCCCTCGTAGATGCCCGATGCCATCATCGCTACCAGCTAACTCCCAGCCGCCCGGCCACGCGAATCGCAGAATTCAGTCCGTCCTCGTGAAAGCCGTAAAACCAATACGCCCCGCAAAAATGCAGGTGGCGCGCGCCGCTGATCTCGCTCCACCGCCCCTGCGCCCGCACCGCATCCAGCGTGTACAGCGGATGAAAATACTCCATCTCGCGCAGCACTTTCGTCCGATCAATCGCCGCAGTCCTGTTCAGACTCACACAGTAGTCCTCTGGCGCGGCAATATTCTGCAGCCGATTCATGTGATACGTCAGCGTCGCCGCCCCGCGCCCCGTCGATCCACTCAGGTGGTAATTCCAGGAAGCCCGCGCGTCAGCTCGGCGCGGCAGCAGCCGCGCATCCGTATGCAGCACCGTATGACACTTCGTCGTCCGAAATGCAGCCAGCGTCGACTGCTCTGCCGCCGTCGGAGCCTCCAACATCCCGAGAGCCTGCGGCGCATGACACGCAAACACTACTTCGTCGAACTTCTCCGCGCGCCCGTCCGCAAACCGCACCACCGGCGCATCAGCCTCATGCCCGACAGATTCGATCTCAGCGCCGGTAACAACTCGCTCGCGATAAGGCGCAGTCAGCGGAGCGATGTAACTCGAGCTCCCACCTGCCACCGAATACCACTGCGGATGCCCATTCACCGTAAGAAATCCGTGGTTGAAGAAAAATCGCAGCAAGGTCAGGACAGGGAAGCTGGCAATCTCATCAAGCGAAGTCGACCATACGGAAGAGGCCATCGGATAGAGATACAGCCGCGCCATCTCGTCGCTGAATTCATGCGTTCGCAGGTAATCGCCGAGCGTCATCTCCATCCTGTCGGTCGCCGAACCCGGGCCAGAACCGCGCGTCACAAATTCCGTGGACACGCGATTGAACCGCGCAATCTCGGCGAACAACTTGTAATGCGCCGGCCGCAATAAATTCCGTCGCCGCGCAAAAAACCCCTTCACTCCGCGACTGCTGTACTCCAACCCCGTCGCCTGGCACGACACGCCGAACGACATATCACTCTTCTGCCGCGCCACCCCCAGCTCGTGAAACAGCCGCACTAAATTCGGATATGTCCGCTCGTTGTGAACAATAAATCCGGTATCAATCGGCTGCACCCCGCGGCTCGTCGCAATGTCATGGGTATGCGTGTGTCCACCCAGCCGCTCCGCACGCTCATACAACCAGACTGTGTGCTTGCGTGACAGCAGGTACGCCGCCGCCATGCCGGAAATCCCGGCCCCAATCACCGCGATCCGGCTCATACCTCTCCGGGTGTCTGATACGGCAGACGCACCGCGCGAATATTTTTCACAATTCGCAGCGCCTGCAACGTCCGCAGCACGTAATACGTGACATCAATCTCCCACCACCGCAGCCCCTGCCGGCACGCATACATAAATTGATGGTGATTGTTGTGCCAGCCCTCGCCGAGCGTGATCAGCGCCAGCAGAAAATTGTTGCGGCTGTGGTCGGGAGTATCAAACCGCCGCGTCCCCCAGACATGCGCAATCGAGTTGATCGCGAATGTCCCGTGGAACAGCATCACGGTCGACACGACAAACGCCCACATGAAGATTGGCAGCCCGCCCAGCCACAGCGTCAACGCGCCCAGCACAATCGGCGGCACCAGGAAATATTTGTCCAGCCAGCGCAGTTCGGGGAATTTCGAAAAGTCCTGGATCAGCTTGGGATCGTACTCGTCATAATCGTTGCTCAGCACCCAGCCGACATGCGCCCACCAGAATCCGCGCTGCTCCGGGGAATGGATGTCGTCTTCTGAATCCGACGTCGAATGATGCACCCGGTGATGCGCCGCCCACCACAGCACGCCTTTCTGCGCCGAAGTCTCCGCCAGAAACGCCAGCCAGAACTGCGCCACGCGCTTCAGTTTGTAACTGCGATGGCTGAAATACCGGTGGTACCCCGCCGTCACGCCAAACATCCGCACAAGGTAAAACCCCAGCGCCCACAGCAGATAGCTCCAATGAAACGGCAGAAAAAACACCCCCAGGCACGCCAGGTGAATCGCAACAAACGGCAGCACCGCGCCCCACTGGTACGGCCCGCTCTTGGCAGCCGCCTGCGAAGCGCCGGGAATCAATTCAGATGTCGCCATGTTGGTATTGCTCCAGAAATCTCCACCCGCGCTGCATCGTTACTCCATTGACGGGCCAGTTCCTGCAATGGATTTTTCCCAAAAACAAAATTATGCGCTCGCATTTTTCGCGCTTCCTGTTGGTCTCATCAATCCACGGGATGCATCAGAACGTATCCTTAAT
>Ga0302326_10012403_pt1 | contig 18192 bp, 14 predicted proteins | sample Palsa_T0_3_FD_202264 | JGI IMG/M metagenome (GOLD analysis project Ga0302326, IMG submission 202264) | Peat permafrost microbial communities from Stordalen Mire near Abisko, Sweden - Palsa_T0_3 | ecosystem: Environmental > Terrestrial > Soil > Palsa > Peat permafrost | place: Sweden: Abisko...
ACCCGCGATGACCTCGAGGTGGTCGGCGGCCAGGTTCTGGTAGTGCTCCAACAGGTTCGGGTCGCCGCTGTCGAACGTCTTGTCCAGCCGGGCACGCGCGTCCTCATCCGACTTGGCCCGCACCAGCGCAATCACCTTGCCGTCGACCAGGTCCATCCGCTCCAGCCATTCCAGCGCCAGGTAGCGACCCAGGAAACCAGTCGCGCCGGTCAGCAGCACGGTACGCACCTCGGCGGCGGGCCCGGGCAGCTCAGCTGCGGCGGCCAAGGTGGCCTCGTCGATGAACTTGTCCAGCGTCAGGTCACTGGCGTGCACCTCGACGGCGTCACGACCGTGTACCGAGGCGAAGCTGGGCCGTTTGCTGCCGTGTCGCTCACCCTCGATGTAGGAGGCGATGGCCTGCAGGTCGTTGGCCGGGCTGACGATCACACCGACCGGCACGTCGCAGTTGAAGATCTCGTGCAGCAGGTTGCCGAATGTCAACGCCGACAACGAGTCTCCGCCCAGATCGGTGAAGTGGGCGTCCGGCGTCAGATCGGACTTGGCTGCGCCGAGCATTGCCGCGGCGGCCCGGGTGACGGTTTCCAGCACCGGCGCATCGGCGCCGCTGTGCCGCAGCTCGGACAACTCGTTGGCCTGGCTGTCGGCCAGGTCGACGTAGAGCTGCTCGAGGCGCTCACCGTAGTGCTGCTTGAGTTTCGGCCAGGCCAGCTTGCGGATTCCGGTCAGCAGCCCGTTCTCCAGGGTGAACGGCATGGTCTCGACGATGAAGTCCCGCGGCACCTCGTAGGACTGCAGGTTCGCCTGACGGGCAACGGTCTGCAGCGACTCAGCGATCGCCGACTTGGACGCGTTCACGTCCGTCGGCACGACAACCGCCAGCAGATAGGGCTGCGCGCTGTTGCCGTAGACGTAGATCTGCCGGACCAGCGGGCTGTTGCCGAACTCGGCTTCCAACTTGGCCAGCGTGACGAATTCACCTTGAGCGAGCTTGAGCACATTGTTGCGCCGGTCGACATACACCAGCCGGTCGGGCGCGATCTCGGCGAAGACGTCGCCGGTCCGGTAGTAGCCGTCCTCGTCGAACACGTTGGCGGTCGTTTCGGCCCGTTTGTAGTAGCCGGGAAACATGTTCGGGGTCTTGAGCAGCAGCTCACCCCGCGGGTGCGGCCGGTCGGTGGCGAAGTAGCCCAGATCCGGGACGTCGACCAGCTTGTAGTCGACCACCGGCGGACGCTGGATTTCGCCGTCAAGCAGGACCATGCCGGCCTCGGTGGAACCGTAGCCGTCCACCAGGTGGATCTGGAGCAGCGATTCGACCCACTTCCGCAGCTCGGGGGAGATTGGTGCGGAGCCGGTCATCGCGAAGATGTAGCGCCCACCGAGCAGTTCGTCGCGCTGCTCCGCGATCACCTGGGCTTCGGCGGTCTGACGGTCGACGCCCTCGGCGGTCCGTCGGGCGACCTCGCTCTGGTAGTCCCCGTACAACATCTCCCAGATGCGCGGCACGAAGTTGAGTTCGGTCGGCCGCACCAGGCGCAAGTCTTCCAGCAGCGTCGACAGGTCACTCTTGGCGGCGAAGTAGGCGGTGCCGCCGTTGCCGAGCGTTCCGTAGAGGGTGCCGCGGCCCATGACGTGGCTCATCGGCATGAAGTTCAAGGTGATCGACGCGGCGCTGGGCCCGAACCAGTTCTTGGTCGAGCGGTTCCACATCTTGGCGACGTTGCTCTGGGGATACATCGCGCCCTTGGGAGCGCCGGTGCTGCCCGAGGTGTAAATCAGCAGCGCGAGCGGGTCGGCTCCGTCCTCGGGGTCAGCAGCGCCGGACTCGGCGGGCAGTGCGGCGCCGCGGTCGCGGATGTCGTTCAGCGTCTCGATTGTCAGCTCGAGGTCTGCCAGGCGCTGCCGCGCGCTCTGTAGCGCCTCGCGGTCGTCGTCGATCTCAGCGCGGTAGTCGAAAACCACCACTCCGGCGGGAGTGTGGCCCGCTTCAGCGCCGGCGAGGATGACATCGACCGCGTCGGAGAGGTAGTCGACGCTGGCGGCGAACACCGTGGGCGCGGTCTCGATGACGATCGGCTGCAGTTGCGCGATCGCCGCGCTGGTCTGCAGCGGGACCGACACAGCCCCGGAGACGCCCAGCGCGATGTCGATGGTCGTGTAGTCGACGCTGGTGAACCCGAGCACGCAGACCCGGTCGCCGGCGGAGATCAGCCCGCCGGTCAGCGCACGGGAGAGCTGGTCGACCCGTTCGGCCAGCTCGCCGTAGGTGACCTGAGAGAACCAGGGCAGCAGCTTCGCGGAGGTGCGCGCGGTTTGGGGATCCTTGATGAGTTCGTACGCCCGCTGGGCCAGCGCAGGCCGGTCGGCATAACCCTTCAGCACGGCCTTGACGACCTGGGGGAGATGTGGCGCGGCAGCCTCGATGGCTGCGCCGACGGCCTGCTCGGGTCGTGCCGCGGCGAACTCGGGGTCGTTGGCGGCTAAGCGCGCGGCACGTTGTTCTTGCTGTTCTTGGACATCGGTCGACATAACGGAACCTCGGAACTTACGAACTTGGGAAAATTTCACGGTGCGCCATTGCACGTAATAGCTACTACGTTAGCAACGGTAACTATATTTCCGAAAGGCGCGAACCAACCTGGAAGTGTGAGGTCGCTAACCCGCTGTGCGTGTCAGAGGTCGACCAGCAGGCCGGCCAGCACGTCGAGACCTTCCATCAGCAGGTCATCGCTGATCGTCAGTGGCGGCAGAAAGCGCACGACGTTGCCGAACGTGCCTGCCGTCAGCACGATGACACCGGCCGCGTGGGCGGCGGTGGCCAGCGCGTTGGTCAACTTGGCGTCCGGCGCCGCGGTGTCGGGATTGACGAACTCGACGGCGATCATCGCGCCACGGCCTCGCACATCGCCGATGCGATGGTCGCCGGTCTGCAACGCCAGCAGGCGGTCCTTCATCAGCCGTTCGATCTGACCCGCCCGCTCGATGAGCCCATCGGCTTCGATGGTTTCGATGGTCGCCAGGGCCGCCGCACAGGCCACCGGGTTGCCGCCGAATGTGCCACCGATGCCGCTGGAGTGCGGCGCGTCCATGATCTCCGCTCGGCCGGTGACAGCCGACAGGGGCAGCCCGTCGGCTATGCCCTTGGCGATGCAGATCAGGTCCGGCTCGATGCCCTCGTGTTCGCAGGCGAACATCGCACCGGTCCGGGCGAACCCGGTCTGCACCTCATCGGCGACGAAGACGACGTTGTTCTCGCGACACCAGTCCAGCAGCGCGGGCAAAAACCCCTCGGCGGGGACGATGAAGCCGCCTTCGCCCTGGATGGGTTCGATGATGACCGCCGCCAGGTTGTCCGCACCGACCTGCTTGGCGATGACCTCGATGGCTCGGCGTGCCGCCAACTCGCCGTCGGTGGCCATTTCCTTGTCGATCAGCCCGTCCCGGTAGGGGTAGGACAGTGGCGCCCGGTAGATCTCCGGCGCGAACGGCCCGAATCCGCTCTTGTACGGCATGGATTTGGCTGTCAACGCCATCGCCATGTTGGTGCGGCCGTGATAGGCGTGGTCGAAAGCCACGACCGCTTGCTTACGGGTGTAGGAACGAGCGATCTTGACGGCGTTCTCCACTGCCTCCGCGCCGGAATTGAACAGCACCGAGCGCTTCTCGCCCGAGCCCGGCGCAAGCCGGTTGAGGTGTTCGGCGACGGCGACGTACTGCTCGTAGGGCGTCACCATGAAGCAGGTATGGGTCGAGTCGGCGACCTGGGCGCGCACCGCTTCGACGACACGGGGCGCGGAACTGCCGATCGTGGTGACCGCGATGCCCGAGCCCAGATCGATCAGCCGGTTGCCGTCGACGTCTTCGACGATCCCGCCCGCCGCGCGGGCCGCGAACACCGGCATGGTTGTCCCGACGCTGGCTGCCACCGCCGCGGCACGGCGTTTGGTCAGATCGAGTGATGCGGGACCGGGGATCTCAGTGACAAGGTGGCGGCTTTGCTCGACGGCGGACACGTCCGCAAGCCTATCGGCGCAGAGCCCCGGCTACGACCCCGATCTCAGCCTGCGGCGGTGTGGCCCAACTCCCGGCACACGTTCGTGGTCGGGTCCCAGTACTGGCCGGGGTCGCAGTTCAGCGGCTGGGGCCCTTGGCCCAGCGGCCTGCACACGCTCCCCGTCGGATCCCAGTACTGCCCTGGGTCACAGTTCGCCGGCGGATCCGCCGAACTCACGACAGGCATCGCGCACGCTAAGGCTGCGGATGCGAGCGCCAGGGCAGTTGCGAATCGGCCGATAAGGTTTCTCATCTCAGACCTCCTCAGGAGCCAGTGTTAACCACTGATTTGCGACAGGTTCACGCTTGCCACATTCCGGCCGGGTCTAAACCCCGAATGTTGGACCACCGATCGAATCGACCGTGGCAAAGGAGCTGACCGGTTGGCGGCGTAGTCCGCGTGGCGCCCGGACCGGGTATCCCAGTGCAATGACCGCCGCCAACGCCATGGTGTCGGGTGCTCCCAGGAAGGCTTTCACGTCGTCTTCTTCCCGGATCGCGATCGTGGTGATGACGCCGCCCAGGCCCTCGTCGCGGGCAGCCAACAGAACGTTCCACGCGAACGGGTAGATCGACGCGCCGCCGGCGAACGTGTAGCGGTCCGCGTCGCGGTCCACCGCCGCCAGCATGGACAGGTCGGCGAACAGCGCGAGCAATGCCGGGACCTCGTCGAACTTCTCCGCGAAATCGCCTACGACGCTGGCGTTTCCGGCGTTCAGCGCGCGGGCCTCGGCGTCGCGGTCGCTGGTCGGCGCCCACGGGCGCAAACCGGCTGCGGCCAGCGCCAGGTAGTCGCGGGAGCCCCGCGCGTAGCAGTCCCGCAGCCGGCGGCGATTTTCGACGTCCTTGATGATCACCACCCGCCACGCCTGCGCGTTGGCGCCGCTGGGCGCGAAGCGGGCGGTGTCGAGCACCCGGGCCAGCACGGCGTCCTCGACGGCGCGGGCGGTGAAGTCGCGCACGGCGCCGGTGGTGCGCAACGCTTCAATCAGCTCCATCACTCGATGATTCAGCATCGATACTGCCTAATGGCACACTGGTGACCGTTATGGACCCCCAGGAAAGATCCTTGCCGTCATGAATCAAACGGTCATCTTTTTACCCCTGCTCATCGTGTTGGGGGCGTTCATGTTCTTCGCCTCCCGACGGCAGAAGCGCGCGATGCAAGCCACCATCGATCTGCACGAGTCACTGCGTGTGGGCGACCGCGTGCACACCACCTCCGGCTTGCACGGCACCATCACCGGCATCACCGATGACGACGTGGACCTCGAGATCGCCACCGGCGTGGTCACAACCTGGATGAAGCTGGCGATAAGGGACCGTATCGAGCCGGAGATCCTGGACACTGATGCCGAAGAGGCCGACGATCTCGCCGACGACCCGGAGCGACTGCCCAGGGATTGAGGTCGGCGACCTGGCACGTACCCTTTCCGGGTGCAGTCGAATTGATCGGCGCGCAGGGCACAGCGGCGCGACGAGCCAGGCAAGCGGATCGCGGATGAGCAGAGGAGATTCAACACGTGGCATCGCCTTCGGCGCCGGAGCACCCCTCCCGCTACCTGGCGGTATTCCTGGTTCTGCTCATCGGCGCCTACCTGCTCGTTTTCCTCACCGGCAGCAAGCAAGCCAGCCCGAAGCTGGGCATCGATCTGCAGGGCGGCACCAGGGTCACTTTGACCGCGCGGACGCCGGACGGGTCGCGGCCCTCGCGCGAGGCACTGTCACAGGCTCAGCAGATCATCAGCGCCCGGGTCAACGGTCTGGGTGTGTCGGGCTCTGAGGTCATCGTCGACGGCGACAACCTGGTCATCACCGTCCCGGGGACCAACGGCAACGAGGCGCGCAATCTCGGCCAGACCGCCCGGCTGTACATCCGTCCGGTGATCAACGCGCTACCGGCAGAGAACGGCGGGCCGCCGCGGGGCCCGCAACTACCCGCGCAGCCGCAGGGCCGCCCGAGGCTGCCGGGTGGCCAACTGCCCGGCGGGCCTGCGCCCGGCGCCTTGCCGGCTCCCGGCAACAATCCTTCCGCGCCGGGCGGCCAGCCGGCCCGTGTTCCGTCTGCTCCACAACCGGGTGCCGGGGGAGCGCCCCCGCCGGGCAACCTGCCCGCGCTGCCCGCCTTCCCGGCATATCCCGACGAGCCGGCCATCCCACCCCAGCCACGGCCGTATCCGCAAGATCCACCGCCGTCGCCGGCCCCGGCGCCGCCCGCTCCGTTACCGGCCCCTCCCGGGGTACAGCCAGGTCCGCCCGACCCGCGCAAGGACCTGGCCGAGCGCATCTACAAAGAACGCGAATGGCGGCAGAGCACCAACAAGGGTGTGCAGTTCCTGGCGCTGCAGTATGAGGCCACCCGCTGCCTGCAAGAAGACATCCTGGCGGGCAACGACGACCCCAATCTGCCGCTGGTGACCTGCGACAAGCAGCACACGCAGGCATATCTGTTGGCGCCGTCGATCATCAGCGGCGACCAGATCGACAACGCCTCCTCCGGGATGGACCAGCACAGCGGCGGCTACATCGTCGACGTACAGTTCAAGAGCGGCGCCGCCAATACCTGGGCGGACTTCACCGCCGCACACATCGGCACGCAGACCGCGTTCACGCTGGACTCACAGGTGGTCAGTGCGCCGCAGATCCGCGAGGCCATTCCCGGTGGCCGCACCCAGATCACCGGTGGCAACCCGGCATTCACCGCGAGCTCTGCTAAGGAGCTCGCCAACGTGCTCAAATACGGTTCGCTCCCGCTGTCGTTCGAATCTTCGGAAGCCCAAACCGTCTCTGCGACACTGGGTCTGACGTCACTGCGAGCGGGTCTGCTGGCGGGCGCCATCGGACTGGGGCTGGTGCTGGTGTACTCGTTGCTGTACTACCGGGTGCTGGGACTGCTCACCGCACTGTCGTTGGTCTCTTCTGGAGCAATGGTTTTCGCCATCCTGGTGCTACTCGGGCGCTATATCGATTACACCCTGGACCTGGCCGGCATCGCCGGTTTGATCATTGGTATCGGCACGACGGCCGACTCATTCGTGGTGTTCTTCGAGCGCATCAAAGACGAGATCCGCGAGGGCAAGACGTACCGCTCTGCGGTTCCCCGCGGTTGGCGGCGGGCCCGCAAAACGATCGTGTCCGGTAACGCGGTCACGTTCCTGGCCGCCGCAGTGCTCTACTTCCTGGCGATCGGTCAGGTAAAGGGCTTCGCGTTCACGCTGGGACTCACCACGGTCCTCGACATCGTCGTGGTGTTCCTGGTGACATGGCCGCTGGTGTATTTGTCGACCAAGTCGTCGCGGCTGGCCAAGCCGGCATTCAACGGCCTTGGCGCGGTCCAGCAGGTGGCCCGCGAGCGGGCGGCGTCGAAGCCCAAGGCCTATACAACGGGGCGGGGGTAGCGGCAATGGCCTCAAAAGCGAACACGACCGGAACTGACGACACGACGGCCGTCGAGATCACCACGGAAACAACGAAAGCCGTCCGCGCGACCGGGGTGGACACCGGTGCCGCGCAGCCACATCACAGTTTCCTGTCCCGCCTCTACACCGGCACCGGCGCATTCGAAGTCATCGGCCGCCGCAAGCTCTGGTACGGGATCAGCGGAGTGATCGTCGCCATCGCGATTCTGAGCATCCTGGTGCGCGGCTTCACATTCGGTATCGACTTCAAGGGCGGCACCACGGTGTCTCTGGCCGCCGACGGCGGCAAAGGTCGAGCCACCGTCAGCCAGGTCGAGGAGGTGTTCCGGCAAGCGCTGGGCCACGACCCGGAGTCGGTGGTGGTCGTCGGCAGCGGGTCATCGGCGACCGTGCAGATTCGGTCCGAGACATTGCCCAACGACAAGACCGACAAACTGCGCAACGCGCTGTTCGACCGGTTCCAGCCCAAGAGCCCCGACGGTCAGGCCACGAAGAAGGCGATCTCCGATTCGGCCGTCTCGTCGACCTGGGGAGGGCAGATCACCAAGAAGGCGGTGATCGCCCTGGTGGTGTTCCTGGTATTGGTCAGCCTCTACATCACCGTGCGATACGAGCGCTTCATGGCGATCTCGGCTTTGACGACAATGGTTTTCGACCTGACCGTCACCGCCGGGGTCTATTCGCTGGTGGGCTTCGAAGTCACCCCGGCCACCGTGATCGGCTTGCTGACGATCTTGGGCTTCTCGCTGTATGACACAGTGATCGTCTTCGACAAGGTCGAAGAGAACACCCACGGCTTCCAGCACACCGCGCGGCGCACCTTCGCCCAGGAGGCCAATCTCGCGATCAACCAGACGTTCATGCGCTCGATCAACACCAGCCTGATCTCGGTGCTGCCGGTCTTGGCCCTGATGGTGGTCGCGGCCTGGCTGCTGGGTGTGGGCACGCTCAAGGACCTGGCTCTGGTGCAGCTGGTCGGCATCATCGTCGGTACCTACTCGTCGATATTCTTCGCCACCCCGCTGCTGGTCACCCTGCGCGAACGGACCGAGCTGGTGCGGACGCACAACCGCCGGGTGGCCCGACGCCGCGGCCCGGACTCAGACAAAGGTCAGGCTCGTGCCGAGTCGGTCGCTGACGAACCCGACGGGCCGTCCGAGCCGACTCAGGCGAAGAACCGGGCGTCCTTCGCGGGCACCGCCGATCCTGCGCCGAGCAAGCCGGCGCCGGGCGCGCGACCGGTGCGGCAGTCCGCCGGCCGTCATGCGCGCCCGAGCGGCAAGCGGGACAAACGCTAGCCCCATGAATGCCTGGCGTCGGCGTGCGGCCGTCAGCTGGCTGGTCGCCATGCTTGCCGTAGTCGTATCGGGCGCGTTGTCGGCGTGCTCCGGAAGCGCTGCAGGGCAAGTCAATTACGTTGTCGACGGTGCGCTGGACAGCTACAACAGCAACACGGTCAGCGGGGCGGCCTCCGCCGGGGCGCAGGCGTTCGCGCGCACCCTGACGGGCTTCGGCTACCACGGCCCCGACGGCCAAATCGTCGCCGACCACGACTTCGGCACCATCGCGATCGTCGGCGGATCACCGCTGGTGCTCGATTACCAGATCGCCGACAACGCGGTCTATTCCGACGGCAAACCGATCACGTGCGACGACCTGGTGCTGGCCTGGGCGGCCCAATCCGGCCGGTATCCCGGCTTCGACGCCGCGAGCCAGGCCGGCTACGTCGACGTCACTGCGATCGATTGCCAACCGGGACAGAAGAAAGCGCGGGTGTCCTTCGTCCCCGACCGCAACATCGTCGACTACAACCAACTGTTCAGCGCCACCACGGTCCTGCCGTCGCATGTCATCGCCGAGGAGTTGGGTGTCGACACCACCACGGCGCTGCTGCGCAACGACGCTGCGGCCATCGGACGGATCGCGCAGACCTGGAACACCACCTGGAACCTCAAACCCGGCATCGACTCAGCCACCGTCGCCAAGCACTTCCCGTCGTCGGGACCGTACAAGATCGAATCCGTATTAAACGGCGGCGCAGTAGTTCTCGTCGCAAACGACCGCTGGTGGGGTGCCAAACCGATGACCAAGCGGGTCACCGTGTGGGCGCAGAAAGCCGATATTCAGGACCGGGTCAACGACAAGAGCGCCGACGTCGTCGACGTCGCCGCCGGCTCCTCGGGTGCACTGGCCACGCCGGACAACTATGTCCGCACCGACGCGCCGTCGGACGGCATCGAGCAGCTGATCTTCGCGCCGCGCGGACCGCTCAAGGACGTGGCGGCACGCCGCGCGATCGCGTCGTGCACGCCGCGTGACGTGATCGCGCGTGACGCCATGGCGCCGATCGCCAACGCGCGACTGCACACCGCCTCCGACGACGCGATCGGAAAGGCCGAGAACGTCCCCGCCGCAGGCCAATACATCAAAGCGAACCCTGACGCGGCCCGTGCCGCGCTGGCGGGTAAGCCGCTGGCCGTGCGGATCGGCTACCGGGGGCCCAACGCCAGACTCGCCGCCATCGTCGGTGCGATCGCGAAGGCCTGCGGGCCGGCCGGCATCACGGTCTCCGACGTCACGTCGGACTCCGTCGGGCCGCAGACACTCAAAGACGCCCAGGTCGACGTGCTGCTGGCCAGCACCGGCGGTGCCGCGGGCAGCGGTTCGACCGGGACGTCGGCTATGGACGCCTACGCTCTGCACACCGGCAACGGCAACAATCTGCCCGGCTACGGCAACGGCCAAATCGACGGCATCATCGCCTCTTTGGCGGTATCGGCCGATCCCAGCGACCTGGTCCGGTTGTTGGCCGAGAGCGCGCCGGTGCTGTGGGCCGACATGCCGACGTTGCCGCTGTATCGCCAACAGCGGACGTTGCTGGCGTCGAAGAAGATGTACGCGGTGGGAAGCAACCCCAGCCGGTGGGGCGCCGGCTGGAACATGGACCGATGGGTGCTGGTGCGGTGAACGCCCGCGAGTCGGCCGCCGAGCTGATCGCTTCGCTCACCCGTAAGGTTGCCGACTTCCCTTCGCCCGGAATCCAATTCAAAGACTTGACGCCAGTGTTCGCCGACGCGGGCGGATTTGCCGCGGTGACCGACGCGATCGCCGACGTCGCGTCCGGTGCCGATCTGATCGCCGGTATCGACGCGCGAGGTTTTCTGATCGGTGGCGCCGTCGCTGCCCGGCTGAACACCGGCGTGCTGGCCATCCGCAAGGGTGGCAAGCTGCCGCCTCCGGTCCTCACCGAGCACTACGAGCTCGAGTACGGAAGCGCGAGCCTGGAGTTGCCCGCCGACGGGATCGATTTGACCGGCCGCAGCGTTGTCATCGTGGACGACGTCCTGGCGACCGGCGGCACAGTGGCCGCAGCGCACCGACTGCTCGAACAAGCCGGTGCGCAGGTGGCCTTCGCAGCGGTCGTCATCGAACTGGCCGCCCTGGCTGGACGTGACCTGGTGGCGCCGCTGCCGGTGCACAGCGTCGTGGTTCTCTAGCGCAACGGCCCGCGAACGATATCCTTAGGCTCCGGAGGTGACGAACGTGGCGGACGACAAGGTAACGGCGATTCAGCCGGCTACCGAGCCTCTTCAGCTCGCCGACATTTCTCCCCCCGCCGAAGCCGGGATCGGCCTCAAGGCGCCCAGCAGCGCGTCCCGGCGGGTCCGGGCCCGGCTGGCACGGCGGATGACCGCCCAGCGCAGCACGATGAGCCCGGTGCTCGAACCGCTGGTGGCTGTGCACCGGGAGCTCTACCCCAAGGCCGACTTGTCGTTGCTTCAGCGGGCCTACGAGGTGGCTGAGCATCGGCACGCCAGCCAGATGCGCCATTCCGGAGACCCCTACATCACCCACCCGCTGGCCGTGTCCAACATCCTCGCCGAGTTGGGGATGGACACCACCACGCTGGTCGCGGCCCTGCTGCACGACACGGTGGAAGACACCGGTTACAGCCTGGAGGAGTTGTCGAAGGATTTCGGCGACGAGGTCGGCCATCTGGTCGACGGGGTGACCAAGCTGGACCGGGTGGTGCTGGGCAGCGCTGCCGAGGGCGAGACGATCCGCAAGATGATCACCGCGATGGCGCGCGACCCGCGAGTGCTGGTGATCAAGGTCGCCGACCGGCTGCACAACATGCGGACCATGCGTTTCCTGCCGCCGGAGAAGCAGGCCCGCAAGGCCCGCGAGACACTGGAAGTGATTGCGCCGCTGGCACATCGTCTGGGTATGGCAACAGTCAAGTGGGAGCTGGAGGATCTGTCGTTCGCGATCCTGCATCCCAAGAAGTATGAGGAGATCGTGCGGCTGGTCGCCGGCCGGGCGCCGTCGCGTGACACCTATTTGGCCAAGGTGCGCGCCGAGATCGTCGCCACGCTCACCGCGTCGAAGATCAACGCGGTCGTCGAGGGACGGCCCAAGCACTACTGGTCGATCTATCAGAAGATGATCGTCAAGGGCCGTGACTTCGACGACATCCACGACCTGGTCGGCATCCGCATCCTGTGCGAGGAGATCCGGGACTGTTACGCCGCTGTCGGGGTTGTGCACTCGCTGTGGCAACCGATGGCGGGCCGGTTCAAGGACTACATCGCCCAGCCGCGCTACGGGGTGTACCAGTCGCTGCACACCACCGTCGTGGGGCCGGAAGGAAAACCGCTGGAGGTGCAGATCCGCACCCGCGACATGCACCGCACCGCGGAGTACGGCATCGCGGCGCACTGGGTGTACAAAGAAACCAAGGGCCGCAACGGGGTTCCGCATCTGCAAGCCGCGGCCGAGATCGACGATATGGCCTGGATGCGCCAACTGCTCGACTGGCAGCGGGAAGCCGCCGACCCTGGTGAATTCCTCGAGTCGTTGCGTTACGACCTTGCGGTCCAAGAGATATTCGTGTTCACCCCGAAGGGCGACGTGATCACGCTGCCCACCGGGTCCACCCCGGTGGACTTCGCCTACGCCGTGCACACCGAGGTAGGCCACCGCTGCATCGGCGCCAGGGTCAACGGCCGGCTGGTCGCGCTGGAGCGCAAGCTGGAAAACGGCGAGGTCGTCGAGGTGTTCACCTCGAAAGCGGTTACCGCCGGGCCGTCGCGGGACTGGCAGCAGTTCGTGGGCTCGCCGCGCGCCAAGGCCAAGATCCGGCAGTGGTTCGCCAAAGAGCGCCGCGAAGGGGCGCTGGAGACCGGCAAGGACGCGATCACCCGCGAAGTCCGTCGCGGTGGACTTCCGCTGCAGCGCTTGGTCAATGGCGGATCGATGGCCGCGGTGGCCAATGAGCTGCACTACGCCGATGTCTCGGCGCTCTACACCGCGGTCGGCGAGGGCCACGTCTCGGCCAAGCACGTCGTGCAACGGCTGCTCGTCGAACTCGGTGGAATCGACCAGGCCGAAGAGGATCTGGCCGAGCGCTCCACCCCGACGACGATCCCGCGCCGCCCGCGCAGCACCGAGGATGTCGGGGTCGCGGTTCCGGGTGCTCCGGGCGTATTGACCAAGCTGGCCAAGTGCTGCACCCCGGTGCCCGGCGATCAGATCCTGGGCTTCGTCACCCGCGGCGGGGGAGTCAGCGTGCACCGCACCGACTGCACCAACGCCACGTCGCTGCAGCAACAGGCCGAGCGCATCATCGAAGTGCACTGGGCGCCGTCACCATCGTCGGTCTTCCTGGTCGCGATCCAGGTCGAGGCCCTCGACCGGCACCGACTGCTGTCGGATGTAACCCGGGTACTGGCCGACGAGCGGGTCAACATCCTGTCCGCGTCGGTGACCACCTCCGGCGACCGAGTGGCGGTGAGCCGCTTCACCTTCGAGATGGGTGACCCCAAACATCTGGGTCATCTGCTCGATGTGGTCCGCAATGTCGAGGGCGTCTTCGACGTCTACCGGGTGACGTCGGCAGCCTGACGTGACGCCCGACGACGCTGCCCTGACCACCGTCGGGCAGCGGGCGCTGGTCATGGGTGCCAGCGGCAACGTCGGCGCCTGCGTGACCCGCCATTTGGTGTCCAGCGGTGCCGACGTGCGGGTGCTGCTACGAGAGTCGAGTTCCACCAAGGGTATTGACGGCCTGAATGTCGAACGGCGCTACGGCGACGTCTTCGGCACAGCCGATGTCGCCGCGGCGATGTCAGACCGCGACGTCGTCTACTACTGCATCGTCGACACCCGAGCCGAACTGCGAGACCCCGCACCGCTTTTCAAGACCAACGTCGAGGGCCTCCGCAGTGTCCTGGACGTGGCGATACGGGCGAATCTGCAGCGGTTCGTCTTCCTGAGCACCATCGGGACGATCGCGGTCGGGCGACACGGTGAAACCGTCGACGAGGACACTCCGTTCAACTGGTCCGACGAAGCCGGCGGCTACATCGCGTCGCGACGCTCGGCCGAGGACCTGGTCCTCGCCTATGCCGCCGATCACGGCCTGCCCGCGGTGGTCGCCAACGTGTCGAACCCGTACGGGCCGCCCGATTGGCAACCGCGGCAGGGGATGTTCGTCAAACTCGCTGCGCTGGGGAAAATGCCGATCTTCATCCGCGGTGTCGGTTCGGAAGTGGTCGGAATCGACGACGTCGCCGACGCGATGCTGTTGGCCGCCCAACGCGGGCGGATAGGCCAGCGCTACATCATCTCCGAGCGCTACATGAGCCAGCGCGAACTGGTGACGTGCGCGGCGCAGGCTGTCGGTGCGCGACCGCCACGGCTGGGTGTCCCGATGGCGGTGCTGTACGGGCTCGGCTGGGTGAACGACGCATTGGGGGCGCTCATGCGACGCGACTTCCCGATGAGTAGGCAGAGTGCCAAGCTCGTGGAATTGACCTCACCGGCCAGCCATGACAAGGCCACTCGCGAACTCGGTTGGCACCCAACGCCTACCGAAGAGTTCATCCGGCGGGCGGCCTGCACCTACGTGGAGCGCTCAGTCGCGGCGAGCTGAGGTGATCGTGACTTCGGTGTTGGGCGGGCCGTCGTCGCCACCGCCGGAGACGCCCGCCGAGGCGATCTTGTTCAGCACGACCAGGCCGGGCTCGTTGATCTTGCCGAAGATTGTGTAGGCCGGCGGCAACAAGGAGTCGCGGTACACCATGAAGAACTGGCTCCCGTTGGTGCCTGGCCCGGAGTTCGCCATCGCCAGCGTTCCCCGTGGATAGACGACGGGTTGCTTGAGCGCCGGCTCACCGGGTGGGTACTGCACGGTCGGATACTCGTCGGCGAACTGGTAGCCCGGTCCGCCGGTGCCGTCACCCTTGGGGTCGCCGCACTGCAACACCGACAACGCGCGTGCCGTGGTCAGCCGGTGGCACTCGGTGTTGTCGAAGAAAGAGTTCTGCGCCAGGGTGACGAAACTGTTGACGGTGCACGGTGATTCATTCATGGCCAGTTGCAGGCCGATCCTGCCCTGGTCGGTGACGACGGTCAGGCCGACCTGAGCAGGGTCGGTCGCGATCTTTCCGTTCTGAGGTTTGGCCGCCGATTTACTGGCGGCATCGGCCGACGGCGGGTACTGGCAGTTGGCGCCCACCGCGGCGGACGGATAGAACGGCGGCAGCAGCGGGCCGGTCACCGGGGGCTGCGTCGACGTCGCGGCCGCGGCGGCCGCGGTGCTGCTCGGCGTTGTCGAGGCCGCGGTGTCGGTGCCGTGCTGGCTACACGACGTCACGGCAAGCGCCAGCACGAGCGCGCCGAGCAGTCGAATTCTCGTCATCGTCATCAGTCCAGCAGAACCGATTTGATGGTGACTTCGGTAGCGGGTGGTCCGTCCGCGCCGCCGCCGGCGACGCCCGCCTTCGCGATTTTGTCCAGGGTGGCCAGACCGTCCTGCTGGATCTTGCCGAAGACCGTGTAGTTCGGCGGCAGCTGAGAGTCCTTGTACACCAAGAAGAATTGGCTGCCGTTGGTGTTCGGCCCGCTGTTGGCCATCGCCAGCGTTCCCCGCGGGTAGACGACGGGCTGCTGCAGCGCCGGATCGCCAGGTGGGTACTGGTCGGTCGGGTATTCGTTGGCGAACTGGTATCCCGGTCCGCCGGTGCCGTCGCCGCCGGGGTCGCCGCACTGCAGCACCCCAAGGCTGGGCGATGTGGTCAGCCGGTGGCATTTGGTGTCGTCGAAGAACTTCTGCTGCGCCAAGCTCGCGAAACTATTGACGGTGCAAGGGGACTCATTGTTCGCGAGCAGCAAGCCGATATGGCCCTGGTCGGTGGCCATGCTGACGCTGACCTGGGCGGGATCGGTCGGCACTTTGCCCGTCCGGGGCGGCTTGACCTGCTTGCTGGGTTTCTCGGCCGCCGGCGGGTACTGGCAGTTGGCGCCCAGGTCGGCCGCCGCCTTGAAGGGCGGCAGCGTTCCTGAGTCGGGGGTCGGACCATTGCTCGCCGAGGAACTGCTGCTCGACGACGCCTGTTTGTCCTTGTGGTCCTGATTACCCCTGATGATGCTGTAACCCGCTATCGCGACCACGAGGACCGCCGCAAAGGAGCCTGCGATGATGGCCAGTAGGCGACGACGCTTGGCCTGCTGAGCCCGGCGTTCCAGCTGCCTTTCCAGTTTGCGCTTGGCCGTCGCTCGTCGCTGTTCGTTGGTCGGCACCGCCGATATTCCTCCATGGTCGCAGGCTGGGTCTGTCGAAGAGTGTGCCAGCCCAGGCTGGATAGGGGTGGCGCGACCCGTCCGCGATCGCCCGGATGGGAAACTGGAAGACGTGTTCATCACGGGATTTCCCGCCGGGTTGCTGCAGTGCAACTGTTATGTGTTGGCGCCGCACCCCGGCGCGGACGCCATCGTCGTCGATCCAGGCCAGCGCGCGATGGGTCAGTTACGGCGCATCCTCGACGAGAATCGGCTCACACCTGCGGCGGTGTTGCTCACCCACGGCCACATCGACCACATCTGGTCCGCCCAGAAAGTGTCCGACACCTTCGGGTGCCCGACCTATATCCATCCCGAAGACCGGTTCATGCTCACCGACCCGATCAAGGACTTCGGACCCAAGCTGGGTCAGTTCCTGCTGGCTGCGATGTTTCGCGAACCCAAGCAGGTCGTCGAGTTGGACCGCGACGCCGCCTTGATCGACCTCGGCGGGATCAGCGTCACCGTCGACCACACCCCCGGCCACACCCGCGGATCGGTGGTGTTCCGCGTCAGCGGTGACAAAGAACTGGCCTTCACCGGCGACACGCTGTTCGAGCGCGCGGTGGGCCGCACCGACCTGTACGGCGGCAGCGGACGCGACCTGTTGCGCTCGATCGTCGACAAGCTGTTGGTTCTCGACGACAAGACAGTGGTCCTGCCCGGCCACGGCAACTCCACCACCATCGGCGCCGAGCGCCGCCTCAACCCATACCTCGAAGGGCTGAGCCGGTGAGCGAGTTTTCAGGCCCGAAGGGTGTTCCGGACTACTACCCCCCGGATTCGGCTCGGTTCGTCGCCGTCCGTTCGGGCCTGCTGGACGCCGCCCGCTGTGCCGGGTACGGCGACATCGAGCTACCGATCTTCGAGGACACCGCGCTGTTCGCCCGCGGGGTGGGCGAGTCCACCGATGTGGTGTCCAAGGAGATGTACACCTTCTCCGACCGCGGCGACCGCTCGGTGACGCTGCGGCCCGAGGGCACTGCCGGCGTGGTCCGCGCGGTGATCGAGCACGGTCTGGACCGCGGCGCCCTGCCGGTCAAGCTGTGCTATGCGGGCCCGTTCTTCCGCTACGAGCGTCCCCAGGCCGGCCGCTACCGACAGCTGCAGCAGGTCGGGGTCGAGGCCATCGGTATCGACGACCCGGCGCTGGACGCCGAGGTGATCGCGGTCGCCGACGCCGGATTTCGCGCACTGGGCCTGGACGGATTCCGACTGGAGATCACCTCGCTGGGCGACGATACCTGCCGTCCGCAATATCGGGAACTGTTGCAGGACTTTCTGTTCGGACTCAAGCTCGATGAGGAGACCCGTAAGCGCGCCAAGATCAACCCGCTGCGGGTGCTCGACGACAAGCGTCCGGAAGTCAAGGCGATGACAGCCGATGCGCCTGTGATGCTCCACCATCTCTCCGACGTGGCCAAGCAGCATTTCGACACGGTCCTGGCGCACCTCGATGGGCTGGGCGTGCCGTATGTGATCAACCCCCGGATGGTTCGCGGCCTGGACTACTACACCAAGACCACGTTCGAATTCGTGCACGACGGGTTGGGCGCGCAGTCGGGGATCGGCGGCGGTGGGCGATACGACGGGCTGATGCGCGAACTCGGCGGGCAGGATCTGTCAGGCATCGGATTCGGGCTCGGGGTGGATCGCACACTGCTGGCATTGCAGGCCGAGGGCAAGGACGTCGGGCCGACCGCGCGCTGCGACGTGTTCGGTGCTCCGCTGGGTGAGCAGGCCAAATTGCGCCTGGCGGTGCTGGCCGGGCAGTTGCGCGCGGCCGGTGTGCGGGTGGACCTGGCCTACGGCGATCGCGGTCTCAAGGGCGCGATGCGCGCCGCCGACCGGTCCGGAGCGCGGGTCGCGTTGGTGGCCGGTGATCGTGACATCGATGCAGGAACGATCGGCGTGAAGGATCTGGCGACCGGGGAGCAGGTCGACGTGGCGACGGATTCGGTTGTCGCTGAGGTGATTTCGCGCCTGAATTCGTAACGTCAGCCGCGGCCGTGTTTGACCTGGTTGAACGGCACGCCCCGGTCGGCGGCCAGTTCACGCGGAAAGCCGAGTATCCGTTCGCCGATGACGTTGCGTG
>Ga0302326_10012404_pt1 | contig 18192 bp, 13 predicted proteins | sample Palsa_T0_3_FD_202264 | JGI IMG/M metagenome (GOLD analysis project Ga0302326, IMG submission 202264) | Peat permafrost microbial communities from Stordalen Mire near Abisko, Sweden - Palsa_T0_3 | ecosystem: Environmental > Terrestrial > Soil > Palsa > Peat permafrost | place: Sweden: Abisko...
GCCAGCACCATGCTTCCGGTCAGCACATAGATCCACATGGCATAAGCCGCTGGCGCCTGCGAGCGCCTGACGCCCAAGCCATCGATCAGCGTATAGCTGGCGATCACGAATGCATTTGCGAGCGCCAGCGCCGTGGTGGCACGGTGATGTACGGCCACGACGCCGGTGCGCACCGCCAGACCCAGCACCCCCAGGCAGATCAATGCCACGCCGAGCCATTCGCCGTTGGAAAGCGTCTCGCCGATCAGCGATGCGCTGACACTGGCGACGATCAGCGGCGCTGTGCCGCGCATGATCGGATACGCGTGGCTCATATCGCCCTTGCGATAGGCGGCCGCCAGCAGCGCGAAATACATGACCTGCGTGCAGCTGGAGGCGGCCAGGAACGGCCAGCTGGCCGGCGCCGGCGCCTGTAGGTACGGCAGCGCGACGGCCGCCAGGACGCCCGCGGCGCTGGTGATCATGACAGTGGTCAGGCGCTTGTCGCCGCTGTTCTTGAGCAGGGCGTTCCAGAGCGAGTGCAGCAGCGCGGCGAACAGTACGATTGCGACGACGTAACCAGGCATACGTCTAATATTACGTAGCTTTCGCCTCGGCAGTTTTTGCCACAACAGTTTTTCGGGAGTGCTCCATGCTGATCGAGCGCATCTTTGCGGACAACGAAGGCCGCAATTTTCACTACCTGGTCGCCTGCGAGGAGACCGGCGAGGCCATGGCCATCGATCCGCTCAACTGGCAGGCCTGCCTGCGCCGGGCGCAGGAAATGCGCTGGACCATCCGCCAGATCTTCAACACCCATGAGCACGGTGACCACACCGGCGGTAATGCCCCGCTGGTGCGCCAGACCGGCGCGAGCGTGCTGGCCCATGCCGACGCCGCGGCGCGCATCGGCGGTGTCACGCACGGCCTGAATGGCGGCGATCTGGTGCATATCGGCCGCTCGGTGCAGTTGCGCTGCCTGGATACGCCCGGTCATACCCGGGCGCATATGTGTCTGTATGCGGAAGCCAGCGGTGCGCAGGCGCCGGCGCTGTTCTCGGGCGACACCCTGTTCAATGCCGGCGTGGGCAATTGCATCCACGGCGGCGACCCGCAGTTGCTGTACGAGAGCTTTGCCGACTGCCTCTCGCGGCTGCCGGCGGCCACGCGTGTGTTTGCGGGGCACGAGTATTTGCTGCGAAACCTCGCCTTCACGCTCGATCGCGAGCCCTCGAATCAGGCGGCGCGCGAGCTAGCGCAACGCGTGACCGGGCTGCCGGCGGCGGCCATGCCCATCCTCTGCTTGAGCGAAGAGAAGCAGGTCAACGCCTTCTTCCGGTTGGACAGTGCCGAAATCATCGCCGGACTGCGACAGTCGCGCTCGGGCATGGCCGCCGACGCGACCCCGCGCACGGTATTCCTGGCGCTGCGGGATCTGCGCAATCGCTGGTGAGCTTCGGTAGAATCCGGCGCCCTCATGGACCTCTCACCCATCCTCAATCCGCTGAACGATGCACAGCGCGCCGCCGTGACCGCCCCACTGGGGCCGGTCCTGGTGCTGGCCGGCGCCGGCAGCGGCAAGACACGCGTGCTGACGCACCGCATCGCCTGGTTGATCACAACTCAAGGGGTGTCCCCGCACGGCGTGCTGGCCGTGACCTTCACCAACAAAGCGGCGGCCGAGATGCGCGGGCGGGTCGAGACGCTGCTCGGTATTCCGGGCAGCGCACTGTGGCTGGGCACTTTCCATGGCATCGCGCACCGGCTGCTGCGCATGCATTGGCGCGAAGCCGGACTGGTACAGACATTTCAGATATTGGATTCCGAGGATCAGCTGCGGCTGATCAAGAAACTGCTGAAGGCCCAGGAGCTCGACGAGAATCGCTGGATACCGCGCGAAGTACAGTACTTCATCAACAAGCACAAGGACGAGGGCCGGCGGCCACAGCACCTCAAGACCGCCAGCGACGCCACCGAAGCGCAGATGATCAAGCTGTACGCGCAATATGAGGAGAACTGCGCGCGCTCAGGGGTCATCGATTTCGCCGAACTGCTGCTGCGCGCCTACGAGCTCTGGCGCGATGACGCGGACCTGCTGCGCCACTATCGCTCGCGCTTCCGCCACGTGCTGGTCGATGAGTTCCAGGACACCAACGCCATTCAGTACGCCTGGATCCGGCTGCTGGTGGGTTCCGAGGGCGCAGCCTTCGTGGTTGGCGATGACGATCAGTCGATTTATCGCTGGCGCGGAGCCAAGGTCGAAAACCTGCACAAGTTCCGCGACGACTTCCCGCAGGCGCAGCTGTGCCGGCTCGAACAGAACTACCGTTCGACCGCCGCCATTCTCGAAGCCGCCAACGCGCTGATTACCAATAATTCGGGGCGGCTGGGCAAGACCCTGTGGACCAGCGGCGCGCGCGGGGATCCGGTGCGCCTGTTCGCGGCCTACAACGAGCGCGACGAGGCCGACTTCGTGATCACGCGCATACTCGATTGGACCCAGCGCGGCGGCCTGCGGCGCGAGGTCGCGATCCTGTATCGCTCCAACGCGCAGTCGCGCACCTTCGAGGAGGCGCTGATCAGTGCGCGCCTGCCCTACCGCGTCTATGGCGGCCTGCGTTTCTTCGAGCGCGCGGAAATCAAGGATGCACTGGCATACCTGCGGCTGATCGCCAATCACGACGACGATGCCTCGTTCGAGCGCGTGGTGAATCTGCCGCCACGCGGCATCGGCGCGCGCACCATCGATGCGATTCGCGAAGCCGCGCGCGGCGCCGGCAGTTCGCTGTGGCGCGCCGCCGCGAGCGCCTCGGAAGGCTCACTCGGTCGCGCGGCCAACGCGCTGCTCGGATTTCAGAAGTTGATCGAACGCATGAGCGCCGACATCGCCGGACTGTCCTTGTACGAGCAGGTCGATTATGTCATCCAGTCCAGCGGGCTCATCGAGCATCACCAGAAGGACAAGGCCGACCGCGGCGAGGCCCGGGTCGAGAACCTCAACGAGCTGGTCAGTGCCGCCCGCGGCTTCGATCCAGAGGGCGATGAGCCGCCGCTGCAGAACTTTCTGGCTCACGCCGTGCTCGAGTCGGGCGAGGGCCAGGGCACCAAGTCCGATGACTGCGTGCAGATGATGACGCTGCATACCGCCAAGGGTCTGGAGTTTCCACTGGTGTTCCTGAGCGGCATGGAGGATGGGCTGTTTCCCCATCAGCGCTCGATCAACGATCTCGAGGGACTCGAGGAGGAGCGCCGGCTGTGCTATGTGGGCATGACGCGGGCCATGAAACAGCTGTATTTCACCTACGCCGAGCAGCGTCGCCTGCACGGCGTCGACAGCCACAACGCGCCCTCGCGCTTCATCCAGGAGCTGCCGCCTGCCATGATCGAGGAAGTGCGGCCGCGCATTCGGCTAGCGCAGCCTTCCGCCGATTTCGGGCACAACGGCCGCGCGCACAAGGGCGACGGACTGTGGCAGACGCCATTGTCCGAGGTGCTCGGCGGCGGCATGCGTCTGGGCACGCGCGTGCGTCACGGCAAGTTCGGCGAAGGCACGGTGCTGAGCATCGAAGGCCAGGGGCCGCACGCACGGGTGCAGGTCAATTTCGAGCAGCAGGGATCCAAATGGCTCATGCTGCAATATGCAAACCTTGAAGTGATGTAGGGATCTTCGGAGCGCAAGGGCTGATGAAAATCCTGATTCTTGGAGCCGGTCAGGTCGGGCGCACGGCAGCCTACCACCTGTCGCGTGAGCCGGCCAACGAAGTCACGGTGGTGGACACCAACGAGGACGTGCTGCGCGACCTGCAGGACCGCCTGGACGTGCGCGCAGTGCACGGCAACGGCGCCTTTCCGGTGGTACTCGAGAACGCCGGCATTGCCGACACCGATATCCTGGTCGCGCTGACCAACAGCGATGAAATCAACATCGTCGCCTGCAGCATCGCTCATGCGCTGTATCGCACGCCGACCAAGATCGCGCGCATCCGCGCGCCTGAATACACCGCGCGCGCGCAGCTGTTCACCGAAGGGGCGCTCGCGGTCGATGTCTGGATCAGCCCCGAGCAACTGGTCACCGAATACATCGCCAAGCTGCTGTCCTACCCGGGCGCGCTGCAGGTGGTCGACTTCGCCGATGGGCGCGTGCAGCTGGTCGGGCTGCGCGCACGCCGCGACGGACTGCTGGTCGGACGCGAGCTGCGCACGCTGCGCGAACACCTGCCCGACACCGAAGCGCGGGTCGCCGCCATCTATCGCAACGACCGGCTGGTGCCGGCGGCCGGGGATACCGTCATCGAGGAGAACGATGAAATATTCTTCGTCGCCGCCTCCGACGATCTACGCCGCGTCATGGCGGAACTGCGCCGCAGCGAGGATCCGGTGCGCCGGCTGGTCATCGCCGGCGGCGGCAATATCGGGCTGCGACTGGCGCGCACGCTCGAGAAGAGCAATCAGGTGAAGCTGATCGAGCGCGATCCGCGCCGTGCGCGCCGCATCTCCGAAATTCTCGAGAACACCATCGTGCTCAACGGCGATGCCGCCGACGAGGAACTGCTGGTCGAGGAGAATATCGACAGCACCGATGTGTTCGCGGCGCTGACCAACTCCGAGGAAGCCAACGTGCTCTCGGCCATGCTGGCCAAGCGGCTGGGCGCGCGGCGGGTCATGGCGCTGATCAACCGGCCCTCCTACGGCCAGCTTATGGAAAATCACAGCATCGATATCGTGATCTCGCCGCAGACGATTACGATCGGCACGCTGCTAGCGCACGTTCGCCGCGGCGATGTGGTGCGGGTGCACTCGTTGCGGCGGGGCGCGGCCGAAGCCATCGAGGCCGTAGTGCACGGCACCCAGGGCCGCTCGCGCGTGATCGGACGCCAGCTCGAGCAGCTCACGCTGCCGCCGGGAGCCAGCATCGTCGCCATCGTGCGCGGCGAGCGCGTGATCATGGCGCACCACGACACCACGATCGAAGCGGAGGATCACGTGATCGTCTTCCTGTCCGACCGCCGCCATATCGATGCGGTCTCGCGGCTGTTCCAGAGCGACGCCTAAGCCACGATGCGCTCGCTGCTCGGCGTACTGAACATCTTCGCCTCGCTGCTGACCTGGTTTGCACTGTATTTCCTGCTGCCGATCGTGACCGCGCTGCTATACGGAGAGATCGCCCCCATGCGCGGCTTCGTGATTGGCGCCGCGGTCAGCGTGCTCGGCGGTGTGTCGCTGCGCATGATCACGCGGCGCTATCGCTACGACCTCAAGCCGCGCGATGCCTATCTGCTGGTCACGGTCAGCTGGCTCACGATCGCGGCGGTGGCGAGCATACCGCTGCTGATCGATATGCCGGGCCTGAGCTTCACGCGCGCCTATTTCGAATCGATGTCGGGACTGTCGACCACGGGCGCGACCCAGCTCAGCGGCATCGACGATCTGCCGCATTCGATCAACATGTGGCGCCACAGCCTGAGCTGGCTGGGCGGCATGGGCATCATCGTGCTGGCGGTGGCCATCCTGCCGTTGCTGGGCGTGGGCGGCATGCAGTTGTATCGCGCCGGCGCGCCCGGCACCGTCAAGAACGCCAAGCTCGCGCCGCGCATCACCGAAACCGCCAAGACCCTGGGCGCGGTTTACGCAGGTCTGACCGCCGCCTGCGCGCTGTCGCTCTGGGCCGCCGGCATGTCCATGTTCGATGCCATCTGCCATGCGTTCTCGACCCTGGCACTCGGCGGCTTTTCCACCCACGATGCCAACATCGGCTATTTCCATTCGCCGATGATCGAGTTCGTGCTCATGATCTTCATGCTGATCGCAGCCATGAACTTCGCGACCCATTTCGTCGCCGTGCGCAAGGGCAACTTCAAAGTCTATCGCGGCGACCCCGAGGCGCGCTGGATGCTGCTGCTGATCCTGGGCAGCTGCGTCGCCATCGCCGCCTTCCTCGATATCAAGAACGTCTACAGCGACTACTTCATTTCGCTGCGTTATGCGGCGTTCAACGTAATCTCGATGGCCACCGACAGCGGCTTCGTCAGCACCGACTACGGCAGCTGGCCGATATTTGCGCCGCTGTGGATGCTGTTCCTGAGTTGCCTGTGCGCCAGCACCGGCTCCACCGGCGGCGGCATCAAGATGTTCCGCTCACTGATATTGTTCAAACAGTCGCTGCGCGAGATGTTCACGCTGGTGCATCCGCAGGCGGTCATGCCGCTCAAGATCGCCGGGCAGGCGGTGCCCAATGGCGTGGTCTATTCAGTGCTGGCCTTCATCTTCCTTTATTTCATGACCATCACCGTCCTGACCTTCGCCCTGCTGATCTCGGGATTGGATTTCATGAGCGCAATGTCGGCGATCGTGGCCTGCATCAACAACGCCGGTCCGGGACTCAATCTGGTAGGCCCTTCGGGCAACTACAGCGCGTTGGATGGCTTCCAGAGCTGGATCTGCATCGCCGGCATGTTCCTCGGGCGCGTAGAGATCATCACCTTCGCGGTGCTGCTGACGCCGACCTTCTGGCGCAAATGACGCAGCAGCCGCGCAGGCCCGCTCAGCTGCGGATATAGCGCTCGAGTTCCTCGATGGTCTGCTGCTGCTCCGCCAGCACGGAACGCACCAGGTCGCCGATCGACAGCACGCCGACGACCTTCTCGCCATCGAGAACCGGCAGATGCCGGAAGCGCTTTTCGCTCATGAGCTGCATGCACTCGCGCACCGTCTGTTCGGGGCGCACCGTCATGACCGGCGAACTCATGATCTGCCGCACCGGCGTCTCGCTCGAGGCGAAGCCGCGCAGAATGACCTTGCGCGCGTAATCGCGCTCGGATACCACGCCGACCAGTCGTTGCCCCTCCATGACCAGCAGCGCGCCGACCGAGTGTTCGGCCATGAGCCGTATGGCGTCGAGCACCGGCGCATCCGGACCGACGCTGTGGATAGACCCTCCCTTATGACGCAAAAGCTGCGCTGCGGTTTCCATAGACCCTCTCCGTGGCTTGCTGTCGATCCTGCCGCCGATGCTATCAGGCCACGCGGGTGTTGTGCCGCCGCAGATGCACCAGCAGTATGGATACCGCCGCCGGCGTCACGCCCGGTACCCGGGCCGCCTGGCCCACCGTGGCGGGGCGGATTTGAGTCAGCGTCTGCCGTACCTCGTTGGACAATCCGGCGAGCGCGGCGTAGTCGAGGTCCGGGGGCAGCAGCGTGTCCTGGTGGGTCTGCGTTCGCTCGATCTCAAGCTGCGCGCGCTCGATATAGCCGCTATAGCGGGCGCGGACCTCGAGGTCGCGCTGCACCTGCGGCATCAGTCGATCATCGAGCGGCGCGCCGTCAGGGCCACTGGCGCCCGCCTCGCCCACGAGCTCGAGCAATGAGGCATAACTGACCTCGGGCCGGCGCAGCAATTCGAACGCGCCCACATCGCGCGCTGGCGTAACGGTGCCCAGGACCCGCGCTGCCCACTCCGGCGGTATCTGGCCGGGCTTGAAACGATGCTGCTCGAGCCGCGCGAGTTCGGTATCGATGGCGCGGCGCTTGTCCTCGAACAGCCGCCAGCGTTCATCGCCGATGAGTCCGAGCTCGCGACCGAGCGGCGTCAGGCGTGCATCGGCGTTGTCCTCGCGCAACAGCAACCGGTGCTCGGCGCGGCTCGTGAACATGCGGTACGGCTCGAGCGTACCGCGGGTGACCAGGTCATCGACCAGTACGCCGATATAGCCTTCAGAGCGCTTCGGAATCCAGGGCGGTGTCAGGCGCTGGCACAATGCGGCATTGATGCCGGCCAGCAAACCCTGCGCCGCAGCCTCCTCGTAGCCGGTGGTGCCATTGATCTGCCCGGCAAAGAACAGGCCCGGGACCGTCTTGGTCTCGAGTGAGGCCTTGAGGTCGCGCGGATCGAAGAAGTCGTATTCGATGGCGTAGCCCGGCCGGGTCAGGTGTGCCTGCTCGAAGCCGCGAATGCTGCGCACGAACTCGCACTGCACGTCGAACGGCAGACTGGTGGATATGCCGTTGGGATAGATCTCCGGAGTGTCGAGCCCTTCGGGTTCAATGAATATCTGGTGCGAGCCCTTGTCGGCGAAGCGATGCACCTTGTCCTCGACCGAGGGACAGTAGCGCGGGCCAGCGCCTTCGATGCGGCCCGTGAACATGGGCGAGCGATCAAAGGCGGCGCGAATGATATCGTGAGTGCGCTCGTTGGTGGCCGTGATATGACAGGGCAACTGCCGCGGGTGTTCGCGCGCACGACCCAGAAATGAAAACACCGGCAGCGGCGCATCGCTGTGTTGAACCGTCAGACCGGCGTAATCAATCGTGCGTCCATCGATGCGCGGCGGGGTTCCGGTCTTGAGCCGCCCGCTATGCGGCGCAATCTCGCGCAGCTGTGCGGCGAGCTTGAGCGCCGGCGGATCGCCCGCGCGGCCGCCGGAAGTCTGCTCGAGCCCCACGTGTATCCGGCCGGCCAGAAAAGTGCCCACAGTCAGCACCACGCTGGGCGCTTGGAACTCGATGCCCGTGATAGTCGCTACACCCCGAATCCGTCCGCCATGCACGATCAGCCCGGCTACCTCCTGCTGAAAAATCGACAGGCCGGGCTGGTGCTCGAGCAGGCCGCGAATCGCCTTCTTGTACAGCTGCCGGTCGGCCTGCGCGCGCGTGGCCCGCACGGCCGGACCCTTGCTGGCATTCAAGGTCCGGAACTGGATGCCAGCCAGGTCGGCGGCATGCGCCATGGCTCCGCCCAGAGCATCGATTTCGCGCACCAGGTGTCCCTTGCCGATGCCGCCGATGGCGGGGTTGCAGCTCATCGCGCCCAGGGTTTCAATGTTCTGGGTCAGCAGCAGCGTCTGAGCACCCATGCGCGCGGCAGCCAGTGCCGCCTCGGTCCCGGCATGACCGCCGCCCACGACGATGACATCGAAAGTCTTGGAAAAACGCATGGGCGCGAGTGTGCGAGCGGTGTCCGGCACAAGCAAATGCAGTGGCCCCGGCGGCGGATTGTGCCGCTTCTCGCAGATATCTGATGCTGCAACGCACTATTGTATCTCTATTGGTTTAATGAGGGTCCTTAGCCGGCGTGCTGAGGGTCCTTTTTTTTGCAAATCGGGTGTTATAACTTTTGTAATAACACTCGATTTCGCAAAAAAAGACGCGCGCAGCGCGGCCTCGGGCGGCCGCATTCGCTCACTTGCCGATGCAGAACGAGCTGAAGATCCTGCCCAGCAGTTCGTCCGAACTCTCGCTGCCAAGGATCTCGCCCAGCGCCAGCTGCGCGCGGCGCAACTCCTCGGCCAGCAACTCGCGTGCGCCTGGCTGCGCCAGTTGCATCGCCGCGGCTTGCAGATGGCTGGCGCAGAGCGCGAGCGCTTCCAGATGGCGCGCGCGCGCGGAGATCGTGCCCTCAAGGCCGGGCGTAAACCCCATAGTGGCCTTGAGGTGCTCACGTAGCGCCTGCAGACCTTCGCCAGTGCGCGCGCATACACGCACCGAGCCGACATCGGCCGGGCACGCCGTGACGGGCACGCCGGTTACCCGCACGCACAGATCGATCTTGTTGAACACCAGAGTGACCGGAACCGTGGGCGGCAGCCGCCGACGCTCGGCCTCATAGGCACTGGCGCCGGGATCGGCCGCGGCGTCGATCACGAACAGGATCCGGTCGGCGGCCGCCATGGCGGCGCCGGCGCGGCGTATGCCTTCGGCTTCGATGACATCGCCGGGCTGCGCACGCAGACCGGCCGTGTCGAGCAGGTGCAGTGGCATGCCGTCGAGCTGTATGCGCTCTCGCAGCACATCGCGAGTGGTGCCCGGCAGCGGCGTCACGATGGCCGCCTCGTGACCGGCGAGGCGATTGAGCAAAGTGGATTTGCCGGCGTTGGGCGGCCCGGCAATCACGATGGTCATGCCCTCGGTCAGCAGCCGTCCCTGAGCGCTGAGAGCCAGCAGCGCCGCTAGCTGCTGCCGCGCGGCCTGCAGCGGCTCGCCCAGGACCCGGTCGGGCAACACCTCGAGCTCCTCATCCACAAAGTCAATCGCGGCCTCCACCTGCACCCGCAGCGCCGTGAGCAATGCCCCGAGTGAGCGCACCCGGGTCGAGAAGTCGCCGTCCAGGGAGCGCAGCGCGGCGCGGGCAGCGGCCTCGGAAGAAGCGTCGATCAGATCTGCTACGGCCTCGCACTGTGCCAGATCGAGTTTGCCGTTCAGATACGCCCGCTGGGTGAATTCCCCGGGCTGCGCACGGCGTGCGCCGAGCGTCAGGGCGCGAGCGATCAGTGCCTCGACCACCACCGGGCCGCCGTGACCGTGCAGCTCGAGCACGTGTTCGCCGGTATAGGAATGCGGCTCCGGAAAATACAACGCCATTCCGCTGTCGATGGCACCGGCGTCTGCGTCGGCGCTGCGAAAGTTCGCGCGAGTCGCGAACCTTGGCGCCGGCAGCACGCCCAACAGCTCGGCAGCAATTGCCGGCACCTTGGGGCCGGACAGCCTTACGATCGCGATGCCCCCGCGTCCCGGCGGCGTCGCGGCGGCGACGATGGTGTCGGGCGCGCGCGCTGCGGCGCTCACCGCTTCGAGCGGCTCAAGGCCTCGATACGGCGGTTGATGTTCCACTGTTGCAGGATCGACAGAATGGTGTTGGTGACCCAGTAGAGCACCAGCCCGGCCGGGAAGAACGCAAACGTCACCGACATCGCCAGCGGCATGAACATGAACACTTTCTGCTGCATCGGATCGCCGACCTGGGGATTGAGCTTGTACTGCACGAACATGGCCGCCGCCATGATGGCCGGCAGCACAAAATAAGGATCGCGCGAGGACAGGTCATTGATCCAGAAAATGAACGGCGCCTGGCGAATCTCGACGCTGTCGCGCAGCACCCAGTAAAAGGCTAAAAATACCGGGATCTGGATCAGCATGGGCAGGCAGCCGGCGAGCGGGTTGACCTTCTCGCGCTGGTATAGCTCCATCATGCCGCGGTTGAGTTTCTCGCGATCGTCCTTGTAGGTCTCGCGCAGAGCGTTCAGGCGCGGCGCCAGCGCCTTCATCTTCGCCATCGAGCGGCCGCTGGCTTCCGAGAGCGGGTAGAACAGCAGCTTGAGCAGCAGCGTCACGATGATGATGGTAAAGCCCCAGTTGCCCACGCCGCGGTGCACGTAATCGAGCAGCCAGAACAACGGGGTCGATAGCACACTGAGCTTGCCGTAGTCGGTCACGAGGCTGAGCTTGGGTCCGACCCGATCGAGCTGCGCCTGAAGCTTGGGCCCCACCCACAGATTTGCCTTGGTCGCAGCGCTGGCGCCGGGCGGCACGGTCTGGCTCGGGCCGGTGGCGCTGAGCAGGAATTCATTGCCCTGAGTCTTCAGGGTAAAACGGTATGGGGTATCGCTCGGAGGTACCACTGCAGCCAGAAAATGCTGCTGCAGGGCGGCGATCCACCCGGCCGTCACGCTCTGATCGAGCGTGGCGTTCTTGGTGATGTCGAGCTTCTGGTATTTCTTGCCATCCGAGATCGCCGGGCCCTTGAAGGCATAGCTGTCGACACGGAAGTACGAGCGCTCGATCGGCGTGTTGTAGCGCAGAATCTGCTCATAGGGTGCGAACGTCCACGGCGCAGCACCGCCGTTGTGAATGTCGTATTCGAGACCGATCTGGTATTCGCCGCGATGAAAGATCAGCGTCTTGGTCACCGTGACGCCGTGACCATCGCTCCAGTGCAGAGGCAGCCGCAGCTCATCCTGACCCGGCATCAACTGCAGGTCCGAGACGTCTGCGGTCATGGGCGCCTGGTGGGTCGGAGCCAGTTCGCCGCTGCTGCCTGCCAAGCCGCTCTGCACCACGAACAGCGAATCGGCGCCGTCGCGGTTGAGCAGCCGGACCGGGATGTTTGGGGTGTTCTTGGCCAGCGGGTAGGCCGGCAGATCGACGCGCTCAAGTTCGCCGCCGGCCAGACTGACTTCCACGTCGAGCACATCGGTGCGCACATGCACCTGACCGGCGCCGGGCGCGGAGGTTGCGCCCTCGGCCAGGTTCGCCACCGCGGGGACCGCCGGCGTGGAGGCAGTGGCGGTGGCGGGGCTGGCGGGGCTAACCGGGCTGGCGACCGTGGCCGGCGCGCCGGCCGTTGGCGCGCTGCTGTCGAGCGCGGCCGCCGAGGAGCCCTCGCCATGCGCCGCCGTAACCGGCGCCACCGCCGGATAGTCGCGCATCCAGGTCTGGTAGTTCACGAACAGCGCCATGCCGAGGAGCGCCCACAGAAAAATTCGCAAATTAGCGGTCATGGACGTGTTGGGCCTGTTCGGAGCAGTGAGTCGAATTAAGGGTCATGGGTACCGGGTCGTAGCCCCCGGCACCCCAGGGGTGGCAGCGCGAGAGCCGGCGCAGCGCCAGCAGGCAGCCGCGCATGCTGCCGTGGGTGTGCACGGCCTCCAGAGCGTACTGCGAGCAGGACGGATAGAAGCGGCATCGGGGCCCGAGCAGCGGACTGAGCAGCAGCTGATAGGCGCGAAGCAGAAATTTAATGAGCGTAGTCACAGCGGTAATGACGCCAGTTTTTGCCACAGTGCCTCAAGGCTCGAGCGCAGCAGCGCCGGCTCGGCGTCGCGCGCGCCGGCCCGTACGCCGACGATGATGTCCAGCGGCGGCACCAGCGCCTGGTTCAGGCGAAAGCTCTCGCGAATCATGCGGCGTACGCGATTGCGCTGCACCGCGTTACCCATGGCGCGTACCGCCACCGACATGCCGAGCCGCGCTGCCTTGAGCTCATTGGGCTGCGTATTAACCGTAAAGAACTCGTTGCCCATTCGCCGTCCGGTCGCATAAACACGCTTGAATTCGCCCGGTTTGCGCAAGCGGCGCGCGGGCGGAAAGCTCAAGGATGGCGCGCGGACGGCCAGCGGCGCCGCTCTTACGGACTCAGGCGCTCGCGGCCCTTGGCCCGTCGGCGCGCGAGTACGGCGCGGCCATTCTTCGTGGCCATGCGGGCCCGAAATCCATGCGTGCGCGCTCGGCGCACCTTGCTCGGCTGGTAAGTACGTTTCATGATTTCAAGGCCCTGAAAACTGAACGAAAAATGGCTCGGCAGGGTACGCAGCGGCTGACGGCGTGTCAATACAACCGCTTCCTGGTCGTCGTCGGGTCGGTATAGACTCTCGGCCCTTTTCCCGGAGCGAAGGCCTTGAATGCGTCGTTGTGGTCGCGCTGCGTCAGCGCGCTCGAGAACGAGCTGCCCGAGCAGCAGTTCAACACATGGGTGCGGCCGCTGCAATCGGTAGAGGCCGAGGGCGCCCTGCGCCTGCTGGCGCCCAATCGCTTCGTGGTCGACTGGGTGCGCAGCAACCTGCTCGCGCGCATCGGCGCGCTGCTGCGCGAACTGGGGATCCAGGAACCCTCCACGATCACGGTGGAAGTGGGATCGCGTCCTGGTCTGGACGATATGCCGCTGGCCGAGGTACACACACTCAAGAGCACACCCACCGCTGTCGGTGTGGCGCTCAACGGCAACTTCACCTTCGATAATTTTGTCGAGGGCAAGAGCAATCACTTCGCCAAGGCTGCGGCACTGCAGGTTGCGGGCAATCCCGGACGCGCTTACAACCCGCTGTTCATTTACGGCGGCGTCGGACTGGGCAAGACACATCTGATGCATGCCATCGGCCACCTGATCCTCGAGCGCGATAAGGAAGCACGCGTGGCATACGTGCACTCCGAGCGCTTCGTGAGCGACATGGTGCGAGCGCTGCAGCACAATCGCATCAACGACTTCAAAACCTCATACCGCTCATTGAATGCGCTGTTGATCGACGACATACAATTCTTCGCCGGCAAGGAGCATTCGCAAGAGGAATTTTTTCACACCTTCAACGCGCTGCTCGAGGGACAGCACCAGGTGATCCTGACCTGCGATCGCTATCCGCGCGAAGTCAACGGGCTCGAGGAGCGGCTCAAATCGCGCTTCGGCTGGGGCCTGACCGTGGCCATCGAACCGCCCGAGCTGGAGACCAGTGTCGCGATCCTGATCGGCAAAGCGCAGGCGGTGGGCATCGAATTGGCCGAAGAAGTGGCGTTTTTCATCGCCAAGCGCATCCGTTCCAACGTGCGTGAACTCGAGGGGGCCCTGCGTCGCGTGATTGCGAACTCGCGCTTTACCGGCCATCCGATCACACTGGAATTCACCAAGGAAGCGCTCAAGGATCTGCTGTCGCTGCAAGCACGGCTGATTACCGTGGAAAACATTCAGAAAACCGTCGCCGACTATTACAAGGTGCGCGTGGCGGATCTGCTGTCCAAGCGTCGCAGCCGCTCGGTCGCGCGGCCGCGGCAGGTGGCCATGGCGCTGGCGAAGGAACTGACCAGTCACAGCTTGCCGGAGATCGGCGATGCGTTCGGCGGCCGCGATCACACCACGGTCATGCACGCCTGCAAGCGCATCAAGGAGCTGCGCGACCTCGAGCAGCGCATTCAGGAGGATTATTCAAACCTGTTGAGAACCTTGACGGGCTGATGTGTATTTGCTGTGCAGAATAATGTGGATAAGGTTACTCACACCTCACACACAGGCAGGCAGCGCGGTTGTTCGCGCTCGCCGGGGCCGGGGAATGCTTGCATTAGGCGGCAAAGACATCGGTTACGCAGTTGTGCGCGCTATTCACAGGCTTTATATCTATCATTGACCATTCTTAAGAAAGAACTCTAAGAGACACAAGGACCCGCAGGCACTATGAAAGTCTCCGCGACACGCGAACATCTGCTCGAGGCGCTGCAGAGTGTCATTGGCGTGGTCGAACGACGACAGACCATGCCGATCCTGTCGAACGTTTTGCTCAGCGCGCGTGAAAACCGGCTGCGTGTTACCGGAACGGATCTGGAAGTCGAGCTGGTTGCAGCAGCGGAAGTGACCGTGCAGCAAGCCGGCGATATCACGGTGCCGGGCCGCAAGCTGCTCGATATCATCCGTACGCTGCCCGAGAAGAGCCAGGTGACTGCCACGCGTGAGGGTGAACGGGTGGTGCTGCGCGGTGGCCGCAGCCGTTTCACGCTCTCGAGCCTGCCGGCGGCCGAATTTCCGGTCATCGATGACATCAATGCGCAGCAGACGCTGTCGATTCGCGCGCAGGATTGCCGGCGTCTGATCGATAAAACCCATTTCGCCATGGCGCAGCAGGACGTGCGCTACTACCTCAACGGCACCCTGCTCGAAACCAATGGCCAAGCCCTGCGCGCGGTCGCCACCGATGGCCATCGGCTGTCGTGGTGCGAGGTGCCGCTCGAGGGCGGTAAGGCGCGCGAGCTGCTGCAGATTATCCTGCCCCGCAAAGGGGTACTGGAACTGCTGCGGCTGCTCGATGGCGAGGGTGAGATCGAGATCGCGATCGGAACAAATCACGTTCGCGTCCAGATCGGCGAGGTTCGCTTCACTTCCAAGCTAATTGACGGCAAATTCCCTGAATATGGGCGTGTCATTCCGGCCGAGCCGCCACGCGTCATGACGGCTGGCCGCGACTTACTGCGGGCGGCACTGCAGCGCACGGCCATCCTGTCCAATGAAAAGTACCGCGGCGTGCGTCTGACCTTTGCCGCGGGTCTGCTGACTGTACAGGCGCACAACCCTGAGCAGGAGGAAGCCGAGGATCAACTGGAAGTCGATTTCGCGGGCGAAGAGATCGAAATAGGTTTCAATGTCAGCTACCTGCTCGATGCGCTCGCGGCCGTGGATACCGAAACCGTCGAAGTCGGGCTGACCGACGCCAACAGCAGCTGCCTGATCCGCGCTCCCGGCAACGTCAACGTCAAGTACGTGGTCATGCCCATGCGGCTCTGAGCCAGCGCTCATGAGCCTGGCCGAGCTGCGTCTGGAGGATCTGCGCTGCCTCCGGCGCGCGGATTTGGAGCTGGATCCGCGTCTAAATCTGATCAGCGGCGATAACGGCTCGGGCAAAACTTCGGTGCTCGAGGCGATTTACCTGCTGGGCCGTGGGCGCTCTTTTCGCACCAGGCACACCGAACAACTGATTCGCCATGCGGCCGCGCGCCTCTGGGTGCACGGCCGCACGGCGCCGGAGCCTGGGCACGCCATCGGCGTCGAATGCGACCGAGAGCATGCGGTGCAGATCCGCGTCGACAGACTGCCGGCGGCATCGCGTGTGGAACTGTCGGAAGTCTTCCCCGTGCAGGTCATCGACCCTGGCATCCATCGGCTGGTGGAGGATGGCCCCGCGCAGCGCCGCCGCTGGCTGGACTGGGCGGTGTTCCACGTGGAACCAGGTTTCGTTCGTCATTGGCAGGGCTACACCCGGGCGCTCAAGCAGCGCAACGCTGCGCTGCAGAGCGGCGCCGATGCCACGCTTTGGGAGGGCGAACTGATCCGCCTGGGCGAAATTCTGACCGCGGCCCGAGCCCGGCTCATGGAAGCACTGCAGCCGCACTGGACGCAGGTGCTGCAGAGTCTGGGAGCCGCGGATGCCGGGCTAGGGTTCTCACAGGGGTGGAACCGCGACCAAAGCTTGAGTGAATCCCTGACGGCACATCGCACTCGCGATCGCGAGCGCGGCATGACCACCGTTGGGCCGCATCGGTTTGAAGTCGTGCTTCGCGTTGACGGCCGTGCCGCGCGCGAGGTGGTCTCGCGCGGGCAGCAGAAGCTGCTTGGCATTGCCATGGCGGTGTCCATGTCCCGCTATGTAGCCCAGACGGCAGGGCGCACACCGACGCTGTTGCTCGACGATCCGGCTGCCGAACTCGATGCCGCCCGGACCGATGCGCTACTGCAAACGGTGCGCAGCCTTGGGGCTCAATTGGTGGTCACGGCACTGCAAGCGGACGACACGCTGCTGGGCATACCCGACGCGGTGTTTCACGTGGAACACGGTGGAGTCAAAAGGCTATAATGGCTGGATGATATCAAGAGCCCAGGCATGACTGCTGCAGACGTCTACGATTCCAGTAAAATCAAGGTCTTAAAGGGTCTTGATGCGGTGCGCAAAAGACCTGGAATGTACATCGGCGATACCGATGACGGCAGCGGTCTGCACCACATGGTTTTCGAGGTGGTCGACAACGCGGTCGATGAGTCGCTGGCCGGCTTTTGCGACCGCGTGGTGGTCACCGTACACGCCGACGAGTCGGTCACGGTGTCGGACAACGGCCGTGGAATCCCGGTAGACCTGCATATCGAGGAGGGCCGCTCGGCAGCCGAAGTGATTATGACCGTGCTGCACGCGGGCGGTAAATTCGATGACGTTTCGTACAAAGTGTCCGGCGGCCTGCATGGCGTGGGCGTGTCGGTGGTCAACGCGCTGTCGGACTACCTGCTGTTGACCATCTGCCGCGACGGGCATGTCCACCGCCAGGAGTACCATCTGGGCGAACCGGCCGCGCCGCTGGCGGTGGTCGGTATGACCAGCGAGCGTGGTACCACCATCCGCTTCAAGCCCTCGTCGCAGATCTTCACCCATATACAGTTCAACTACGACACGCTGGCCAAGCGTCTGCGCGAGCTGTCGTTCCTAAATTCCGGCGTGCGCATCGAACTCATCGATGAACGCGAGAATAAATCCGACGTGTTCCAGCATGACGGCGGCCTCAAGGCCTTCGTGGCGCACCTGAACCGCTCGCGCACGCCGGTACATGACTCGGTGTTCTGGTTCCGCACCCAGGAGGGCACCGCGACCGTGGAAGTGGCCCTGCAGTGGAATGACTCCTACCAGGAGAGCATGTACTGCTACACCAACAATATTCCGCAGAAGGACGGCGGCACCCACCTGTCAGGCTTTCGCGCTGCGCTCACGCGCACGCTTAACGACTACATCGAGAAGGAGTCGAGCGCCAAGAAGGAGAAGATCGCGACCACGGGCGACGATGCGCGCGAGGGGCTCACGGCGATTCTCTCGATCAAATTGCCGGACCCGAAATTCTCCTCGCAGACCAAGGACAAGCTGGTCTCCTCGGAAGTCAAAGGCATGGTCGAGACCGCGGTGGCGCAGAAGCTCGGAGAATTCCTGCTCGAGCATCCGCAGGAGGCGCGCGCGATCGTCAACAAGATCCTCGAGGCCGCAAGGGCGCGCGAAGCGGCGCGCAAGGCGCGCGAACTGACACGCCGCAAGGGCGCGCTCGACATCGCCGGGCTGCCGGGCAAGCTCGCGGACTGCCAGGAGAAAGATCCGGCGCTATCGGAGATCTTCATCGTCGAGGGCGACTCGGCCGGAGGTTCGGCCAAGCAGGGGCGCG
>Ga0302326_10012405_pt1 | contig 18192 bp, 14 predicted proteins | sample Palsa_T0_3_FD_202264 | JGI IMG/M metagenome (GOLD analysis project Ga0302326, IMG submission 202264) | Peat permafrost microbial communities from Stordalen Mire near Abisko, Sweden - Palsa_T0_3 | ecosystem: Environmental > Terrestrial > Soil > Palsa > Peat permafrost | place: Sweden: Abisko...
CGAGCAACTCAAGCAAGTCACGGGCGTCGGGCCAAAGACCTTCGAACAGGCCGCAGGCTTCCTGCGCATTCGCGGCGGCGACAACCCGCTCGACTCAACCGCCGTCCATCCCGAGTCCTACGCGCTGGTCGAAGAGATCGCCCGCCTCGCAGCCAGCCCCATCGACAGCATCATCCGCCAGCCCGAACTGCTCGAAAAAGTCGACCGCAGCCAGCTCAAAGCCGGAACATTCACACTGCAAGACATTCTCGATGAACTGCGCAAGCCAGGCCGCGACCCCCGCGACAAGTTCGTCGCCCCCAGCTTCCTCGAATCGGTCCACGAAATCTCCGATCTGGAGCCGGGGATGGTTCTCGAAGGCGTCGTCACCAACGTCACGCGCTTCGGAGCCTTCGTCGACGTCGGCGTCCATCAGGACGGTCTCGTACACATCAGCGAACTCTCCAACAAGTTCATCAAAGACCCGTCAGAAGCCGTCAAAGCCGGTCAAATCGTAAAGGTAAAAGTGCTCAGCGCAGACGCCAGAACGAAGCGCGTCTCACTGTCGATCAAGGCCCTGCTGGACAACAGCGCAGGCCCGCGCCCAGCAGGCAAACGCCCCAACACGCCACCCAAACCGCCAGCGCCTCCCGCTCCCGCAACGATGGAAGACAAGATCGCCGCCCTCGCCGCCCGCTGGCAAAAACGATAGCCCGTTTTCAACCCAAGTAACAGCAAACATCAGATGCCCATCCCTCGTGCGCAGCGTGCACAAAGGATGGGCATCACCCCATAAGCGCTAACTCAAACTGCACGAGCTAAAAGGTCGCCATCTGGCCGGTTTCTGGGCGGTAATTTCCGGATTGGCGACAATCCAGGCTCAGCTCTGATACTGGCCCCTGCGGCGTTTTCAGCACTTATCTGTCTAAACCATGATCGTTCTATTTTCCTCTGATGTCGTCAGGTGGGTGCTCAGCCTGAAAGACAACGACGCCGTCGAGAATAGCGGACCATAAGAGTGTCTGATAGGAGTGCCGGAACAATGCTCCCGGTAGTGTTCCCATCGCCGCAAGTCTTGCTGGTCCAAGATAGCTGGCACTTGCGTCACCACCGCGCAATGCTTGTACCTCAACCGAATCGAAGGGTGCGGCGGGCATCTCTCGGATGTCCGTTTTGCCTTGACGATATGAACCGGTAAGGGCGGAAAAGCCGAGCGAAAAGGCGTGCTCGCCATACCTGCGATGAACAAAGGAACCTAAGTTCGTTCCAGCGCGATCACCCCAGGTGGGGTCTCCTTGCTTTGCGATGTGAACCGTCGCTGCCCAGATAATCACCTTGTGTGGGTTGCGGTAATGGTTTTGCAGCCATTCGAAATTTTGAAACATGGAGCGGTCCCGATTGACGATGTCTTCAGCCTCAGAGCTGAAGTCGCGACTGATCCACCGCTGAGCAGCAGAGATCATCTCCTGCCGCTCTTTCCTGCCTTCGCCACTGGTGGTCTTATCTCCTGCGGAAGCATTCCGTATTTCTGAGAGGCAGGTGTCGATCCGTGAGCGGTCCGGCTTGGAGTAGGGCGCAACGTCCGTGTAATCGCTGTAAATGCGATTATGCAGTGCCGCGCTGCAATTTTGGCGTTCTGACTGGGGGAGAAGATTCGTCAGTTCAGTAACCATCTCGACATTGGCGTAATCCTGCCCGGCCTGACCCAACTGGTCATCGAGGCCGCCAAGAAATACCCGGCCGGTCTGTGCCCTGGACAGCAGGAATGATGTGAGTGTTTGGAACTCTTGATTGAACTTCCAAAGTCCACCCACAGCAGAAAGCAGATCCTCCGTGGTGACAGCTTGCCCCAGCCTTAGCCGCCTATTCAGATTGATGAACTCGTAATGACTGGCCTCGAAAAAGACGCTATCGAACCCGCACTGGTTTATTAGACGCTCAACGAGGGCTCCTTTGAAGGCAAGCGTGTGACCATCCCCGTGCGTCGCACTCTCGCCGAGCATAGCCACTTGGATAGAACAGAGTCCCCGCGTTGCGGCGCTTAGTGCGTTCTCATCTATCGACGAACTGAGACCTGACTGAGCGTACGCAGGCAAGCCAACGAATAATACCAAGAGGATTGCGCGGCAAAGCGTCACTTTATGCATATCGGCAAGACATATTTGATCAGAAACGGAGGGGTCCCGGCTATCTTACAGACCGGACCACTCTCTAGTTCCGAGATGTCGTTTATTCGACTGTATTCTAGCTTTTGGCTCTTCCAGTCGGTTTACTGGCAAAGCGGAGGTAGCCCCAGAAATGGAGCTATGTACGGTTGGCCGACAACACTTCTCAACCGTGGGAACGAGACACACCACACAAAAAGAAAGTAAATGATTTTACCTGCTATCCGAGTGATATGAAGGTAGTTATCGTAAGATATTCCCGATTGCGATAGCGCTGACTCGATGAACGTTTCTCGTACGCTAAATAAAGTTGTGCAAATTTCGGAATTTAGGCCATTCTTAAGTTGGGAGCACGATATGAATCACACTCGCGCATTGCCTCTTCTCTTCCTCCTCGGTTCGACAGCCTTCTCGCAGACAACCGGTAAGCAAGCTGCGCCAGAGTCGCTGCTTCAGCAATTCTCATCGGCGGCCCTCCAAGCAAACTGTCCGATTCAGGTAAAGGCGGGTTTGTATCTCATTGGAGAAGTAGCAGGCGCAGAACCCATCGAGAATGGCCGAACGACGGAGCGTCGCCAGCGAATTCATATAACTCTCGCCAACCCTGAATCTGAGGTCGCTTCAGTCCAGTTGACAGTTTACGGCTTTCCGGTCGGCGTTCGCATTGATCCCGCCGTTGCTTACCCCCGTCCCCAGGGTTCCCCCGTTGTTCACAATAATCCGGCCGAGATTCAGAAGACGATTGCTTTTGATCGCGCGGTAGCGGCAGGACAGAGCACTTCGATTGATTTCTCGGTGCGAGATTTCAGTATCGTGTCTTCAATTGATTTGAATTCCGTTACGTACTCTGACGGCTCTAGCTGGCATCCGGTAAATCACAAATACTGTCAAGCGGTCGGTGAACCAACCGGTGCGCTACCAATCGACGGTGCGGTGATACACCGCTAACACTCCACAAGGGTGAAAGCTGCCAAACTCCAAACACGGGCATGCTTCCAATTGCCGTTATTGACGAGTTCCGCATGGGCCGGCGGCCTACCGATATGGATGAAAACCTTGGTGGATCATTCGTCGTTGCGAACGCGTTTACTGCGGAGCGAGCGGTAATTGCGGGCGAGTGGTCGCTAGCCTACATCGGAACCGCCTCGAGCACGGTACAACGGGATGAGCTCGAGCACCGTTCGAGGCGGTTTCGATTAGGAGATAAGAAGGAAGCCGCATGCGTTTGCCGCGGACGCGTTGAGTCTATGGAGATTGAATCAAAACGCGCCTTTAATCAATAATTTAGATTAAACAGCAAAAATCGAACGGGCGCGCTTAACCAATCCATACAGCTTTAGTATGCCACCATCGCAGCGAACGCGGCGCCTGCGGCTTCGTTCTTACCGGCAAACCGGAACTAATTCTTAAGTTAGCGAGCGTGGGGCACCACACTCGCTCGCTAACTTCTATGCTCAGAAAAGCGGCGCTATAATCCTTCTGCTGCACGCTCGGGAACGAACAGCTCTATAGCCCGCCCAGCACCAGTTTCTGCGCGGCGAAAATCTCCCGCAACCCGCTCTCGGCCAGATCAATCAACTCATTCAACTGCGCCCGCGAATAGCTGCCCTTTTCCGCCGTAGCCTGCGTTTCGACGAGTCCGCCGTCCGCAGTCATTACCACATTCATATCCACCTCGGCCTGCGAATCCTCCTCGTAGCAGAGATCGAGCAGCGCCGCGCCCTCCACAATCCCGACCGAAGTCGCAGCCACAAGCTGCCGCAGCGGGGAAGCCTTCAGGCTCCCAGCCTTCACCAGCGCATTGAACGCCAGCGCCAGCGCCACGCACGCCCCGGTAATGGCCGCAGTCCGCGTTCCGCCATCGGCCTGAATCACGTCGCAATCCAGAATCACCGTCCGCTCGCCCAGCGCCTGCATATCCACCACCGACCGCAGACTGCGCCCAATCAGCCGCTGAATCTCATGCGTCCGCCCGCCAATCCTGCCCCGTTCGCTCTCCCGCGCCGTGCGCGTCACAGTCGATCGTGGCAACATGGCGTACTCCGCCGTCACCCATCCCCGGCCAGAGTTCCGCAGCCAACTCGGAACGCCGTTCTCAATGGTTGCATTGCACAGCACGCGCGTGTGTCCAACCGAAATCAAAACCGATCCCTCAGCCGTGCGCACAAAGTCCGGAGTCAGCGTAAGCGGACGAAGCTGATTGGTAGCGCGTCCGTCCGCGCGAAAGAAGCCTGCTGTGGCCGTGCCTGTTTTGGAGTTGGCCGTCGTGATGTCGGGGAAAGCATTTGCCATAGGGAGATTGTACGGGACCGCCCAACAGTCCCCGTCTCCGGAAGGGGCGTCCCAAATCGGGAATCTCGGAATTTGGACCCAGATTTGGAAACGACCGACAACTTTATGCAAATCAGCAAGATGCGACCGAGTGGTTCAAGCGGATTCCTGTTCTGGGAAAATTCAAGGCTATGAATAGACCCGGAAGCGCATCCGGAAACCCGGTCGAAATTCTTTCCTTATCAGGAACTTAACCAGCGAGTCCTAGTTTGGCACGCTGAGTGCTACATAGCAGGCCAATATCGGAACTCAATTTTCCTGGCGCAACGAATAAAGCCCCGTCAGCCGCCAGGGACACCGTCCCATCAGCCGCCGGCCTCAAAGACTGGCGTCCAAGGAGGAGTTTGCTTGCAGACGGATAGTTGGCAGCCTGAAACAGGACCGCTCACCGGCAGTAACGGACAGGAAACGGCATTTGCGCTGGATCTCGCCAGCCTGATTCACGACACATGCAACATGGTTTCCGCGATGGATCTCTACTGCGACCTGCTCGCAGAGCCTGAAGTGCTCTCAGCTCCCTTTCGTCACTACGCAGGCGAGTTGCGGCTGGTTGGAGTCGCCTGCCGGCGGCTGCTGGAAAGGATGGCGGCGACCGAGTACGAGAGAAGTCCGGATCTCTCATCGCATATCGCTTCCTCGCCGTCTCCGAGGAAGCTGTCTCGCACCGGTCAGACCGGGCCCGGCGTCAACTCTCCGGGCTCAGCGTCGCAATCAGCCCAAGGCGAGCGTTCGGCCTGGCCAGCCGATCTGGCAATAACTCCGTCGTCGCCAAATCCAGGCAGACCGGGACGATACCGCGTATTTCTCGACGGCCAGCCGCTGGAAAGCCTTGCCGACGAACTGTACGCGAGCCAGAATCTACTCTCCGCTCTGGCTGGCTCCGGAGTTAGGACTGCTCTATCCATTGACGGAGGAGATCGGCCAATCTCCATGACCAGAGATGACTTCACGAGGATCATGGTGAATCTCGTCAAGAATGCGGCCGAGGCCATGCCTGACGGCGGGCACATCCAGATCACCCTTCGGGACCATGACGGAAGCCTGTTGCTCACAGTGGAAGATACAGGGCATGGCATCCCGGAAGACTCGCTGGAGGCGGTCTTCCTAGCCGGGTACTCAACGCATTCCGGCGAAACCTCCGATTGGTCGTCCGCTTCTGGTCCCGCTTCGGGTTTTGGGCCTCCGCGGCGTCGCGGCCTCGGCCTGTCTATTGTGCGCGCTATCGTCGCAGCAGCCGGAGGCTCCGTGAAGGCATACAACCGAATGGACGATGCCGCAGTCCGGGGAGCCACACTGCGGATCGAGTTACCGTGCCGAAGTCTCCGAAACTCCGTGATGAGAGATGAGTCCAGCGTCCTGAATCAGAAGGGCGTCGAAGATTTCGGGCGATATGTCGGGAATGTAAGTCGTTGAAAAGCAGATCCTTCACTTCGTTCAGGAGGACAAACTTATGTTATGAACTTCCGACTTGGGGGACTAGCGAAACGTCGATAACACTCAATTCCTCGGTCCGGATGTCTCCGGGGAGTGATTTGCAGGCACAGAATTAATAACTCCCAAGCAAAGAGTTGGAAAGGCGAATACAATGCTCGAAACAGTATTGCAATCAGCACTTATGGAGTATCTCCCGCAAAATCACGAGGCTCAGGAGTCTCACGGATCCTCGGACCGCAAGGTTCGCATGCACTTGCTTGTCGTCGACACCGACGCCGCGGTTCGCTCCGCTTGCGCCGAAATTGCCACCTCGCTTGGCTATGCCGTTCAATCCACCGCGGATCTCGCCCAGGCCAAGAGCCTTATCAGTGGCCGCGCCGCAGATATTCTCCTCGTCAACCTGCCCTACGGCAGTTATCACGCCTTGGATCTGGTCTCGGAGATCAAGGTGCTGCATCCGGCAACTGCAGTCATCGCCATGACCGCATCCAGCTCGGTCAACGCAGCCGTCGAAGCGATGCGGCGCGGCGCTTCCGATTACCTGACCAAACCTTTCGCCGTTGACGAGCTTTCCGCAGTGTTGGAACGGGCAGCCGCCAGTGTGACTGTGGATGCGGAGAGCCGGCAACTTCGCGAGCGCCTGCGCCTCAGCCAGGGACTCGGCTCGATGATCGGGCGCTCCGCCGAGATGGAGAAGCTCTACCGAATCCTCTCCAAGGTTGCCCAAAGCACGCATCCGGTTCTCGTGCTGGGCGAGAGCGGCACCGGCAAGGAACTCGTAGCTCGAACCATCCACGCCTATGGGCCCAATGCTTACAAGCCATTCCTGCCCGTCGACTGCGGCTCACTGGTGCCGACCCTGATCGAGAGCGAGCTCTTCGGCTACGTGAAAGGCGCTTTCACCGGGGCAACCAAGTCCAAAGACGGATTGTTTGTCAGCGCCGAGGGCGGAACCGTCTTTCTGGACGAGATCGGCGAACTGACTTTGGACCTGCAGGCCAAGCTGCTCCGTGCCCTGCAGGAAAAGGAAGTGCGTCCCGTAGGCGCGACGCACCGGGTTCCCATCAAGGCCCGCATCGTCGCCGCCACCAACCGCGATCTTGCCGCCATGGTCGAAAAGGGAAGCTTCCGCAAGGACCTCTTTTATCGCCTTAATGTGGTCAATCTCCGCCTGCCTGCACTGCGCGACCGCCGCGAGGACATTCCTCTGCTGACCGCGCACTTCCTGGAGCGAATGTCCAAGGGGCAGTCGAGGAAGTACACCCTGAGCGATGAGGCGCTGCGCACCATGATGCGCCACGACTGGCCTGGAAATATCCGCGAACTGGAGCATAGCATCGAGCGAGCCTGCGCCCTGTCTTCCGGACCGGTGCTGGAGCTCGGTGACCTGCCAACGCAGTTGCAGCAGCAGGGTCTGGATGCGCATCGCGTCGCCGCCAAGGCAGAGACTGCCTCCGCCGAGGGGTCAACCGACGTCGTGCCTCTCGCAGAACTGGAGCGCCAAGCGATCCTCAGCGCCATCCGCAAGCTCAGCGGAGACAAGCTGCTCGCCGCTAAGCTGCTCGGCATAGGCAAGACTACCCTCTACCGCAAGCTGAAGGAATATGGCATCACCGACCCCTTCCTTGACGAAGAATGACGAATGGGGCTGCGTGACGCCGCACACACCCGATGGAGCGCGGTCGCGTAGCCTCACTTTCGCGGTGCATCCCTCGATCCTGCGGGCGAGTATGCAAATAAGCTGCCGCCCAGCGCCACCTTTTGCCTTCCTGCCAGATCTGGTTCAACGCGAAGCGAGAGGAAATCATGAGGATACTGATCGTTACAGGAATGGAAGGCGCGGAGAACTGTGCCGCGACCCTGGCAAAATTGGTTGGGCTCCCGTGTGAAGTGGCCCAGGGACGCAAAGCGGCAATCGCCGCCCTGAAGCGCAATGAATTTGCCGCCGTCGTAGTCGACGAAGGCATCATCGACACCGACGCTCCCGGAGCCGAGCTGATCTGGGAAAACGCTGGTCTCGCCGTCCCCATGCAGGTGAACTTTGCTCTCTCCGGAGCGCAGCGGCTGGCACGCGAGATTCGCATGGCTCTGAACCGCCGCGAACGCGAGCGAGCGCTGGCAAGGGAAGCGGCCGCTGCTGCCATCGAATGCGAGCTCAAGTCCACTGTGGCTGGCTTGCTGCTGCACTCGCAGCTGGCTCTGGCTCACCGGGAACTCTCTCCACCATTGGCCGAAAAGCTGCGCGTCGTGGCTGATCTTGCAGGCAGTTTGCGCGAGCAACTTGCAACTCCTGCGCCCAGTCCGTCGCGTAATTGAACGGCACAGTCATGCAGGGAAGAGACAACAGCAAGTCTCCCCTTGACAATCGACAAGAGAAGGCGATACTTCTATTGTCGATCGTCGAGGGGAGCGTGCCGCGTGAAGCGTCTTCGCCAGCTGTACCAATTGATTTGCCGCACAATCCGTCCCGGTAACACGTCCGACCTGGAGAGCGAACTTCAGTTTCATCTCGAACGGTCTACAGAAGCCAACATAGCCGCCGGCATGACGCAACGAGAGGCGCGAAGACAGGCGCTCATTGACTTCGGCGGCGTGGAACAGGCCAGGGAAGAGACCTGGCGCCAGCGCCCCGGCTACTTGGTCGAAACGCTCTTTCAGGATGTGCGCTACGCCCTGCGCGGCTTCCGACGCAACCTCGGCTTCACCATTACCGTGATCGCAACGCTAGCCCTCGCCATCGGCGCCACAACTGCTGTCTTCAGCGTGGTCGATCGCATCCTCTTTCGAGCTTTGCCCTACGCACACGATGACCGCCTCGTTTCCATCGGACTGGTTCAATCGCTCGAAAAGCAGGAATTCATGTTCGGCGGATTTTTTTATGAATGGCGCGACAATCAGCGCCCCTTTGAAGCCATCGCCGCCCAGGGCACCGGTTCGTATGCGTGCCGGTTGCTCGAAGCGAACCCCTCGCAACTCAATTGCGCCACGTTTCAGGCTGGATTTCTTCCGATGTTGGGTATTTCGCCCTTGCTGGGGCGGAATTTTCTGCCGGAAGAGGACAGGCCAAATGGGCCGCATGTCGTGCTGATCTCCTACGGCTTATGGCGGAGCCGCTATGGCCGCGACCCTTCGATTCTCAATCGACTCATCGATGTTGACGGAAGTCCGGCCAGAGTCGTCGGTATTCTGCCAGAAGACTTTGAGCTCCCGACCCTGCAGGCCGCGGACGTAGTCTTTCCCATGGCCATGGACGAGGCGGCAGAGCGCAGATCGGCGCCCTCACCCGGACATCCGATGCGAAGCTTCGCGCGTCTTCGGCCCGGGATCAGCATTGCCCAGGCACGTGCGCAAATGGAGCCGCTCTTTCTTCATACCCAGCAGACCCTGATTCCGCCCGCACTCCGCAACGATTTTCACTTGAGCATTCGCTCTCTGCGAGACCGCCAGACGCAGGAAGTGCAGTTGGCGGCCTGGGTTCTGCTGGGCTCGGTGCTGTCGGTACTGCTGATTGCCTGTGCGAACGTAGCCAGTTTAATGATGGCGCGCGGGGCTGCGCGGGAGCGCGAGTTGGCGGTGCGTTCGGCGTTGGGCGCAAGCCGGGGCCGTCTGATTCGCCAGACGCTCACGGAAGCCTTCCTGATCTCCCTGGCTGGAGCAACCTTCGGCCTCGCTCTGGCCGCTGGACTTCTGCGTATCTTCGTAGCGATGGCTCCAAACAGCGTCCCATTCCTTGAAAAAGCGCATCTGGACCTTCGTATTGCCAGCTTCACCGTTTTGCTCGCCATTGTCTCGGCAGCTCTCTTTGGGTTGTTCCCCGCCCTGCAGAAACCTCGCGCCATTGCAACGGCCGCGCGAACGAAGCACTTCGGAAGACACGCTTTCGTTCGACAAAGCCTGGTGGCTGGCCAGATTGCTGTGAGCATGATTCTTCTCTCCGGCGCGGGACTGCTCCTGCGCAGCTTTCGCAACATGGAAGAGCAGAATCTCGGCATCCAGACCAAAGGCGTGCTCACCGTACGCATCGCCAGTGCGGAGTTCCACAGTGAATCGGTGGGTGGCCTCGTCAGCCGCAGGGGTCAGAAGCAAATGGTGTTCTTCGCCCAGGTCGAGGCCGCCGTGCGCCGGCTGCCGGGCGTTCGCGCCGTCGCCTGGAGCGAGTCTCTGCCTCCCGGCGGCGGCTTCCAGAATGGCAATCGTTTCTCAGACATGGCTGTTGAGGGCAAAACCCCGCCAGCACCCGGAACAGGAGGCTCCGTCCGCACCCGGTCTGTGACTCCCGACTATTTCCGTGCCATGCAGATTCCCATCCTTCGCGGCAGCAATTTCACCGAGGCCGAACGAGACTCAAATCAGAAATCGATGATCCTCAGCAGGCTCATGGCGTCGCGCATGTTTCCCGGAGAAGACCCCATCGGCCAGCGCATCCGCATGGGCTCGGACGGCACCCAACTCACTGTCGTGGGAGTCGCGGAAAACGCGAAGAACGGCGGACTCAGCGAGCAAGACATCCCGGAGATCTACACCCTCCGCCGCAACGTTGCAGAAGACTGGGGCTCCCCGGTGCCCATCCTGATCGTCCAGACCGATCTGCCTCTGGACACAACTGCCGCCTGGATTCGTTCCCAGATCGCACAAGTCGACCCTACGGTCCCTCTCACCATTGAGACGCTCAACAGCCATGTCGGCAAACTCGCCGACCGGCCCCGTTTCGAGACCGCGCTTCTGGGCTTCTTCGCTCTCACGGGCCTTGTCATGGCGGTGATCGGTCTTTACGGAGTCATCTCCTACCTGGCTGCTCAGCGCACGCAGGAGATTGGCGTGCGCATGGCGCTGGGAGCCGGCCGTTCCGACATTTTGCGTTTGATCGCCCAGGAAGGCTTTCGTCTGATTCTCTTCGGCGGCGCAATCGGCCTGTGTGCCGCTTTGCTTCTTACGCAGTTTCTGCGAAGTCTGCTTTTCAGCGTCGGGCCGCGAGATCCGGCGACCTTTGTGGGCGTCGCCCTGCTGCTTGTATCGGTGGCGTTGCTGGGCACGCTCATTCCAGCGCGAACAGCGATGCAGGTCGATCCCGCAGTGGCACTGCGCAGCGAGTAAATAGAGGCCATTCGATAGCGGAGGTGGATCATGGCTGGTAGCGGCATCAGGTCTGGTTTTAACCGGCTCATACAGCACGTCGGTGTTTTCCTCGGTCGCGGCCGGAAAGCGCAACTCGATGAAGAGCTTCAATTCCACATCGAGATGTCGGCACAATCGATTCAGGCCTGCTCGGACGTCTCCGCAACCGAAGCCCGCCGCCGGGCGCTCATCGACTTTGGCAGCGTCGAGCGAGCGAGGGAAGAGACCTGGCGGCAGCGCCCCGGTTACTTCCTCGAAACGCTCCTTCATGACACTCGCTATGCCCTGCGCGGCTTCCGCCGCAACCTTGGGTTTACTATCACGGTCATCGCCACGCTAGCCCTCGGTATCGGAGCCACTACCGCCGTCTTCAGCGTCGTCGACCGCATCCTCTTTCGACCGCTGCCCTACGCCCATGGCGACCGGCTTGTCTCCGTCGGTCTGACCGCGCCCATCATTCCCGAGGAGTTCATGCTGGGTGGCTCCTATTACGTCTGGCGCGACAACCAGAAGCCCTTCGAAGCCCTCACCTCAGAGACCGGCGTTTCCGAGTGCGACCTCACCGAGCGCAATCCAGCCCGGCTAAGCTGCGCCAGCGTCGAAGCCAGCTTTCTGCCGACGCTCGGCATATCGCCGTTGCTCGGGCGCAACTTCCTCCCCGAAGAAGACCGCCCCAAAGGACCAAAAGCCGCGCTGATCTCCTACGCACTCTGGCAATCGCATTACGGCTCCGACCCAAACATCCTTAACCGGCTCATCGAAATCGATGGCGTGCAAACCCGCGTCGTCGGCGTCCTGTCGAAAGACTTCGAAATGCCCGCCCTTGAAGCCGCCGACATCGTCGTTCCCGAGGCCCTGGACGAGGCTGAGCAGCGCAAAGCTGACCCAGGCCGTGTCATGTACGCCTTTGCCCGCCTCAAGCCTGGCGTCAGCGCCGCGCAGGCCAGCGCAGCGCTCGATTCTGTCTTCCAGTATTCGCTCAACCTCGCTCCGCCTGCCTTCCGCAAGGAAGTCCATCTGCGCGTCCGCTCCCTCCGCGACCGCCAGATGCACGACGTGCGCCTCACCGCATGGGTCTTGCTCGGAGCAGTGCTGGCCGTCCTGCTCATCGCTTGCGCCAACGTTGCCAGCCTGATGATGGCGCGCGGCGCTGCCCGCGAACGCGAACTCGCCGTGCGTTCGGCACTCGGCGCAAGCCGTCGCCGCCTCATTCGCCAGACTCTGACAGAAGCCATGCTCCTCTCGCTGGCGTCCGCAATCGCCGGTTGGGGGCTCGCAGAGCTACTGCTGCGTCTCTTCGTCGCCATGGCTCCGGCCGCGATCCCATTCCTCGACAAGGCTCAACTCGACCTTCGCATCGCGTCGTTCACGATGCTGCTGGCCCTCTTGTGCGGCGGGTTGTTTGGCGTCCTTGCTGCCGTTCAGAGGCCTCGCGACCTTGCAGTCGTCGCGCGTTCCAGCGCTTCCGGCTCCCATTCCTGGCTACGTCGCGTGATGGTAGTCGGGCAGATCGCCGTCAGCATGATTCTTCTCGCATCTTCCACCCTTCTGGTGCGCAGCTTCTGGAATCTGCAGAGCCAGAGCCTCGGAATCCGCACCCGCTCTGTGCTTACCGCCAGCATCGACCTTGGGCGGCAGAAGTACGACACCGGTCAGAAGCAGATGCAGTTCTTCCTGCAGGCTGAATCCGCACTGAGCCGCCTTCCCGGCGTCACCGCAATCGGAATAAGCGACTCGCTCCCGCCCTCCGACTGGCACCGCGAATCCATCCTCAATGTCATGGCCGTCTCCGGCTCATCCCGCGAAAAGAGCGGCACCGGCGGCATGGTCGCCTGGCGCTCCGTCACCCCGGAGTACTTTCGGACTCTCGCAGTGTCCATCGTGGAAGGCCGAAACTTCAGCGCGACCGAACGCTCCTCGACCGACCATCCCTTGATCCTGAGCAAACTACTCGCCGAACGTCTCTTTCCGGGCGAAGATCCTCTCGGCCAGCGGATTCGCCCCAGCCCCAGCGACCCCTATTACACCGTGGTCGGCATAGCCGCCAACGTCAAAAACGCCGGCCTCAGCGGCAACGACGAACCGGAATACTACCGTCTCCTCCGCAACCTTCCCGAAGACTGGGGCCAAGCTTCGGTGCTGATCATCGAAACCTCTCTGGCTCCGCAATCCCTCGAACCGTGGATACGGCAGGAGATCGCCCACATCGACCCCACTCTCCCCGTCGATATCGAAACCCTCGACGAACGCGTCAGCAAACTCGCGGACGCTCCGCGCTTTGAAGCTGCACTGCTTGGCTTCTTCGCCTTCACTGGCCTCGTCATGGCCGTCATCGGACTCTACGGCCTCACTGCCTACATGGCCCAGCGCCGCACGCAGGAGATCGGCATCCGCATGGCTCTGGGCGCAGATCGCGCCGACATCCTGCGCCTCATCGCCTCCGAAGGCCTGCGCCTCATACTGCTCGGCGGCACGCTCGGACTGGCCTCTGCCATCGGAGTTACGCAGGTTCTCAAGAGCCTGTTATTCAACATCGGTCCGCACGATCCCTTTACCTTTGCTGCCGTTGCATTGCTGCTGGTCCTGGTAGCGCTCGCTGCAACACTCGTCCCAGCCCGCGCCGCCATGCGCGTCGATCCAGTCGTCGCTCTGCGCTGCGAATAGGCAGCCTCACACCAAACTGCGCGTTGCAGCCACGAGTGCCACGTCAGTTAAGCTGATAGCAATGTCTAAAAATCAGCCAACTGGCTCCATCAAATCCAGCGTCCCCGACATCGAACGGGCAGTTCTCCTCATCGACTGCCCCGACCAGAGAGGTCTGGTCGCGCGCGTCGTCGTCCTGCTTTACAGCCAGGGCGCAAACATCCTCCACGCTGAGCAACATCAGGACCACGAGCTTGGCCAGTTCTTCATGCGCGTGGAGTGGGCGCAGGAGAGCCTCCCGAACTCCACCGACGCTGAGGGAATAGCTGTGACCGCTGACCCGCGCGTCAAAAACGTCATCTCCACCTTCGCCCGCGACTTCGCTATCCTTGCCGAAGAGCTGCACATGCGCTGGCAGTTGTATCGCGCCCACCAGCGCACCCGCGTTGCGATCTTTTGTTCACAATATCTGCATTGCGTCGCTGACCTGCTCCACCGCTCTAGCTCTGGCGAACTGCCCTGCGAGATCGTCGTTATCGTCTCCAACCATCGCGAGGTAGAAAAACTTGCCGCATTCCACGGCATCCGCTTCGAGTACATTCCTGTAACCCCTGCAACCCGCGCCGAGGCCGAAGCAAAGCAACTCGAACTCCTCGAATCCCTCAAAGTCGAGCTCGTCGTTCTCGCCCGCTACATGCAGATTCTTACCGAAACCTTCGTCAATCGCTACCCATCAGCCATCATCAACGTGCATCATTCTTTCCTGCCTGCCTTCATCGGCGCGCGCCCCTACCACGCCGCCCACGCACGCGGCGTCAAGCTCATCGGAGCCACCAGCCACTACGTCACCACCGAACTCGACGACGGCCCCATCATTGAGCAGGAAGTTGCCCGCATCTCCCACCGCGACCAGGTGGAAGACCTGATCGCACGCGGCCGCGACCTCGAACGCATCGTGCTCTCCCGCGCCGTTCGCTGGCACCTCGAACACCGCATCCTCTGCTACGGCAACAAAACCGTCGTCTTCGACTAGGGTCAGTTCAGAGAAGATCGCCGACAGGCGGAAAAGTCAGCAGCAGGCTCAACCCCAGCAGGACGAGCGCAGCTGCGCAGACGCGAGCCACTGCGACCGTCCTCTTCCGCCATCGCCACTCCAGAATCCCCCAGACAAGCAGCCAGATCAGAATAGCTGTGGTGGTCACGCCAGAGAGCGGCCCAGTCGGCCCGTAGAAGCGAAACATATCTTTGAGGAAGGCAGACTTATCCGCGGCAATCGACAACACCCCAAGGAAAAATGAACCGATGCCCGCAGCCAGAATCGCCGCCGCACCCGAGCCGTTGGTAACTTCTGCTCCCGTAGAGGAATCGAGGTTAGCCCGCGTCTTCAATGGGTTTCTCCATGCAATACACCAACCGTCCGACCGCCCTCAACCGGAGCGTTCTTGTTCAGCATCGCGCCAAAAAATCCGGCAATGCCCGCTGCCACAAAAGACACCAGAGTGAAGCCCAGCACCGCACCGCGCAGTTGAGGATGATGCCTGAGGTTGCGCCCGTATCTCACGACAACCGCGGCCGCCATCGTGATCGAGATCGGCGTCAGCCACGCCACATGCTCCTTCCACTCCATCCCAATCGAATGCCACTCACTCGTTGCCGGATGCGAAAGCAGCAATCGCTGTGGGAACGCCGCCAGATTGGCCGTTCCAGCCGGAGCCACAGCGCGATACCAGGGATAAATCAGATAAGCTCCGCTCAACACCGCAAGCCACGCCAGCACAGCCATTACGACCAGATAGACCTTCAGAAACTGCTCGTCCGTTTCGCTAACTGGCCCAGGCCCATTTGGTGAGTATCGACGATACAACTCCACCAGCGCTCCCGAAGACGCCAGCAGATAAAGCGCTCCGAATCCCATGCCATGCACCAGCGTCCAGAGGCTGCGCTCTGTGATCTCCATCAATAACCCTTTCTTCTTTCCGTCATTTCAATCCGTCCATCAACTCATGCCCCAAAAGACTCGCATCCGCCGAAGTCTTCTGGTCTACGTGTTTGTCTTTTCCCCACGTTTTGTAAAGCCCAAGGTAACCGTAGTTTTCCGTCTGCCCAAAAATCGAATGTCCATAAGCAAAAAGCAATTGCAGACCGGGACTATTGAAGTGGTAATAGCCGCCCACATCCAGCAGAGTAGAGGCCTCAGTCTGAGGCGCGGCAAATCCCTCCCTTGTATGGGCAAAGACCTCAGCCGAAAGCTCCAGCCTTTCGTTGAGAACCCGCTTCAATAGGTACCCGCCATAGATGTAATTTCGATACTGCGTCTGCGGAACGACCGCATATCCAAGACCACCCACATGGCTCCACGGGCCGACCTCCTTTTCAAGCCAGATAGGCAGCTTGTACCATACCCGCCCCACGCCAAGCCCTTTCGCATAACTCCCCGTCGGAATCTCAAACATCGGAAACGTGCCGATCTGCGGCCTGTTCCTGGTCTGCTTGATAAATCCGTACTTCACGCCCAACTCCGTATCTGTAACTCCAAACGCGCTTGGGCCGGCTCCGCCCGGAAGATAGACAGGATTATGCGAGGGAAGTACAGCTCCAAAAGGAAAAATCACATGCACTTGTATATTCGGAACCGCACCCCAGTTAAACTCAAAAGCCGGCCCCACCGGGTCGACTTCCGCCGGAGTACCATCGATTGTTTCGAAGACATAAAACTCATAATGCCCAAGATCTACCGGCGTCGGATCATCCGTCTGAAAAGGCGGTCCGGCCTGCGCCAAAACTCGTGGAGCCGTAAGCAAGAAGAAGAGGAACAGCTTAAGTTCGAAAGAATTTCTGTAACTCCGCATGGATGATCCTGCCTTTTCACACGGATCGCGATTGACCTCTTCCAAGTCGTTGGCTAACGGAAATGAGCATATATCGAAATTCGATAACATTCAATGAAGATTCAGACCGGCAGCAGTATATTTATCTTGTGTTGAACCACCAACGAGAGCTCTTCTTCGGCCTCATCCGCATCCATGTGCTTTTGCATGCCTCTCACGAGCCGATCTTTGGCCTGGCCATGATGGAGGAGCTTAGACATCACGGCTACCGTATTGGCCCCGGCACTCTCTACCCGCTCCTTCACGGATTGGAAAGCAACGGCCTCTTGAAGTCCGTCAGCAAGATCGTTGGAGGGCGAAGGCGACGCGTCTACAGGATCACGCCAGCAGGCAAGAGGGCTTTAGACAGGGCGAGAGCGAAAGTCGACGAGCTGCATCACGAACTTCACGAAGAGCATCCGCGCAGAATCACTCCTCCTGGCGACGGCATCCCAGCAAGTTAGTCTTTCAATCCGGAAAGCAGAAATCCGCCCGCAGCGCAGTTTCATTAACCGGACTTCGGCTATGAATCGGAAGGCTTTTCCGCCGCATCCAATTAGCTGTTCAAACAACTATTCCCCGGAGGGAATCGCCCATGCAGATCGGAATCGACAGTTTCGCCGCCGCCATCAGAGATCCGGAGACCGGCAACACCATTGCGCCCAGCGAGCGCCTCCGCAACCTGATCGAAGAGATAGAACTGGCCGATCAGGTCGGCCTCGACTCCTTCGGCGTAGGCGAACACCACCGCAGCGAGTTCCTCGACTCCGCGCCGACCATCATCCTCGCCGCCGCAGCCTCGCGGACCAAGAACATACGGCTCGCCTCCGCCGTCACCGTGCTCAGCGCCGCAGATCCGGTCCGCGTCTTCCAGGAGTTCGCGACCATCGACCTCATCTCCCAGGGCCGCGCCGAGATCGTCGTTGGCCGCGGTTCGTTCACCGAAGCCTACCCGCTCTTCGGCCTCAAGCTCAAGGACTACGACGACCTCTTTATCGAAAAGCTCGACCTGCTGCTCAAGATTCGCGACAGCCAGCAAGTCCGGTGGTCCGGCAAACACCGTCCCGCGCTCAACGGCCAGGGCATCTACCCGCGCCCCTATCAGGAGCAGATCCCCATCTGGCTCGGCGTGGGTGGCACGCCGGACTCCTTCGCCCGCGCCGGCTTTCTCGGCCTGCCGCTGATGGTCGCCATCATCGGCGGCCAGCCGCACCGCTTCCGTCCGCTCATCGACCTCTACCGCGAAGCAGGCGAACGCGCAGGCCACTCTCCCGAGCAGCTCAAAGTAGGCGTACACATGTTCGGCTTCCTCGGCGACACCACCCAGCAGGCAGCGGACGACTTCTACCCCGGCTACGCCACCATGATGACTGAGATCGGCAAAGAACGCGGCTGGCCGCCCACCACGCGCGCCCAGTACGACTTCACGCGCGGCCCCACCGGCGCATTCCTGATCGGCGACGCGGAGACAGTCGTAGAAAAGGTGCTGTACACCAACGAAATCCTCGGCGGCATCGCGCGGCTCGACTTCCAGATGACTGCAGCCACGCTTCCCCACGACAAGATGCGCCATGCGATCGAAATTCTCGGCACAAAGGTCGCCCCGGCTGTCCGCAAAGCGCTGAGGGCCTGACGCGAACCCACGACCATCCATTGCA
>Ga0302326_10012408_pt1 | contig 18186 bp, 13 predicted proteins | sample Palsa_T0_3_FD_202264 | JGI IMG/M metagenome (GOLD analysis project Ga0302326, IMG submission 202264) | Peat permafrost microbial communities from Stordalen Mire near Abisko, Sweden - Palsa_T0_3 | ecosystem: Environmental > Terrestrial > Soil > Palsa > Peat permafrost | place: Sweden: Abisko...
TCGCCGCGCTGCAGCCAGCCGGAGCGATCGTCCGGAAGACGGACTTCGAGCCAGCGCGCGGCATTTCCTTCATGGCCTTCGTGCCCGGTGGGCTCGGCGATCACTTCCAGGCGCGTTTCGAAGGGCACGGTGAGTAGAGGCTGGTGACGAGCCACGTCCGGCTCGCGGTAGATGTGGGCGAACAGGCTTTCCACTTGCGCCACGCGTCCGGCCAAGGCATAGGGCTGGTCCGCTGTTCCCAGACGGCGCGCATCGGCACCTGGCATCCAACCCGTATAGTCGTCAGCGGTGCGTATGTGCAGCCACCCGGAGCGCTCCTCGATCACTCCGATGGTGCTGCCGTAGATCCCCTGCGACACCACCTCAGCATCTTCGCTGGGCTGCGCATACATGTTCGCCACCGGCTTGACGATCACCGCTTGGGGACTGGCATTTGGCGCAAACCAGGCGAGCAGAGCCATGGCCATAAACAAGTGCATGGGACCTGCCTTCAGACTAGCAGCGCGCGTGCTATACTGCCACCGCTGACATTACTTTAGCGATGCATTTTGGAGGTTGCAGTTGAAATTCGGCCTATTCTACGAGCACCAGATCCCCCGGCCCTGGCAGCCGGGCGCCGAGGAGAAATTGTTGCGCGACGCGCTCGATCAAATCGAGCTGGCGGACCGCCTGGGTATGGACTATGTCTGGGAGGTGGAGCATCACTTCCTCGAAGAATACGCGCATTCGAGCGCGCCGGAAGTCTTTCTGGCGGCTGCCAGCCAGCGCACCAGGCGCATCCGACTGGGTCACGGCATCGTGCAGCTTCCTCCCGGCTATAACCATCCCGCGCGCGTCGCCGAGCGCATCGCCACGCTGGACCTGGTCTCCGGCGGGCGCGTCGAATTCGGTACTGGCGAGTCGGCTTCGCAAACTGAACTGGGCGGCTTCGCCGTCGACCGCGGCTTGAAACATGCGCAATGGGACGAGGCGCTCGACGCCATCACGCGCATGTTCGCGGAGGAACCTTTCGCCGGCTATCAGGGCCGCTTCATCTGGATGCCGCCGCGCAACGTCGTGCCCAAGCCGAAGCAGAAGCCGCACCCGCCATTGTGGGTGGCGTGCAGCCGCCGCGAAAGCATTCTCACCGCCGCGCGCAAGGGCATTGGCGCGCTCTCCTTCTCCTTTATCGAGCCGGAAGAAGCCAAGGCCTGGGCCGACGATTACTACCGCATCATCGCCAGCGACGAGTGCGTCCCGGCCGGCTTTGCGGTGAACCCGAACCTGGCCGTGGTGGTGCCGTTCATGTGCCATTCCGACGAGCAGACGGCCATCGAACGCGGCATCGACGGCGCTCACTTTTTCGGCTATTCGTTGGCGCATTACTATGTGTTCGGCAAACATGAGCCCGGTCGGACCAATATCTGGGAGGAGTTCGAGCGGAATCGTAATAATTACGGCTTCGCGCGCGATATCGTGCGCGCGGAGGACGCTCCGCTGGCCGTGAAGCTGTTGCAGGAGGGCTTCGGTTCCCTGCGCGGGGCGGTGGGCACTCCGCAACAAATTGCCGACCTGCTGACGCGCTACGAAAAAGCCGGGGTGGACGCTGTGATCTTCGTGGGGCAGGCGGGCCGCAACCGCCACGAGCACATTTGCGAATCGATCGAGCTGTTCGCCCGCGAAGTGATGCCGCGCTTCGCCGAAAACGAAGCGGCGCGCGAGAAGGCCAAGGGTGAGCGTCTCGCGGAAGCCTGTGCAAAGGCCTTGGCGCGGCGTTCCCCGCCCCGTCAGTCGACGCCCGGCTATGTGATCACCTCGACGGGCGAGCCGTCCCAGCCGCCGGCTCCCGAAGGTGCTCCGGCCCGCACCAACGGGCACAACAGCCTGTTCGCCCGCATCGTACGCGGCCGCGACGACCGGCAGCTTGACCGCTTGATGAGCTTCCGCCCCGCCCAGCGGATCATCTTCAAGGGCATGGAGCGCGCGTTCCATCCGGAGCGCGCCAAGGGGTTCGCGGCCGAGATTCAGTATGAGCTGAAGGGCCGCGCGGATGTCAGCCGCTGGCTGTTGCGTATTGCGGATTGCGAGGCCAAAGCCGCGCCCGGCCGATCCGAAAAGCCGACGCTCACCTTCCGCATGACGCTGCCCACTTTTGCGCGCATAGCTGCCGGCGAGCTCAATCCCGTGACAGCCATGCTCGAGCATCGCCTCGAAGTGGACGGCGATATCAAGAAGCTGGCTCAATTCACGGGGCTGTTCGTGGAGCGATGATGCGCGTATCTTACTTCGCCCCGGCCGTCCTTACGGCGATGCTGGCGTCCACGATGCTGGCACAGACTCCGGCCGCGCGGACGAACACCGAACCGGAATTTCGTTACGATCCGCGCGCCGAAGGATGGCTGACTCACGCCGATGGATTCAACATGCCTGAGGTGCTGCGGCGATTTTCGACCGATCGCCAAACCCTGGTGAGCTATTACGATTCCCGCTTGTCGCCAGAGCGCGCCAAAGCTCTCGACCGCTTTGCGCAGACCTGGCTGCAGCTTCTCGGCCAGGCTCCCTTCGATTCGCTCTCCGTGGATGGCCGCGTCGATTGGCTGCTGCTACGCGCCAGGCTGCACGAAGATCTGCACCGCCTGGCGGAACAACGCGGGCGCCGGTCCGAAATGGAGCCGCTGATTCCGTTCGCAGATTCCATCCTCGCCCTGGACGACGATCTGCGCCGCATGCAGTTTGTCACTGCCGCCGATGCCGGCTCGCAGGTCGACCGCCTTTCGGGCGATATCGGCAAGTTGACCGGCGACATCAATGCAGGGCGCCTGAAGGCTTCCCCAGCCGTGGGCAGACGCGCAGCACACACCGTGGAAATCCTGAGGCATACACTGAAAGGCTGGCGCGACTTCTACAACGGCTACGACCCGATGTTCACCTGGTGGGTGGAGGAGCCCTGGAAGCGCGCCGACGCTGCGCTGGATGCCTACGCCACTCTTCTAGGAGAAAAGATCGCGGGAGTGCGGGCCTCCGATAAAGACACCATCATTGGCGATCCTGTGGGCCGCGAAGCCTTGCAGAATGCCTTGGCGGCGGAATTCATCCCCTACGCTCCCGAAGAGCTCATCGCCCAGGCACGCACGGAGCTGGCCTGGTGCCAGGCCGAGATGGTCCGCAACGCCCGCCAACTCGGGTTTGGCGACGACTGGCATAAGGCGCTCGAGCACGTCAAGAACGATTACGTTAAACCCGGCGAGCAGCCCGCCATGGTGCGGGATCTTGAATATCAGGCGCTCGACTTTTTGCGGCAGCGCGATCTGATCACCGTCCCGGAAGCCGCCTTGAACCTGTGGCGCATGGAGATGATGTCTCCGGAGCGGCAGCGCATCAGTCCGTTCTTCCTCGGCGGCGATCTGCTGACCGTCTCTTATCCCACTTCCGGCATGACCCACGAGCAGAAGCTCATGAGCATGCGCGGCAATAACATCCATTACTCCCGCGCCACCGTGTTCCATGAAATGATTCCCGGCCATTTTCTACAGTGGTATATGAACGAGCGCTACCGGGCATATCGGGGCGCCTTCGACACTCCATTCTGGGAGGAGGGTTGGGCTTTCTACTGGGAATTGCTGCTGTGGGACCAGGGGTTTCCGCGCTCTCCGGAGGACCGCATCGGCATGCTGTTCTGGCGCATGCACCGCGCCGCGCGGGTTATTTTCTCGCTGCAGTTTCATCTCGGCAGGATGACCGCCACGGAAGCCGTCGATTTCCTGGTCAATGAGGTGGGGCACGAACGCCAGAACGCCGCCGCGGAGGTACGCCGCTCGTTTGAAACCGACGAGTATGGTCCGTTGTATCAGTGCGCTTACGAGCTCGGCGCACTGCAGTTTCGCGCGCTGCACGCCGAGCTGGTGGACTCCGGCAAGATGACCAATCGCCAGTTCCACGACGCGGTGCTCAAACTCGGGATCATGCCCGTCGAAATGGTGCGGGCCTCGTTGCGCGGTGAAAAGCTGCCGGAGAATTTCACGGCACGCTGGAAGTTCTACGACGAACTGCCGGCGCCGGCTGGGGATCGCTAGGCACCTCAATCTGAATTTTGAGCCATCCTATCGACAATTTCCAAACCAGGACATCCTGCAATGAGTAAACCGACACCCAAAGCCCGACGCCCAGCTCGTAGTCTTAGTGCTTGTCAAGTCTGGGGGCAATCTGGTGAAATCTGGTGGCAACAACTTGCACCCGCCTCGAGAAGGTGATATCGTCAGGCAGTTCCGATTTCACCTAAAAAGGAAATAATCAATGAGGTATGTTCGTATACGTTTCTCCGCCAAGCTTGCGGTTGCTGATTCCCGCGCTCGTCGCGGCTCCCTAAACTCCTTGGAGCGGCTTGGCGCGTACTGAACGCAAGTCGCTCCATTCACTTTGTACTAAGCAACACCTTCTCGGAGCAGTCTCCAAGGAGCGATTTTGTAACAAACAAGTCAAAGGAAATGCCGATGCAACTCAGTAAGTGCCTTACTGTAATTGGTTTTCCGATGCTCGCTGTAGCGTTCGGTTTTCAGGCGTTTGCTCAATCGCCTATTCTCATTACACAACCTATCGACGATGCTGACCTAGTCACTCTTGCGGGCAATACCCGCGCTGAGGCGGTCGCGGCCAACGATCAAGGCCCCGTCCCTGACAACATGCCCATCGATCATATGCTCCTGCAGTTGCGGCGCGCTCCCCAAACCGAGCTGGCGGCCGAGATTTTGATCGATCAGCTACACGATCCTAACTCCTCCAACTATCACCAGTGGCTCACTGCCGCGGCGTTTGGACGCCAGTTCGGCCTGGCGCAGCAGGATTTGATTAAGATCGCCGCCTGGCTCGAATCCCAGGGTTTTGCCGTCAACGTTGTTTATCCGGGCGGCATGCTCATCGATTTCTCGGGCACCGCCGGCCAAGTTGCCGCCGCCTTTCACACCCAGATCCATAACCTCCTGGTGAACGGGGCGCCGCACATCGCAAATATGAGCGACCCCCAAATCCCGGCCGCCCTGGCGCCCGCCGTCGCCGGGATCGTCTCCCTGCATAACTTCTGGCCCCATCCCATGTACCTGTTGCGGAGCAACTATACGGCTCCGGTCAACGGCGCTACATATTACCTGGTCACTCCGGCTGACCTGGCCACTATTTACGACCTGAATCCACTCTTTCAATCCCAGTATACCGGGACCCATCAGACCATTGTGGTCATCGAGGATAGCAACCTCTATAGCACTTCCGACTGGACTAACTTCCGCAGTACGTTCGGTCTGTCACACTACACCGGCGGTAGCCTGGTTACTGTTAACCCGCCGTCTTCGGGCGTCAATAACTGCCTCAATCCGGGCTACAACGGCGACTCTCTCGAAGCCACCCTCGACGCGGAGTACGCCAGCGCGGCGGCCCCCAACGCGGCCATCGAAGTGGCCTCCTGCGGCGACACCGCCACCACCTTCGGCGGCCTGCTCGCTCTGGTCAATCTCATCAACGCCGCCGGCAAGCCGCCGACCATCATGAACATGAGCTACGGCGAGTGCGAGGCCCTCAATGGCGCCAGCGCGAATGCCGCTTTCTATTCCGCGTTTCAGCAGGCCGTATCCGAGGGAATTTCCATCTTCGTTTCCGCCGGCGACGATGGCGCGGCCGGTTGCGATCGCGATGCTGAAGTAGCCTTTCACGGAGTCGCCGTGACGGGCTGGGGCGAAACTCCCTATAATGTGTCCGTTGGCGGAACCGATTTCGGCGATACCTATGCCAGGACCAACAGCACGTATTGGTCCTCGACTAATTCCCAGTATTACGGCTCCGCGAAATCGTACATTCCGGAAATTCCGTGGAACGATTCTTGCGCCAGCGTCCTCATCGCCACCTACGAGGACATCATGCCCACTTACGGCAGCAAAGGCTTCTGCAATAGCTCCCCCGTCGGCGTTACATTCCAAAACACCGTCGGGGGTAGCGGCGGTCCGAGCGGGTGCGCTACCGGAGCGCCATCCATTCCCGGGGTAGTGAGCGGGACCTGCAAGGGCTATGCTAAGCCTTCCTGGCAGACTGGCGTCGTCGGAATCCCGAACGACGGCGTGCGCGACGTCCCCGATATCTCCTTGTTTGCGGCGAACGGCACGTGGTATCACTATTACCCCGTCTGTTATTCAAACACCTATATGGGGGGCGTGTCCTGCTCCGGCGCTCCCAGCACGTGGGTGGGCGCGGGCGGAACATCCTTTTCCTCGCCCATCATGGCCGGTATTCAATCCCTGGTGAACCAGTTCAACGGCAACGGGCAGGGTAACCCGGCTTACGCGTATTACAAGCTTGCCGCCAAAGAGTATGGCGCAGCCGGCGACTCCTCCTGCAACTCGACGATCGGCAACGCCGTCGCCAGTACCTGCATCTTCTACGATGTTACTCAGGGCGATATGGACGTGCCGTGCGTTACTCCCTACGACTGCTACGATCCCTCGGGAGCCATCGGTATCCTGTCAACTTCCAAGACTTCGTACCTGCCTGCCTATGGAACCGCCATCGGTTGGGACTTCGCCACGGGTATCGGCACGGTGAACGCCAAGAACCTGGTGCTCAAATGGAGCACCGTCGCCCCTTAAGCCATAGCGATGCACACGCGTTTGGGCCGGCTACTCCCCATAGTAACCGGCCCTCTCTTGCACCAGTTCCCGCAGATCCGAGACCCAGTAGTCGGGCGTCCACTTCGCCAGTTCGTCGGCCTTGCCGTAGCCGTAGCGCACCGCGCAGGTCCGCACTCCCGCACGGCGGCCCGCTTCCATGTCGGCCGGCGAATCGCCCACGAACAGGCAGTCCGCGGGCGCAGCTTGCAGTGCGGCAAGCGCAGCCAACAGCACATCCGGCGCGGGCTTACAAGGTATGCCGTCTGTCCCCTGCACGTGATCGAAGTAACGGATCAAGCCGAACTGTTCGAGCACCGCGCGAGTAGTAGGCGTACCCTTGGTAGTAGCAGTGGCTTTTCGTCCGCCCAGCGCCGCGAGAGCCTCGGCCACTCCGGGATATGGCTTAGTGTTCCGGTGGCCCCGCGCTAGATAGAACTTGCGATAACCCTGGATCAGCCCGTCGATCTGTTCGGGCGAATGCGTGGGGAAAAGATCCAGGAAGAGGTCGATGAGGTGAAGCCCGATGAAACCTTTGAGATAATCGAAAGTCGGATCCTTGGCCGGAGCCGGTCTGACGGGCGCAGCGGTAGCATTCAATATCTGCTGGATTGCGCCGCAAATATCCTGGGCGCTATCCAGCAGCGTGCCGTCAATGTCAAACAGATAAACAGGAAACCGGGGAATCACGCCGGCTGCGGCCGCTCCCCTTCCGAAAGCCCCGGCAAGCGGCGGTTCGGCTCGGGACGCAGCACCTGCTGCGTGCTGTCTGGAGAATCCTTGGGCGGCTTTGCAGCCATGGGCGGCAAAGCGTCGCCCCTAATGATCTGCAGCACTTCGTTACCGTCCAGGATTTCGCGCTCGAGCAGCGTTTCGGCGATGCGTACCAGCGCGTCGGAATGCTCCTCGATCACCTTCAGCGCGGTATCGTAGCCGCCTTGCACCATCTTCTTCACTTGCTCATCGATGCGGATGGCCGTCTCTTCGCTGTAGTCGCGGTGCTGCGCGATCTCGCGGCCGAGGAAGATCTGCTCCTCTTTTTTGCCGAAGCTCAGCGGGCCGAGCTCGCTCATACCCCATTCGCAGGTCATCTTGCGAGACAGTTCGGTGGCACGCTCGATATCGTTGCCGGCACCGGTGGTCATGTGGTGCATGTAACGCTCTTCCGCGATGCGCCCGGCCATCAGGATGGCGAGCTGCGCCTGCAGGTATTCCTTGTTATAGGAATGCTTGTCGTCAAGAGGCAGCTGCATAGTCACGCCCAGCGCCATGCCGCGCGGAATAATCGTGACTTTGTGTACTGGATCGGCGTCGGGAAGAAGGGCAGCTACCAGCGCATGTCCCGCCTCATGGTAAGCCGTGTTGCGCTTCTCCGCATCGCTCAGGATGAGGGACTTTCGCTCCGCGCCCATCAGGATCTTGTCCTTGGCCAGCTCGAAATCCACCATCATGACGACTTTACGGTTCTGCCGCGCGGCGTTTAGGGCGGCTTCGTTTACCAGGTTGGCCAGGTCGGCGCCGGCCAGGCCCGGGGTGCCGCGGCCCAGCACCGAAAGATCCACGTTATCGCCCAGCGGGATCTTCTTGGTGTGCACTCGCAGAATAGCCTCGCGGCCCCCTACGTCGGGACGGTCCACTACCACGCGGCGGTCGAAACGGCCGGGCCGGAGGAGAGCCGGATCCAGCACGTCGGGCCGGTTCGTGGCAGCCACCAGGATGACGCCTTCGTTGGATTCGAAGCCGTCCATCTCGACCAGCAACTGGTTCAGGGTCTGCTCGCGCTCGTCGTGCCCGCCGCCCAGGCCCGCGCCACGATGACGCCCCACGGCGTCGATTTCATCGATGAAGACAATGCACGGAGCATTTTTCTTACCCTGCTCGAACAGGTCGCGCACACGGCTGGCGCCTACGCCGACAAACATTTCGACGAAGTCCGATCCGGAGATGGAGAAGAACGGCACGCTGGCCTCGCCCGCGATGGCCCGCGCCAGCAGAGTCTTGCCGGTACCTGGAGGGCCGATCAGCAGGACGCCTTTCGGGATACGTCCGCCAAGCTTTTGAAACTTCTGCGGTTCTCGCAGGAACTCGATAATCTCCTGCAGCTCCTCCTTAGCTTCCTCCACGCCCGCGACGTCCTTGAAGGTCACCTTTTTCTGCTGCGTGGAATGCAGCCGCGCACGGCTCTTGCCGAAGCTCAACGCCTTGTTGCCGCCGCTCTGCATCTGCCGCATCATGAAAATCCAGAACGCCAGCAACAGAATGAACGGCGAGGCTTGTACCAACAGCGAAAACCAGGGATTGGAATTGGTGTCCTTGATCTCGACATTGACACCACTTTGTTGGAGTTGATCGTACAGTGCCGGATAATTGGTCGGGATGATGGTGTGCAGTCCGCTTTGGCCGTCCTGGTAAACGCCATGTACCTCGTTACCCGTAATAGTAACTTCCTTAACCCGCTTGTCGCGCACCTTGTCGAGGAAGTCGCTAAAGGTGACTGGCTGTTCGGTGCGGCTCTTTCCCGTGCGAACGACGGTCCACAGCAGGACCGCTACACAAATAAGCACTACCCAAAATATTGCTGTCTTGATATTAGAGTTCACGTAACCTCCGCACGGGGCGAGCCCACGCTTTCAGCCGCTATTACCTTAGACGTTCGGTACGCGCGTATCGATTCCAAATCCGTCACCCGCGAGTCTCCCGGATACCCAGAACCGGGCTACTACCGGGGCTGGCGGCGAACCCGGCGGCCGGACCGAAGCGGCGCGCCCAGAGGATCACATCGCCGCTGGTGAGGATTGGCCAATGCCGGCGCTCCCACAGTGGAACGCGCGCCTGATGGAACAGGAATTTGATTTTCTCCGGCCCGCCGTGCCCCGTGCGCTGGTACTGATCGCCAGGCCGCCAGTTCCGGACTTCCATCATCATAGGCAGGGAACCAGAGATCCGGTTCCAGTCCAAACATCCCACACTGTCATTATATACGTTCTCTGACATTTCCGTTACTTGCGTATTTTCAAATAGTTCCAGATGGATCACGGAATTCTGGCCAGGCAGCCGCACGGCGCACGGTATACTTAGCGGCAGGCGGTAGTTGCGATGCTCCAGGTTATCGGTAGCGGGCGGTGCGATGCGCAGCGATTCAAAGGAGCGAAAGATATCCAGCCCCGGGATCTGGATGCGGCCATGTCCCTCGGCCGAAGCAGCCAGATCGAAGACGCCACGTAGATGTTCGAAGCTTATGCCGCGCAGGTCGCCTTTGGCCATCTGGAGGGCCCGCCGGATGAGGCGGCGCGTCACGGCCAAAGGGAGTTCGAACAGCGGCTCGATGCGCAGCAGGATAGCGGGCGGCTCCTGAATCAGGTGGGCTGGCCCAAGGCGGGCAAGCTCCCCATCCCAGTAGGCCTCCTCGGCCTGTGCCCAATCGGCCGTATGCGCCAACGTTTCAGTCATCGCCGGGTTCCACTCACGGGTCAGCTGTGGCAGCAACTCCCGCCGGATGCGGTTACGGGCGAACGCGGAACTGGCATTGCTCGAGTCAGTGCGCCAGGGGATGCCGCGCTCCCGCAGATATTGCTCGATTTCGGGACGTTCGATCTCGAGCAACGGGCGGATGATGCCGTCGTCGGTGATGGGCCGAATACCTGCCAGGCCGGCCGTCCCGGAGCCGCGCAGAAAGCGGAACAGCACGGTCTCCGCCTGGTCGGAGCGGGTATGGCCGACAGCTACGCGGTCGAGCGCGTGGGCGCAAGTCAAGTCCCGGAAAAATGCCAGTCGCGCGGCGCGGGCGGCTTGTTCGAGGTTGTCGCCGGACTCGCGGCAGAGCGCCTGCACATCGGTTTCGCGGAGTTCGAAGGGGAGATCCAAAACGGCGGCCATGTCGCGGACGAAAACAGCATCCTGGCGCGATTCTTCCCCGCGGAGCTGGTGGTCGAGATGCAGCACGGTTAAGCGCAAGTCCCAGCGCGGCCGAAGCTCGCACAGAGCGTGCAGCAAACAGACGGAATCGGCACCGCCGGACACCGCTACTCCCACCCGTTGGCCCGGCTGAAACATGTTATAACGGGTGATAGTTCGGACGAGTCGCTCGATCATTGTTTGACTGATATCCATATTGTAAGCTTGGACGCCGGCACGTCCTCTGTTCGCACCCTCTTGTTTGACGGTGAAGGGCACGAATTAGATGGCTTCGGCACGCAGATTCCGTACCAGGTGGCGACCACTGCCGATGGCGGCGTCGAGGTGGACGCCGATCAGTTGAGCGGATTGGCGGTCCAGAGCCTTTCGGCTATTCACGCGCAGATGCGGACGGCCGGGCGGAAGCCCGCGGCGTTAGCGTTCGACACCTTCTGGCATAATGTCCTGGGTGTGAGCGCGGATGGGCGGCCCACCACGCCCGTCATTCACGTGTTCGACACGCGCAGCGCGGGCGCCGCGCGCAAGCTGGCGGAGCGTATCGATAACCGCGAACAGCATGCGCGCACCGGCTGTGTCCTGCACGCCAGCTATTTGCCGGCCAAGCTGCTGTGGCTTTCCGAAGCACAACCGGAAGCCTTCCGCGCCACGCGGCGCTGGATGTCGTTCGGTGAGTACTTCTTCCTCAAACTATTCGGCGCAGCGGTGGCCTCCACTTCCATGGTCTCCGGCTCGGGGCTGTGGGACCAGAACCGCAACGAATACGACGAAGGCATTCTGGCGGCGCTGCCGATCAGCCGGGAGCAGCTTTGCCCGGCGGCCGAGATGGATGCGCCGATGACGGAGTTGCGCGCGGAATACGCTGCGCTATGGCCGGACTTTCGCGGAGTTCCCTGGTATCCCGCGCTGGGCGATGGGGCCTGCAACAACATGGGCAGCGGCTGCATCCTGCCGCATCGTTTCGCGCTCATGGTGGGGACCAGCGGCGCCATGCGGGCCGTCTCCGAAGGCGCCTCTGCAGGCGGGCAGATGAGCATTCCCGAAGGGCTCTGGTGTTATCGCGTGGACCGCCGCCGCTTCGTACTGGGCGGCGCGCTTTCAAACGGCGGCGGCGTGTTCGCATGGATGGAGCGCAACCTGGCGCTGCCTTCCGCCGAGCAAACCGAGAAAGAGCTGGCAGGCATGGCTCCGGGAGCGCACGGCCTGACGGTGCTACCGCTATTCGCCGGCGAGCGCTCCACTAAGTGGCGTGCCGACGCGCGCGCGGCCATCACCGGCATGAGCATTCACACCAGCCCGGTCGAGATCCTGCGCGCGTCGCTCGAATCGGTGGCGCTGCGCTTCCGCAACATTTACGACATCATGGAGCAACAACTGGGCGCTCCTACCGAGGTGATCGGCTCCGGAGGCGCGCTGCTGCACTCGCCTGTATGGACCCAGATGATGGCCGACGCGCTGGGGCAGCCGGTAATCCTGTGTACCGAAAAAGAGGCCACCGGCCGCGGCGCCGCACTGCTGGCGATGGAGCGCGTGGGCGCCATCGGCAATGCGCGCGATCTGCCGGCCCGCACGGGCGCCGTGTTCCAGCCGGTGGCCGCGCACAAGGCAATCTACGATGCGGAGCTGGCGGCGCAGCGCCGGCTCTATTCCAAATTATTCGAGGAGGCGTAAAGCGCGTGACACCCGAAGTGATGCAACTGGCTCAAAAAGTCCGCCTGTTATTGATGGATGTAGATGGCGTGCTGACCGACGGCAGGTTGTACAACGTGCCGGATGCGGCGGGCAACATGGTGGAGACCAAAGGGTTCGATTCGCAGGATGGGATCTCGCTGCAGTGGATGAACTGGAAGGGGATACTGACCGGACTGATCAGCGGGCGCGTGTCGCCGGCCACGGTGGAGCGCGCCAAGCAGTGCAAGTTCCGCTATGTATACCAGGGCCACATCGAGAAGATACCGATCCTGGAGGAAATTCTGGCCGATGCCGGGCTGGTGGGTGAGCAGGTGGCCTACATCGGCGACGACTTGACCGACGTGGTGGTGATGCGACGCGTTGGGCTGGCTGTGGCTACTGCCAATGCCCGCGCGGAAGTGAAGGCGCGGGCGCACTTCGTGACCGCGGTCCCGGGCGGCAGCGGAGCGGTGCGCGAGGTGGTGGAGGTGATCCTGAAGGCGCAGGGATATTGGGAGGAGATTTTGCAGAAGTATGAGGCAGGCACCAGCCGGTGACCGACTTTTTGACTTACGACGTGGCAACACTGCTGCACTGGTATCGCGATGAAACGCCCGCGTTGGGTCAACTTCCTTATGCCGAGCTGGACGGTTTTCCGCATCAGCCGCCAGATCTGAGAGTGGACAAGAGCAGAGCGCCATTCCAGCTCGCCGCGTACCCGCCCGACGGCCTGGAGCACCTTCAAAACTGTATTTACGAGGCGTTCACGAAAGAACAACGGATCGACAAGCTCGATTCCAAGGTGGTCCGGCTGGAGAAGTACGACGCCAAAGAGCGCAACTTCGTGATTCGACAATGCAACTACTCAGACGGCCTGAAGTCGAACTACGGTCTGGACTGGCATGGAAAACTTCGCTCGCTTCTGGCGCAAGACTACGGATCGAAACTTCCACCGCTTGACGAACCCCGTCTTTCGAATACACTGGGCCTCGCGGTGATCGTGTGGTACCGGGCACAGAATGGCGCTGGCGTTCCAAAGATGCGATACCTGCCCTACCTGCCGAAGCGTGCCAGAAACCTGGCGGTCTTCCCCGGCGGCTTGTTTCACTGCACGGCCTCCGGCGAGGTGCAATGGAAGCCGGAGGCGGCCACCTTCGATCAGATGTTCACCGCGGATATCTGCAGGGAGCTTTATGAAGAGGTTGGACTGAGCCGCGCGGATCTCGAATGGATCGTGCCGGTGGCCCTGTGCCGGGAATTCCTGCGAGGCGGCAAACCCCAACTGTTCTTCGCCGGGCTCGCCAGTGTCGGAGCAGATGAACTCGCTGGGAAGCGCAGAGTGGCGATCGAACGGCAGATCGCGGCAGGCCGCCAGGAGGTGCTTGACGAGGTCCTGCCAGTGGAGAACCCGGAACAGCTTTACAAAGACCTGGCGAGGTGCGGCACCATCGAATCGTTTGCAAACATGTGTTACGCGCAGCGCTACGCGGAATCGGCTGAGCGAGCGGATGGCTGAGTACCCTACTTCAGAAGTTCGCTACCTTAACCCCTATCTCATACTGATTGGTGTCGAGTACGGCCTTCACCCGAAGTCCACTTTTGGGCTTCGTGGCACCGATCAGATTCACCACCGTCTCATAGTGAATCAGCGGGCTCCGTGCTCCGCTAAGCCCAGCGGTTTGCCTCAGCACTCCATTTTCGTACACGGCATCCACCTGAATTTCCACGGCACTATTGTACGCTTTTCGCTCGCGTCGGCGGTTGGGCCGCGCGGCTATTCGTGACACGGTGTTCAGCCAGCTAGCCCTTACCTGTCCGCGATTCCGATAGCCGTCGCGGCCACGGTTCAATGGCGGCTCCGCCCATGCCCGAGTAATCGGTAACAGTGAAAATGGCTTTTCCAGGGTAATTTATATAGTGTTGCTATAGACTTTGTGGCAAGATAAGAAACATGTCGAATCAGTATTCGCCGAATCGACGCCAGGTGCTCCGCGCCGGGTTGGCTTCTTTGCTGGCGCCCGCAACTCGCGCCGGTACCCGTCCGCCGAATGTGATCTTCTTCCTGACCGACGACCACGGCTCGTGGGCCGCCAACTGCTACGGCTGCTCGGACATGCACACTCCACATCTGGACCGTCTGGCGGCCGAAGGCGCTCGCTTCACGCGTGCTTATGCTTGTACGCCGGTATGCTCGGCCAGCCGCATGACCTACCTGACGGGCAAACTTCCGTCGCATCATGGCGTGCAGGATTGGCTCATGGGTGACGATAGCGTCGGCCCCAAGGCCCACCCGTTCCTGAAAGGTCAGACCGCCTTCTCCGATGTCTTGGCAAGCAACGGCTATATCGTTGGCCTGACCGGCAAGTGGCACATGGGCGGCGACGAACATGCACACGCCAGTTTCTCCTACTGGGCGACGGTACCTGGCGCCGGCGGAACCTACAAAGATCCGGTATTCGTCAAGAATGGCCAGCAGGTTCCCACCCAAGGCTACAAAACCAACCACGTGGGCGATTATGCGCTCGAATTCATCGAACAGAATCACGAAAGGCCGTTCTGCCTATACTGTCCGTTCTACGCTCCGCACGTGCCCTACGACTACCAACCGGAGGACTTCCGCCGCTATTACAACAACTCCAAGTTTCCCTGTTTCCCCAACGAGCCGATTCATCCGTGGCACACGCGCACCATCATGGGCAACCTGCGATTTCCTATGTTGGACGACTTCAACAACCGCGAAAGCAAGCTGAGCTACTCCGCGCTAGTCACGGGCATGGATTACAACATTGGCCGTGTTCTGCAGCGGCTGGAAGAACTGCGTATCCGCGAAAACACGGTGATCGTTTTCAGCGCGGACCAGGGCCACAATTGCGGACATCATGGCATTTGGGGCAAGGGCAACGCCACTGTCCCCATTAACATGTATGACACCTCGCTGCACGTGCCGTTGATCTGGAATCATCCCGGCCGCATACCAGCCCGCCAGACCCCTACTCCGATGGTGTCCTCCTACGATTTCTTTCCCACGTTGCTGGACTACCTGGGCATACAAGCCGCGCCGGAGCCGCATCGCGTGGGGCGCAGCTACGCCCGCTTCCTGCGCGGCGAATCGCCCTCCTGGCATAACGAGCTATATTTCGAATACCAGTACGTGCGCGGTATCCGTACGGAGGACATGAAATACGTGGAGCGCACCAAAGAATGGCCCAGCGAGTTGTTCGACCTGGAAACTGATCCCGGCGAGCGCCAGAACGTGATCGACGACCCGCGTCACGCCGCCCAATTGACAGCCCTGCGTGCGCGCCTGACGGATTTCTTCCAGAAGACGGGAGCGCCTCCCATTGGCCAGTGGCGCACCACCACCACGCAGGACCTGTGCACTTACGGCAGGTAATTACTCGGTGCTTTTATCGTCCGGCAGCTCACGCTGCCAGCCGGCAATCCCAGTCATTAGCGTATCCACCATCGCCGGGTTGGCGCGCCGCAGGTTCCGGCTCTCCCCCGGATCAGCGTTCAGGTCGCTGAGAAAGACTTCGTCCTCCCCCGTGAAATGCTCATATTGCCGGGGGCTTCCGTCCGCCGTGAAACCTTTCACCACCAGCTTCCAATTCCGCAGCCGGGCGGCCGTCTGTCCGCCGGATTTCCAGTACAGTGCCGGATGGTCGATCGCTCGTCCGGTGCGAAGATGATCCAGGATGCTGATGCCATCGATCCGCGGTCGATTCGCGGCGGGCAATCCGGCGGCTTCGAGGAACGTCGGCAGCACGTCGAAATGCGCCCCTGTCTGGCTGCTGACCTGCCCCTCGCGGGCCACTCCCGGCCACGACCAGATCGCCGGCACATGGACGCCGCCGTCAAACAGGCTGAATTTGAATCCGCGGAGCGGGCTGTTGTGGCCGGCCGTGGCCGCTTGGTCGTGCAATCCGGCGCGAGCCTCGCGGGTAGCTCCATTGTCCGATGCAAAGAAGATCACGGTATTCGAATCCAGCTTCAGTTTTTCGAGAAGCGCGCGGATTTCACCCACCCCCTCGTCCATCACCGCGATCATTGCCGCATACACCTGCCGCTCCGGATCGAGGCCCGCGTAGCGTTCCAGGTACTCCCGCGGAGCGTGCATCGGATAGTGCGGCGCGTTGTAGGTCAGGTAGAGGAAGAACGGCTTGGCCTGATTTTCGGCAATGAACCGTTTAGCTTCCAATGTCAGGCGTGTGGTCAGGTATTCGCCGTTGTAGAAAACTTCCTGCTCGTTCCGCCAGAGATCGTGATAATTGGGATGCTTCGGTTCGCCCCAGTAATAGCGATGCGAGTAGTAATCCACGCAGCCGGCGTGAAACCCGAAGAAGCTGTCGAAGCCCAGCTTCCGCGGGTAGGAGGCGTGCTCGTCTCCCAGATGCCACTTGCCCACTGCTCCCGTGGTGTAGCCGCGTTGCGTCAGCAGGCTGGCGATGGTGGCCCGATCCTCCGGCAGAAAGCGGCCGTTCACGGGCACGCCCACTCTTTGTGGCCAGCAACCGGAAAGCAGGCCGGCCCGCGAAGGAGCGCACATCGGCGCGTTGGCATACCAGTTGGTGAAGCGCGTTCCAGAGGCAGCCAGGCGGTCGAGATTGGGAGTGCGCAGGTCCCGCGCGCCCTGGCACCCCAGATCGCCGAAGCCATGATCGTCGGCCAGAATGACGATGAAGTTCGGAGAGCGCGGTTGGGCTTGTGCCGGCAGCATGGCCGCGGCGGCCGCTCCTAAAAATTCGCGCCGGCGCACAATATCGATGGACATAGTAGATTATAGTTTAGCCCGTATCTCCTCCACCAAATGACGACTCTAGAAATTAATGGAGAGCGCGTCGAACGCGAACGCATCCGGCGGGAGGCTGCGCTGCTACGCCGGGAATCCGGACCAGACGAAGCGCTGGAACAGGCGATGCAACTGGCTGAGGAAGCGGAGCGGATTGTAATCGATCACGTGCTGTTGGATCAGGAAGCGCGGCGCCTCGGATTGACGGTGGGAGAAGTGGAGGTCGATGAGGCACTCACCGCACTGGCGCCGCGCTCCCATGGCGTAGCCGGCTGCCGCGCCGGCGTTGTGGCGGCCGAAATGCGTACGGAGGTCGAGCGCCGCTTGCGCATGGATCGGCTTCTGCAGCTCTGGTTCACGGCGCTCCGTCCGCCCCGGCTGGAGGACGTAAGCAAATACTATAAGCGGACCCGGGAGGCGTTCCGCGGTCCGGAAATGGTGCATGTGTTTCAGATCGTCAAGAACGTGGCGGAGGGCGAAGATCCCGCGCCTGTGGCGAAGCTTCTGGAGCGCGCGCGGGAATCGTTACTGGCTGGTGCAGATTTCGCCGAAATGGCGCGCCAGTATTCCGATTGTCCGGAGCACGGCGGCGATCTGGGCTGTTTTCCGCGCGGCGTCATGGTGGAGGAATTTGACGCAGTCGTGTTCTCCGCGCCCGTGGGTGAACTGAGCGGCGTATTTCGTACGCGGTTCGGCTTTCATCTTGTCCTGGTACACGAGCACAGGGCTGAGGGCGTGCGCAGCTTCGACGAAGCCCGAGCGGAGATTGAATCGGCCATGCTCCGCGAAAAACAGGATCGCGAGCTGGGCACCCGCCTGGCCGAACTGCGCGCGCGCGCCGTGATCCGTAAAGTGTCGCGCGCATCATGACTCCGCAACCCAATCCCTGTTGTGTGCCGAGTAAGGAACGCGCCCAGCTTCTCGCCATCTCGCAAGCCGCCTCGGCCACGCGCCGGCGCGCCATCCGCGGCTCGACCGAAGATATGGTTCGGCTCGACGGAGGCCGGTTCCTGATGGGTTCTGATGCCGCCATCGGATATCCCGCGGATGGCGAAGGCCCCGTCCGCACGGTCACGCTCGATCCTTACCATTTCGACCGCTATCCGGTTACCAACCGCCAGTTTGCAGAGTTCGTGAATGCCACCGGCTATCGTACGGAAGCGGAACGGTTCGGTTGGTCCTTCGTTTTCG
>Ga0302326_10012410_pt1 | contig 18185 bp, 13 predicted proteins | sample Palsa_T0_3_FD_202264 | JGI IMG/M metagenome (GOLD analysis project Ga0302326, IMG submission 202264) | Peat permafrost microbial communities from Stordalen Mire near Abisko, Sweden - Palsa_T0_3 | ecosystem: Environmental > Terrestrial > Soil > Palsa > Peat permafrost | place: Sweden: Abisko...
TTCAAGGCTTACCACCATTCTCCAGCTCGGACCATGAGTGTGAGTTGATGCGTCGACGATGTCATGTCCTCCGCCATGCTGTACATGATAGCTAAAGGCCGGCAGTCCCTGGAGTAAATGACCCACAAAGGTGTCCTTATAATCAGCCCATCGGACGGATTTAGTGCCTGAGTGATTTTTCTTCCACTCTTCAATAGTTTTAACGCCGACTGAAAAGGATTTTTGTACATCTTCTTTGGCCGTTTCCTTTTCCGGTGTGTCGATGATATCAAAGAAGGAGAGACCCGGATTCTCCTTAAGTAGTTTGATGGTCGTGTATCGGGTGGGTAGGCTCAAGGATACTTTTGAATTCAGCATTTCATCCCAGATCATCGGGTAAAGGGCATCCCACCACGCTTCATAATAGGAAGCACCCTCGGAGTCAACGGTGTTATTATAGTCCCAGTTCTTCAGTTTTTGATACGCTAATGTTTCCGAGGGAGAAAGTTTTCCAGGATCTATGTATTTTAAGAATGTAGGCAGACTTTCGGCGGCTTGCAGGTTATACACGTCGAGCTGGAGGTTCATGAGATCCCGAGGGGTAATGTTTTTGAGTTCGCCGAGCACGCTGTTGATCCTGCGGTTGCGATAGGCTTCAAAACTGCTTCCATTAACGTAGTACGGATACGTGTTATCGACGGGGTACTGATTGGCGGAACTGACAAATCCCCGTGCCGGATTTTTATACGTTACATTTTGGGGGTTGGGGATATAGCTTTTCCATTCCGTGTACGTGTGGGTGCCATCCAAAATATATTTACCTTCTCCGTTCCGTCGCACCGGGAATTTCCCCTGGATCCGCATCGCAATGTCTCCTTGAGTACTTGCGAAAACAAAATTCTGAGCGGGCGCGTGGTAATAATTCAAGGCATCCATATAGTCCCCGTAATTCTTGCCCCGGTTTAGTTTATGAAAGGCAAGGAATTCCGTAGATGCATCGTGTGAAATCCAACGGTAAGCAAAATGGTTCTTTTCGCTTTCACCATGAAAGCTTTCATCGAAACGGACGGGTCCTTGACGCGTGTAGACAACGGTATCAAAAAACGGATCGCCGTTCCTGATGACAAACTTCTCGATGACTTTCCGGGTGGGTATCCATTGACCGTCGCTCAGGTATTCATTTTTCTTTTTGTCTTTAAATTGAATCTTGTACCAATCTACTAAATCTCGCTGGGCGTTGGTTTCGCCCCAGGCGATGGAGTCATTAAATCCGCTGACCACGGCCGGCGCGCCGGGCAAAGAAGCTCCCATGACATTCACACCCGGAGCGTTCAACTGAATAACATACCAAATCGAGGGGAGACTCAGGTTGAGGTGTGGGTCGTTGCAAAGAATAGGAGATCCCGTTTTGGTTTTGGAGCCGCTGACAGCCCAATTGTTGCTGCCCACATCAGGCGAGGGTTTTTCATCCGGCTTGAGGTGGATCAGTTCGTCCGGCAACGCCAATGGAGTGCCGTCCAGCGAGACAGGTGTGAATTTCCAGTTTCCTGCATTGTTCACAATCGGGTCTCCAACATTTTCGTTGTCGGGGAAAAGAAGGTCGCTCGTTTCTTTTCCAAAAAGCTTGAGCGCATTGGTCATCTCGAGATCTTTTTCACTCGCATTTAATGTTTTCGCCATATTCATCAGAAGCAATGCCGCTTTGAGGTTGGTCCAGGGCTCGGGCTGATAGTCGAGTAGTTTATATTCGATGGGAAAATCGTCATAGCTCAGGGTTTGAATGTACGCGTTGATTCCTTTGCTATAGCTGTCGATCATCGCTTTGGCCACCGGGTCGGCATCCATGGCGCTGGCTGAATTCCGGGCCGCATAAACCATTCCCATTCTTCGCTGATTGCGATCGAAATCCAGCGCTGCTTTTCCGATGATTTCCGAAATCCTGCCTGCCCCAGCGTGGGTTTGAAATTCCATTTGCCATAAACGGTCGCGGGCGGTGACATAGCCTTGGGCAAAATATAGGTCTTCATCATTTCGGGCAAAAACGTGAGGAATTTTGAGACTGTCGTAGATGATCGTCACGGGTGCATGGAGTTCCTGCATCGGTAAATCCTCCGATTCCAGTTGATCGGATTCCGCGTTTTGCCAGAACCCATGAAACGGGTCAAGGAATTTGCCAAGCGGCGGAATTGGTTTTCCAAAATTCCAGCTACGGTTAAGGGCAAAAACAAGAAAAGCTGTGATCAAGAAGGAAATAAAGAATTTAATTTTTTTCATGGAGGAATTTTGGCTTTTAAAGGTTGAAAGATTAGTAGAATCTTCCAATTTTTAGTCTTTAAACTTCCTGTCCCCCACGCTCTCTCTGACAATAAGCACGGGTATGCTTAGCCGGTGCCGGACGGTGTCCACCGTTGTTCCAAAGATGAGGTCCTTAAAGAATTTATGTCCGTGTGCACCCATCACTAACAAATCGGCGCCAAACTCTTTTACGATTTCCGGAATCCGGCGCTTGGGGTTGCCGTAGCCAATTCTCATTTCAGCTTTGTAGCCTTGCTCCTTCAGTTGCCTGACATAGCTTTCAAGACCGGTTGTGTCTTCCTCCGACTCGTGATCCGCAATGTCGCTTCCGTAGGCGATGGCCCCGGCAGTTTCAACAATGTGGATCAGCATATAGTGTGCTCCATGTCCTCCCTGCGAAATGGCGCTTCCAATCGTCACCGAATCCATAGAAGAGAAGTCTAACGTGACGGCGATCCGGTCATACGTAGGTTTCTCAATACCCGACAATGTTGCCGCCGTTCCATGCGGAACTTTTGCCCTTTTCTCTGTGGCCCGTTTCGTCAATACAGGCTTGAGGGTAATATAGAGAAGTAGCAGGGCGCATGCCACACAAACCGGTATAACCGTAATCCAAAGGATCCATGAATTCTCACCGGCTGCATTTTCCCAACCCATGACTTCGTCAGACACTAATTTCACGTTGAGGGAAACAATAATGAGGGCGATAGCCCAGGCTGTAATTTGTAGCCAGGGCCGGATGACAAATACGCCCATCGCTTTCTTATCACTGGTGAAATGAATAAGTGGAACAATAGCAAATCCCAACTGGAGACTCAGTATGACCTGGCTCAAAACCAGAAGCGGGCCCGTTTCACGTTCGCCATACAAAAGAATGGCGAGGTAAGCGGGAATAATAGCAATGGTGCGCGTGATCAATCGGCGCAACCAAGGTGTGATTCTCAAGTTCAAATACCCCTCCATAACGATCTGTCCTGCAAGAGTACCGGTAATCGTGGAACTTTGACCGGCAGCTACCAGCGCAACTCCGAAAAGGAGAGGAGCGAGTTTAGTTCCCAGCAACGGGGAAAGAAGTTCATGGGCATCCTGGATACTGGCGACGTGAAAATACCCGGCGTTGAAAAAAGTAGACGCTGCCAGCACCAGGATTGCGCAGTTGACAAAGAAGGCAGCATTCAACGCGATGGTCGAATCAATGATGTTGTATCGGATGGCAGCCCATATCCCTTTTTCCGACATGTCAATCCTTCGGGTCTGCACCAGGGAAGAATGCAAATAAAGGTTATGAGGCATGACGGTGGCGCCGATAATACCAATGGCAATATAGAGAGCCTCCGGGCTGGGAAGCGACGGAATGAATCCCTTTAGTAATGCACCCATGGCGGGTTTGGCCAGGAACATCTCCATTAAGAATGCGCTTCCAATGACGACAACCAGGCCAATGATAAATGCTTCAATCTTCCGGATCCCGTAATTTTGCAATACTAAAAGAAGAAGAGTATCCAGGACGGTAAACGTAACGCCCCAGATCAGGGGAAGACCGAAAAGTAATTGCAGTCCGATAGCCATCCCGAGTACTTCGGCTAAATCGCATGCCGCAATGGCAATTTCTGCAAAGATCCAAAGACAGAAATTTACGAGAGGAGGAAATTTTTTCCGCGATGCCTGCGCCAGATCAAGTTGTTGCACCACCCCCAACCGCGCGCTTAAACTTTGAAGAAGCAAAGCCATGAGATTGGACATCAGTAAAACCCAGATGAGTGAATATCCAAACCGGCTTCCGCCCGCGATATCGGTAGCCCAATTGCCGGGGTCCATGTAGCCTACACTGACCAGATAGGCCGGTCCCAAAAACGCCATGAGCTTATGGAGGCCCCGTTTTTGGGTAACATTAACAGTACCATGTACTTCGCTGAGTGATTTTCGCTCGATGATGCCTTCCCCGTTCATTTCTTCTGAATTACACGGCCACCAAAATATTTTTTGAAACTTTACGGGACACAAATATTTTTTTGTTGTCGATGAGTATGTGCATCGACTCATCATAATTCTCTCTGCCGAGCACTTTAATCTTGGTTCCGGGTCGGGCACCGATTTTGTCCAGGTACTTGAGCAAATTGGAATCGGAGTCTTTTACGGCTGCGATCACGCCGTAGTAGCCCGATTTGAGCTGGCTGAGTTCGACGTGGGGCTGCACCTTAAATCTTCCTTTGCTGTCCGGGATAGGGTCACCATGGGGATCGGCCTGGGGAAATTCAAGGAACTCATCCAGTTTGTCGATTAAATGGGCGGAATGGATGTGTTCCAGTTGTTCGGCCACCTCATGTACCTCGTCCCAGGAGAAGGCCAGTTTTCTGACAAGAAATGTTTCCCAGAGCCGGTGCTTCCGGATGACCAGGAGTGCTGCTGATTTTCCTTTGGAGGTAACGTTGACACCATAATATTTTTCATACCTGACCCATTGTTTCAACGACAACTTTTTGATCATGTCGGTGACGGAAGCGGCTTTGGTGTTCATCACTTCAGCCAGCTCATTGGTCAATACTGACTTTGCTCCGCCATCGGAAAGGTGATAGATCGCTTTCAGGTAGTTCTCTTCGGTAAAACTTAACATGAGCCAAAGGTATTTAATTTAGGTTAGTCTAAAAAATAGTTTAGACTTTTTTAAATTCCGACAGGGCATCTAATAAGATTTGCCCTTCGGTAGTCCAGGAAACGTTCTCCGCTTTTCGGGTATAAAAGGAAGTGGATTGCATTTCTTTCAACAGGTCTTGGAAATGTATGTTTTGAAAATCGATGGAGATGCAGGCCTTGTACGGCGCGCACAGATCCAACCACGGAGGATGGCGTTGGAGAAGGATCGGCAGCGAGTAGGCCAGGTATTCATAAAGCTTTGTTGGAATTGAATTTTCGGTGTGTGGGGAGGTGGGGTAGCAGACAATTCCAAAATCGGACGAGAAAATAGCCTGAACGATTTCCCTGTGTGGAATCAGCCTGTCACCGCCCACTAAGGTGATAAAAGAAGACCCGTTGATCCCGGCATGAATCTTTTTTAACACATCGGCCCTGGCACAATACCCCATGAGGGTTAACTCAATGGAAGGGTCAATTTCGTAAAGACTTTTGGCTAGTCTGATCGCTTCAAAGATCCCCGTGCTTTCGGCCAGCGTACCACTCATCAGGAGCCGGGTTTTACCGTGACTCTCGGTGCGTTTGAATCCTGGAGAAATCACCGCCTTATTTTCCAGGGTGATGGCCCGGTTCCCAAAAAAACTCATCTCAGTTGAATACCCTTTTTCGGCCAGAAAAAATCCACTGAAAAAAGGAGATGCTAATTTTTCTTTGCCCCGTACGGCGAGGGCCAGAAACAGGTTTAGCGGTGGTTGAAAGGCTTCCGAAAAGAGAATATTCCGATAATAATTTTCCCGGATATCGTAGAAAATCCGGGTACCCCATAAAATCCTTGTTACAATTGCAACAATCAGTAATTCATGGGTGTTAACAATCAGTATTTCGGGCTTTACTTGATGTATTTTCTTGACAATTTTGAAAGGTGCCAGAAACCGTCCCAGGCTTATTCGTTTGAACAGATCGAGGGGTAAAAGATGAATGGGATCAGCCGAAGGACTGTGCTGGGAGGGATATCCCGTGATAAAAACTTCATACTCTCCCGAGGATTGCAAAGTCATGCCCATCTTCTCCAGCATGCGGGTATCATCTACCGGCTTCAGGACAGAGGCGATGACTATTCTTTGTTTTTTCATTTATTGCATCCTAGTTTAAAACTACAATTTAATGGAACTGCAGGAAATCGTCGAAAAAGCATGGGTGGATCGCGAAATGCTAAAAGCGGAAAACACCAGAGTCGCTATCCGGCAAGTGATCGAGCTTCTGGACAAAGGCCAGGTGAGGGTCGCTGAGCCCGGCGCCGACGGATGGAAGATTAATGAATGGATAAAGAAGGCAGTAATTCTTTATTTTCCGATTCAATCCATGGAAACCATTCCGGCGGGTCCATTTGAATTCTACGATAAAATTGCGGTCAAGAAAAACTATGAGCGACTAGGTGTGCGAGTGGTTCCTCAGGCGATGGCACGATATGGTTCTTTTCTTGGTAAGGGTGTAATCCTGATGCCATCCTTTGTCAACATTGGTTCCTATGTTGACGAAGGCACAATGGTGGATACCTGGGCGACCGTAGGCAGTTGTGCTCAGATTGGAAAAAGTGTCCACCTCAGCGGAGGCGTTGGAATCGGAGGAGTTCTGGAACCTGTTCAGGCCGCCCCTGTCATTATTGAAGACCACGCTTTTATTGGATCGCGATGCATTGTCGTAGAGGGTGTAAGGGTAGGGAAGGAGGCCGTCCTGGGAGCCAATGTGGTGCTTACGGCAAGTTCAAAAATCATTGACGTCACGGGGTCGCAACCCAGGGAATATAAAAACTACGTCCCCGAGCGCTCGGTGGTTATTCCCGGATCCTATACCAAAAAATTTCCAGCCGGTGATTTTCAGGTTCCCTGTGCACTCATCATCGGGCAGCGTAAGGAAGCTACCGATAAAAAGACTTCGTTAAACGACGCGCTGCGGGAAAACCAGGTTCCCGTTTAGGTCATGGCACAGGCTTTGCCCTGCAAGCTGAAATGGCTAAATTTGGGGAATGAAAAGAACTCTTTTGAGCATCTCTCTGATGGCGCTGCTGGGAGGATTTACCGGAGCAGATAAAAACCTTTATCCTTTCATCGTTAATACAAGCTTCGGTAAGGGGGAGCAATTGTACTATAACATCTACTTTGGAATTTTTAGTGTGGGCCGGGCCATCACAAAAATTGACGACAAAATTTTCTCCATGAACTCCAGGCCGTGCTACAAGGTAGACGGGTTCGGTGCGACCAGCGGATGGATTTCCTGGTTAGACAAAGTGGACGACCAGTGGGGAGCCTATATTGACACGGCTGCTTTGGTAACCCATGTTTCTTATCGCAAATTGAAAGAAGGTCCTTTCCGGAAGGACGAGTTAGTCACTTACGACCATGTGAATTCGAAGGCGGAGGTAAAATTGAAGAACGAAGAAACCGGTCTATATGATCCACCCAAATATTACAAGACCCCTGAGCATGTCCGTGACATTGTCGGTGGATTTATTTATTTGCGGGCCATCGACCTGTTCAAATACAATATCGGAGATACGATTACCGTGGCGGGATTTTTCGAAGACACGGCCTACAAACTCAAAATCGTATATGGTGGAACGGAAAAAATCCGGACTAAACTGGGCAAAATACTATGCCACAAACTCATACCCATGGTTCCCGACAACAGACTCTTTAACGGAAAAAATTCAGTTACCGCGTGGCTATCTGCCGACAATAATCAGATACCCATAAAAGTTCAGGCCAAGATGTTCATTGGCAGCACCGGCATTGAGTTGGAAGAATTCCGCGGACTTCGCAATCAGTTGAAAGTGATCCGGTAGCCGCATGTGTGATTTCAATTAATAATCCTCATTTTAGTTGCGTTGTAAAGGCGGGATACCTATGTTTCACTTCGGAATGCACCCCTTGTAAAATGTTGAAAGAGTTCAAAGACTTTGCCATCCGCGGAAATGTAATCGACCTGGCTGTTGGTGTTGTTATCGGAGGGGCATTCAATGCGATTGTCAGCTCACTGGTGAGTGATGTCTTCATGCCGATCGTTGGTGTGCTTACCGGAGGGTTGAATTTTTCGGGTCTGGGATATCATTTTATAGACTCCACTATTGCGTACGGCAAGTTTATCCAGGCGATTGTTGTTTTTGTGATCACTGCTTTTGCCTTGTTCCTGTTGATTAAGGGAGTAAACCGGCTGAAGCGGAAAGAAGAGGCAACACCACCCGTCGAAATCCGTGCCCCATTGCACTTCTCACCGAAATCAGGGACTTGCTGAAAAAACAAATCACATCATAGCACAAGTACAGAAAGCTGATCGGGAAAATCGTTTGCCTATTTTCTGAACCGGTCTGCGACAACCAGTTCTTTGTTCCCGGCAACATACTCGTAAAACCCGCTGCCGCTCTTGATGCCTTTATGCCCTGCCAGCACCATATTGACCAGTAGCGGGCAGGGAGAATATTTGGGGTTGCCGAAGCCGGTATAAAGAACCTCCAGGATCGAAAGGCAGACATCCAGTCCAATGAAATCGGCGAGCTGGAGCGGTCCCATAGGATGGGACATTCCCAGCTTCATGACCGTATCAATTTCATTCACGCCTGCCACGCCCTCATAGAGCGAGTAGATTGCTTCATTAATCATAGGCATGAGAATGCGGTTGGCGATAAACCCCGGATAATCATTCACTTCAACGGGTATTTTTTCAAGTTTTCGCGCAAGTTCCATTATGGTCTGTACTACCTCATGGCGGGTGCTGTACCCGCGGATTACTTCCACCAGTTTCATCAGCGGCACGGGGTTCATGAAATGCATGCCGATTACTAATTCCGGTTTTTTTGTGACAGCCGCAATCCGGGTGATGGAGATCGACGACGTGTTGGTTGCTAAAATTGTTTCCGGTTTTGAATTTTCAGCGGCTTGTTTGAAGAGACTCAATTTCAAATCCACATTTTCAGTGGCGGCTTCAATGATCAGGTCCGCTTCTTTTATACCTAGGTTCAATGACGAAACCGGTGTGATATTGGCTAATGCCTGTTTCCGTACCTCTTCCGTGATGGTTCCTTTTTCAAGTTGACGGGCGAGATTTTTTTCGATCGTGGAAATGGCTTTCGTGAGCGCATCCTCTGAAATATCAATTAACGAAACCAAATACCCGTGTTGGGCGAAAACGTGCGCTATTCCATTTCCCATAGTGCCCGAGCCGATGACTGCAATGTGTTTCATGAATGGAGATTAATTGGACTAATTCGTTTTTGTAAAGATAGAACTTCAGGTAGGTCTTAAGAAGGAGCGCTTCGCATTTTGATTTCTTTCTTATCCGCTCTATTTCCCCGCAGAGTCTCCGCCTCGGGACTCTGCGGCTACCGCACTCCTGTCTGCTCGGTATCCGTTTATGTCTCTGTGACGACAGGATCTCATAGGTGACATCAATCAAGACTACATCTCCTCAAGTTCTACCTTGGGATTCTGATAAGAAGGAATATTTTGGTTGTCTTGAATCTATTAGTTCGGTGTTTCGCAGAGTCCCGAGACGGCGACTCTGCGACGACGGAAAATAACAATTTTTCTGTATTGATTTTCGGCCAACCATTACTCTACCTCAATCTCCTTTGCCAACCCCATAGCATTAAACCTGATCGATAGTTTTCTGGGCTCGACATTTTTACCGCAGGGCCTTCCGGGTTCCAGCAGATAGTAATAGAATTTCTGGTTGCGTTTGTAAAGTTCATTCTGATCGGGCCGGCCCAGAAGCCCTATGATTTGCATTTCCGAAAGGCCCTGAAATTTATTTTTTTGGTCTTTCAGCATTTGGATTTGAACCGCGCGATTTCCGCTGCACCCGTTTTTGTCTTTCTTCCAGCTGTTCAGGTTAATCCCGCGAAGATCAGGCAACGGTCTTTCGCATGAACAAAACAAAAGAACCAATAAAAAATAAAGATTACGTTGTTTGAAGGCGTCCATGCGCAGTGACCCGGTAAAACCAAATGCAAGACATAATAAAATACGCCAATGTCGTCCCCATCAAAAACGTCGGAAGTCCAAGCCAGAACACAGCCATCGTCAGCAAGACTGAAAAAGATACTATCCGGCACCACTCTGCATAGCGTACCCACCTCTGGTTTTCAAAAAGCACACTGCAGATGACAATCCAAAAGGAAAGGAGTAAAGAAATCACTGCTTTTCCAGCCAGATCCACCTGGTTTTGTTTGAACAGAAAAATGCCCGTACAGACAAGACTAACGACGTATTGAAACAACACATAATAACTCAGCGAAACAGGCGCCGGAGTGTCGTATTTCCGAACCGTTGATTTGTCGATGGCCGGTGCGGCTTGATATCCGCCGAGATAATCGGGAAGCCAGCCGGGTTTATTAAAAAGATACCTGATCTTGTCGCGCCAGATGGGAATCCGTTTCAAATCTTCCGACATGGAAACGTAATGACTGAAGTTTGCCCACACCGGATTCCAGCTATTGACCGGTTTCGTAATTCCGTAAGTAGGGTGTTCTTCCTCTTGCTGAAAAGTGCCAAATAGTTTATCCCAGATGATTAACGTACCCGCATGATTCTTGTCGATATACTTTGGGTCGCGGCCGTGATGAACACGGTGATGTGAGGGGGTATTGAAAACATATTCAATCCAGCCCATTTTATTTATCGTCTCCGTGTGGATCCAGAATTGGTAAAGTGTATTGGCGGCCGTAATCAAAGCAAAATCGAGGGTGTCATATCCGATAAAGGCGAGGGGCAGGCTAAAGGCAAAAGCCCAGACCACTTGAAAACTGCTTTGGCGAAGCGCAACGGATAAATTGTAATCTTCACTTTGATGATGGACCACATGCCCGCCCCAGAATAAGTTGATCTCATGACTCATTCGGTGCGACCAATAATAGGCCAGATCAACCAGGAGAAACAACGTCAGCCAGTAGATCCAATTCTTTTCCAGTTTGAATAACGCAAAATTCGCATAGAGCACTTCGTAGATACCAATCCCTAATACGCGTAAAAAAAGGCCGGAAAACTGAGACGTGATGCCACAACTCAAATTGGCAATGGCGTCGGGAAGCCGGTAGAGTTGACGATGGGAGAGGCGCTCCACCACCAGCTCGACCCCGATCAGGATCAAAAAAATGGGTATCGAAAGAACGATGGGATTAAGGTTCAAGTTGATTTAATTGATTTATTTTGCAGTTCAAAGTTAAGAACATGATCTTAAGAATTTTCAAGGCAGTTTGGTTTCTTTCGCTGTTGTTGATTTTGGCGATATTCCTGTATGTGTATGCTTCATTGCCGCAAGATATTGTTATTTATGAAGGCCAGGGTGCGGTGATGTTGACACGGGAAGCGTTGTTTTACTTCGCTCTCACTATTTTTGCCCTTATCAATGTTCTGGTCTTTGTTGTCTCCCGGCTGTATTCGAAAAGCGCTGAGGATTTTCTATGCTGGTTTTACGGCTTGGTCATGTGCCTGAATGTCTTCCTCATTATAGCCCTCAACTTTATCAACCTTTACAACAGTAACGAAAAATTCGACTATGATCGAATTGGCTATATCATTTACGGAAGCCTGGGCCTCTTCGTCCTTTGGGCTATCGGCTGGCCGTTTTATTTGCTCTCGCGGAAAATCCTGAATAAACAGTCTCTTTGAATTCGTTCATTTTGTTCGCTGATGATCAGCAAGTTATATATCTTCAGTTAAAAAATATTTATAAGTTGAGCATTTATCAAATGTGCTTGTGATCCCGCAGAAATTAACTTACTTAGTCGTTGCATTATTTTTTAACCTGAATTGTCAAAGAGATCACAAAAATCATAGTCGATTTTTTTAGCTGCAAACAACGCCGGAAAGGCCCAACGATTTAACTCCATGGCAAAAGAAACAACCGACTATAATGAGTCGAGCATACGGTCGCTGGACTGGCGTGAGCATATCCGCCTGCGACCGGGCATGTACATCGGCAAGTTGGGCGATGGCTCAGCCAAAGATGATGGTATTTATGTTTTGGTAAAGGAAGTCGTCGATAATTCCATCGATGAACACATGATGGGATATGGAAAGGCCATTGACGTAAAAATCACCGATCAACGAGTGATCGTGCGGGATTTCGGCAGAGGCATACCGCTGGGTAAAGTGATTGACTGTGTTTCCAAGATCAATACGGGTGGAAAGTACGACAGCGGGGCATTTCAAAAATCCGTTGGACTGAATGGCGTAGGAACCAAGGCGGTCAACGCCCTTTCCAACTATTTCAAAGTTCAATCGTTCCGCGAAGGACAAACCAAGCTGGCAGAGTTCAAGAAAGGTATTATTACCCACGATGCCAGACAAGCCAAATCGGATGAACGAAGTGGTACCCTGATCACCTTTGAGCCGGACAATACCATGTTCAAGAACTATCATTTCATCCCCGAATACATGGATGATCTGATGTGGAATTATGCTTTTTTGAATGCGGGGCTCACGATCAATTTTAACGGGAAGAAATTTTACTCCAAAGACGGTTTGCTGGATTTGCTCAAGCAGAAATCCGATCCAGAAGAAATCCGTTATCCGATCATTCACTTTAAAGGCAATGACATTGAAGTCACCCTAACGCATGGCAACCAATACGGAGAAGAGTATTATTCGTTTGTCAACGGACAAAATACAACGCAGGGAGGTACCCATCTGGCTGCTTTCCGCGAAGGAATTGTCCGGGGCGTACGCGATTTTTATAAAAAAGAATTTGATGCGTCAGATATCCGGGCCAGCCTCATCGCTGCCGTTGCCGTGCGGATCCAGGAGCCGGTATTTGAATCGCAAACCAAGACAAAGTTGGGCTCTACCAACATGGCGCCGGAAGGCCCGTCGGTCCGCAATTTTGTGAGCGACTTTGTGGCCAAGGAGTTGGAAATTTATTTACATAAAAATCCAACCGTAGCGGATACCATGCTCAAACGCATTCTGCAGTCGGAACGCGAGCGCAAGGAGATTGCGGGAATTAAGAAACTGGCCAATGAACGCGCCAAGAAAGCAAACCTCCATAACAAGAAACTGCGCGACTGCCGCTTTCACCTGGACGAAGAGAAGGGCGAACGCAGCAAAGAGTCGGTGATCTTCATTACCGAGGGCGATTCCGCGAGCGGATCGATCACCAAATCAAGGGATGTGGAAACGCAGGCCGTTTTTAGTTTGCGGGGAAAGCCGTTGAACTGCTTTGGGCTTACTAAAAAGGTAGTCTACGAGAACGAGGAGTTCAATCTTCTTCAACATGCTTTGAATATTGAAGATGGGCTCGAAGGATTACGTTATAATAAGGTAATTGTCGCCACCGATGCCGACGTCGACGGAATGCATATTCGCTTGTTGCTGATGACATTTTTTCTTCAGTTTTTTCCGGACCTCGTCAAATCGGGACATGTGTATATTCTGGAGACACCGCTGTTCAGAGTACGAAACAAGAAAGAGACGATTTACTGCTACAGTGAAGAAGAAAAACAGAAAGCGGTGGGTAAACTCGGCAGCAAACCGGAGATCACCCGGTTCAAAGGGTTAGGAGAAATCTCGCCGGAAGAATTTGGAACGTTCATTGGTGAGAATATTCGTTTGCAGCCTGTTCTACTCGGGAAGGACAGTCACTTGGTGAAGATACTCGAGTACTATATGGGCAAAAATACCCCCGACCGTCAGGATTTTATTATTGAAAACCTGAGAATTGAAATGGATATGGCGAACCCGGAAGAACGCAAAGAAGAAGAGGTTGAGGTATGAGGGATATAGCTTTTAAAATCGAAGAAACGATAACACTCTACGCAAGTGCAATGCTAAAGCTGAGCGACCAGGAATTCTCAGCAAAAAAAATACCCGATCAATGGAGCAAAAAAGAAATATTGGGCCATCTTGTTGATTCGGCTCAGAATAACATTCAACGCTTTGTCCGCGGCCAATACGAGGACGCGCCCAAAATTGTTTATGACCAGGACGAATGGGTACGGCTAGAGGACTACCAGGCGTATGTCAAGGAAGACCTGGTTCAACTTTGGGTGACCGTCAACAAGCATTTATGCAGGATACTGATTTGCATGGATCCCTCAAGCTTTGAGCGAAAATGCGATACCGGAAAAGGGGCCGTTGAATTGCATACGCTATCTTTTTTGGCGGAGGATTACCTGAGTCATATGCATCATCACCTGAACCAAATTGAAAAAGATTAAATCTTACCTCTATGTTAATAATATACAGCGATACTATGCTTTTGAGCTTAGCTTATAGTCGATAAAAAGGACACCATGATCACAACGAATGCACAAAGTTCACTACGCTGGAGGATTCCAGGCTGAATGAGAAATACTTTGATATCCGTGGTGCCCTTTGTGTCCTGAATTTATTTTATTTGACAAACGCGATAAAGGCCAGGATCAACCATTAAACAATACAATAAGCTCTTATGAGCAAGAAGAAACTCATTAAAAAATCCAATACAAAAGAAGTAACGCCGACCGGACAGGAAACAGACGGAAGTCGCGTCGTTGTTCAATCGATTATCATTGATGGATTGTATAAGGACTGGTTCCTGGACTATGCCTCGTATGTGATCCTGGAGCGGGCCGTTCCTCGCATTGAGGATGGATTCAAGCCCGTGCAGCGCCGGATTATGCACTCCCTGAAAGAAATGGATGATGGGCGCTTTAATAAAGTCGCCAATGTGATCGGGAATACCATGCAGTATCATCCTCACGGCGACGCGGCCATCGGGGAAGCAATCGTCAACATCGGTCAGAAAGATATCCTGCTGGATACCCAGGGAAACTGGGGTGATGTTCGGACAGGGGACAGCGCCGCTGCCGCCCGGTACATTGAAGCACGGCTGTCCAGGTTTGCGCTGGATGTAGTTTACAATGCACAAACGACCGAATGGCAACTGTCTTACGATGGCCGGAAGAAAGAGCCAGTAACTCTTCCCGTGAAGTTTCCCCTGCTCCTGGCTCAAGGTGTAGAGGGTATCGCTGTTGGTCTTTCTACCAAAATTCTGCCGCACAACTTTGGCGAGTTGATCAAAGCGTCGATCGACATCCTGAAAGGTAAAAACCCCAAAATTTATCCCGACTTCCCGACGGGCGGAATTGCCGACTTTTCTGAATATGATCAGGGATATCGCGGAGGCAAAATCAAAGTCCGCGCGAAAGTTGAGATGCTGGATAAAAAAACGTTGGCGATAAAGGAGATCCCTTTTGGAACGACGACCAGCTCGCTGATGGATTCCATCGTGAAGGCAAGTGAGAAAGGCAAGATCAAAGTAAAACAAGTTGTGGATAATACCGCCCGGGATGTCGAGATCCTGATCCATCTTCAACCCGGCCAATCTCCGGAGATTGCTATGGACGCGTTGTATGCCTTTACGGATTGTGAAGTGTCCATTTCGCCGAATGCCTGCGTGATTGTGGCCGACAAGCCTCAATTCATGAAGGTCAATGATATTCTCAAGTACAACACGGAACAGACGTCTAAATTACTCAAGCGTGAATTAGAGATCCGGAAAGCGGAGTTGATGGAGAAGATATTGTTCTCGTCGCTTGAAAAAATATTCATTGAGAAAAGAATCTACAGGGACATTGAAGAATGCGAGACTTTTGAAGACGTCATCACCACAGCGGATAAAGGGCTTAAACCGTATAAAAAACAGTTTTATCGCGAAATCACCCGGGATGACATTCTCCGGCTGTTGGAAATCAAAATCAAGCGCATCTCACGATACGATTCCTTCAAGGCCGATGAACTGTTGCGCGACCTCGAAAAAGAACTAAAAGAGACGCAACATCATTTGAAGCACCTGGTGGAATACGCCATTTCCTATTACCAAAACTTATTGGACAACTATGGAAAGGGCCGGGAGCGCAAAACGGAGATCAGAAGTTTCCAATCGGTAACGGCGGTCGAGGTGATCGCGAACAATCAGAAACTGTATGTGAACCGTGAGGATGGATTTATAGGTTGGGGCCTGAAGAAAGACGAATACATTTGCGACTGTTCTGAATTGGACGATGTGATCGCCATCCGCCGGGATGGAAAAGCAATGATCAGCCGGATTTCAGAGAAGGTCTTTATGGGAAAAGACATTTTGCACGTCGGAGTCTGGAAAAAAGGAGACGAGCGGAAGGTCTATAACTTGATTTACAGCGATGGCAAGACCGGCAAAACTTTTGCCAAGCGGTTTTCGATGCCGGCGATTGTGCGGGACAAAGAATACAATCTGGATCAGGGCAATCCGAATAGTAAAGTACTGTACCTCAGTGCGAATCCTAACGGGGAGGCAGAAGTAGTTGAAGTAAAACTTAGTCAAAGCAGTAAGGCCCGGAAGAAAATTTTTGATTTCGATTTTTCCGAACTGGAAATTAAAGGACGTGGGGCCAGGGGAAACACAATTACGAAATACCCCGTTCGTAAAGTCGACTTCAAAGAGATGAAAGGATCTACACTGAGTGGTCTCGAACTTTGGTATGACGACAGTTCCGGGCGACTGAACAAAGAAGGTCGGGGTAAGCGCCTCGGCAAGTTTGATGACGATGATCAGATCATTGCCATTACCAGAAACGGCGCTTATCGAATCACAACGTATGAGGTGACGAACCGGTATGAACCTGACAAAACCATTCTGGTAGAGAAATTCAACCCACGCAAAGTTATTTCTGCCGTGTATTGGGACGGGGACAGCAAGCAGCATTTTGTGAAGCGCTTTCAGGTGGAAACCAATTCGTTGGATAAGGAATTTGGATTTATCTCCGAAGGTATTGGCTCGCGGTTGGAATTTGTGACCACCTCTGATACCCCCGAATTAGAGATTGAGGTAGTCAAAGGCAAGGGCAAAGACAAAGAAACTGAACTTGTCAACCTGGAAGAAATCATTGATGTCAAGGGCTGGAAGGCGATGGGCAACCGGCTATCGCCGTACAAGGTGACGAAAGTCAGGCCGGTGGAGGAACCGGAAGAGACTAGCCTGGAAGAAGCCGGCGATGAAGTGGATCTGATGACGACCGAAACCGGAAAGGGTTCTCAGTCGTCAAAAAAAAAATTGGAGGGAGAGCAGAAAGTCGAAAGCTCAAAGCAGGAAAGCCTCTTCGGGGAAGCAGCAGCAAGTCCACCTCCAAAAAAGCAAAAGGCAGAGCAAGGAAGCCTCTTCGCGGAAAGTCAAAAGGAAAAAGTAGACAGTAAGAAGTTGAAAGTGGAAAGTAAAAAGCAAAAGACGATAGGTAAAAAAGTAGGCCATGGAAAGCATCCGTCGGGTATGGGTAAGGTCTTCGGTATTGGGGAGACTATTGAGCTTGAGTTGTAATCGGTGTGTGCTTGCTTGCTTTTTCAATCGAAACTACACAAGCAAACGGCTAATAGCCAAAAGCCAACGGCCATTTCTCTATTCAAAATACAAAGGATAATGCCGGCTGCAATTCGGATTGAATAATGCGATACAAGAAGGGCATTGGTTATTGCATGAAAGATATTGGTGAATCGTCATTTCATATCCACACGCTCCGCACAGTACCGCTTTTTCTGTCCACTCGCTTTCCGGCCAGACCTGAGCTGAATGACCGGCGGTTTCTTCGTGGCATGAGTAACAAGGATAATACTCACCACAACATTTAAACCTGATCGCAACGATATCGTTCTCCGAATGAAAATGAATGCACCGCGTAAGTGCATCGATAGGCCTTCCGCGTATCAACGGCCTGGGGATAGGGCTTGAAGTCATTGTTTGAGTTGATAGTTGTTGGCTGATCGTTGTTGGCTGTTCGTTGTTTTGTTTTCCATGGTGTTTGCTTGCCCTGGACTCAGTTTTTTGGTTCATTTGTCAAACTGCCAACTGCCAACCAACAACTATCAACTACCTCCTCCCATTCACGTCCAATTCCACAATCTCATATCCGGATTTTTGTAAGCCGGGTAGAATCGTCGCTTTGTCGCCGACCAGAAGGATATTGGCGTTCTCTGCATGGATCCATTTGGCCGCGAGTTTATCGATGTCTGTTTTGGTAATGGCGTTTAGAATTTTTATTTGTTGATCGGCAAAATCCGACGGAAGGTTGTACTTCAAAATGCGACCGATAAATGCTGCCTTCTGGAACCCCGTTTCATAGCGCAGGGCATCGCGTTGACCAATAGCGCTTTTCATGAAGACAATTTCGTCTCCAGTGATTCCCGTCTTGGCATAATTCTTCAGTTCTTTAATGACTTCCGTCAGGGCACTGTCCGTCGCGGCGGCCTTGATGCCGGCGCTAAACTCGAATTCCCCGC
>Ga0302326_10012411_pt1 | contig 18182 bp, 12 predicted proteins | sample Palsa_T0_3_FD_202264 | JGI IMG/M metagenome (GOLD analysis project Ga0302326, IMG submission 202264) | Peat permafrost microbial communities from Stordalen Mire near Abisko, Sweden - Palsa_T0_3 | ecosystem: Environmental > Terrestrial > Soil > Palsa > Peat permafrost | place: Sweden: Abisko...
AAAGCGGAGCTCGCCGTGGTGGTGCAACAGGACAAGTTGGATTACGAACTGTTCGACCGCTGGATCCGGTTCCTGGCCAAGCCGCCGAAGAACTATCCGTACCTGGTGGCGTGGCAGGAGATGATCAAGCGCGGCGGCGCCAAGGATGAAGCGAAAAAGCTGGGCGAAGAATTCCAGAAGACCCTGGCCGCAGTCCTGTTCGAGCGGCGCGACATCAAGGACGAGAACGACATCATCGCCGCCAAAGCGCTGCCGACCACCAAGAAGAGGAAGTTCGCCAATTTACCCAACGAGTTTGTTACCAACGACGATTTCTGCCCCGGATGCGGCCTGGAACTGAAGTCCATGCCGATTGAAAAGACGAATCTGTGGGTGGATGTTTTCGTGCGCGATTTGGGCGAGGGGGATGACCCCCAGCAGGCGCCCGAGCGCGTGAAGCCAGGCTTGCTGGCGTTTCGCGGTTGGTCGCTCGAGCGGCAATTGAGCGCCGAGCGCCGTGCATACATTGATGCCCTGAAGGCGGACATCGAGGCCATGAAGAAGGAGCAGCCGGCGCATTTCCCGTACGTGCATGGCGTGATAGAAGCCGAGAAAATTCAGGAGCCCAAGGTCAACTTGCGCGGCAGCCCGTTCAACTTGGGCGATGAAGTGCCGCGGCATTTTCTTTCGGTTCTGAGCAATCAGCCGGTCCCGCTGAATCACGGCAGCGGCCGCCTGGATCTGGCTGAACAGATTGTGCAGCAGCCGATTGCGATGCGTGTCATGGTGAATCGCATCTGGCGCGCGCACTTCGGCACAGGCATCGTGGACACGCCCAGCAATTTCGGCATCATGGGCGAACGGCCCTCCAATCCGGAACTTCTAGAGTATCTGGCGAAATGGTTCGTGGACAACGGAATGTCGGTGAAAAAACTGCACCGGGAGATTTTGCTGAGTTCGGCTTATCAATTGAGCGACGAAGGTATCAAGGAGAATCTGGAGAAGGATCCGGCCAACCGGCTTTATTGGCGCGCCAATCGCCATCGCATGGATGCGGAACAGATCCGCGATTCCATTTTGGCTGCCGCGGGTGATCTGGATACCAAGATGGGTGGGCCGTCGGAACCGTTGAAGCCCGAATACACCCGGCGAACCGTTTATGGAAAGGTGAGCCGTTACCGGCTGGATGAATATCTACAACTGTTCGATTTTCCGAGTCCGAATCTCTCCGCCGAGAAGCGCTTCGCCACCACTGTTCCGCTGCAGCGGCTGTTCTTCATGAACAGCGACTTTGTTCAGCAACAGGCGGAGCACCTGGCCCAGCGCGTGGCGTCCGAGCCGGATAATACGACGCGCATCCAGAAAATTTACCAACTGGTCTACGGCCGCTCAGCAAGTCCGGAAGAGATTAAGATCGGCCTCGATTATCTTCGCAGCGAGCCGCTGAAAGCGTACGAGGAGCAGAAGGCGGAGAAAGAGAAGAAGGAAAAGGCCGAGCGGGAGAAAGCGGAGAAGGAAAAAACGGACAAGGGCAAGAAGGGGTCGGAAGTCGCGATGGTTTCCGAGCCGAAACCGGAAGCGAAGCCCCCCGCGGAGCCTCCCGGCGCCGGGCAGACGGGGGAAGAAGAGTTTCCTGAGGACGGGATGATGGCCGGTATGGGCGGTCCGGGCAAAGCCAAACCTGAAGAGAAGAAACCGCCGCTTCCGGTATCCACCTGGGGCCGCTACGCAAAAGTATTGCTGAGCTCGAGTGAATTTTTGTTTGTGAATTAGGCCTTGGCAGAGGGGATGATCCAGAATGAATCCGCATAAATTAGGCATGCCATTGAACCGCCGCGACGCGCTTTGCCGCATCGGCAACGGATTCGGGATGATGGCCTTCGCCGGCATGATCTCAAACTCGCTCGCCAAGGCCGGCGTCGAGACCGATGCGGAAGGCGGTATCGAGTCTCGCAAACTGGATTTTGCGCCGCACGCGAAACGGGTGATCTTTCTCTATATGAACGGCGGGTTGTCGCAGGTGGACAGCTTCGATCCAAAGCCGGCCCTCGAAAAATACCACGGCAAGCCGCTGCCGGGTGGCAGTGTCGCCACCGAACGCAAAACCGGCACGCTGATGAAGTCGCCGTTCGAGTTCAAGAAATATGGGAAATGCGGGATGGAGGTGAGCGAGCTCTTTCCGCATGTTGGGGAATGCGTGGATGACATCTGCTTCATCCGATCGGTCTACACCGATATCCCCAATCACGAGCCCTCCATGCTGATGATGAACACCGGGCACAGCCAGGTGGGGCGGCCATCCATAGGATCGTGGCTCACTTATGGATTGGGAACCGAGAACAAGAACCTGCCGGGCTACGTGGTTTTGTGTCCGGACGTTCCCACTACCGTGGGACCGCCGCTGTGGAACAACGCTTTTCTTCCGGCCGTTCACCAGGGCACTTATATTTCGGACAAAGTTCTGGAGAAGCAGACGGAGGCGCTGGTCGACAAAAAGTTCGATCCCAAGAAAGCGATTTCATACATCTACAACGACAAGTTCAGCCTGCCGGAGCAGCGCCGTGAACTGGATTTGTTGGAGAAGCTGGATCACATGCGGATCGCGCGCGAGTCCATTCAGGATCCGCAGCTGGACGCCACCATCAAGAGTATGGAAACCGCCTACCGCATGCAGACTGAGGCGCCCGAAGTGTTCGACATCCGCAAGGAAAGCGAAGCCACGCTGAAGCTTTACGGACCGGGCAGCACGGCGCGCGGATGCCTGCTGGCTGTGCGGCTGGTGGAGAAGGGCGTGCGGATGGTGCAGGTTTACTATGCCAAAGGCGATCCGTGGGACGCGCACTCGGACATCCAGGCGCATCGCAAGAACGCGAAGGACTCCGACCAGCCCTTCGCTGCAGTAATCAAGGATTTGAAATCGCGCGGCCTGTTCAAGGACACGCTGGTGATCTGCGGATCGGAATTCGGGCGCACACCAGTGGTTGAAATCGGGGCCGGCGGCGCCGTGCAAAACGGCCGCGACCACAATCCGTTCGGATTCACTATGTGGTTGGCAGGCGGAGGAGTCAAGGGCGGCACTACCTACGGCTCAACCGACGAATTTGGGTTCAAGGCCGTGGAAAAACCAGTCCACGTACATGACCTGCACGCCACCGTACTCTATCTGCTGGGCATCGATCACACCAAGCTGACCTATCGCTACAGCGGCCGCGACTTCCGGCTAACCGACGTGAGCGGCAACGTAATCCACGACATCATCGCGTAACGCCATTGAAACCCAAGAGCTACGATGCGATTCTTTTCGATTTCGATGGCGTGCTGGTGGACAGCGAGCCGGTTCACTTTGAGTGCTGGCAAGACATTCTGAAGTCTTTTGACATGCACATGGATTGGGAAACTTACCGGACTCACGGCATCGGCGTCTCCGACCGCGCCCTGATGTCGCTCCTTTGTGAACAAGCAGGCAAGCCGCAGGAAGTGGACCGTCTGTTGGCCGAGTATCCCCGCAAGAAGGAATTGTTCCGTAGCCGGATGCTGGAACGCCAGTTAATCCCGGCTGAGGTGTTGGCTTTGCTTCCCGCGTTGCATGCATATCAATTGGCGGTGGTGACATCCAGCGGGCAGAGCGAAGTGGAGCCGATATTGCTGGATGCCGGCATCCACGCCCTGTTTCGCACGGTGGTCTATGGCGGGGACGTGAAGCAGCTCAAGCCCGCTCCGGATCCCTATCTTTTAGCGATGCAGAAGCTCAGCGCGCGAACGGCGCTGGTGGTGGAAGATTCAGATGCCGGCGAAGCCAGCGGCCGGGCCGCCGGTCTGGATGTGCTGCGCGTGCAATCGCCATTGGAGATGCCGGAATTGTTGCGCAACCGCCTGGCCGCGCGTTAACTTCGTGCGAAAATACTGTTTCGTATGGATCTCAAGCTCGCAGCGTTCGCGTTAGCGTTGTCCTCAGCTCTCTTGCCTGCTCAGACGTCGCGGCAGAGTGTCCCCAACCACTTGCCGCCCAAGCGGTCCTCCCAAATTCAGAACGGCTTCGGCATCAACTCCGACCTTCCACGCGTGCCGTACCTGCCGTGGGACCGTTGGTGGTGGACGCGCATGTTCGATGCCGGCGTAAGCTGGATACGCATCGGACAGTACGAGAACAGCTCCGATCCCACCAGTTGGGATTGGGTGGAGCAAAAGCGCGGCGTCTATGCGATCGCCCCGGAAGTGGACGACTACGTGGATTCACTGCTTGAGAACGGCGTGAAGGTGCAGATCCAACTGATGTACGGCAATCCGATGTATACGTCGCTTTCAGGCGTCAAGCCGGATCAGATCACGCCCGCGCCCGGCAGTTTCCACAATGACGATCGCAGCATGAACTCCATCTTCTGGCCGCCCACCACACCGGATCAGATCGCGGCTTTCCTGCGCTATGTGAAATGGATGGTGAATCATTTTCGCGGGCGGGTTCATTACTACGCGCTGTGGAATGAGCAGGACATTGGATACTGGAACCCGTGGGGCAATCCGGAAGAGTATGGCCGATTGCTGGCTGCGTTCATCCCCGCGGTTCATGAGGCTGATCCGCGGGCAAAGGTGATTTACGGCGGGCAGGCCGATCCAATCAGCAGTTGGGCGAAACGCGCGCTCGACGAATGCATGTGTGCGGCGGGAATCGACGTCTTCGCGTATCACACCTATCCAGGGTATGGGCAGAACATGAATCCGGAGTCCATGGATGCCGGCGCCTATGAGGCGGACTCACCTGCGAAACTGCGCGAGCTGGTGCGCAACTTTCCGGGCATCCGGAAAGACATTGAATTCTGGGACGACGAGTTCAATTCCATTTCGACGTGGACCGGCTCCGATGAGTCTGTGCAAGCCAAGTACGTGCCGCGCGGGATGATCTACAATCACGCGGCCGGCGTGAAGACTTTCGTCTGGCTGCTGGCGCCCGGAGTGGATGGCAATGAGTTCGACGACTTCGGCTTCCTGCATGGCCTGCGCAATCTCCCGGATGACTTCGCTCCGCGGCCGGTTTTCTACGCGCTGCAAAATACGAATGCACTTTTCTCAGACACCCAAATCGATCCGGGCATCACGATTCAAGCGCCGGATAATCCGTTGCTGCGTCGTCAGGAGCGGGCGAAGCCGCTGCGCTATGGCTTCCGTAACAAAAACGGAAAAGCGATCGTGGCATATTGGATTGCCGCTCACAGCGTGGCGGGCGCAGAGTTTCCGCCGCTCACCATGGATATGAAACTGGGGAATTCGGGCATCCGGGCGCCGGTGCTGATCGACATCACCACAGGCGAAATCACGCCGCTCAGTTGGAAGCCGGGGACCACCGATACACTGAGCGCCATACCAGTGCGCGACAGCATCCTGGCGATCGCCGATGCCGGCTATTTCGACTGGCCAGTACTGCCGGAAGCTCCCAGCGGTCTAGTGGCGCGTTCGTCGGGTGCGAGCGTGGAATTGCATTGGGAGTTGCACGGCGGATCGCCCACGAAAGTGGCAATCGAACGCCGCGCCGGAAATGGGGGCACTCGCTGGGAGCGCATCGCGACGGAATCCGGAATGCAGTTCAAGGACACGTCCGCACCGAGCGGCGCGGTGGTATGTTACCGCGTGAGTGCGATCAATACCTCCGGAGAGTCGGCGTTCTCGAACATCGCGCGAGTGAATCGATAGTCAGCGAACCGGCGGCGGTGGAGGGGGTGGCGGAGGAGGCGGCATCCATACCATCGGCGTGGGCGGCCATTCTAGTGGCAGCGTATCACCCGACCCCGGATCTGGATCGAAGCACATCGTATCAGGCGGGCATGGTTTCTCCGAGCTAGACTTCGGATGCGCCACGCGCCACTTGTCTTCTTTTACCTGCCGAAGTTTTCGCGCCTTCGCGGACCATTCGTCGGCTGCCGCAGTGTCTCCTTTTTCCCGCTCAATTACGGCGAGGTAGTACATGGCATCCTCATACCCCGGATCAAGCTGCAGCGCGTAAGAGAATTGCTTGGTCGCATCCTCTAAACGATGGCTTGATTTCTGCCACGCGACCGCGCCCAACGCGTAGAAGGCTTCTTTGCTTTTCGGATTGATCTCGGCAAGTTTTTGAAAGAGCTGTTGGGCTTGATTGAGCTTTTCGTCTTTCTTGGCGGGGGAGCGTTCGCCGTAGGCCTCACTGTAGTAGAACTGCGCCAGGTACATCAGGGCGATAGTATTTCGCGGATCGATCTCCAGCGCGGCGCGAAGATTCTCTCCCGCGTTGCGCCCTATCGAATGGTTTTCCCGGGACTCCACGCCCGGGATGTAGGTCTCTAGATATGCCAGGGCCAACGATAAGCGGGCAGTCGCGGATTGCGGGTCGTCAATCACCGCGTGTTCGAAGCATTGAATAGCCTCGACATGGCGTGCGTGCCTAAAGGCGTCGACGCCCTTCGTCATCCATGAGTCTTGCGCGAACCCCACACTGGCCGTCAAACATATTAGAAGAAAACCCGTGTTCATCGCAGCATCGGAAACAACTCGCGGACCCGGGCTTCGTCCGGGCGCGCGCCATATTCGCAAATCTCGAAAGCCTCGTAGAACTTCGCGGCGTTCCCTTTTTCAGGGCCGTACCATTTTACCAGTGACTCACGGACGGCCGGACTCGGCTGCCGGTTCCGGGTCCGCTGTAGCCACGCTTTTCGCTGGATAGGATCTTTCGGCACCTCGCTCAGCTTGCCGTCTACCCACGGCAGCCATTCGTAGAATTGCGACACGTGGGAATCCAACGCGTCCGTTTTCTTATCCACCACGTCATCAATCGCAACCGCGATGTCGGGACGAAAAAGGTTGGGCCGCTGGAAATTATCTTCGTAATACAGAAAAACGGGATTCTTGTGCAGCGCGGGAACCTCCGGCGTGACCGCGGGCACCACCACCATGTAAGCCGCATCCTGCACCAGCACGCCGGTGTAGCGATGATCGGGATGATAATCGTTGGGACGCGGCGCCAGGACGATATCGGCGTTCCACCGCCGAATCTGCCGAATGATCTCCTTGCGGACCTCTAGCGTGGGAAGCAGCTCCCCATCGTGATTGTTCAGGACTTCGTACTCGATTCCCAATCGCCGCGCGGATTCCTTGGCTTCGCCCAGCCGCCGTTTCGCCAGTGCGACGCCGCTGATGGACTGGTGCCCGGCATCTCCGTTCGTGACCGAGACAAATTTCACCGCGTGACCCATTTTCGCAAAAAGTGCGGCTGTCCCGGCCGCGCGAATATCGCAATCATCCGGATGCGCGCCGAACGCGATCACGCGAATCTTACCGTTCTGGGCCGGCAGCATGCTCACGCCGGCTAAAATTAGTGCGAGTGTTCTCATCGATGCCCCTCTTGGGAATCGCTCTGCCTGCAAGTGGTTCCCGCATTCTTTCATATCACACCAGCGCCCGCGCCGAATTGCGCGGCTGGCTTGCTACGATGTAACCACTATGCCGAAGATAATAGGTTACTGTTCGATTCTCACTGCGCTGGTCTGTCTGGCTGTTGATGCGCAGACCAAGCCTCCCGCCACACCCGCTAAAACCATCGCGCAGTATTTCAAAAGCGTCAACGATCAGGTGCTGGTAATGGCTAAAGACTTCCCGGAGGACAAGTATCAATTCCGCCTCAAGCCTGAGATGCGCTCGTTCGGCGATGTCATTGTCCATATTGCGTCGGGCAACATCTACGGCGCCAAAGCAGGCCGCGGAGAAAAGGTGAACTGGGACGAACTGGATCCCAAGAACTATAAGACCAAGGCCGACATTGTCGCGCTGCTCGAGAAATCCATCCGGGATGCTGACGCAACATTGAAGACCTGGCCCGAAGGACCGCACAAAAATCTGGAGCCCTGGATGGGCGTGATGGAGCACTCAGCCGAGCACTATGGATTGCTGATCGCCTACTACCGGGCGAATGGGATTGTGCCGCCGTCATCCCGCCCGAAGAAATGACGCGCTAGTAGTTGCGCGCGCGCTCCTTATTCGGGCGCTCCGCACGGCTCATGGCTTTCACGCCCGCCAGCGCTGGGTCGGCCGATTCCAGGTCCTTGAAGTTGTGCATTACCTTGGCGACGGCCGCGGCGATGTCATCCACATCCTGATCGTCGCCGATCAGCAGGAACTGCGGCAGCCAGACCGCTTCTTCGTACGCAGCGCGCTCGGACACCGGGCAATGGACGCCGGAATAATCGGTCTTGAGCTGCGGGCAGGTCTCGGGCGTGGCGTAGAACAAATCACTACGATAGACCGGCTCGTAGAATCGTCCATCGCTCGGAATTCCTTCTGCGTCGAGCGCCGCCACGAAAAGATCGCGCGCCACCGCTCCGGAACGTTCCGGACGATACTGAAACACGTAATTGTAAATGGTGTCGCGGGTAATGCTGGGCTGCGGCGGCAGCGGCCGGATACCTTGGATGGCGCCGAGCGCGTCGCTCAGCCGCGCGGCGTTGCGGGATCTTTTCGCAGCGAATTCCGGCAGCATATCCAGCTGCCCAATCAGCAGCGCCGCTTGCAGCTCTGTCATGCGGTAATTCGCGCCCAGCACGCGCTGTTGATATTCGTCGGTGCTGCTGGCGCGCCCGCAGTTCACCTGCGATTGCAGGTGCTCGAAATATTTGAGGTCGGAAGTGATCACCATGCCGCCTTCGCCCGACGTCATGAGCTTGCTTTCCTGGAAGCTGAAACACCCCATATCGCCGATGGCGCCCGCGCCCCGCCCACGATATTGCCCGCCGTGCGCGTGCGCGCAGTCCTCTATGATCATCAGATCGTGCGCGCGCGCGAGATCGCTTAGCGCGTCCATGTCCGCGAAGCGCATCGCGAGATGCACGGGTAGCAGCGCCTTAGTTCGGGGCGTGATCGCTTTCCCCGCGGACTCCACATCCAGGCAATAGGTGTCGGGATCCACATCGGCAAACACCGGCACTCCACCCGCGAACAGCACTGCGGTAGCGGTTCCATCCCAGGTGTAAGCGGGGACGATCACTTCGTCGCCGAAGCGAATCCCCGCGGCTTGTAGCGCGGCCACCAGCGCGATGGTCCCGTTGGCCAGGCACAATCCGTATTTCGCACCGTGCAGTTTGGCGAATCGCTCCGCAAACTCGCCACAGTAGCGGCTAGGCACCGGATATCCGCCCCAATGGCGGCTTTCCAGCACCTGTTGCAGCCGTTGCGCGTCGGCGGGAAGATATTGCGGCCAAACCGGGAACGGCCGGCTGCGCAGGGGCCTCCCGCCCAAAATTGCCAATTCACTCATAGCAGAACACTCTCCTTACACTGGGTTGAACTTCGTCGCGATGCGGAAACTTTCCACAATGTGGCCATCTTTCTTGCACAGCAGAACATGTTGTCATCCAGATGCGGCGCGAATAGAAGAAGAGCCGCGACCGCAAGCGAGCACAACGAACGCGCATTGTTACTCATGATCGGCCTGGATAAATTTGTGATACAGCCCCATGTAGTATGGCAGCAGAAACGATCCACCGTCGGCCAGCTCTAAACCATCGCCGCCCTGGTCTAATTCCCACGGGTCATGATTCCACTGATCCACGAACCGTTCGTCCATCGGCAGCACCTTGCCGTTATTGCGGAAGCCAAGCCCCTTGGCGCCCGGCTCTCGAGCATAAGGGGGCAGCGGAACGATATCGGCGCGCTGGCTGTTGATCAAGCGCCAATTCACGCGGTCCAGCGGGTACCGCCGAAGCGAGTCCATGGATTCTTCCAGCCATTCGCCGGCCGGGGAGAGATCGCGCTTTCCGTACGCATCCTCGAATTCCTTCCCTCCATTCACGGCCGCATACATGAAGTTGAACAGCGGATTCAATTCCGGCCGCTCCATGCTCCAGTAGTTCGAAAACGCCAGCGCATACTTGCGTTGAAGATTCGGATCGGTTTCGTATCGAATGAGGTTGTAGAAATCCATGAAAGCCATCTCGTCGTCCGATTGATTGCCCGAACCCGGGCCGGCGTTGGTTTTCGGGATCAGTATGTTCTGGTCGTAGGAGTGCTCTTCAATTAGTTTTCTGGCTGCTTCGGAATATTTTCCGTTGCCGGTAACGTGTCCGGCGATCTTCAAGTACGTAAGCATGGAGAGCGAATTGAGACCGCGCTCCTCCCACCAATTGGAATCGTGGTTGAGACTCTCCGGATTGAAAACACCCCACCGCGTCGGCTGGCCGTCGTAATCCACCAAATGGAAATTGTGAGCCAACAAGTGATCTGCAATTGCGCTCACCTGTTCACGCACGCGGCTCTTTTCTTCGACGGTAGACGCCACCAGATCGAAATACAACGCGTAGAAGAAGAAATGGCCGTCCAGCTCATCGGAGCTGGTATCGGTCTTCCAGTACCACTTGCCATCGGCGCTCACCGGCCAGCGCGGCGACATCACCTTCCATAATCGGTCTTCTTTTTGACGTTTCTGTTCGTCGTGCTCGCGCGAATCCGATTTGTTAGGATCCACGCCGCTGGTGGGCAGAATGCTTCGCGCCACGAATCCACGCGGCGCCGGATGTTCTCCACCTTCCGTTACCACTCTCAGAAACCGAAGCGCTTCAAACGCGGCGTTCGCTCGTTTCTTCGCGAGTTCGCTCCCAGTGGCCGCATACGCGAAGCATTCGCCGGCGCCATACATCGAAGTCCACAGACCGTCGTTATCGCTGTCCTGCTGCTCCCACTCGCTTTTGTCGCCCGGCCGTTTCAAGCGGACGCCCAGCACGTAGCCGTAGGGCGTCCGGCGGTGCCGCAAATCGATTTCATCCTCGAAGAACTTGGCTTTCTCCGCCAGCGTGATGCTACGCCGCTCAATCAGCCCGACACCTTTTCTGGTTGCGAACCAGGCATTGCCATTGGCTTCCACGGCGATGGCGCGCACGTCGTCATCGGGCAGCCAACGCAGCCCTTGCCGATACTCCCAATTCACGCCATCGAAGCGAATGGCGCCTTTCGGAGTGGCCAGCCAAACTATTCCGGCCTCGCCCACGGCGATGGAAGTTATCTTGTCATAAGGCAATCCGCCGGCCGGCGTGTAAGTCTTGATTCGCTGGCCGCCGCTGCTTGCAGATACTGCGGGAAAGTCCGCCACGCCCGCCGCCCATCGGCCTTGAGTGAATTTCGCAATGCCCGCAGCGGTCTTAGCCAGGACCTGTCCATTTACCACAGCCACCGAGATGACGTCGTTGGAGGGCAGCCCGTCCCGTGTAGTGAAGGTGTGCGCCACCTCTTGCTGAAATGCGGCTGCCGGTACGGCAAACAGAAACAGGATGTAGCGCATGCACTGGAAGCTCAACGAATCCATTGTGTCACGTAGTGTATACTGGCCACTTCCAGATGTCCTCTTCCCCTGCTCATCTCCGTCGCGCCCTCACTCTGTGGGACCTCATTCTCTACGGCGTGATCGTGATTCAGCCGGTGGCGCCTATGTCGGTGTTCGGCGTCATCAGCGATCGCGGCCACGGTCACGTGGTTACAACTTTGCTGCTGGCGATGGGCGGCATGCTCCTCACTGCGATCAGCTATGGACGCATGGCGCGCGCCTATCCCAGCGCCGGATCCGCTTTTACCTATGTGGGCCAAGAAATCAATCCAGCGCTCGGCTATGTCACCGGTTGGAGCATGGTGATGGACTACATCCTCAATCCTCTGATCTGCATTCGATGGTGCAGCGAGCAGGCATCCAACTTCGCTCCTGAAGTGCGCCCATGGATGTGGGCCATCGTGATTTTCTTCCTTTTCACCGGACTCAATCTGCGCGGCGTCAAGACCTCGGCGCGCGTGAACGCGCTGCTGGCGACTGGAATGGGCCTGGTAGTTCTGGCCTTCTTTATCGCGGCCGCACGTTATATTTTCGGCAATCCGCACGATGGTTTCGCTTTCTTCACTCGGCCCTTTTATGACCCCGCCACGTTCGACATCCGCGCTGTCATGGGAGGCACGTCGATTGCGGTGCTTACCTATATCGGCTTCGATGGCATCTCCACTCTCTCCGAGGAAGTGGAAAATCCACGGCGCAACATTCTGCTTGCCACCGTTCTGACGTGCCTGGTGATCGGCATTCTATCCGCTCTGGAATGCTATGCCGCGCAATTGGTGTGGCCGGCTTCGCAACCATTCCCCAACTCGGACACCGCGTTCGTGGACGTAGCCAAACGCGCCGCTGTTCCACTGGGCTGGGTGGTGGGCCTCACATTGATTGTGGCCAACTTCGGATCGGGTATGGCCGCGCAGTTCGGAGCAGCCCGCCTGCTTTATGGAATGGGCCGCAGCAACGCGCTGCCGGCGAAGTTCTTCGGCGCGGTGGAACCGAAGCGCGGCATCCCGCAGAATAACGTGATTTTTGTAGGTGTGATCGCGCTCGTCGGCGCCTTTCTGATTCCCTACGGCCTGGGCGCCGAGATGTTGAACTTCGGCGCGCTGATCGCGTTTATGGGCGTCAACCTATCGGTGATCATGCATTATTACGTGCGCGCCCAGGAAAAGAAGCTGACCAACTTAATCCCGCCGCTCATTGGATTTCTAGTGTGCCTGATGCTGTGGATCAATCTCAGCCGTCCCGCGCAAATTCTGGGCGCGGTGTGGATGCTGGTGGGGATCGCTTTTGGTGCCTGGAAAACGCGCGGGTTCCGGGGCAATCTGATCGATTTCAACCTGCCGCCGGATTGAGACAGTTCTTCGGTTCTTCGGTTCTCGCGCTTCGTCGAAGCGACTGCCGATGGTTTTACGTTTGCGATTGCCCGGCCCGGCGATTTGAAGAAAGTTTGAAAACTATCACACCGGCTGCCAACGTCAAAAGGCCGAACCCGATGTACGTCCAGCCGGAAGTCGCAAAGATGTACATCCAGCCCAACGCAGCAATCACGCTGGGTACCGGATACAACCACATCCGGAACGGCAGTGTGATCTCGGGCCTGCGCCTGCGTATAAAATCCAGGGCGATGATCTGTCCGATGAACTGGACCAGAATTCGCGAAGTCAGCAGCGCTGTGATTACCTGATCCAATGACCACAGGCTTGCAACAATGGACAGCGCACCCATCACCAGCAAAGAGACATAGGGAAATCGTCCGGTAGGGTGAAGCCGCGAGAAGCTCTTGAAAAAATGCCCGTTGATGGCGGCTGCATACGGAATGCGGCTATAGCCGAGAAGCAGCGCGAACAGCGAAGCGAAGGCGGTCCAGAGCACCAGCGCTGTTACTAGCGCGGCAGCTTTACCTCCGTACAACTTTTCAATAAACTCCGATGCGATGAATTTCGAATGCATGGCCTCGCGCCATGGGATCACCGAAATAATGCTCAGCGTGGTGAGTAAATAGATGCTGGCGATCACGATTACGGAATAAATGATCGATCGGGGAATCACGCGCTCGGGATTCCGCACCTCGCCGCCGACATAGCAGATGTCGTAATAACCCAGCAGATCGTACATCGCGATCAGCATGGCCGAGCCAAAACCGGCGATGAAGCCTGTGGAAAGCGTAAATGCGCCGGGCGGAAAATCGAACGCCAGCTTCGCATTGAAGTTGAGAAATCCGCTGACGATCACCCACAGAACTGTGACCAGCATTCCAACACAGAGCACCACCGCCATCTTGCCGATGGCCGTGATGCCGCGGTAAAGCAGCGCGATCACCATCACTCCCACGGCCGCGCTGACCATTCGCGTGCCTGCCACACCCATGTCGTGCCAGAAATATCCGACATACTGCGCGAAGCCGATGTATCCTGAGGCGATTTCAAGCGGTCCGCTAAAGATGAATTGCCAGATGAACAGGAACGGCAGTATTTGGCCTACCCGGGTTTTCTGAAAAGCCTCGCGTAAATAGAGGTAGGTGCCGCCCGTTCCAGGCATGGCCGCCGCAAGTTCGCTCCATACCAAACCGTCGCACAGCGCAAGAATCGCTCCCATCACCCAGCCCAGCATGCATTGCGGTCCGCCCATGGCCGCGATGATCAGCGGGATGGTTACGAACACTCCGACGCCCACCATGTTGCTCATGTTGAGCGCAGTGGCCTGCCAAAGCCCGATGCCGCGAACCAGACCTTGGCCTTCGGTAGGTTGCTCGCTCATTTAGGTTGGCTGGATTCCGAGCCGGCGGATTGATTCATCCAGCGCGTCGACAAATGCATCGGCTTCCGGTTCCCGCATCGGCGTGGACAAACATCCAAAGATTCCGCGAGGCGAGATGATCATGCCGCGTTGCAGCATTTCATGGCACAGCGCGCCGTAGGCCGGGCTGGTGCGCGAGAAACCGCGCAGTGATCGATAATCCACCAGCTCTCCCCCGTTGAGATGCGCGACGAACATGGAGCCGCGTCCGCAAACCTGAGCGGCCAGGCCACGGTCACGGAACATACGCCTCAGACGCTCGCGGATATAATCGCCCAATCCATTCAGGCGATCGAATGCTTCGGGAGTCATCTGGCGCATGGTTTCGAGCCCCGCGGTCATGGTCACCGGGTTCGCGTTGAACGTACCGCCGTGATGGACCTTCAGGCTGCCCGTGTGATCGAAGACCGACATCACCCGGCGCGATCCACCTACGCCTCCCACAGGAAATCCGCCGCCGATGATTTTTCCGAAACTCGCGAGATCGGGTTCCATCCCGAAGGCGTGAGCGGCTCCGTGATAGGAAATCCGGAAGTTCAGGACCTCGTCAGCAATCAGGAGTATGCCATGACGCGCGGTCTCTTCGCGCAGGAATTCGAGAAATCCCGGACCAGGGGCGATCATGCCGATGCCGAGCGGCATGGGGTCCACCAAAATGGCCGCCAGATCGTTTTTGTGCAGCGCGATCAGATCGCGGCAAGCTTCCCTGCGATTCCACGGCAGAATCACAACGTCGGAAGCCACGCTGGGCGGAGTGCCGGGCTCCGTAATGGAACGTGGCGCGTCGGCCTCGCCCCACTCATCGGCGGTGGGACCCTCGCTCACTTCGACGTAATCATAAATTCCGTGATAGGCGCCTTCGAATTTCGCGATTTTGTGCCGGCCCGTAAATGCGCGCGCCGCTTTCACGGCCAGCATCACCGCTTCGCTGCCGGAATTGCAGAAGCGGATGTGATCCACATAAGGAATCCGCGCGGCCAATAATTCGGCCAGTCCCACATCTTCGGGCGCCGGCATGGTAAACGCGGTTCCCAGCGCGACACGGCGCTGTACGGCAGCCGTCACTCGGCCATCCGCATGGCCCAGGATGAGTGACGTGTAATTATTCAGAAAATCGATACGCTCGTCGCCATCCACGTCCGTGATGCGGCATCCGCTGCCGCTGGCGGCATAAATGGGATAAGGCGCCATGGCGATAGAATGCCGCGTGTTGCCGCCCGGCATTACCAGCGACGCGCGCTTATACAACTCGTGCGAGCGCGAGTGCGCGGAGCGATAGGCGGTGGTCTGCCTGGCGGAAAGGACGGACATGCGCTATCGCAGATTGTAGCGCACGCACTCATCGGTGCCGTGTTTGCACTTTTGCCAACACAATCGGGCGTTCACACGAATGTGAACGCGGCATGCTTCGGAGCGTAAGCTACCTGTCTTCAAGAGTGATCGTCGTGCCGCCCACGGCACTACTTTGGACGGGCGCAAATCCATGTTCCCGCAAATGATCTGCCGCCGCTACTAGCTCTGCGGTGGTGGTATAGAAACTTGAGATCAGCGCGGCGCCGGCCTGATCGGGCGTCGCGGCGCATACTTTGCTTTCCAGATCCGGAACAAAGAAAGTGTAAAGGTCCAAACTGGTTGCCGGGGCTACCTCGATGCACCGGCCGGTTCTCGCGATCTCCGCCACAGCGTTGGCGGCGGCAGGCCAGTTCTCTTTGGTATTCCTTTGCATGGTTACATCCTTCTGAAACGCGGCTCCCAGCAGAACGGCAAGCGCTGCGATGGCCAGGAACTTGCTTCTTCGAAATAACTCCAGGAACCCCAGCGCGGCCAGTATCACCAACCCGGGCAGGGCAAACAAAATCTGGCGCGATGCGAAGAAGTAATTTGCAAAAGCATCGCCCGCCAACGCACCGCAGACCGGGAGCAGGATTGCCGCCAGAAGCAACCCTCCAAAAGCCGGGCGCGCCAGGAACGCGACGGCCGCCAGAACCAGCAGCGCCGTGGAACATAAGAAGCCGTCGCCCGAGATTCCTTTCACGAGATCCAGCAACAACGCAAGCGTCCAGTGAAATGCGGGAATGCCGTGCTCCTGAATACCGGAGGCCCATTTGCGGGTCTCGAAAATATACCAGGGCAGGAATCCGAGTAGCGAGATCAGCAGGCACGCTGGCCCCAGCGCCGCCTGCTTCCAGTTGCCTCTTTTCGCGTTTGTGATGGTGGCCCAGAACATCACGCCGGCAACGTTCAAGATGGCGTAGGGCTGGGTGTAGAGGCTTGCAACAGTTGCGAGAACGCACAGAATTGACGCCGCGACGCTTGGACCGGCCAGCAGCTTGAGAAATGCAAGAATGGCGAGCAAGCTGAAGGCCAGCGCTTCCGAATAAGGCCGGCCCTCGCTGGCATAGCGAAACTGAATCGGGATCAGCATAAACAGCAGCGTTACCAGGACAGTAAGATGCGGCATTCTTAGCTCGCGGCAAATGCGCGCCAAGGCCCAGCACGCAAGGACGCTAAACCATATCGAAGGAAACCTGGCCCACAACTTAGACGGGCCCGCAGCCAACACAAAGGGAAGCTGAGTCAAATAGCCCAGCGGCGCTGCGCCGGGGTTGCGGCTCCCCATGTTCCGCATGAAATCATCCACGCTGTGAGAGCTGGTTGCCACCAACTGAAAGACTTCGTCCAGCCAGAGCGGCCGCACCGCCGAGCACGCAAGAGCCGCCAGTACGTAGCAAGCAAACAAACCATACAACCACGCTCTGCGGCCGTCTGTCACCCTCCAACCTGCATGGACTGAACTTCGCGCAACCGGCGCTCCAGAAACAACCGCTCGCGGTCATTGGTGACCAGCGCCAGCGCTCTCGCGTAACTTTTCGCGGCTTCTTCTGCAGATCCGGCCCGCCGCAGCAGATCGGCGCGCGCGGAATGCAACAGGTGGTAGCCGTCCAGATCACCTTCCGCTGCCAGCGCGTCAATCAGTACCAACGCCTGGCGTGGACCCTGCACCATTGCGACTGCCACCGCGCGATTTAGCGACACGATGGGAGACGGCTGCAGGCGCTGGAGAAGGTCGTAGAGCTGAAGGATCCTCAGCCAGTCCGTCTCGGACGCCCGCGCGGCGCGGCAATGCTCAGCCGCTATCGACGCCTGCACGGCATACGGCCCGGGCCCTCCCTGCATGGCCTGCTCAACCAGCGGCAGGGCTTCGGCGATCTGCCGGTGATCCCAGCGCCGGCGATCCTGCGCATCCATGACGATCAAATCCCCGGCTTCATCCAGGCGTGCCTCGCGCCGGGCATCATGCAGCAGCAGGAGCGCGACTAGACCGGTCACTTCAGCCGGCGCGGGCGATATCAGGGTCCGCACCACTCGCGCCAGACGGATGGCCTCGGCGCAGAGATCGGTCCGCACGAGCGCCCCGCCCCGAGTGCTCGCGTAGCCTTCGTTAAAAATGAGATAGATCACCGTGAGAACCGCGTCCAGCCGCTCCGGCAAATCGTTGGTGCCCGGTACACTATACGGAATGCGCGCGTCGCGAATCTTGCGCTTGGCCCGTACCAGGCGCTGCGCCATGGTGGCGGACGGCGCCAGAAACGCGCGCGCGATCTCGTCCGTTTCTAATCCACCCAAAGTTCGCAGCGTAAGAGCCACCTGGGATTCCAGCGCCAAAGCGGGATGACAGCAGGTGAAGATCAGGCGAAGACGGTCGTCCGGGATTTCATCGGTATCGTAGTCCGGCTCCTCGAACGCGGAACCCATCGCGGAAAGAGCCTGCACTTTTTCCTCGAAGCGCGTTCGGCGGCGGATCAGATCGATGGCCTTGTGCCGCGCGGTCTGGATGATCCAGGCACGGGGAAATTCCGGAACGCCTGAGCTGCGCCACTGATCCACAGCGGCCGCAAATGCTTCCTGGGCAGCCTCTTCCGCCACTTCGAAGTCGCCCACCAGGCGAATCAGCGTAGCCACAATGCGGCCCCAGTCCGACCCATAAAGCGCCTCGATGGCCTGATCCGGATTCAAGGGCATGCCCCGATGGTAGAAAATTGTTGAGCAGGTTGTCGATCCGGGCCTCTGCCGTTCGACATAC
>Ga0302326_10012414_pt1 | contig 18177 bp, 15 predicted proteins | sample Palsa_T0_3_FD_202264 | JGI IMG/M metagenome (GOLD analysis project Ga0302326, IMG submission 202264) | Peat permafrost microbial communities from Stordalen Mire near Abisko, Sweden - Palsa_T0_3 | ecosystem: Environmental > Terrestrial > Soil > Palsa > Peat permafrost | place: Sweden: Abisko...
GTGGAACTGCTGGCTGACGGCCCGCTGCGAATGCCTACGGTTCCCGCAGCCAGCCCATTGGTATCGTGCAGGCCGATGATGCGATCGGGGCGGCCGAAGCGCTCGTACAGATGATCGGCGAGCATTGCCTTTGCGCCGTCGATGGTTTCTTCCGACGGCTGGCCGACGAGGATTAAGGTACCGTGCCACTGCGACTTCATAGCAACGAGCGCGCGGGCCGTTCCGATCATCACGGTGGTGTGCACATCGTGCCCGCAGGCGTGCATGACGCCGACCATTTGGCCTGCCCGGTCCTTCATGGTGACGTGGCTGGCATAGGGGACGCCGGTTTCTTCGACGATGGGGAGGGCGTCCATGTCGGCGCGAATCATCAGCGTCGGGCCTGTGCCGTTTTTCAGGATGCCGACCACGCCCCAGGCCTGCGAGCCGTCAGGATAGCGGCCCACGCGCTCCGTGACGGTGTAACCGGCCTCACGCATCGCCCCGGCCAGGATGCCGGAGGTGCGCGCTTCGAAGTGCGAGAGCTCGGGATGCGCGTGGATGTCTTTATAGGTATCGACCAACGCCGGCGTTTCCGAATTAACGAAGGTGGGAATGCTTTGCGCCGTTGCAGCGGCTGCTAAAAACACGAAGGTTGAAGCCACGAAGGATCGCACAGGTTCTCCCGGGAAAGAAATTGAGGGCCAGTATAACGTGGGTTTAGGCCGCAAAGGGCCGCACGGCCAGCACCGCGTTCAGTCCGCCGAACGCAAATGAACTCGACAGCGCCAGCGATGGGCTGGCAGGTTCATTTTGTAACAGTATGTGATCTAACTTAAGTGTCGGATCGACCTGGGAGCCAGTTTCGGCGAAACCCGCATTGGCGGGAAGGAGATTTCTGCGGAACGCCATGACCGTTGCCAGTAGCTCCATCGCACCGGACGCGCCCATCGCGTGCCCGTGGAGCCCCTTAGTCGAGCTGATGGCGAGAGTCCGTGCGCGTTCGCCGAAGACGCGATGGATCGCCTCGGCCTCGACGCGGTCGTTGGCCTCGGTGCCGGTCCCGTGGGCATTGATATAGCCGACCTCGCTGGGCGAAGCATTTGCGTCGTCGAGAGCGCGCTGCATCGCCGCGGCTGGTCCGGCGGGATTCGGCTGTGTGATGTGGTGCGCGTCGGAGGACATGCCGAAGCCGACGATCTCGGCGAGGATTTCCGCGCCGCGCGACTGCGCCGAGGCGAGCGATTCGATGGCGAAGATGGCCGCGCCTTCGGCGAGCGTCATGCCATCGCGGTCCCCGGCAAAGGGACGGCAAGCCGTGGGCGAGACGACGTGGATGCTGTCCCACGCTTTGAGGAACATGTACGTCAGTGGCGCCTCGTGCGCACCGGTGAGCGCGGCGTTCACAGCGCCCGAACGCACCATCTGAAACGCGAGGCCGATTGCGTGGGTTCCCGAAGCACATGCGGTGGTGATGGTAAACGCGGGGCCGGTGATGCTGTGCTCCATGCTGACGAGGCTCGTACCTGCGCTCGCCATGACGCGCGGAACGGTGAGGGGGTGAATGCGGCCCCCGCGCGTGTAGAGCTTCTCGGATTCCTGGTCTTCGGTCGTGCGGCCGCCGGTGGAGCAGCCGAAGATGATCGCGATGGAATCCGCGGGATAAGCAGCTACAAGGGCGGACTGCTGCACGGCCTGGCGCGCTGCGGCAATCGCGAACGACGACGAGCGCTCGGCAATTTGGCGCTGGCTCGCAGTGAGCCACTCCTGTTGCTGGAAATCCTCGACCGTCGCCGTGCGCGAGAAGTGTAAGTCCGCGGGGCGATTCTGCATCTCGCGAATTCCGGTGCGGCCGGCGAAAAGATTCTCTGAGAAACTGGCGACATCCTGCCCGATGGGCGTGATGCACCCCGCGCCGGTGATGACGACACGGGTCATTTGTTTGGCTTGGGGGCTGCGGTCTTCTGGCGAACGGCTTCTTCGATCCCAATGACCATGTCGTTGACAGTCTTGATCTGGCCCAGCTTTTGCTCGGGAATTTCTATCTCGAACTTCTCCTCGATGTCGAACGCGAGGCTGACGCGGTCGAGCGAGTCGACGGCCAGCTCATCGAATGTACTGTCGAGGCGAATTTGCTCGGGGGGAATGCTTTTCTGTTTCGCAATGAGTGCGATGCACTCCTCGGCTACCTGATTCATCGTCACTCCGGACTTTCGTTCTGCAATCTTCATCCTGCATTGCCAGGCTTTGCGCAGGCAAGTCGTGCATGATCGCCGGAATCCAATCGGGGTGATCGAGATGAACCCGCGTGTCCGCTGTCTTCGGCGCCGGAACCCCGTGAGCGAGGCGAAGAAGAAACGAAAATCGGGGTAGAATAGGCGGATGCTCTCCCCGGTGACCCCAGTCCCGGAGATTCCTCCGGACCTTCCTGTTCCCGAATCCCTGCGGTGGGCGCACCCGCTGGTGCAGGAGTGGTTCGTCCGCCGCTTTGGCACGCCGACTGAGCCGCAGGAACTGGGTTGGCCAGTGATCCTCGCGGAGAAGCCGGTGTTGATTTCGGCGCCCACAGGGTCGGGCAAGACTCTGGCCGCGTTTCTCATTTGTATTGATGGGCTGATCCGCAAGGCACTCGAGGGCCGGCTGGGATGCGAGACAGAAGTGGTTTACGTCTCGCCGCTGAAGGCGCTGTCGAACGACGTCCAGAAGAATCTCGAGATCCCGCTGCGGGAAATTCAACAGCTTGCTATGGAGCGTGGCTACCTGTGCCCGCCGGTCCGCGCTGCGGTGCGGACGGGCGACACGCCCACGGCCGAGCGGCGCGCAATGCTCAAGACGCCGCCGCACATTTTGGTGACGACGCCGGAGTCGCTCTACATTCTGCTGACCGCGCAACAGAGCCGCGAACATCTGCGGCGCGTGCATACGGTGATCGTGGACGAGATTCACGCCATAGCGGACGACAAGCGCGGATCGCATCTGGCCCTGAGCCTGGAGCGGCTGGATGCTCTGGTGACGAGCGAGAACGCGCTGATGGTCGGGGCGAGCCTGCTCAAGTATCTGCCACCGTTACGTATTGGTCTGTCGGCAACGCAGAACCCGATTGAGCTGGTGGCGCAGTTTTTGGGCGGTGCGCGCGGTGATGAAGTCGAGATCGTCCAGGCTGGTCAGCGGCGCACGCTGGATCTTGCCATCGAGGTTCCTACCGACGAGCTGGGTTCTGTGGCGACGATGGCGATCTGGGAGAGTGTGTACACGCGACTTGCGGAGCTGGTGCTGGAGCACCGGTCAACGCTGGTGTTCGTGAACACGCGCTCGATGGCGGAGCGGCTGGCGTTCCAGCTGGGCGAACGGCTGGGCACAGAAAATGTGGCGTGCCACCACGGAAGCTTGTCGCGCAAACTGCGGTTGAATGCGGAGCGCCGCCTGAAGGCGGGCGAGATTCGCGTGCTGATTGCTACGGCATCGCTGGAACTGGGCATCGACATTGGCACGGTGGATTTGGTTTGCCAGATCCACTCGCCGCGGGCGATTTCTGTGGGGATGCAGCGCGTGGGGCGCGCGGGGCACTGGCGCGGCGCGACCCCGAAGGGTCGATTCTTTGCGCTGACGCGCGACGACCTGATGGAGCAGGCGGCGTTGATCCGCGCCATGCGGTCCGGCGTGCTCGATCGGCTGGAGATTCCCGCGAAGCCATTCGATGTGCTGATGCAGCAGATCGTCGCAGCGTGCTCTGCAGAACCGTGGGAGGAGCGGACGCTGTTTGAAGTGTTCCGCCGGGCGCAGCCTTATCGCGATTTACAGTGGGCAGAGTTTGACGAGGCGCTGCACCTGCTGACCGAGGGTATTGAATCGAGCCGCGGGCGGTATGGCGCGTATCTGTTGCGGGATCGGGTACAGGGGCGGGTGCAGGCGAGGCGCGGGGCCCGAACCACGGCGATCACGAATGGCGGCGCGATCCCGGACACGGCGATGTTTCCGGTGATTTTGCAACCGGAAGGTGTACAAATTGCGACGCTGGACGAACATTTCGCCGTCGATTCGTCGCCGGGCGATGTGGTGCAGCTTGGCAATGCGAGCTGGCGGATCCAGCGCATCGAGTCAGCGGGACGCGTCCTCGTGGAAGACGCGCATGGACAGCCGCCGACGTTGCCGTTCTGGTTTGGGGAGGCTCCGCAGCGCACCCGAGAGCTCTCGGAATTTGTGGCCGGCCTGCGCGAAGAAATCGATCGGCGCACACGTGACGTGCTACCGGGCTACGTGAGCCAGGCGGTGCCGGAAGTTGCCGAGGCTGCGGCGTTTCTTAAGTCTGAATGCGGCGTGGACGATGGCGGCGCAGAACAGTTGATCGCCTATATCGCGGCGGGACGCGCGGTCCTGGGCGTGGTTCCATCTGTAACAACCATTGTTGCAGAACGGTTCTTTGATGAGGGCGGCGGGATGCAGCTCATCCTGCACGCGCCGTTTGGAGGCCGCATCAACAAAGCCTGGGGGCTGGCGTTACGCAAACGCTTCTGCCGGGGCTTCAATTTCGAGCTGCAGGCCGCGGCCACCGATAACGGACTCAACATTTGCCTGGCCGAGCAGCACAGCTTTCCACTGAGCGATGTTTTTCATTTTCTGACGAAGGAGACGGTGACGGAACTGCTGGAACAGGCTTCGCTGGCGGCACCGGTCTTCAAGACGCGGTGGCGGTGGGACGCGTCGCGGAGTTTGCAACTGTTACGGTTCCAAAAAGGCAAGAAAGTCGCGCCACAGATTCAACGGATTCGCAGTGATGATTTGCTGGCCAGCGTTTTTCCGCAGGCTGCAGCGTGTTTCGAGAACATCGAGGGCGATATTCAGATTCCAGACCATCCGCTGGTGAAGGAAGTGATGCGCGATGTGCTGGGCGAGGCGATGGATCTCGATGGTTTGAAGGCGGTGCTTGAGGCAATGCACGACGGACGCATCCGCTGCGTGGCGGTCGACACGACGACACCGTCGGCGTTTTCGCATGAGCTCATCAACGCGAATCCCTACGCGTTCCTGGACGATGCCGGCCTTGAAGAGCGGCGAACACGGGCGGTGCAGATGCGCGGCGTGCTTCCGGACGCGGTGCTGGGCGAAGCGGGACGGCTGTCCCAGGAAGCCATCAGTGAAATTCGCCAGGAAATCTGGCCGGATATACGCGACGAACATGAGCTGCACGATTTGTTCTGCGGGCTTGTTGTGGTCCCGGTCGAAGTGCTGTCCTGGAATGAGGCATGCCGCGATTGGGACCTTTTTCTGGCTCGATTAGAGCGGTCCAATCGCGTCACCGCCGCGAAAATCGAGGGTCGGGCGTATTTTGTCGCAATGGAACGAGCAGAATGGCTGCGGGTTTTGTGGCCCGCGGTGGAATTTCCTGTGGAAATGTTGAAAACTCCCGGAGAAGTGCCTGATTACAGTGACGTTTTGAAGAAACTGCTACAGGGATGGTTACAAATTCTGGGGCCGGTGACTTCGGTGGCCGTTGCGAAGCGATTGGGCTTGAATTCCGGTGAAATTTGGCAGCAAATGGTGCGGCTGGAATCGACCGGGACGATCCTGCGCGGGGTATTTGAAGGCAAGACTGGGGAATCTGTGCCGGACGTCGAGGTGGAGTGGTGCGAGCGACGCATCCTGCAGCGGATTCATCGGCGTACGCTCAGCACGCTGCGCAAACAGATTGAGCCGGTGACGCCAGCTGTCTACATGCGATTCCTCCTGGACTGGCAACATCTGGGCGAGCGGCGGCAGCTCAGCGGGGAACAGGGATTGCTGGAGGCGCTGCGCGGTTTGGAAGGGTTTGAAGCGCCGGCGGCGGAGTGGGAACGTTCGATCCTGCCGCAGCGGGTGGCCGGATACGATCCGCGCTGGCTGGATGCGTTGTGTCTGACTGGGGCAGTTGGATGGGGGCGAATATCGCCGCACCCCGCGTTCGCCGATATAGCGAGCGGCGGGCCGCGCCGCGTCGTGCCGACGAGCATGGCCCCGGTAACGTTTTTCGTACGCGAAGAGGCGCTATGGATGGATTTGTGCCTGTCACAGCGACAAATCCCCGAGGCGAACCTGAACGCGTGCCTCAGCGAGCTGGCGAATCGTGTGCGATCATGCCTCGGCGATCGCGGAGCCACATTTGCGGCGGATCTGATCCGCATGCTGGGGGCACCGGCTGAGGATGTGCACCGCGCGCTCTGGGAATTAGTCGCAGCGGGATTGGTGAATGCGGATGGGTTCGACAGCCTGCGCATGCTGATCGATCCGCGCCGCAAGCGGGCCCTTTCCGCGCCGGGAAAGACGAAGGCGACGGGCAGAAATGCGTCGGGACGCTGGGCGCTGCTGGCGGATCCCGAGGAGCCCATTCCTGTGGGCGAGTTGAAGCACCGCAATGTGGAAGCGGCGGCGCAGGCAGCTGGGCAGCGCGACGCTCAGGTCGAGTCGGCGTGTCACGTGCTGTTGCGGCGCTATGGCGTGGTGCTGCGTGATGTGCTCGCGCGAGAAACCACCATCCCACCATGGCGCGAACTGGTCGGCATGTTTCGGCGATTGGAAGCGCGTGGCATCGTGCGCGGCGGGCGGTTTGTTTCAGGATTTGGCGGAGAGCAGTTTGCATTGCCCGAGGCCGCGGACGCACTGCGCGCGAATCGCACGCTAACCATGGTGGACATGCCATCGTTAACAATGGCTGCAGCAGACCCGATGAATCTCGTTGGCATTGTGATTCCCGGCGAGCGGACAGCCTCCATCGCGGGGAACACGGTGACGCTGCCTTTGCCGCCGACGGAGGCGGAGGCGGCCATCGTGGAGATGCCGCTGCCAGGAACCTTTGGGTTCGACAAGCTTCCGTTACAAGGCGGCGCCATTGCCTGAACCGGATTCAGAGCAAGCTCCGGAGGACGCTTCGGAGCCGGAGCCTGAGGCCAGGCAACTCGTCGAAGGCGAAGATTTCTATCGAGAAGGGCCATACGTGGTCTTCACAGAGGCCTACCATCGGCGGCGCGGCTATTGCTGCGGATCGGGATGCCGCCATTGCCCGTGGCGCGACAAGCGCGGCTCCTAACGCGCCGTATCGAGCAGGAGCCTTTGGCCTTGCGTCGCTGTATTCTTGCAATGCATGAGCAAGCTGTCGCATTTCGACGAAGCTGGCGAGGCGCGCATGGTGGATGTGAGCGCGAAGGCGACGACGCGTCGCGAGGCGGAGGCATCGGTGTTCGTCGCGATGAGCGATGAGGCTCTGGCCGCGCTGCCGCACAATCCCAAAGGCAATCCGCTGGAAGTCGCGCGGATCGCCGGCATTCAGGCGGCGAAGCGGACCGCAGAGCTAATCCCGATGTGCCATCCTCTGCCGCTGAGTTTTGTGGATGTGCGCGTGGATGTTCTGGCGAAGGGCATCGCGATCCACGCGACCGCGGCGACAACGGCGTCGACTGGCGTCGAGATGGAAGCGATGACTGCGGCCGCCATCGCTGCGCTGACGGTTTACGACATGTGCAAAGCCGTCGATAAGAGCATCGCGATTCGTGAGCTGGTTCTGGAGCGGAAGACCGGCGGCAAGAGCGGCGACTATTCCCGCTCCGCTAAAAAGATGAAATAGCGCTCCCGGGCCTCGCGACTGCCGGTTCTCACATCATTACCGCAGGCCAATCGGACATTTTCAGGTCGGTTCGGCCAGGGTGAAAGCGCTACTCGACTTCTACCACGCGGTGACTGATGCTGCGGGCGATTCATCGAAGGTGCGATCATTTCCCTTGAGGCCCGCCCTGGCTGCCATGCGCCTTGCACATCGGCTGCGCGTCTCACCCCTCGGCCCTTATCACTACCGTATGATCGCGGAAGATTTCATGTTCGAGACGACCAGGATCCGGGAGCGCTTGGGCTGGCGGCTGACTTTGACCAACGAAGAACTATTGGCGCAGGCATACCGCTATTACGAAACGCGCCGCGAAGAGATCCACCAGAGACAGAGTGTTTCCGCGCACTCGAAGGCCGCGCCGATGGGCTTAATTCGTTTGTTGAAGTGGGTGTCGTGAACACAGTTCGTCCGGGCAGAGCGACGCTCCGGGCCGATCGCGCGAACTGCCCCGAAGATGCGGTGCGTGTGCCGGATCCGAACGTCGTCGGAGAAGAACAGCTGGAAGAAGAGAGCAGCCAAACCCGCGCCGCGCAGATTCAGCAATGGGTACAGATCGCAGTGCTCGCCAGCTACGCCCTGGTCGTGGCGCCTGGCATCGCGTGGCATGAACCATGGGCGGACGAGGCGCAGGCTTGGCTGCTGGCGCGCGATCAGGGCTTCTGGCACCTAATGCTGCACTCGTTGCGCTATGAGGGCTCGCCTGGCCTGTGGCATGCGCTGCTCTGGGTGCTGGCGCGGGCGCATGTTGGCTACATCGGAATGCACTGGGTGTCGGGTGCGATTGCGGTGGCTGGCGTCTATGTGCTGCTGCGGTGGTCGCCGTTTCCCCTTATCCTGAAAATCCTCTTGCCGCTGGGATTCTGGTTCGCATACCAGGACGCGGTAGTGGCGCGGAGCTATGTTCTTTTTGCGATCCTCGCATTTCCGGCGGCGGCGATTCTTCGCGGCATGATCCGCGATGAAGTTCCGGCGACCCAGGGCAGGCTGATCTGGCTTGCGGTCCTGCTGGGGTTGATGGCGAATTTGTCGGTGCACGGATTCTTCGTATCGATTGGGTTCGCCATTGTGGCGCTGGCATTGCTGCGGAGGAAAACCCTGGCGGGGATACCGGCGAGGAAAAGAGTGCCGGCAATCATTCTGTGTTGCTGCTGGCTCTTTGTTGCGGTGACAGTGTGTCCGCCCAGCGATGTGGATTTTCCTGCCGGAAGAAATCTGCAGATGTCGGCGGAGAAGGTGTGGTCGCAACTGGGCAGCCAGGAAGCGAAGAGGCAGCTGGCAGCGGGGGTTCGCCCGGGTGAGCTGGCGCCGATACCGCCGGTTCAATATCACCGCACGAGGCAGGAAATGCGACAGCGGAAGATTGCCCATTTTCTGGCACTGCTCACGTATCCCGTATCGAATTTCCGGTACCTCGCGCTGGGGTGTGTGATGCTCGTAATCCTGCAGGCGATTGCGCTGGGACGATCGCGGGGCGAGCTGGGCTGGGTGGGATTGATGCCGTGGGCGCTGCTGGTGTTCCTCTTCCTGTTTATCTATATCGCGCCGCGTCATGCCGGGATGTTATGGGAATCGCTGGTGGCGGCTCTGTGGCTGACCTGGCCTGCGCGTCCGGTGACGGGCATTCGTTTGTGGCTGCACCGGGTGACGCTGGCGGTATTGGTGCTGGTTGCAGCGGACCAGGTGTGGTGGACGGCGCATGCGGTGTGGGGGGATATCCACCGGCCCTACTCGGGGGAAAAGGCGATGGCGCAGTTCCTCGCGCCCCAGGGAGCGGGCAAACAAATCGCCGGATTCAACTATCACTCTGTGGGAACGGCCGCGTTTTTCGATCATCGGATCTTCTTCAATCAGCCGACGGCTTACTGGATCTGGAGCAGAAACGTTCGCGTTAACGAGGAGGCACCGCAGACGATCGCCCGGCATCCGGACATCATCGATATTGGCGGTTTCGACTGGAGGCTCGGGAACGGGAACGTCACGGACGACTGGATTCGTCCGGACCTGAGCGACCTGCATCGCGTGCCGCTGGAAGATACCTACCAGATCATTCCGTACGCTGAAGCGCACGGGTATCGTGAGACGCACCGGTTCTGCGGTACCGCGTTCATGCGCCAGGGATACTCGGAGATCGAATGCCAGGTTGCGCTGGAGCCAGCGCAGTAATCGAGGCGGTGCAGCCGGCGCGAATCGCCGGGCCCAGGAGGCGATTCGAGATAGAATCAAGCCAGCAGGCAGACTGGGCGGTCGCTGTCGCGGGCAACTGCGGCAGAGGAAAGTCCGGACTCCGAAGGGCAGTGTGCCGGATAACATCCGGGACCTGAGCGTCAAGGCTCAGGGACGGCGAGTGCCACAGAAAACAAACCGCCCGCATCTCGAAAGAGATCAGGGTAAGGGTGAAAAGGTGCGGTAAGAGCGCACCGCTCCGGCGGTAACGGCGGAGGCAAGGTAAACCCCACACGGAGCAAGACCAAATAGGGAACGAGTCCGCAGCAATGCGGGCACGCGCCGGCCCGGCGCGGCAGCCTCGGTGAGGCACCCATTGAGGACGCGAGTCTTCAGGGGGTGGAAGTTCCGGGTAGGTCGCTGGAGCGGCGCAGTAATGCGACGCCAAGAGGAATGGCCGTCCTCGACAGAATCCGGCTTACAGGTCTGTCTGTTCTACATGGCCCCGGTTTTCCGAAAAGGAGCCGGGGTCTTCAATTTTTAGGTTGTTCCCCTGGTCGCGTCCGCGAACAGACTCGATACGAAATCCAGCATAAAGAATGGGTGGACGGGTTTCACCAGAATTTCGAACATATTGCCCTTCTTCGCTGCTTCCTCAATCAGTGCCTGTGTGCCGGTGTGGCCCGAGAACAGCACCAGATGGCAATTCGGACGGTTGGCCTTAAGGACGCCCGCCAGCTCAATCCCATTCATGCGCGGGAGCATCACGTCGATGATCGCCAGATCTGGCGCCCAGCGGGAAATGGTCTCGATGGCGACCTCCGCCGAGTGAGCGCAACGCACCTCGTAGCCGTGCTTTTCGAAAACAGTGGAGAGCGTGTCGGTGATCGCCAGATCGTCGTCGACGATGAGGATGCTGCGCGGTATGCCGATCCCCTTCACAGGACCTCCTGAGCGGAAAGATCAAAATGGGTCGAACGATTGCTGGTCGTGGGATAGGGCCAACGGGCCTTCTCGTCATCGGACCCGGGCGGAGTACGACCACAGCACTGTGTTCTACGATGCGCCAGGGGTGGGGCTGGTGTTGCCAAACCGGATTGTCGGCTCTTTTGATAGCGCCAAACGGACCGGGCCTATTGGAAGTGCTCCCAGCCCCCTGGGGTAATCGGCACTCGGCGCCCATCTCGCGTTTTCATCAGGATTGGGGGCTGGCGTCTTTTTGGTCTGGCAACCGTCCCGATGCGATGAATGGGAACTCCAGCCAACACATGCGGAATGCGAGCGGCCGCCGGTGCGGTGAACAGCAGCTCGTAGTCCTCACCGCCGTTGAGGGCCAGGGTCAGAGGGTCGTCTGACCCCGCAGCCAGAGGATGAATCGGCAGCGCGGCCTGCTCCAGGAGGGCGCTGACCCGCGATTCCTCGCACAAGTGAGTGAGGTCGGTGGAGAGGCTATCGCTGACGTCGATCATGGCATTGGCCAAGCCACGCAAACGCCGCCCAACAGCCAATCGCGGTTCGGGATAGAGATGCGGATGCCCCGGCACTGCGTCGGTGAGCTTGCTGAATTTCCGGGGATTCTTCGCGAGTGCCGCCAGCTCGGCGGCCGCTCCGCCCAAGGCGCCCGTCACGTAGATCAGGTCGCCTGGGCGAGCGCCAGAACGGAGCAGGGCTTTCCCACGAGGGATCTGCCCAACGGCGACGATGTCCGCTGCAATCAGGCCTTCGTGCTGTTTGGAAATCGACGGAGACTGGGCGGTGTCGCCGCCGGCCAGCGGAACGCGGTGGTTGCCGGCAAGCGCGAGAAATCCATCCAGGAATCGCTCGGGCCAAGCGGCGGGCAAGCGCGCCGGGAGGGCGAGCGACAAGAAAACCCCCAGCGGCTCTGCGCCCATCGCGGCCAAGTCGCTGAGGCCACGCGCCAGGCACCGATGGCCCACCGACTCCGGCGGATGCCACTCGCGACGGAAGTGCACCCGCTCCAGAGTGAAGTCCGTCGTCACGCAGACTTCATGGCCGGGTTTGGGGCGCAGGACTGCGCAATCGTCGCCGATCCCCGGCCGCACTTCCGATGAGCGGGCAAACGTGGCCTGGCGACGGATCGCCGCAATGAGTGCGAGTTCGCCGGGAACGGTACGGGATAAGGTGGAACGGGCCAAACAGTCGCCCCCGGAACAGAATACCCGCAGCTTCTCCGATCGACCGCATTGCAATAGCAGGACTTGTCGCCGTCACCTGGCCGTTAGCAATTGCATACCCTGTTATCCACTTGATTTGCACAAGATGTAACGACTGTAATGGTGCTGTGTCCCCACATGCGATTGGAGGAGTTTCATGGCCAAGGAAGCCTGGATGGACAGCACTCATGTGCGCGTGACCTCTGAGGACGGCAGAACCTTGTATCTTTACGAGGTCGACTCCGTCGGCGACCGGACCTGCACGGAAATCGCAGAGCGCAAGGCGGACGGCACCACCGACGATTACGTCCCATCGAGAGCTCTCGACGATCTGTTCTGGGGTGCCAGAAGCACGCAGAAATAACGGCCGCGTTCTCCCGGTCGCCGAGTTGCAAATGCCTGTCCCGGTCTATTCTGAACAGACAACCATGTCTGATCCGTTCGAATATCTCAGGACAAGAATCGAGAAATCCTCTGCCGCGGGCGGCGACGCAGTTGGCGATCAAGGGGCCGCAGAGGCATTCCTGGAGCTGCGGCTCGCGCTCGAGGACGGTGCAGTCCGCGCGGCGGAGCCCGATCCCAACGCACCAACCCGCTGGCGCGTCAATGCGTGGGTCAAGAAGGGCATCCTGCTCGGATTTCGTATTGGGCAACTGGTGTCCACCGGTGACGGCCTTTTCGTCGACAAGCACACCTTCCCGGCGCGGCGCTTCACACCGGAGCAGGGAGTGCGCATCGTGGCGGGCGGATCGTCGGTGCGTGCGGGAGCTTACCTGGCGCGCGGCGTCATCGCCGTGCCCCCCATGTACGTGAACACAGGCGCGTACGTCGATGAGGGCGCGCTGATCGACTCGCATGCGCTGGTTGGCAGCTGTGCGCAGATCGGCAAGCGTGTTCATTTGAGCGCCGCAGCTCAGGTGGGCGGCGTGCTGGAACCGGTGAATGCGAGCCCCGTGATCCTCGAAGACGATGTTTTGGTCGGCGGGAATTGCGGCGTGTATGAGGGCACGATCGTGCGCCAGCGAGCGGTCCTTGCAGCGGGAACCATCCTCACCCGGGGCACTCCCGTTTATGACGTGGTGCGTGGCGAGGTCCTGCGCGCCGAGGGGGACAAGCCGCTCATCATCCCCGAAGGCGCGGTGGTGGTGCCGGGAGCGCGCGGCGTAACGAAAGGCAAGGCCAAAGAGTGGAGACTCAGCGTCTACACGCCGGTCATCGTGAAATATCGCGACGAAAAGACTGAGCTCAGCCTTGCGCTCGAAGACCTGTTGCGCTAGCCGGCGCTATGCTGTTTCTCTGCCGCTTCGTGCAGAAACGGCAGCGGTGTTCCGTTTTTCGCGGCCCAGCGAATACTGGAGATCAGGTCGCCCATGTTGGGGACCGTGACGCCCTGCACCGGAAGATACAAGCCCAGACAGTTCTCGTTCCATAACTGGTTCGCCATCAGGAAGAGAAGCTTATAACACGAGGGCCATTCGGATTCCGGCATCTTCGGAGCATCCGGATACTCGACCGCGAGCCAGGCCGTGTGCCGGTCCCAAACCCGCTGGCGGACCTGGTTCGGTTCGTGACCTGAACGCCGATAGGGGGCCCGTCCGCCGCGTATGCCGAACAGCACATCGGAAATCCGAATGAACCACCGGCCCTGGCGCCGGGCCAGGTCGATCGAGGCCTCGCTGTCGGCTTCGCCCCATGCCTGGGCGGCGAGTTCAAGCGCTGCCTGGCGCGTCAGTTCCACCGGGGACTCCAGCAGCAGCACCAGCGAAGGGTACGGGTCTTCCTCCTCGTTGGGCGAGCCGGTGACCACATTTCCCAGAAATCGGATGGCTCTGCGGATCATGCGGACCCATATTACGATGACTTTGGTCAAAGTGCGCAAACTTTTCCCGGGATAGCCGAACTTAATAACTACGCAAGTAACTCATAAGTTAGGTTACTTAGGATAGATACAACAGGCAATCGCGGACGCAGGTGCGATCTTTGGTTTTGAAAGCGCCCGAAGGAGCCGCGGACTTCCACAATTGAGGCTGGCGGCACCGGTTATGCCACTTCGCTGATCTCGCGATCGATGCTGCGGTTCGTCATGAACCGCTCCAGGGCCTGCATCGCGCAGCCCTGGCCGCACAGATGATGCATCTCCGGATTGCGGCTCTCGGCGAAGTTCCACGGAAGAAGCGTGAAGCGCTGGCCAGGCTGCCCCTCGTCGAAGCACGGAACATCGCCCAGCACGAACATCCACCAGTGGTTCGACTCGCCTTTCTTCTTGCCACAGATGTCGCAGGTGAAAGACACGTCCCAAACCATGGTTACTCCTCGTTAAGCGTGCTTTTGGATACGGTACACCGGATGTCGAGCGGGGGCAGTAGCCCTTCCGTGGGACGACTCTGGATTTCCCGCCCCGATCCTCGTATCGTGGTGCCACCATGGTTTGCTCGCGGTGTCATGCGACCGAGTTTCGCCTCTCCAGCCTTCGGTTCCGCGATGTGGAACACCTGGCGGTGCTGCAGTACCCGGTTCGCTGCCGTTACTGCCATCACCGCGCTTACGGAAGCTTCCTGCTGGCCCTGATTCTCTATCAGTTGCGCCGTCATCATTTTGGCAACAAAGAAGCTGCGTAGACCCCTTACTGCGGGGCGGGGCCACGCACGATCTGCACGAGATTATCCGGCTGGATGTGCTTCGCGAAGGCCGCTTTTACATCGTCTGCCGTCATCGCGGAGTACTTCTTCGCCGCCTGGATCGGCTCGTCCAATGGCAGCCCGATTTCAGCCCGGCCGAGCAATCCACCGGCAACCGCTTCTTCGCTCGACTCGCTTAGCGGAATCTGACGCAGCAGCAGAGCCTTCGCCTGATGCAACTCCGCGTCGGACACATTCTGCGAGGCCATCTGCTGGAGATCCCTTACGATCAGCGCCTTCGCCTTCGATACATTGGGCGGATCGCAGCCATAATTGACCGAGTAACTGGCGCGCGTCTCCGATGTCTCCATACTGACGTCGACGTTATACACATATCCGGCCACCTGGCGGAGGTCGTGATACAAGCGCGTAGCGTAGAAGCCACCACCGAGCACGTGATTGCCCAGCTGTAACGGGTAGTAATCCGGATCGAATCGATTGACACCGATCTGCTCAGCCAGGATCACCGAATCCTGTACCGCCTGGGCATCGGGAACCGTAGCAGCCGAAGCCTTGTTCAGCGGAATCGCCGGTAGCGTGGTGTTCGGCTTGTCGCCCGTCGTCTTCCAGTCCCCAAACCACTTCTCGATGACGGTTCGAGCCTCTTCCGGCGTGACGTCGCCGACCACGACGATGGTTGTCAGATCCGGCCGAACGGTCGCCGCGTGGTACTGCTTCACCTGGTCGAGCGTCAGCTTGGTCACCGTGTCTGGCGTGACTTCACGCAGCACCGGATCGCCCTTGGGAAGCAGCGCCAGATCCAGCGCGCGTGAGGTATGGTAGCCGGGGCTCTGCAGGTTTCCAGCGACAAACTGTGCCGTCTGCTGGCGCGTGATCATGAAGGCCTGCTCTGGCAATGCCGGATGGAGCTCGTTGTCGGCCAACAACTGCACGCCGCGCGAGAAATACTCCTTCAGCACTTTGACCGAGAAGCTGTAACCGGCATTCTCATTGGCGGCGATGTCGTCCAGCGCCTTCTGGTAGGCAATGCGGTCCAGCGACGTCGTCCCGTAGGAGTAGAGCTGGTCCAGCACATCGCCCACTCCCTCCTGGCTGGGCGGCGTCTGCAGATCGCCCTCATGCTTCACCGTGCCCATCACCGTGACCGTGGGACTGGTCGTGTCGGTGCGCACGATGAGGCGGATCCCATTCGGCAGCTTCGTGTCGGAAACAGGAATGAAGGTCGTGGGCACCTGCAGCTCGGCAAGTTCTTTCGCGGCCCAGTCTGGCAACGTGACCGGTTTGGTCGGCGCCGAAGTCACCTTCTCGCTGCCGCCGAAACCCTTTTCCGCGACCGGCTCGCCGTTCGGCGCCGGCTTCAACGTTGCCGTGATGCTCGGCGCGTTCAGCAGATACTGCTTCGCCACGCGGTTCACATCCGCTACTGTGACTTTTCGAATTGCGTCGATATCCTCATCCGGCGAGTTGCGTCCCTCGGACGCCAGCGCCTCGGACCACAACGAAGCTAGTTCCGGAATCGAGTTGCGCTGGAACTCCGCCTGCGCAATCTCCGCGCGCTTCGCCGCATCCACCAGATCCGCGGGCACGCCATCCTGCGCGTATTTGGTAATGATCTGGCGCATCTCCTCAATGGCCGGCGCGGCATCCACGCCCGCCGGTTGCGCGACCAATCCGAACGCCACGCTCGCTTTCGGATAAGCCTCACCCAGGCCGAACTCCGCCGCGAGCGCCTTGCCTGCGGGGACCATGCCATACAAATCCGCACGCTGGCTGGCCAGCACGTCCGACAAAATCTGCATGGCCGCGTAATCCGGCGAGGCTGTGCCGGGCATGCGCCACGCGACAAAGCCCAGGACGTACGGCAAATTGCTGTCGAGCGTGAAGCTCTCGCTCTTCACCGACTGCAGCGTGATCGCCGGATGGGGTGGTAGCGGGTGGCTGGGAATATCGCCGTACAACTTCTTAATCCTCTCCAGCGTCGCCGCAGGATCGACATCGCCGACGACGATCAGGATCATGTTCGATGGCGTGTACCATTTGTCGGCGAACTCCTTGAGCATCGCGCCCGTGGTCTTGTCGAACGAGGGCCGTGTCCCGAGCGCATCGTGCGCGTAGGGCGTGCCGGCAAACAGATCGGCGTTGAGGCGGTCCAGAAATTTGTAAGTGGGGTTGGAGAGGTCGCGCGCCACTTCCTGCTCGATGGCACCACGTTCCTGGTCCCACTCCGCCTGCGAGTCGTCGATGCCGCGCAGACAAGCCGCCTGGGCTTCGAGGGCTACGTCGACATCGGCCGAGGGCACTGTCTCGAAGTATTGTGTGATGTTCTGCTGCGTGTCGGCGTTGTTGTCGCCGCCCAGCAGCGCAAAGATGGCGGAGGTCTGGTCGGCGGTCATGCCTTTGCAGCCGCGGAACGCCATGTGCTCCTGGGCGTGCGCCATCCCCGGGAAGCCGTCCGGGGTCTCGTTGCCGCCGACTATGAAATTGGCCTCGACCGTGGCCACCGGAGCCAGCGTGTTGCGAATGATCACAACCCGCATGCCGTTCGGCAGAGTCGCGCGAGTTGGCGGGATATCAACCGCGCGGGAAAAAGGCGCGACAGCAAAAAACAGGAGTGCGACAAGCAAACCAAGCGAACGCTTCAATACGATTCCTCCGGGCAGGAGATGCCCTATAGCGATGGTAAAGGATGGACGCTTGGGGAGGATTCTGGTCGCTCAAGGATGAGCCAAATTGTGACCATCGGTCGACCAGGATGGTCCGGGGTCAGGCGGTGTTGACCGCCTTCCCCGAAGACATGCTCACTGTACTTACGCGTGAACGGGAACGTCGATCTTGTGGAAGGTCGAGTTGATGACCTCACAGGTTTGAACCCTGGGGGTTCCATCGACCACTTTGGAGAAGCTCTTCAACACTTCGGGATAGGTGTTGGTGTTGTAGGCTTCCGCATCCGATTTGTTGTCCCACAGGCTGATGGCGGTCACATCCTGGCCGTTGGAGTTGGCAATCGTGATTTCGTCCCTGAAACCCTTCTGTTTGCGCAGTAAGGGCAGAACCTGGCTGTCGAATAGGTGGCCGTACTCGGAAAGCATATTGGACTTCAGACGAAGAGAGACATTGCGTGCGAACATAGGTCCTCCTTAAGAGGCCATTGTTAGCTAAGAAGGGAGAACTTCAGATGGGCTGACTTAGTTCAGGAGACCTGAAAGAGGAGCGGATGTACTTACCGCAGTAACAGCCTCACCTCTGACCCTATTCGCATGCCCAGGCTTTGTCTACGCAACAATCATTGGTATACTTCGCAACCCTCTAAGAACAATGGCATTTAATAAATAACGATGCGAGCGGTATTGAACAAATTAGAGTTTCGAAAAGTAGAATGACGCACTTAATCCACAGGGATGTCTGGCTAACTGCTTCGGAGCGAGCGCATACTCCGCTGCCTGCCATGCCGGATCTCTGCCAGTAAATGCTGCTGCAGCTTCGTTCCCTACTGCTCCTCCCCAATCGGCATCCCCGGCGGAGACGGAATTGGTTTTGCCGGCACAAATTTCGCCGGATCGCGGAAGAATTCGTCGATCCGTGCCAGTTC
>Ga0302326_10012415_pt1 | contig 18176 bp, 13 predicted proteins | sample Palsa_T0_3_FD_202264 | JGI IMG/M metagenome (GOLD analysis project Ga0302326, IMG submission 202264) | Peat permafrost microbial communities from Stordalen Mire near Abisko, Sweden - Palsa_T0_3 | ecosystem: Environmental > Terrestrial > Soil > Palsa > Peat permafrost | place: Sweden: Abisko...
GGATGACGAACACGTAGACGTCGTGGTCGCGGCCATCGTCGGCGCCGCACGCACCGGCAAGATCGGCGACGGCAAGGTCTGGGTGACGCCTATCGAGTCGCTGATCCGGGTCCGAACCGGCGAACGCGGTTCGGATGCCATTTGAGGTCGAATCAGCACACCCGACCTCGACGGGCTTCGACAACGCCCAGAGTTAGTACCTTCGGGCAACCAACCGTCGGGCAGTACGGTTGCCGCTATGACCCGCGCCGACCACGATCGTGCCGGCGCAGCCGGGATCGAGGAGTGGCGCTTATGACGACCGTCGACGACAACTACACCGGGCACGTCGAACCGGGTACGGCTGCAAAACGCATTCTGCCGGGCGTCTCGATCTTGAAAGCATCGGTCGGCCCCATGGATAACAACGCCTACCTGGTGACCTGTTCCGCGACCGGTGCGACCCTGCTGATCGACGCGGCCAACGACGCCGACGATCTCGTCGAGCTGGTGCGAACCCAGGCCCCGAACGTGTCGCTGATTGTCACCAGCCACCAACACTTCGACCACTGGCAGGCACTGGAAGCCGTCGCCCAGGCAACCGGCGCGCCCACTGCCGCCCACGAGGTCGACGCCGAGCCGTTGCCGGTCAAGCCGGACCGCTTGCTGGCCGGCGGCGACACCGTCCAGATCGGTGACCTGACGTTCGACGTCATCCATCTCCGCGGACACACCCCGGGATCCGTCGCACTGGCGCTCAACGGCCCGGCCACCGGCGGAGTCACCCAACTGTTCACCGGCGATTGCCTATTTCCCGGTGGCGTCGGCAAGACGTGGCAGCCCGGCGATTTCGACCAGCTGCTCGATGACGTCACCTCCCGGGTGTTCGACGTCTACGACGACACCACCGTTGTCTACCCAGGCCACGGCGACGACACCACACTGGGCGCCGAGCGTCCCAACCTTGCGGAGTGGCGCGAACGCGGGTGGTGACCTCGCTGAGCTAGTCGCTGCGACCAATCGGGCTAGCTGGTGCCGTGAGCCAGTTTGTGTGCCGCCGCATCGAAGGCCCGCAGCGTGTCTAACAGCATCTGCGGGTCCCCGGCGTCCGACTGGGCCGATAGCTTGGCGGCGACCAGCTCAGCGGCGCGGTTGACGTAGACCATCTGGCCACACATGCCCTGGCACAACGCGACGTTGCTGCCCGGGTAGGGAATCCACACTTGGTTGCGGTACATCCCGCCGGGCATTTGAGTGTCGTCGGGGCTGTCGGCGAACGCCTGACGCGAGTCGGGCCCGCCGTCGAGAGTGTCGGCAATCCACGCCGCAGGCACCACTTGCTGGCCGGTCAACGAGGCACCGTCGTGCAAGAACAGCGACCCGAACCGGATCATGTCGGTCAGACAGGCGTTGATGCCGCCGTCGAACAGTCCGGTGCCGTCCGTGTCTACGCCGATGGTGGCGTCGCATTGGGCACCGAGGCGGCTCCACAGCAGTTCCGACATCAGTTCAGGCATCCGCTGCCCACCGGCGACCTCGCAGATCCAGCCGAGCACGTCGGTTTCACACGAGCGATATTCGAACGGGCCGCCGTGCGCCGACTTCTGCCGCAAGGTCAGCAGGAAGTCACGCAGCGTGGCGGGGCCCTCCGGTCTGCTCCGGGGTGCCCACCCCATCGACTCGTCGAGCACGTGTATCTCGGCGGTCGGGTGAAGGTAATTGTCCGAGAAGGCGATACCCGACCTCATGTCCAGCAGGTGACGCACCGTCGCACCGGCGTAGCCACAATTAGCCAGTGCGGGAACATATTTCGTGACCGGCGCGTCAAGCTCGATCGCCCCGGCACCGTGCAGCGCGCCTGCCACGGCGGCCACCAGCGATTTGCTGACCGAGAAGAGCAGGTGCCGGGTCTGCGGAGCCAGGCCGTCGAGGTACTCCTCGGCCACCAGCGAACCCCGGTAGGCGACGGCCCACCCGTCGGTCGCGGTGTTGGCCATCACCGCGCCCACGGTGGTGGCCACCCCGTCAGCGCTGGTTACCGGGATCTCCGCCACGGGAGCACTGGCCGCGGGCAACGCCGCGACCGGCCCCGTGCCGCGTGAAATCACCGCGGTCGGCACGAAGTCATCGACGTGCTGAAATGACCACCGCGCATATGGCGCCGACAGCCAGTTGTCCAGTGAGATGCCGGCCGGGACGCTGCTCACGCTCGTGCGGCGGCTTCTCACGCTCGTGCGACGAGCCGCGAGACGATCGGCGCGGCCGGCACCAGGGGCGTCGAGACGAACTTCGCCTTCATGCCCTTGACCCAGCGCTGGCAGCGGTCGGTGAGCCGGTAGTCGTCGGACTGCAGGTGTCCGCGGGTGACGAGCACGCCGAGTTGGGCGCCCTCAGAGCGTAAATCGCCGGGCGCCGCGACACGCATGTAAAAGGCCTCGGACCCGTCGAGCAGCGTGGCCCAATCGTTGGCCGACCGCGCAAAGGAGCAGTGGCCGTCGTCGTCGATGCGCCATACGCCGGTGCGTGGCGTCGCGGTGAAAAGCTCGATATCCGTTGAGGTCTCGTTGAGTATCACTTGGCTCCAGACCTCGTCCTCGCCATAGCCCCGCTCCCAGCGGGAGTTGATCTCCTCGATGTCGAGCTCGTACTCCACGTCCATGTACTCGAGCAGGTGAAAGAGAAACAGCGGCATGTCGGCGTAGGCCTCGGTGGTCAGGTTCGTCATCGGGCTCGCACCGGACAGGCGCGGGTTCACCTCACCGAGGTAGAGCTCGTCGGAATCCAGGTCATGCAGCAGATCCACTTCGAAGTAGCCGCGGTACCCCTCGCGGCTCAAAATGTCGCCCAGCTTTCCCACCATTTCCCGCGCGGCGTGCGTCTGTGCGGGCGGAAGAACCTCGCGCCAGATGTCATTGCCGCACCAGGCGCCCCGGTACGGAGTCAGCTCCGAATAACCGACCAGACTCGTCATCGCGGGACCGATCACGGTGCCGTGGCGGGTCACGGCGCCCTCGATGCACACCTCGACATTGCGGATCCGCTTCATGACTTTGACTTCTTGCTGCGCGGTCAGGTCACCGGCATGCTCGTCCCAGTCGCGCTGACCGTGCACAAAGAACGTGCCGCTGCCGGCGTTGCCATATGGGATCGAGATGACGAGGTCATCTCCCAATTCGGCGGTCTGCGCGAGCGCCCGCAGATCGTCGTAGGAGCCGGCCCGCCCCATCACGTGCGGCACGCTCGGTACGCCCGCTTCATCGGCCAGGCGCGTCATGACGGTCTTGGAGCCCAACCGATTGCGCAGCTCCACCGAGGGGTGCATAACCTCGAGACCCGCCTGCCGCGCGAGGGCCTGCGTTTCTTCGTCCAGCATCACAAAGCAGGCCTTACCGCCGGACCCTCGGCCCGCGATGAACTCGAGCGTCTCAGGATCGGACAGGAGGTGGTTGCAGACATCGCCCATGGAGTCGAAATCAAGGCGGTCGCGACGCCGGGGCACGAACACGCGTGAATGTGTGCCCTCGAAAGAGTCAAAGTACGTCAGGTAGAAGAAGTTCCGTACCCAGCGGTCGATGCCCAGCAGGTTGAACGGGGTCGGCGAGATGAAATACAGCGGCACGCGGTTGTTGTGAAAGAACGCGCGCACGTCCGAAAGTCCCTTCAGCACGCGGGGCGGCTCGGACACGATCACGCTGGCCGCGGTGACGTCGACGCCTGAATCCGAAGCAACGACCGCGACGCGGGCAGGGGCGCTGCGGCCAACGCGACGGCGATGAATTGACACTCCATTACGCAAGTGTGCGCCCCGCCCACCGCTCTGTCGAAGTACCTATACGGATTCGAGCGGGTCCTTCGTCCACATGCATCGACGAGTCCGGCGTAACACTTCGAGCCCACCCGCCCCGGCGCCTTTAACCCAGCCCCGCCACCTGGCGCGAGCGCGGCCGGTAATAAGCCGATTTGGGTCGGTGATTCGCAGCCGCGAAACGCGGTGCAGCACCTACGCTTAGCCGATGAGGCTGGGGATCGACTTCGGCACAACGCACACCGTTGTCGCGGTCGTCGACCGGGGCAACTATCCCGTGGTGTCGTTCGACGGGGTCGACGCGTGGCCGTCGATCATTGCCGCCAACGAAGGCGGCGAGTTGCGCTACGGCCCGGACGCCGCCGCGGTCCGGCACGACCCGGGCTGGTCCGTGCTGCGGTCGTTCAAGCGGCTGCTCAACGACGCCGGGCCGACGACGACGGTGGAGCTGGCCGGACGCCGTTACCTGCTGGCCGACCTGTTCGCGGGCTTTCTGGCCCAGCTCAGAAGCGACCTGCAGCACCGTTCGAACGCCGAGCTCTCCCCGGGGGTGCGAGTCGAGGCCGCGATCAGCGTGCCGGCCAATGCCTCCAGCGCGCAACGCTTCCTGACCCTGGACGCGTTCGCCCAGGCCGACTTCGATGTAGTCGCTCTACTCAACGAGCCGTCGGCGGCGGGCTTTGAATACGCCCACCGGTATCGCTCGACGATCACCGCCAAGCGGGAGTACGTCCTGATCTACGACCTTGGTGGCGGAACATTCGACGCGTCGCTGCTGAAGATGACGGGGCGGTTGAACGAGGTGGTGGTCAGCGAGGGCATCCAGCGCCTCGGCGGCGACGACTTCGACGCCGCCATCTTCAAGCTGGTTCGCAAAGGCGCCGGACTGCGTTCGTTGCCGTCGGGCACCCGCGATCAGTTGCTCGAGGAGTGCTCAGTCCGCAAAGAAGCCATCGGTCCCAACACCCGGCGATTCCTGGTCGATCTCACCTCGGTGGGCAAGCCGCCGTTCTCCTGCCCGATCGAGGACGTCTACACGGCGTGTGCTGCGTTGGTAGACAAGACGATTACCGCGCTTCCCGATGTGCTGCACGACCGGGCCGGCGGCGAGGTCGACTGGTCCGAGATCGCGGGCATCTACGTGGTAGGCGGCGCCGGAAGCTTCCCGCTCGTCGCGCGGGCGCTGCGCTCGGCGTTCGACGAGAAACGGGTCAAACGGTCATTGCACCCGTTCGCCGCGACGGCGATCGGCTTGGCCGCCTTCCTGGACAGGGAGGCCGGATTCGCGCTCTCCGAACGTCTTTCGCGGCACTTCGGGGTGTTTCGCGAGGCGTGCGCGGGCGAGGACGTCTGCTTCGACCCGATCGTTCCCAAAGGGGCTGCGCTGCCCACCGCCGGTCAGCCGCCCTTCGTCGTCACGCGGACCTACCGCGCGGCACACAACATCGGACATTTCCGCTTCGTCGAGTGCAGCCGGCTGCGCGACGGCCGTCCCGACGGCGACGTGACGCCGTATGCCCCGGTGTTCTTCCCGTTCGATCCGGACCTCAACGACGACCAGGACCTGCCCCGCCGGCCGGTGAGTCGCTGCGACGACGGCCCGGATGTCGAAGAGCGCTACGTCGTCACCTCGGGTGGATCTGTCGAGGTCACCCTGACGACGCGTCCGGACCGACTCACCCGCACCTTCCGGCTGGAACGGCACGACCTAGCCAGCGCGTAGCGATCGATCAGCTCGCGCCGTCGAGATCGGGTGTCCAGGCCACCCCGTTGATGTGGCTGCCGCCGTCGACGAACAACGTGTTGCCGGTGAGATAGCGGCAGCCCTCGCCGGCCAGAAACAGCGCGACCGGGGCGATGTCGAGATAGGGATCCCCGATTCGGCCCATCGGGTTCATCGCGTCGGCGAAGGCGGCAATGTCGGGGTTGTCGCCGAGGGCGCGCATGAATGCCGCACTCTTGGCGGCCGGGCAGATGGCGTTGACGGTCACGCCGAACGGCGCCCACTCGCGGGCGGCGGTGCGGGTCAGGGCACGCAGCGCCTCTTTGGCGGCGTTGTACTCCAGGGTGCCCATGTGCGCGTTGACCCCGTTCAGGCTGCAGATGTTGATCACCCGTCCCCAGCCGCGGGCCCGCATGTGCGGCAAGGCGGCCCGCATCGCCCAGAACGGACCGTAGTACGCGACGGCGATACCGTCGCTGAGCTGCTTATCGGTCTTGTTCTCCACCCGGCTCATCGATCCGCCGCCCCACGCGTTGTTCACCACGACGTCGATCGAGCCGTACTCCGAAACCGCCTGCGCGACAGCGCCTTCCACCTGATCTCGAACCGAGACGTCGACCTCGACGAACAATCCCCCAACGGCGGTCGCGACGTCGCGGCCACTACCGGAATCGCGTTCGGCCACCACAATTTTCGCGCCCTCTTCGGCGAACCGGCGCGCGATCCCTTCGCCGATACCTGCTCCCGCACCTGTGATCAGCGCTACCTTGCCCGCTAATTGCCCCGTCATGCCGATCGGCCCGTCGCACCGGCGGCCAGCAGGCTGCGCGCCTCGGTGGAGCCGTCCAGTGCGCGACTGGTGCGTTTGGCGATCCGCCAGCCGGCGGGCGTCCGCCGCAGCGTGACATGGTTGGCCCCGGCCCGCCACACCCGGTAGCCACCGCCGTCGTCGTTGTGCCGAATCACGATCGACTCGCACACCGCAATCGCATCGTCGCCATCGATGTCGACGCATACCGGGCCGAGGAAATGGGCCGCGCCGCGGCTGATCAGACCCTGATGAGCGGGTGATCGCACCATCTCGGCAACGTCGGCCCGGCTGCGCATGTGCCAGCCCTCGACGTCGTACTCGCCGTCGTCGGCCCACAACCCGGACACCGCGTCGGCATCACCGGCATCGACCAGCGGTCCGTACGACGCCATCAGGCGGCCGATGGCCAGCTCATCCTCGACCCGGCGCAGCCGCTGTTCCAGTGCCGCGAGCCGTTCCTCCACCGTCATCAGAATTCCTCTCCGCGTTCAACAGCCTCTGCATGGCGCGATGTGCGCCGAGAACCGCCTTGCCCCGATCGGGATCGTTGCGCATCGCGACGATCTGCTCGTTGCCGCTGACGATGTGTACCGGACCACGGCCCAGCCATTCCAATCCCTCGCGGGCCACACTGGCGGGCTCGGCGACCACGACGCCGGGTGCGTCGAAATTCAGGCCGACCCGCTCCATAGCGGGTGTGCGCGTCACGCCCAGCACCAGGTCCAGCACGTCGACGCCGTGCTCCCGGAGCTCCAGCCACAGTCCCTCGCCGAAAATCCTGGTGAACGCCTTCACGCCGCCGTAGACGGTGTGCCGAGCCGATCCGAGGTAGCCGGCCAGCGAGCCGAGCAGCACGATGCCGCCGCGGCGCCGGTCGCGCATCGGCTGTCCGTAGTGGTGGACGAGGGCCAGCGGTGTCGACACGTTGAGATTGATGACTCGCTGAAACTCCGCGAGATCGCCGTCAAGAAATTCGTAGCTATGCGTGTTCGCGCCCGCGACCAGGATCAACAGCCCCACCTCGAGCCCGCTCGTCGCCGTCGCGATCCCGGTGCCGGCGTCGGATGCGCTCAAATCGGCCTGGACGGTGCGAACCTCAACGCCGTTCCCGCGGCACTGCTCGGCCGTCTGCTCCAACGCGGCTGCGGTGCGGGCAACCAGCACCAGATTCAGACCCGCTTGCGCGAGCAGCCGGGCGAATTCAGCGCCGACCCCCTCCGAGCCGCCCGCGATCAGCGCCCACGGCCCGTACTTCGCGCTGTCGATCACCGGGTTGACGCGAGTAGGCCCGCTTACGCGGTGGTGTGGACGATCAGCACGTCGACCTTCGCCCGGCGCGAGACGTTGGCGGGTACCGATCCCAGCAGCCGGCCGGCGATCGTGCTCAGGCCGACATTGCCGACAACCAGCAGGTCGGCGCTGACCTCTTCGGCGAGTCCGACCAGCGCGTCGACCGGTGCGCCGACGATTGACCGTTCTTCGACGTTCGCGGCTCCGGCGGCTTCGGCCCGCTCCTTGGCCTCGCGCAGGATCGCATAGATCGGGGCACTGCCCGCGACTTTGTAGCTCTCATCTTTTAGGGCGTCGGCGGCCCGTGCATCCTCGTTCTGCGGCAAGTACGCCGTCGCCACGATCAGCTTTGCGTTAGCCCCGGCAATGCTGCCCGCCTTCTCTACCGCGCGCAGCGACGAATCCGAGCCGTCGGTTCCTACCACCACGGTCCGATAGGCGCTCATTTACCCTCCCAGGTGTCGGTTGCTACGCCAACCCCAGACAGTAACGCCTTGCTATAGCCAGATGGTCGACTTTGAGACACGCCGACATGGTTGGCGATTCCCGGCTATCGCTGCGCCGCGCACACTCTGAGGCTCCAAATGTGTCGGCTACGCGTCCAATTAGCCAACGCAATCAATGAAACTCATTGTTGTGCTTACATTTTCGTCGATATGGCAACCGCACGATCGAGTCGCCCGATTCGGCCACTCTGGCAAAAGTGGTATGTGATCAGGCAGGACGGGTAAGCATGTTCACCGCGGTGGCCCTAAAGTGACATCCATCATGGTTGCCACAACAGTCGCCGAACCCAGGACGGCGGTCACCCCGAGCCCCTCGCGGCCGCGCCGCCCCAGCAGGTTTATCGACCCGCTCGCTATCGCGGTGCTGGCCGCCGTCATCGGCGCCGCCGGGGCGAGCTGGCCATCGCTGTGGTTCGACGAGAGTGCCACGATTTCTGCCTCCGCCGGCCGCTCAATACCCGACCTGTGGCGGATGCTGGGCCACATCGACGCCGTTCACGGTTCGTTCTACCTACTCATGCACGGCTGGTTCAACCTCTTCCCGGTGACCGAGTTCTGGTCGCGGCTTCCCAGTTGCCTGGCCGTCGGGATCGCCGCAGCCGGTGTGGTGGTCTTCGCGAGACAGTTCCTGCCGAGGACCACCGCGGTGTGTGCGGGCGTCGTGTTCGCCATCCTGCCGCGTGTGACGTGGGCCGCCGTCGAAGCGCGCTCGTATGCGTTGACGGCGGCCGCGGCGGTCTGGCTGACCGTCCTGTTGGTTACCGCCGTACGCCGACACCGTCGAGGGTTGTGGGCGTCCTACACGCTCGCGCTGACACTCGCGATATTGCTCAACCTCTATCTGGTGTTGCTCGTGCCCGTCTACGCCGTCGTGACACCGGTGCTGCGGCGCAATAAGTCGGTGGTGCGTTGGTTTGCGATCACGTCAGCGCTGGCGGTGGCCGCATCGACACCATTGATGTTGTTCGCGCATGGCCAGAGCTTCCAGGTGGCCTGGATTTATCCGTTGAGTTGGCACAGCGTGCTCGACGTTGTGCTGCACCAATATTTCGACAACAGTGTTCCGTTCGCGATCCTGGCTGGGCTTATTTTCATTGCCGCGCTGACGGTTCGAATGAGGGGTGGGTGGCCATCACTCGGCGATACCCGCCGGGTGCTGATCATCTGCGCGGCCTGGATGGTGGTACCCACCGCCATCAGCCTGACCTACTCGGCGGTGAGCGATCCGTTCTACTACCCGCGGTATCTGTTCTTCACCAGCCCGGCGATGGCGGTTGTGCTGGCTGTCTGCATTGTCGGGATCGCGCGCAAGCAACGATGGATCGCCGCGATCCTGATCATGCTCACCGTGGCGGCATTCCCGAACTATCTTCTCTCGCAGCGACAGCGTTACGCCAAGGAAAGCTGGGATTACAGCGACGTCGCCGACCTCATCAGCTCGCAGGCGGCTCCCGGGGACTGCCTGCTGGTCGACAACACGGTCGGCTGGCTGCCCGGGCCGGTTCGCGCGGTGCTCGCCGCGCGTCCCGACGCCTACCGACCGCTGGTCGACGTCGGTCGCGGCGTTCCCGCGGCCAAGCGTGAGACGCTGTGGGACGGTCACGTAGCCGTCTGGTTGGTGGTAGGGCGGCTGTACCAATGCACCACGCTGTGGACGATTTCCACCCACGACGCCAAGCTGCCGAACCATCAAACCGGGACGTCGCTGGCGCCCGGACGGATGCTGGTGCACGCCCCCGCGTACACGACCGCGAGAGACGTCGGGTTCCGCATCGTCGAGCGGTGGCAGTTCCACCGAGCGCAGGTCATCAAGTCGACCCGCTGACCGCGCCAGCGAAGGTCGCACCATCACAGCCTGACAAGTAGCTTGGCGGGCATGGAGGTCTGGCTTGCCGACCCGCTGTTCGGTGGCGCCGTGCAGAGCGGCCGGCATCTCATCGAGCTCTTCGCCGCCTTTGGGCTGACGGCAATCATCGGTCTGGAACGCACCATCCAGGGCAAGGTCGCGGGACTGCGGACCCAAACCATCGTGGGTACATCGTCGGCGCTGATCCTGTTGGTCAGCAAGTACGGATTCGGCGACGTGTTGTCTGCGCGCAATATCGAACTCGACCCCTCTCGGGTTGCGGCCCAAGTTGTGTCAGGCATCGGCTTTCTGGGGGCCGGAATCATCATCACCCGCCGTGGCGCGATACACGGGCTCACCACCGCCGCAGCGGTGTGGGAATCGGCGGCGATCGGCCTGGCCGCGGGCGCCGGCTTGCTTCTGCTGGCCGCCGCCGTGGTTGCCCTGCACTTTGTCAGCGCGCTGGCGTTCAATGTCGTGGAGCGGCAGCTCACCGCACGGTTGCGTGGCACGGTCCGGCTGCAGATCGTCTACGACAACGGCCAAGGGGTGCTGCGGGAGATCTTGCGTATCTGTGGCCAAAGGAACTGGCAGCTCACCGAACTCGAAGCGGACGACGGCAATATCGATCGAGATCAGGTTGCCGTGGCGATGACGCTGTCAGGGAACAAGATCAGCAACGCCGCACAAGTGCTCAGCGAGATCGACGGCGTCTCCGCCGTGCTGAATGCGGAGGATGAGCCAGACTAAGGGTGGCCGAAACCGCTTGTGCGCGAATGCAAGCCGGTCAGCGCAGATCCCGAGTGGCCCGGTATGCCACCCACGCGCCCAGTAAGCCCACTACGGCGAAAACCACGTACAGCGCCCGCGCGGCGATGACCATGCTGCCCTCGGCGGTGTTGACCACGACGCCGGCCAGGCCGGCGCCGAATGCGCCGGCGATGACCTCAATCGTGTTGATGGCCGCGGCCGCCGCGGCACCTTCGGCTTCGTCGTCGATGGACTGCATCGACCAGGCCGACAGATGCGGCCAGGCCGCGCCGATCCCGATTCCGGTGATCGTCAGCGCCAGCGCCCACGTGACGACAAGGGCCGCCGACGCATTGTCGACTTGGGTCGCCGCGGCCAGACCCAGACCCAACGCTATGGCAAGCGGCGCGAACACGACCACCCGATTAATGACTTTCCTGCTGCTCAGCGACGCGCTGAGAACCTCGCTGACCGCCCACCCGACCGCCAGAGCTGCGCCCAGGAACCCGGCCGCGACCGGGACCAGATGCGCGAGTCGTTGGCCGAACAGCGGTACATACATGTCGACCATCGCCGAGGCCATCAGTACCGCTAGGGCCAAATAAATCCATTTCAACGGCCCGTTTCCAAAAACGCTGGGTGGTAACACTTTTACCGCCATGCGCCGATCGACGATGATGAACGCGCCGACCAGGGCCAGGCTGATCGCGAGCAACGCTGCGGTCAGTCCGACGTTCGTCGGGACCTGGGCGACGCTGATCGTCAACGCCGCGGTACCCAGCAACACTATCGACCACACCGGCACTTGCAAGGTGGGCGCAGCCTCGCCCGAATCGATGCGAGCCGGTAGCACCCGCGGGACCAGCACCACCATCGGCACCGCGAGAATCGCCATGACGCCGAACGCCCAGCGCCACAGGCCGAATTGCGCGAACAGGCCGCCGGCCGTCGGGCCGATCACTGTCGCGACACCCCACATCGCCGACGCCAGTGCCGAGGCTCTGGTCCACAGCGAGCGCGGCAGGGCGGTATTGATCAGCGCATAGCCCAAACCTGCCAACAATCCCCCGGCGGTGCCCTGCAGGGTGCGACCCACCAGCAGCACCTCCATGCTGGGAGCCAGCGCGCAGGCCACGCTGCCGATCCCGAACACGATCAATCCCAACAGAAATGACATCCGTGGTCCGATGCGCAGCAGCACCGCGTTGACGGTCGTTGCCGCGACAACCGCCCCCACCAGATACAAGGTGGTCACCCAGGCATACAGCCGTTCGCCGCCGATGTCGGCGATTGCACTCGGCAACAGACTGACCGTGACGAACTCGTTGGTCGCATACAGCGCCACGCCACCGGCGAGCAGTATTGAGGTCCCCAGGAATCGGGGACCCAGCAGCGTGCGCCAGCCGTCGACGGCTGGGGTGTCCTGGGGTGCGCTCACTTCAGGCCGGCGGCGTCCATTCCGCGCAATTCTTTCTTGAGGTCGGCGATTTCGTCGCGGAACCGGGCGGCCAACTCGAATTGCAGGTCGCGGGCCGCGGCCATCATCTGCGCGGTGAGGTCCTTGATCAGGTCGGCTAACTCGGCCCGCGGCATGCTGGCCGTGTCGCGCCCTTCGAACACCCCGGCGCTGACCGCCCGGCCCGGCTCGCCCTGGGCGCGGCGGCCACGCGACGAGTTACGGCCGGAGCCGCCGATCTCGATGGCGTCGCTGTCGTCGGCCTCGCGGTAGACCTGGTCGAGAATGTCGGCGATCTTCTTGCGCAGCGGTTGCGGGTCGATGCCGTGGGCCTCGTTGTAGGCGACTTGCTTGGCGCGGCGCCGGTCGGTCTCGTCGATCGCCTCTCTCATCGAGTCGGTGATCTTGTCGGCGTACATGTGGACCTCGCCGGACACGTTGCGGGCGGCGCGACCAATGGTCTGGATCAAGCTGCGCGCCGAACGCAGAAAGCCCTCTTTGTCGGCGTCCAGGATCGCGACCAGCGACACCTCGGGTAGGTCCAGGCCTTCACGCAGCAGGTTGATGCCGATCAGCACGTCGTACTCACCCAGCCGCAACTGGCGCAGCAGCTCCACCCGCCGCAGTGTGTCGACCTCGGAGTGCAGGTAGCGGACCCGGATACCGAGCTCCAGCAGATAGTCGGTCAGATCCTCGGCCATCTTCTTGGTCAGCGTGGTCACCAGCACCCGCTGGTCGGCTTCGGCGCGCTTGCGAATCTCGCCGATCAGGTCGTCGATCTGACCTTTGGTCGGCTTCACCACGACCTTCGGGTCGACCAGCCCGGTCGGGCGGATCACCTGCTCGACGAACTCCCCCGCGGCCTGGCTCAGCTCGTAAGGACCGGGCGTCGCCGACAGGTACACCGTCTGTCCGATTCGGTCGGCGAACTCTTCCCACGTCAGTGGCCGGTTGTCGCACGCCGAAGGCAGCCGGAAACCGAATTCGACGAGATTGCGCTTACGCGACATGTCACCCTCATACATGCCGCCGATCTGCGGCACCGTGACGTGAGACTCGTCGATGACCATCAGAAAATCTTCCGGGAAGTAGTCGATCAGCGTCGCCGGCGGCGAGCCGGGCCCGCGGTCGTCGATGTGCCGCGAATAGTTCTCGATTCCCGAGCAGAACCCGACCTGGCGCATCATCTCGACGTCGTAGTTGGTCCGCATCCGCAGCCGCTGGGCCTCCAGCAGCTTGCCCTGGCCTTCGAGTTCGGCGAGCCGCTCCTCGAGTTCCTGCTCGATGGTGGAGATGGCGTGGGCCATGCGCTCCGGTCCCGCGACGTAGTGAGTCGCCGGGAAGACGCGTAGTGAGTCGACCTGGCGCACGACGTCGCCAGTGAGCGGATGCATGTAGTAGAGCGCTTCGATTTCGTCACCGAAGTACTCGATGCGGAGGGCCAGTTCCTCGTACGACGGGATGATCTCGACGGTGTCGCCCCGCACCCGGAACGTGCCGCGGGTGAACGACATGTCGTTGCGGGTGTACTGCACGTCGACCAGCAGTCGCAGCAGCCCGTCGCGGGGCACCTCGGCGCCCACCTGCAATTCGACCGACCGATCCAGGTAGGACTGCGGCGTGCCCAGACCGTAGATGCAGGACACCGATGCCACCACGACCACGTCACGGCGCGACAGCAATGAGGACGTCGCGGAGTGCCGCAGCCGCTCCACATCGTCGTTGATCGAGCTGTCCTTCTCGATGTAGGTGTCGGTCTGCGAGATGTACGCCTCGGGCTGGTAGTAGTCGTAGTACGAGACGAAATACTCAACTGCGTTGTTCGGCAACATCTCTCGCAACTCGTTGGCGAGTTGCGCGGCTAGCGTTTTGTTGGGCGCCATCACCAGAGTCGGCCGCTGCAGCCGCTCGATGAGCCACGCGGTGGTGGCCGACTTCCCGGTTCCAGTGGCACCCAGCAGCACCACATCGCGCTCCCCCGCCTGAATCCGGCGTTCCAGCTCATCGATGGCGGCCGGCTGGTCGCCCGCTGGCGCATAAGGGCTGATGACCTCGAAGTCGCCGCCGGCACGCACCATGTCTTCGACAGGGCGGTATTCGGAGTGCGCAACCACGGGGTGTTCGGTAGCAAACGCCATGCTCACCAGGGTAGAGCTCAGCACCGACAGAAGGTCAGCTGTGCTGGCTGCTCCACACCCGCGTGCCGGGGTCGCACTCGATGAGGTGCCCGTCGTCGGACTTCGACATCGTGAAAACCGGCGTGTCGACGCACGAGGTGCCGACCGGGTGTACACCGGTGGTCGGCGGAGCCTTGTCCCAGGTATTGCCCTCGCAGACGACCTGTTGGTTGGCCGTGGAGTCGAAGGCGACCTTGTCGATGTCGGTGCATGGCCCACCCAGCACCGCGGGCGTCGCGGTCCCGATCGGGGTGGCGGTGGTGTTCGCCGCCTGCGCGGGATCGGCCACCGTCACGCCTGGCGGAACATCGCCGGTCCGGGATGCCACGACCGGGATTCGCAGCGTGGCCCCTTGCGAGCCGCACTCGTTGCTCTGCACGGTTTGGGTCTGCACGCCGCGCAAGGTGCCATCCGGTTCCGGCGTCAACGTCCAGACCACGGTCTCCGACTGAGTGGACATCGGCCCACCGTGCGCGGTGCGGCACTGCGCCTGCACCTGGCGGGGCTCGGCTTGCCAGTGTCCGTCGACGAAATGCAGCACGCCGGTATTGCCGGTGTCGCCGGTCTTGGCCATTTGATGACTCGTGTCGTCCAGCTTGGTGCCCGTGGCGGCGCACCCGGTCGCGGTGCACGCGGAGGAAAAGGCCCACCAGCTGGTGACTCCGCCGTTGGTACGGATGACGCCGTTGGACGTCTGCTTCGCGCGGTCGTAGTCGAGCCGGTAACTGCCGTTCAGCGGCGGCGCCGCCAGGGCCGACCCCGAGGTCGACGTCCTGCTCACCTGCGGCGGCGACGCGGGGTTCGCTTGCGGCTGATCGTCCCAGGAGAAGAACGAGATCGCCCACGTCACGGTCAGCGCGACGATGGTCGTAACGATCATCGCCAGGGCAATACCAGCCTTCAGCGAAGGTCGTCGCGCGGCCTTCCAGAAGCCGGTGCGGCGGGTTTTCGGCGTGGCGGCGCGATCGCCGGCGGGATGGCAGGAGACGTGCTCGCTGAACGCCGCGGCGAACTGGCGGCACCGGTCGAACCGGTCCGACGGGTCCTTCGCGAGCGCTTTGAAGAACACGTCGTCGAGGTCGGCCAGGTCGGGGCGGTAGTCGCTGAGTCGGGGTGGCGCCGCATGCAGGTGCTGCCCGATCACCGCGACGGGATTGGAGTTTTGGTATGGCGGCGCACCGGTGAGTAGGTGGAATGCCGAGGCGGCCAGCGCGTATTGGTCGGCGCGGCCATCCATGTTCGACCCGACGAGTTGCTCGGGCGCGGCGTAGGCAACGGTGCCCACCGCGACGTTCGTCTCGGTGATTCCGCTGATATCGGCCAGTTGACGGGCAACGCCGAAGTCCGCCAACAGGATTCGGCGATCATCCTCGTCGGGGTGGGTCAGCAGGATGTTGGCGGGCTTGACGTCGCGGTGCAGTAGCCCGCGGGCGTGGGCGTAGTCGAGCGCGCTGGCGACCGCGGTGACGATCGCACAGACGTCGTCGTCGGCCATGCCGCCACGGAAGCGGTCCCGCATCAGCCGGGCGGCATCGGTGCCCTCGACGTAGTCCATCGCGATCCACAAATGACCGTCGAACTCGCCACGGTCGTGCACCGCGACGATGTGCGGATGCCACAGCGTGGCGGCCAAATCGGCTTCGCGATTGAATCGTTCGCGGAATTCCTGGTCTGCCGTCGTCCCTTCGCTCAAGACTTTCAGCGCGTCACGGCGCGGCAACCGGGGATGCTTGGCGAGGTAAACGTCGGCCATCCCGCCGGACCCCAGTGGCCGCAGGATGGTGTAGCCGGCGAAAGACGTCGGCGTGGCGATCGCGCTGGCCTGCCCATCGTCCGGGCCCGATCGACCGATCTTCACCGACTCCCGGTCGGGACGCGATTTGATCAGCGGGACGCGAGTCAGCAGGCGGGTGATCCCCAGGTCGGGAAGTGACGCGTAGCCGCGCTCGAGCAGACTGCGCGAGCGTGGCGGCTCAACGGGCGCCGGCTGCCCTGATTGGGCGTCCCAGCGCTGCGTAGCTCTGGTCGCCTCGTCCCTAGACACACTTACCCCCTCGCTTCTCTCCCTTTGCGTGCGATCCAGCACGCTCCCGGTCACCCCCACCGGACTACACTTTTAAATTAGTTGCGATTAGGACGTTTTCGAAATCCCGTGACGCACGGCCGAGTTCGCAACGGCCTGCCTAACCTTCGCAATCATGCCGCCAGATGCGGTGCGCCCCTGTTGTGGCGCTTATGAAACAGCTGTGAATCGGAACTTCGCAGCAGCTCGCGGCAACATATAGGTGAATCACAGTGCGTCCCGTGGAAGCCGTGCCGTCGCGGAGTCGATACTGGAGTGGTGAGTCGACCAGCCCCGCCCATTCTGACCATCTGGCACAACGGCTCAGAAAGCACCTTCGCGCCGGGTCACGACGTCGTCATCGGCCGTGATTTACGCGCTGATGTCCGGATTGCCGATCCGCGGATTTCGCGCGCGCATCTGATCCTGCGTTTCGATCAGGGCAAGTGGACAGCCATCGACAACGGCTCGGTGAACGGGACTTTCGTCAACGGCTACCGCACGCCGGTGGTCGACATCCACGACGGGCAGAGCATCAACGTCGGCAATCCCGGCGGACCGCGGCTCACCTTCGAGGTCGGACCACGCCGCGGCAAAGGGGGCCGGCCGCCGGGAAGTGCGGCCCCGCCCGCCGCGCAGTCGACGATGTCGTGGTCGACGCCGGCCGCACCCGTCGCGCCTCCCGCCGAGCCGCGGCGAAGCGGCGCCCAGCCCGTGCCGTCACCCGTCCCGCAGGGCCGACCCGCGCCGCCGGTCCGGCGGCCGTTGTCTCCGTCGGAGCATCCGACCAATGTGCAGGCCGGACGGGCGCCCGCGGGTCCGCCGCCGGAGGACACGACGGTGGTCAACGCCGGGGCCGCGCACACGCAGCACGACGTGCCGCCCACCGAGGTCACCAAGCTCGACAACCGGGCGCCCGACGCGTCGAATTTCGCGACCCGGTTCGTCAAAATGCTGTCGCCGAGGGCGGCGCCGGACGCCAAGCCAGCCGGCTCGGTGACGATCGGCCGCGCCTCCGACAACGACATCGTCGTCCCGGACGTGCTGGCCTCGCGGTATCACGCAACGCTGATCCTGACGCCGCTGGGCACCGAGATCCGCGACACCAGCGTCAACGGGACGTTCGTCAACGGCACCCGGGTCGGGTCGGCGATCCTGAGCGAGGGCGACGTCGTCACCGTCGGCAACATCGACCTGGTGGTCAGCAGCGGCCTGCTGGTCCGTCGCAGCGAGACCGAGGCGGCGACGCGCACCGGCGGCCTAGAAGTGCGCAAGGTCCAGTACGTCGTCGAGAACGGCAAACAGCTGCTGAGCGATATCTCGCTGACCGCGCGTCCCGGAACGCTCACTGCGGTGATCGGCGGATCGGGCGCCGGAAAGAGCACGCTGGCCCGGCTGATCGCCGGTTACACGACACCCAGCTCGGGGTCAGTGACGTTCGAGGGCCACGACATTCACGCCGAATACGCCTCGCTGCGCAGCAGGATCGGCATGGTCCCCCAGGACGACGTCGTCCATCGTCAGCTGACGGTCAACCAGGCGCTGAGCTACGCGGCCGAACTGCGCCTGCCACCCGACACCAGCAAAGCCGACCGGACCAAGGTCGTCTCGCAGGTGCTCGAGGAACTCGACCTGACCACGCACGCCAATACTCGGGTCGACAAGTTGTCCGGCGGACAGCGCAAACGGGCCTCGGTGGCACTCGAGCTGCTCACCGGGCCATCACTGCTGATGCTCGACGAACCCACCTCGGGTCTGGACCCGGCGCTGG
>Ga0302326_10012416_pt1 | contig 18175 bp, 10 predicted proteins | sample Palsa_T0_3_FD_202264 | JGI IMG/M metagenome (GOLD analysis project Ga0302326, IMG submission 202264) | Peat permafrost microbial communities from Stordalen Mire near Abisko, Sweden - Palsa_T0_3 | ecosystem: Environmental > Terrestrial > Soil > Palsa > Peat permafrost | place: Sweden: Abisko...
GCAGGTAGACAAGACTCATGAGAACAAGGAACGGACCGATGGCATCGAACAGCCATCTGCAGGCGCTCAATCCGGCGGCCCCAAAACGGTCCAGCGGCAAACCGAGTCGAAAGAGGATGTAGTTTTCCAGATGGAACCGCCCGACTCCCTCCAGCGGAGAGGAAAAATCGTTTGGCACGGAGCGCGCCACCGATTCGAAAAACAAAGGGACCGGTGCAATCACATGCGACTTGGAAATCGTCGCGCCCACTGACGGCGCCAGCCCCATTGCCACGTCCTGCTCGGTAGCCGATGCGGGGATTTGCACCTGCCTGGCGGGAGTCTGCCGCGTCAGCGATGGCAGTCGGCGAAACGCTGGAACCATCGGCAGTGTCCAGGGAAGCAGCACCAGGACCAGCATCCAGGCGATCCAGCCCCATCCAACCGCCTCGGCAGTAATCCGCCGCCAGAAGAGCATCAACAGTCCCACCACTCCAAAGAATGCGTTGATCGAGACGATCACCGTGAAGAGCTGGATAATGCCGGTGAAGAACATCGCCGCCAGAATTCCCGTTCCCAGCGCGACAACAATCGAAATCTTCCCCACGCGCAGATAATGCTTCTCCGATTTGCCGGGGAAAGCGGGCTCGTAAAGATTCCGTGCGAACATCGCGCCGAATGTCACCGCGAAAAACCCCAGCGAGGGCATGTGGCCCAGAAGAATCCCCGAGATCATCAGTCCCAGCAGCCCCGGTCCCAGCAGCGAATGCGCCAGTAATCCCCAGGTATGGTCGGGGTCGGAAATTCCCCTGGGGAACAGTGCCACCGCAAGCAGCCCGCAAAACATCCAGGCGATCATGACGAATCGCTTGCCGAAGGCCCCGCCAAGCGTTCCGATTCGGAGCGATTTCTCGTCGCGGGCGGGGCCGCACGTTTGTGGTGTTCCGATGGTGACGAATCCCATCAGTACATACGCGAGAATCGAGTACCATGAGTAATCGCTCACGGACGATCCGCCGAACACCTCGAACATGTATTGCGGCACGCGATGGTGCAATCCCGTGAACCCGCCGATTTTCAGCAGTCCCGCGGGAATCATAATGAAGGAGAAGATGATGATCAGAATCCCCTGCACGGCGTCGGTATAGGCCGCCGCCTGAATTCCCCCCAGCACGATGTAGCTCATCACGATCAGCGTGTACCCAATGTAGAAGGGGAGCGGTTTCAGATAGGAGATATACGCGGCAAGTTCGCCGCGTGCGTTCATGTTGCTGAGCACGTCGAATCTGGGCCGCTCAGCGGCCGGCAGCGTGCCGGCGGCAAATTGCGGCTTGAGCCGCTCGAACTCGTGGAAATGCTCGACGGACTCCTGTTCCTCCACTGAATACGAGGACTCCGGCTTAACGAACATCGCCGACGCAACTTTGTAGGAGACGATGTCTCCCAAAGCGACGTTGAGAACCACCGTCACGATTCCCCACCAGGCCCACGCGGTAGCCAGCCGTTTTGAATTGAAACGTTCGATGAACTGGTCCGAGCCGGTGATCAGGCGGGTACGCCGCCACCAGACATAGCTGAACCAGTAGAAGGGCGTGTTAAAGAGCACCTGGAAGGGAATCCAAAGTCCCGCCGCTCCCTGCCTGTAGACTTCCGTGGCCACGGTCGGCGCTCCGTTGGCGTCGGTCATGGTGCCGAAGTTGTAAAAAAACTGAAGTACAGCCCCCATTTTCCGGCCGCCGACGTAGAAGTCATTCTCGTGCTTCACGCCGCGCGACACACTGATGCCGATCCAGAGAATGGCAACCAGCGAAGCCAGAACGATCGCAAAATCCAGGATATTGAGCCCAAAAATGTGCATGGCATTTCTACCAGGGACTTCGCGCCGCGGCTGATTTATGGTTCGGGATGATCTTTGACGGGCGCGGTTGAAAGTGTGTAAATTTAAGGAGATAATGTACAGATACAGCGCGGCGTTGGCAACGAAAATCGCGAGGATAACCAGGTGCGCTGAGAGCATCGGGCGGTTTGGTTATCAGACGGCGTCCCGGTGTAGCCGGCGAGCATGCTCGCCGAATGTTTTGCCGCCCAACGGGAATACGTCGGGCATGCTCGCCGGCCACATGGAGGTGACGCGCGGAGCCGGGAAGACCGCTAACGGATCAGCGAGATGGAAAAAACGGGCTCAGCACCGCCGGACATTCAGGTAAGGATCGAGCCGCAGGGGCTCAACACCGGGCCAATTCAGTCGGCGATCGACGCCTGCTCCGAAAGCGGGGGAGGAACGGTCAGAATCCCGCCAGGCCGGTTTCGAACCGGGACGATTTCGCTGCGCAGCAACGTTAACCTTCATCTGGAAAGCGGCGCGGTGCTGGAGGGAAGTTCTAATCTGGCGGACTATCCCGCGACCATCGACGGCTTCGTCGACGCAGTCGGGCAGCGGCGCAGCAGGTGCCTGATCGTTGCAGCGAATGCCGAGCGTGTCAGCATCAGCGGGCGCGGCGTGATCGACGGTCGCGGCGGGACGTTCGCACGCGATCTCGACGATCGTCCGTTCCTCGTGCGGTTTATCAATTGCCGCGATGTCTCCATGACCGACGTGACCTTGCGAGATTCGGCGGCGTGGGTGAGTCACTATATCGAATGCGACACCGTCCACGTGCGGGGCGTAACCATCCGCAGCCGGGTGAACGGTAACAACGACGGGATCGATGTTGACGCGTGCCGGAATGTGCGGATCAGCGACTGCGACATCGATACCGGCGATGATGCCATCTGTATCAAGAGCACCACCGGTGGCGCTTGCCGGAACGTTGCCGTCAGTCATTGCATACTCAAGAGTGATTGGGCAGCGCTGAAACTCGGCACGGAGTCGGCCGGTGATTTTCAGAACATCCTCCTGAGCCACTGCATCATCTACGACACCAACGGCGGCGGTCTCAAACTAATCACGACCGACGGCGGCCGGATGGAAAATGTGATGGTCTCAGACCTGATCATGCACCGTGTTTCCGGACCAATCTTTATTCGGTTGGGGAATCGGCTTCGCACCTATCGAGGTGACCCGGCGAAGCGCGTCGGCAGTATGCGAAACATCACTCTTCGCGGGATTCGTGCCGACGTGTGGGAGGAAGGTTTTGCCCTATGGGGCAAGACACGCCGCGCGGGGATTTGCATCACCGGTGTGCCTGAGCAGCCGATCGAAGGTCTCATGCTCGAGAATATTCACCTGACGTATCCCGGCGGTGGCACGGTCGAAGAAGCCGGCGGCCTGGAGGTGCCGGAACTCGGCGATCACTATCCCGAATTCACGATCTTCACGCCGCTGCCGGCATATGGCTTTTACCTGCGCCATGCCCAGGACGTCACCTTCCGGTCCATCAGGATCGACACCGTAAACCCCGATGCGCGACCCGCGTTGGTGATGGATGACGTTGAAGATGTATCGGTCGATTCGTGGGAGGCGCTGGCGCCGCCGGATCATGTCCGCGCGCGAGCCCGGAATGCGCGCAATGTGCATCTCGATTGGCGCGATGCGAATCTGCCTACCAGCACGCAGAGCGACGCGTGGGAGCAGTGGTAGGAAATGCAAGCATGAAATTGACCGATCTGATCATCCCTGGCTTTCATCCCGATCCAAGCATCTGCCGCGTCGGCAAAGATTATTTCCTGGTCGCCAGCAGCTTCGAATATTTCCCCGGGATCCCGATCTTTCACAGCCGCGACTTGGTCAACTGGAGGCAGATCGGACACTGCCTCACGCGCAAGAGCCAGCTTTTCGCGGAGAAACAGGAAATAGAACTTGTACGCAGTAGACCATTCAAGCGGTAAGAGGAATGTCAGAATGTTCACTCGCCCGTTGGCGCTGTCGCTGTCGCTTTTGATCGTGCTGTTCGCATCCCCGTGCCCTGATGATGCCGCCAGTTCCGCTCGTGAGATCTTCATTTCCCCGACCGGCAGCGACTCCAATCCCGGGACGCACGATCGCCCACTGGCCTCCCTCGACGCTGCGCGTGATGCGATTCGAAAGTGGAAGTCGGCTCAGGCGGCCAGCGGCGGAGTTACGGTGTGGCTCGAGGCCGGCGATTACGAGTTAACCAACTCGTTCGAGCTGTCTACTGCGGACTCCGGCTCCGCATCGGCTGCGATCGTCTACCGCTCTGTCCCCGGACAAACCGCGCGTTTGCTCGGAGCCCGCCGGCTCAAAGCAACAGACTTTCAGCCCGTGACGGATCCCAAATCTCTGGCACGAATCCCCGCATCCGCCCGCGGAAAGGTCGTCGAGCTGGACTTGAAGAAACTGGGAGTAAAGCATTCGCACGCATACCCTGATGTCTTCACAGACGCCGGCGGGATCATCGATTTCTTCTTTGCCGGCCGCCGGATGCCGCTCGCCCGCTATCCCAACGACGGGTTCATGACGATGCAGCGGGTGTTGAAAAATGGTGGCCCGGGTAAACATGACGGCGGCGTGTTTCAATACCGTGCGGAGGATCAAAGCCACTTCCAGGCTTGGGAGAAGGATCTGGATCGCGGCGTCTGGCTAAAGGGATATTGGCGCGTTGTTTGGCAGAACGAAGCGTTGCGTCTGAAATCAATCGACACGACAAATCGCACCGCCACGTTTGCCTTGCCGGTCCCCGGCGGCATTGGAAACAAATATCACCGCCCGCAGGGAAACGGGCAGGAAGAATACTGGTTGCTCAATCTGCTCGAAGAAGTCGATCAGCCGGGCGAATGGTGCATCGATTTCCAGGATCAGAAACTCTACTTCTATCCACCGGCCCCACTCGGCAGCGCGGAGATGCTTCTCGCCGATGGCGACGGTCCCATCATTCGGCTTTCAGATGCCTCAAACGTCGTTCTGCGCGGGCTCACGCTCGAGGGGTCGCTCAACGAAGGAATTACCGTCAAGGGCGGCGAGAGAGATTTGATCGCCGGATGCATCGTTCGCAACGTCGACAAATATGCCATCGTAGTCAACGGGGGAACCAACCACGTCGTGCAGAGCTGCGATCTGTATGACCTGGGTGCTGGCGGGGTTTGGCTTGGAGGTGGCGATGAGATCAGCACGCCGCGCGTTCCCGCCGGGCATAACGTGATCAACAACCACATCCACGATTTCTCCCAAATCGAGCGGGTGTATACCCCCGGCGTCAACTGCGGATTTACCGGCGGCGGGGGAGGCGGGCACCATCCGGCCGTCGGAATGCTCGTCGCCCACAACCTGATCCATGACACGCCGCACGGCGCGGTGCTGTTCGGCAGTTGGGACAGCGTCTTCGAGTACAACGAAGCTTTCCGTTATTGCACGGTTTCAAACGACCTGGGCGCATTTTATTGCTACGACACGTACAAGCTCGATGGCAATCAGACCATTCGCTACAACCTGATGCACGACACCGACGACGGCGACGGGATCTACTTCGACAATGACCATCGAGACATGCACATCTACGGAAACATCGCCGCGCTTAAGAGCCTTCCCAACCGACGCGGCACTGGCTTCCTCTACAAGATCGGCTCGCAGGCGAGGAACCCGCAGAGCATCGAGTGCTACAACAATATCGCCATCGAGTGCAATGTTGGCTTCCAGTTTGTCAGTGCGCTGACGAATCAGGGAAGGATCGAAAACAATGTCTCCGTGACCTGCAAAACGCCATGGATCTGGAAAGCCGTCCGGGACGGAAAGCAGGTTGCCGTCGCTTCGGATTTCGCCAGCGGTAAAAATGTTGTCTACGACGCTGATCCCGGATTCGTCGACATCAGCCGGCTCGACTTCCGCCTCAAGCCGGGCAACCGCATTCAGCAGGACCTGCCGGGCTTCCAGCCGATTCCAGTGGAAAAGATCGGCCTCTACCTCGATGAGTATCGGACGACTCTTCCAACCGATGATGAAATCGATCGCTTCGGAAAACTAACGACCCGTTCGCCGCGGGGTTATGAAGTTGAAGATCGCAAGTAAATGCGATCGCTCACGGACGGAAATCACGCATGAACCAGCAAACAAGCGCCTCGGCATCCAACGACATCTCAGACTTCAAACGCCGCGCCCGCGAACTGGTCTCGAAGATGTCGCTGGAAGAGAAGATCGCGCAGCTCATTCACAACGCGCCAGCCATCCCGCGCATCGATCTGCCGGAATACAACTGGTGGAACGAATGTCTGCACGGCGTGGCCCGTGCCGGCAAGGCGACGGTCTTCCCGCAGGCCATCGGCATGGCCGCGACATTTGATGCACCGCTCATTCACCGCATGGCCGAGGCGATCTCCGATGAGGCGCGGGCCAAGCATCACGCGGCACTCGCACAGGATTATCACGGCCAATACTTCGGCCTCACCTACTGGACGCCCAACATCAACATTTTCCGCGATCCCCGCTGGGGGCGGGGACAGGAAACCTACGGGGAAGACCCCTATCTCACCGCGCGCATCGGCGTCGCCTTCGTCCGGGGATTGCAGGGCGATCACCCCAAATACCTGAAGCTGGTAGCCACGCCGAAACATTATGCGGTGCACAGCGGCCCCGAGCCGGAACGGCATTCGTTCAACGCCATCGTGAGCCAGCGCGATCTTCGGGAAACATATCTTCCCGCGTTTAAGGCCTGCGTCATCGAAGGGAAAGCCGCCTCGGTCATGGGCGCCTACAACCGCGTCAACGGCGAACCCGCCTGCGGCAGCCCTACGCTCCTCCAGAAAATCCTCCGCGACGAATGGGGATTCGATGGTTTCGTGGTCTCCGATTGCGGCGGGATCTGCGATTTCCATCTCGCTCACAAACTGACTGCCAATGCCGCCGAGTCCGCGGCAATGGCGCTCAAGAATGGCTGCGAACTCAATTGCGGCGTCACGTACCACCATCTCCGCGCCGCGGTGCAGGCAGGGCTGATCACCGAGCAGGTAATCGATCTCGCCGCCCAACGGCTCATGACCGCCCGCATGCGCCTCGGCATGTTCGATCCGCCCGAGCAGGTGCCGTTCGCATCGATCTCGCCCGAGGTCGTGAACTGCCCGGCGCATCGGGAGCTGGCGTTGCAGGTTGCGCGGGAATCGATCGTGCTGTTGAAGAATGAGAACCAGTTGCTGCCGCTGCGCAAGACGCTCAAGTCGATCGCGGTGGTGGGTCCGACGGCTTACCTGCTTGATGTCCTGCACGGCAATTACACCGGCTTTGCCCCGCAGATGACGACGCTTCTGCAGGGCATTCTCGAGGCGGTGGGCATCGGAACGCAGGTGAACGTCGCCCGTGGCTGCGAAGTGGCCGGCAAGGCGCCGGTGAACACCATGGAACTCGCCTGGACGCTCGCGGATTCCGACGTGATTATCGCCTGCCTCGGCTACACTCCCGCGCTGGAAGGCGAGGAAGCCGAAGCGATGGGCGAGGCCCAATCCGAGGGCGGTGGCGATCGCATGCACATCGGCCTACCCGGCCGCCAGCTCGAGCTCCTGCAGAAGCTCCACGCGACCGGAAAGCCGGTCGTGCTGGTGCTCACCGGCGGCAGCGCGATCGAGCTGAACTGGGCTGCCGCCAACATCCCGTCGATCCTGATGTGCTGGTACCCCGGCGAGCTTGGCGGCCGCGCCGTCGCTGACGTCTTATTCGGCGATTACAACCCCGCCGGCCGATTGCCGGTGACCTTCGTCCGCTCGCTCGACCAGGTTCCCGCCTTCGACGACTACAACATGGCCGGCCGAACCTACCGATTCATGAAGGAGTCGCCGCTCTATCGCTTCGGCCATGGTCTGAGCTTCACGAAATTCAGATATTCCAACCCGCGCTTGAGTGCTGCACGAATTCAACCGGATCAATCCGTCGAGGTGAGTGTTGACGTGACCAATAGTGGCACTGTAGCCGGCGATGAGGTCGTTCAGCTCTACGTCACCGACGAAGAATCCTCTGTTCGGGTCCCGCGGCTGCACCTGGAAGGATTCCGCCGCATCCACCTCGATCCGGGTCAGACACAGTCGGTCACATTTACGCTCCAGCCGGATCAACTGGCAGCATACGACGATGACGGAAAGCCATTCGTCGAGTCCGGCAAATTCATCCTCTCCCTCGGCGGCGGACAACCCGGCGAGTCCGCGAGCGGGGCGGTCAAGATCGACCTGATCGTGGAGGAGCCTTGAGTGAGAAGACTGGAAGCCAGAAGCAAGGAGCCAGCAGCAAAGTCATAGCCCTCCGCAGATCTGAGCGGCAGATCGGCTGACACCCGGAGATAGGTGTAAGCCGCGCTGCATTCGCACCCTCGGTTTTGCCCCAAAAACGCGCTTTCCCCTTACGGAATCTTACACTTTCTTACAGTTTCAGGCTTCCGTCAGATTTATCAGGTTCTTGCTGTTTTCTCTTCAAAGTAAAGGTTGTTGCCGCCCCCTTTGGTCTGGTAGACCGCCTGCAACAAGAAAGGAGAGTTCCATGAACTCCAAATGCAAATCCATCGTTCCGAAGACCGTCGCGCGGCTTCAGCGCCGCCAACCGCCCAAGGTTCACGATCGCGGCAATGCCGGCGCACCAACCGACGCGCTGGTGGCGACCTTGACTGCGGATCAGCGTGCTGCGCTGGTCGCGATTGCCTCCGGCCAGAGCTTCAGCGAGGCGGCCCGCACCGCGGGGATCAGCCGTCAGACCCTTTACGAGTGGCGGCAGAGCAGCCCCACTTTCGTTGCCGCGCTCAATGCCTGGCAATCCGACGCCCGCGCCTCGGCTCAGAACCGCCTGGTCGGCCTCACCGACCTCGCCGTCGACGCGGTCAGCCAGTCGATCCAAAAAGGCGATGTCCGCATCGCATGGGACCTGCTTCGGAAGCTGGGTCTCCTGTCGCCAACTCCGCCCGGGCCTTCCGACCCCGCCGAGATTGAGGAGGAGGCATTCGCGGCCAAGACCAAGCGAGAATCAAACCGCGTCGCCATCCAAGGCTTGGCCGCGACGACAGCCATTGCGAAGAATTTTGTATAAGCGGCACACAGTAAACGTTGTTTGGCGTCCTCAACATTTCATAACCTCGCCGTCGCGCCCGGCCGCCGGAAATCGCGTGTATTCCGCTGGTCGGGATTTAACAAAGGAGCATCAGATGAACCAGACGCACGTCCAAGAGATGAAGAAGTCGCAACAAGCGGCGCTGAGCGCCCGCCAGGAACGGCTGATCGCCGAGCTGCTGACGCAGCCGACGCTGCACAAAGCCGCGGCGAACGCCGGCGTCCCCGAGCGGACTGCGCAGCGGTGGGTCAGCGGCCATGCCGCGTTCCGCCCCCGCCTCCACAAGGCCCGTCGCGCACAGATCAAAGCAGCGATCAACGCCAGCATCAAGGCACAATTTGCCCCCGTAGAAGCGCTTCGGAAAATCGCCGAGGATGAGCAGGCTCCCCCGGCAAAGCGTCTGGCCGCCTGTGTGTCCATCTTGAAACTGTTCATGCGCGGCCCCAAACTGAATCTGACCGAGCGCATCGCAACGGTCGAACGCCAAACCAGAGAAATGACAGAGAGATTGCGTGCGACCGCGGCGCGCCCGAGGTGAGGGCAGCGGCCGGAAGTTCTGGCATGCTCGGCTTGGGCGATGGCCTCGGTCGCACAGTTGAGAGTCCACGTGCGCAGTTTTTCGGTATTGGTGCAGTTTGAAAATATTGTTTTCCGCTTGTGTATTTAATGCAGTGGGACGGCTAGAGGCTAGACGGCGAAAGCGGTAAATTGGGCGCCTGCGAACTCTGTCATGGGTGTCGGAACCACCCGAGACGGTGCAATCGGGAGGCGCGGTGGACAAGAAACGGGGTTGGAATGAGAACGGTAGATTGCAGATCATCGGGGGTGCGGTGAGCCTGACCGCAAACCTATTGGCGATTGGACAGACGGCGTTGACCCTAATTTACAAGATTCCGTCGGCGAGCTGGTTGGGAGCCTTAGCCATTCTGAGCGGTGGAATCGTGGCATCGCTCTTGATTTTCTGGGACGGAATATCACGGGCCAGATCTGCGCCGAAGCGCCCCGGGAGACGAATAACGGGACGCGTCCAAATATCAGATCTTCGTATTTGGACGCGTCCCGTTATTCGGTTCGTCCCGTTATTCGGTCGCGGTCAGTTCGCCACGAAATGCACGATCCTTGCGGCGTGACCCGCGCTGGTGGTGCTGTTGGCGACGCGGAGCACCAGCGTGTGTTTGCCGGGCTTGAGGTCGCTCGCAAACATCACCGTGCGCGGATAGTGCAAGCCCTTGCTGTAGGTGTGGTACAGGTTCACAGGTTTGAAAGCATCGCGATCGACACTTCCCTCAAGCGTTCCCGCATCCGGTCCAGCGACGACGTAGGCTCCGATGGCCGATCCCTCGAAATCCAATGTCAGCTCAGCGCCGGGCTCGACGGCCGACAACATCGCAATGTTCTTGAACCGGTCGCGTACGCCGCCGGCAAGATGTGTCCAGTCCGGCACGCCGAGCGTCCAGCCCTGCGTGATCTTCGCGCGCTCAAGATCGATAAAGCGGCCTCGCCCGTAGTTCAGCGGATCGATGGGATCGGCAGGCATGGGATGGGCAACGGGGGCCGCATCATTGGCCAGCGGATCGGTCCACGCCCGGTTGAATGACTCATCGATCATCTTCGCGCAGATGGCATTGCCGAACGGCGCGGGATGAACGCCGCCGTACTGCTTCCACGTGAGCGTCCCGGCGGTGATTTCCTGCGCTACCTGCTTGGCAAGATCGATCGTCGGAATATCGTAATGCTTCGCGACAGTTTCATGCGCCTCGATCGTCACCGGCGTTTTACCAGCCTGTAGTGTGCTGAGCATCGGTTCGTTGACAAAGAAGGTCATCACCATGTCCATGTTGGGATTTCGTGCGCGGGCATGCCGGATGATGCCTTCCATGCCGCGGATGCATTCCTCCCGCGGGTAATGGCCGTCCTGATCGTCGTTGACGGCATACTCCACGAAGAGCAGGTCCACCTGGCCCTCGCCCAGCACGTCGCTCGCCAACCGAAATGCGCCTGTAACCGAGGTGGTGGAGCTGATCCCGGCGTTGATGAATTTGAAATCGGTAGCGGGGAAGCGTTTTTTGAGGATGTTGCAGACCATCGGACGGTAGCCATTCATTTCGGTGATCGATCCGCCCAGGAAGGCTACTGTCCCCTTTTTCTCCTGAAGGAACTGCAGGCGGGAGTTATTCAGGCTGCCGCGCAACGTAATGTTGTCGCCGAACGGTTGGGCCGCGGAAAATGCCGGCGATGTCAAAGCCCAAAGACACGCCATCGCCAGAGCGATGGGTGGAGACCAAGTCGAGACATGAAATTTGGCAAACGACTTTGCTCCCTCCCCTGGTACTGCTCTGAAAATAGACCTTGTAAACCGCGTTCGTCGTTCAAAAATGTTGATGAGGACGCTGTCTCCATTTTCATGCTTCGGGGTGCGCCGACGGCCCATGTTGACTCCGGGAGAGGCGGGGGTGCGATTTTGAGTACCGGCGACTTTGGACATTCTAAATCACCCTCACCCCAACCCTCTTCCGGATTACCGGGAGAGGGGGTCGGGCCTCGCATAGAATCATGGCATTGCCGCCGATTCTTTTCCCTCGCGCTGGATCGACATGCTCGTCCGGCCCTCGCCGCTCGTGAACGTTATCTCGTCTTTCTGCTTTCTGGTGGTGAGGATCAGGTGCGTATTGTTGTGATCCCAGACAGTCGTGGGAAGTGGATCCCCGGCGTGCATCGGAAAGAGCAGGATCTTGAAGTTCGGCGCGACGCAGCGGCTGGGAATCACCAGCCGTTTGTCCAGCCCGAATGATCGGCCATCAGGCGACGTGGTATCCTTTTTCTCAAACGCTTCCAGCCGAATTGAAGGTTTCGCCTGATAAGCGGTCCCAGGATCGGCATCCGTCATCTGCAGGATGCGGACGAGCAGTGCACGGTCTCCCTTTTTCGGCTTGGCAACGCCATCCGCGTCCCGGGGGACGGTAGCGTCGCACAGGATGATGTCATTGTCCTTGATGCTCGCCATCTCCGTATTGGGGCCGGTCTGCATCAGCCATTCGTACAGATGCTCGTGGTTGTCCTTCTGGATGTCGTCGGCAATGATCAGATACGGATCGCCGTCGCGCACAAACGCCAGTGAGCGGAAGGCGCGCTGCACCGGGTTGTGCGGCAGGCGCACCGGCCAGGCGTCCTCATCCCACATCCGCGGATCGCCCTGCTCGAAGCCCTTAAAATGGGCGACGACCGACTGCCTTGGATCATGCTCCAGCGGAATGCCGGCGTACTGTTTGTGAAACGTCTCGGACTCGGGAAGGAAAGATTCCCACCGAGGAAATTTGAAGCGGATGAACGTCGCCGGATCTTCCGTGAGGATCTCCTTCGGCCACCACCAGTCATAAGCATCCTTCGCATCGCACCCAGCCACCAGTGCCCAGCCGGTGTCTTTCAGTCCGAGCCACTTGCCCGGGCCGCCCCAGAATCCTTGGCCAAGTCCATCGATGAGCACGCAGTCGTGATGCCGCGACTCGATGGAGCGAAAGCTCTCTCTTGCCCAGTCGCGGCCGAGGGCGGTAAACGTGAAATTTCCCCGGTCGGCATGTTCGTGGCTCGCGCCCACCGAATCGGTGCGGCACTCAAATTCCACCGCCGCCGCATCGGGGGACCAGCCGCTGCGGGCAATCAGCGAGCTGCGGATCGGATCGAACCAGGTCAGCGGCGCATTCAACTTTTCGCCGTTGGCGTAATCGATTGGCTGACCATTCGCATCCTTGCTGGGATCCGATGCCCAGATCATCGCCTCCACCTGATGGATCTTTGTCTTCAGCTGATCCACGCCCTCGGCATGTAGCGCGTTCTGCCAGAGATAGTCGACCTTGGGATCGTCGGGATAGAAATATTTCCACATGGCCATGGTCCAGACGGCCGGACCGGTGACACCGCCGTCGCCGTGACTTTGCCATAACTTGCCGTACGGCTCCATGGTCTGGAGATACCAGTCGATCATGGCGCGATGATGGCTCTGCACCAGCAGATTGTCACCTCGCCGGGCGGCGGCCACCATAAAAGGTGCGCCCCAGACAAAACCAAATTGCGTGTACCCCACCGCCTCGGTCGAGGCGCCGCTGGGCGAAATGGCGTAGGTGCAATAATCGCGAGCGATCTGCACGCCCATCTTATAGACGCGCGGGTCGTAGCCCTCTTCCCCCTCAATTGCCAATGACAGCAACGGCTCACCCATCCCCACCATGATCCAGTTCCAATTACGCCAATGGTGGGGGAGCCGGGCGCCCATCCACACATGGCCGGCGGTAATGGTCGCGATCAGATGCCGCGCAGCGGCCCGGTCATCATCACTCATGTGGTTGTAGGCAAAGTCGTATGCATAGCCGAGCAGGTGATACCCGACGAGTTCGCGAAGACCCTGATCGGACGACCAATCGCCCGTGGTCGGACCGGTCACCTTTACCCGCCAGACATCATCCCCCAGCGGCTGGCTCAAGGCATTCTCGACCGCGGGCTGGATCATCCGGCAAAATGTTGCCAGCGCCTTGCCGGCTCGTTTGCCCTTCTGGGCATCTTCGCTCACTAACGCATCAAATGACTCCATCTCCAGGCAGGAGCCGATGAACGGCTGATAATGACCGACGGGGTCGGGCATTCCGTGATGTTCATTGAGAAGTTGTTGAGCACCGGCGGCATCCCCCGCGGCGAGCTTGGCGTACAAGTCGCTTCCCCAAAAGCCGGGAGTTCGAACCGCCGCGTCCATTCGGCTGCGCAGGTTCGCCAGCAGCGTGCGGCCGGTTTCGGTTTCCTTTAGACGCGTTCGCAGCTCCGGCAGGTCATCGGGACCGATGAGAATGCGCGGATGCACCCCCGGCGGCGGAACTTTCGTCAGCCGCTCTTTGGCAAAGCCGGTGTAGTCATCGTGCGCCTCAACAGTGGGCGATGGTGGAAATGGATATTTCCCGTTCAGCACATCGTCCGCGCTCGGCTCGCCGGGCAGGCAGCGCAGCGGTGCGTCGGCGGCGGAGGCCATCAACGGCGCGCTGCAGATCAACGTGAGGAATGCGAGAGCAAGTTTCGTCATGGCATTCATTTCCCCGTTGCAGCGGGTTTCACAATGTGAAACGTCTGCGTCACAAAATCGGAAGTTGCGATCTTCGGTGCAATAGACCTGCCCCATTGATAGGCGGTGACTTTCACTTCGATCGGAAAGCGCGCTCTGGCGGGGATGGGCATCAGGCGGATACTTTCGCCATCGATGACGGCCGGGCCGTAGGAAACGTAGTAGTCGACCGCGAGGCCCGAGTCGGTCGTGGCGTGCAGCGGCACCGAAGCGGTTCCGGCGCGAACGTCCGCGATTGGGGGAAACGTAAGCTTCTGGTCGGTCCCTTCATGATTGCGGCCCGGGAGATCGAAGGAGGCGACGGCAACGGTTTCCCGGTACTCAGCGTCGCCAGGATGTATCGCCCCGAGCAGGATGTGCAGCGTTCGGCCATTGACGCCCTCGCGATCGAATCGAACGCGGAACTTGTTGGGTCCCGTCTGTTCCGTCGCCCCCGCCCAACCCAGCACCTGGAACTGGATCGGCCCGTTGGTGGAATGTCCAAGTTTCGTGCCCGCGTCGGCGAAGGGTTGCGGAACCTCATCGCGAAACGCCGCGTCCGCGGTGAATGAAATGCCATCCTCCAGCGGATGAAACTCGTACGATTGCAATGCCCAGCCGCTCCACCATGGAGAGATTTTCCCGTCCTGCGTGAAGGCCAGGAGCTGTTCCTTCTTGCCGCGGTCGCGGTCGTAGAGCGCCTGCCAGGCATGCACCATTTCTTCGTCGAAGTGCCAGAACGCTTGCTGCGGATTTCCCTTGTATTGCTGGACGGGTGCCGGCGAGTTCACCTCGGATGGATCGGTCAACCAGCCGCGGTCGAATGGGACTTTTTTCAGCGTGTGATCGCCGGCGTCGACGAGCCGGGCAGCGATCGCTTTGTGGATGTAGAGCGCAACGTACCGAGACATGTCGGGGAACCAATTCAGATGACCATGGCTTCGATCTTCCATCCCCGTGATCAATGCTTCGGGGACGGCGGCCTTGGCATCGGCAAAGCGTTTCATCTGCACGCCCCACCACGCATCGCGCACCTTTCCAGGCGGCATCACTTCTTCGAACTGGCCGGTCACAAAGAGAATCGGGACACCAACCAGACCGGACGTGTTGCCATCCTTGGCCGGGCCGGGGAGGCCTCCTTTAATGACGATGTTGGCCAAAATGCGAGCGGGTTGCTGGCGGGCCATCGCCTGGCAGAACTGGCTGTTGCCGGAGTGGCCGATCGTAATCCAGGGGACGGTTCGCAGCTCGTCGTAGCCCGATTTGTCGGCAAACTGGTCGAGAATCGCCTGCACAAATTCGATCAATCGCGGCGACTCCATGATGGGGCCTTTCCAGCCGGCCTGGAAATAGAGCAGGGCAAGATCATCTTTCTCCGCTTCGGCACGGATGATCGGGTCGTCGCAGATGCGTCGTTCGATAATGTTGGCGGGAGCGAGCAAGATGGCGCGGATATGTTGCGACGTTGGCGGCACCCAGAGGAATGCATCTGTCTTGTTCCAGATCAGCGGGTCGTTCGCCGGCTTGGGAAGTTCGATCCCCCATTGGTATTCGGAGTTCCAGAACGCCTGCGCGCTGCCGCATAAGAAAAAGAGCGAGGCAGTGGTGAGGGCACAGAGCGTTGCCCTGAGGCGCGACTTCGGAAATCTGACCAGGGGCGACTTCACGGGCGAAGGCCGCAAGGTACCAAGTGACGTCGGCAACCGCGCCAGCACAGAGCCGAGCGGCTCCGCCGCCGGGCATCCGCGGAACGGCGTAGTCTCGCGACAACCTTGCGAAGCACTGGTTCGCGACCATGCTGGCCCGGATACCGAGTCTCTCTTGCAACATATGCGGCGCGCGTCTTCCGATTTTCTAAGTGCTGATTCGGCACGCGGGACCACCTTCTGCAAATCGCAATTGAGATGCACTAGAACCGTTGGGAGCGGCTCGGGTTGGGGCGATTCGCTCATGGCTTCTCAATCAAAAAGGTTTGCTCTACCGGGGTTGCCGACTGCATCAGCGGCGGGATGGGACGTCCCCATTGATAGGCCACCACAGTCACCTTGATCGGAAACTTGCTGCGCGGCGGAATCGGCGTCAGCCGGAGCGTGTCTCCATCCGCTTCCACAGGACCGGAGCGAACGAGGTAGGAAACGGGAAGTTTCGAATCAGAAGTCGCCTGTAGCTTGACTGACGCGTCGGTACTTTTGATCGAGCCGATAATGGGGAAGGTAATTGTCTGTTCGGGTCCGCCCGTGTTCTTTTCTGGGAACGTAATCTGGCAGGGCTGCTCCGCGTATTTGTAGGTGCGGTCGCCCTCCTGGTACGCCATCACCTGCAGAGTGCAGCATCCCTTGGACAGGCCGAACTGGTCGAAGTGAATTCGGAAGACGTCAGGACCGATTTGTTCACCACCGGCACCCCAACCCCCGATGAGGCGGAACTTAATCGGCCCGTTGGCGTGCCCGAGCGGCTGACCGGCATTGGCAACGCCTTGCGGCGTCTGGCTCAGGAAGTCGGCGGCGAGCCTGACGGTCATGCCATCGTCGATCGGCTCAAACTTCAGCTCTTCAATCCAGCTTGCGGGAACCGGCTTCCCGTCCTGCGCGAACGTCACGCGCTGATCGGTTTTCCCGCCGTAGGAATTGGGAAAATTTTCGATCGCCTGAGCCATCTCCTCATCCATGTGCCAGAAGCCGAGCGAGGGGTCGTTCTTGAATTGCGAGTAGGCGGCGGGCGTATACCGGCTCGGGCTGAGCATGGCGATATCGGTCAGCCAGCCGGAGTCCATCGGCAATGTCCTCAGGCTGACGGGCTGGCTGGAGTCGTTGCTGGCGGTGTCATTTTGGATGCGGTAACGCGCGACCTTTTCAATGAACCTGGCGGTGACACGTGCGAGTGGCTCGTCCCAATTAAAGTGGCTGCAACCGGGCTGCACGACTTCGCAGGCCTGGGCGTCGTAGCAGCCGCGCATGTTGAGGACGCCGCCGCGAAGCCAGCGCCAGTGTTTATCGAGCGGCTCATTTGGATTTCCCCAGCTTTCGTATTCGCCGCTGATACACAATGCGGGGAATCCGCTGGCCGTGGCCTTGGGATCCCATGGCGGGGGAAGAATGACCGCCGAGTGGAGGCCGATGACTCCGAGGATGCGTTTCGGCCAGCAATAGGCAACGTTCCAGGCGAAGATCGCGCCGCCGGAATGGCCGAGCGTCAGCAGCGGGGCGGAAGAAATCTCGGCGTAACCCGATTCGGCGGCGAGTTCATCGAGTATTCGCTGGAGGATTTGATCCGGGGTTTCGTATGCTGATGTTATGGACCGATCGGCTTCGGACGGGGTCTTTTTGTCCGGTTGTGGATTTAGAATTTCGACGTCGATCTTCTGATCGGCCGCGAGATCCCGGATTTTTTCGATTGCCTTTGCCCGCGTCAGATCGCGGTGATAATGAAACTCGCCGAAAGGACTGTGAAACAAGATGACGATCGCCAGGCTTTCGCGGGCGCACGCGGCGCGGATGATCGGATCATCGCAGACTCGCTTTTCCAGGATGACCTGACTGGCAAGAAGAATTCCGCGGACGTGCTGGCAATTGGGCGGAATCCAAAGAAACGCGCGGCTGTCACGCGGGCCGGTGGTGACGGAGAACTGGTAATCGGCGGCGCGAGCGAGGCTCGCCATCAGCAAAATGAGGGCAACGCCGCTGACTGTGCACGCTTTTCGCACCGTCCGCGCGTTCCCCCTCACCGCGCCTGCGGCGTTCCCCCTCTCCCGGTAACCCGGGAGAGGGCCGGGGTGAGGGTGATTTGGAATGTCGAACGATTCTCGATATGCCGAATCCGGGATGCTTGGAAAATCGAAGGGCCTTCGACGCTCCAACTCACCCTCTCCCCCGCCGTCTCCCGGAGCACCGGGAGAGGGAGTAAGGTCACCGCGCACCTGGGGATTATCCGCGCGAAGAGGAATAGTGATTTGCAATCTCATGCAGCTTCTGGTTTCTGCGGCAAACTCAATTCGAAGTCAGAAGGCTCTTTCCGCCGCGGCTCACGCTGATACCCTCCGGCCGATTCGTTTTGGCAGTGAAACTGAGCTCGTCGCTTTGATCGGGCCACGAAACCGACGCCTGGGCGCTGGCGGAATCGAATGAGACACTCTGCAGTGCTTC
>Ga0302326_10012418_pt1 | contig 18174 bp, 20 predicted proteins | sample Palsa_T0_3_FD_202264 | JGI IMG/M metagenome (GOLD analysis project Ga0302326, IMG submission 202264) | Peat permafrost microbial communities from Stordalen Mire near Abisko, Sweden - Palsa_T0_3 | ecosystem: Environmental > Terrestrial > Soil > Palsa > Peat permafrost | place: Sweden: Abisko...
GTGCTGGTCGACGCGAGCGAACCGCTCACCGAGCAGGACCTGCGGATCATCTCGATGGTCATCGAGGCCGGCCGGGCCCTGGTCATCGCCTACAACAAGTGGGACATGGTCGACGAGGACCGGCAGCGCTTCCTGGAGCGCGAGATCGAAAGGCAGCTGTACACGGCCCGCTGGGCGCCTCGGGTGAACATCTCCGCGGCCACCGGGCGGCACACCGACCGGCTGGTGCCTGCGCTGGAGAAGGCGCTGGCGGGCTGGGAGACCCGGGTGCCGACCGGGCAGCTCAACGCGTGGCTCACCGGGCTGGTCGCGGCCACCCCGCCCCCGGTGCGCGGCGGCAAGCAGCCGAAGATCCTGTTCGCCACGCAGGCCGGGGTCCGCCCGCCGCACTTCGTGCTGTTCTCCTCGGGCTTCCTCGAGGCGGCTTACCGCCGGTTCATCGAGCGCCGGCTGCGGGAGGACTTCGGCTTCGAGGGCAGCCCGGTCCAGGTGTCCGTGCGGGTCAGGGCCAAGCGCGAGTCCCGGGGCGGGCGGCGACCCCAAAACCCCGCAAAAACCACCTCCGCGCGGACCGAGCGCCGCCGCTAAAACGTGCTCGCCGCGGTCCGGGACCGGTAACGACGCGAACGCACCCGGCGGCGGAGCGGGAGAGGGCCGGGCGGTGGCGTCGGTGACCGGTTTCGCGCCCGAGGCGAAGCGCGCCAGGTCCTGACCGTGTACCACGCGCCCGGGCATCGGATCCGAGGCCGCCCGCCGGGTCAGCGCATCGGTCGGTAGCTCACCGGGGCTCGCCGCCAGCACCAGGTTGCCGAACCTTCGGCCGCGCAGGACCGCGGCGTCCGCGATCAGGCAGGCGTGCGGGAAGACCGCCCGCGCCGTCGCGACCTGCGCACGGGCGTGCCCCAACGGCGCCCCGTCGGCCACGTTGGCGGCGAAGACCCCGGTGTCGCGGAGCGCGCGACGGGCGGCGGCCGCGAACTCCACCGAGGTCAGGTGGGCCGGCGTGCGGCCGCCGGCGAAAACGTCCGCGATGACCACGTCGAAAGACCCGGCCGGCACCCGGTCGAGTACGGCCCGGGCATCGCCGATCCGAACCCCGGTCCGTCCGCCGGTCCGCAGCGGCAGCCTGAGCTTGATGAAGCGCCAGAGGGCCTCGTCTACCTCGACGGCCACCTGCCGGGAGCCCGGCCGGATCGCCGCCACGTAGCGGACCAGTGTCAGGGCCCCGGCACCCAGGTGCAGCACGTGCAGCGGCTGACCCTCCGGCGCCGTCAGGTCGATTATGTGCCCCAGCCGCCTGACGTACTCGAACTCCAGGTACCCGGGATCGTCGAGATCGACGTGCGACTGGGGGATGCCATCGATCAGCAGCAGCCACCCCGCCCGCCGGTCAGCATCCCGTAGCAGCTCGGCGCAGCCGTGACCGGTATCCAACCGGTCCTCGCCGCTCGGCTGTCTCCTCCGGGTCATAGCTGCCATTATCGGCGGTGCCCGGTCCGGCGGTGGGCGCCATCCGGATGGCGGCTCGAAGAATCCGGCCCGGGTATGCGAGGCTGTCATACGTACTTCCGAGCTGTAGGAGGCCGCATGGCTGTCGACAAAACCAGGCCCGCCGCTGCCCCGGCGGACGACGCGCCGGCTGAGCCCGTTCCCTCCGATGAGCACGGGCCCGACGAGCACGGGACTGGCGCGAATCCCGATCTTGATGAGATGAAGCGCAAGTTCCGTGCGGCGCTCGACCGTAAGCGGGGCACGCACGCCAGCGCAGACGCGGCGCAGGACACCGGCAAGGTGCACGGCTCGCATGGCCCCGCGGCCAGCCGCCGTTCGTTCCGCCGCAAGAGCGGCGGCTAACCGGCCGGCACCACGCGGAGCCAGGAGTGATCCTCGGTGAGGTAACGGTCTAGCCGGAGTCCGGCGTCGGCGAGCACGGCCGTCAGGTCGGCCTCGTCCAGGCACGTCGCCGTGAACGTCTGCGTCCAGCGCTGGTCGCCGTCCACGTACTCCACCGTGGCCGCCACGAGGTTCGGCGCGGGGCGGGACACGTCCCGCATCCGGAGGATGATCCCATCCCGCGTGGTCTCCGTGTCGGCTGCGGCTGAGAACCACTCAGGCGCGAACTGCTGAATGATGACGCAGCCGTCGTCGGCGACGTGACGGCGGCAGGCGGCCAGGAACGCGGCTCGCGTCGCGGTATCCGCGTTTATCAGATGCGACGCGAGCAAGACCGCATCGAAACGCCGGCCGAGCGTGAGATCCTCGATGCGCGAGCACACCGTTTCCGCGTCGCGCACGTACCCCAGCATGTCCGGTGATTCATCGACGGCGACGACCGGATGGCCGAGTGCGACCAGCGGGCCGGTGATCCGGCCCGTGCCGGAGCCCAGCTCGAGAATGGAGGCGCCCGGCCGGACCGCGTCGTGCACGATGGCAGGTTCGCCCATGGCAGTCATCCGCGCGTAAAACTCGACGGAGCAGCCGTCCGGGGTGATCACCCCGGGTCCGGTTCCATGCGATGCCTGGTTCACACGGCCCATTCTGCCCCGATACATGTGACCTGAGGAACCGGCCGGTCGGCGCAAGATCCCGGCGGGCCTGCCTGCTTCAGGGACCGCTGCGGTTCATCACCCGCCGCCAGGTGGAACCAGACGGTGGTTCCGGCCGGGTCCCTGAGATATCCCCACTGAGCGGCGAGGTTCTGGACCAGGAACAGCCCGTGTCCCTCGGCCGCGTACAGGTCGCTCTTGACGACGGGGGTGCCCCCCGAACCGCCGTCGATGATCTCGACGAGGACGCCGCGCGGTATCCCGATCACCACGATCGCCACGGTGCCACCCTCGACACCCGATTTGGTGTGCATGATGGCGTTGGTGACAATTTCTGAGGTCAGTAAGGTCGCCGTATCGGCGTCCGTGCCGGGCCGGTGAGCGCCGAGCGTCCGCTCGACGAAGGCACGGGCCGCGGAGACCTGTTCCGGGCGGCCAGGGATGGTGAGCGAGCCGAGAACCGTAGCACGCGCGCCGTCGACCCTCCCTCGGGGCCCCGCCCGCCTCCCCATTCCCTCTTCACTGCGCCGCGGATCAGGCCATGATCGTCGGGAATTGCCTTCGGGCGTTGCCATGTTGAGTCCCTCCCATTGTGCCGAGATCGGGCTCTCGCCGGTGCTCGACCTTGAGCCGTTACGTTTGCCTATTGTCCTGGTGCCACACTTGTAACACCGGTCACTATGGCATGCGTCGTCCGCATATTGCGCTAAAACATCTGACCCACCACGTGTCTCGCTGCGCGCAATTACTTCAGGCAATGCCAGCTAGTCAGATATCCGTATAAGGCCCAGATATTGTGAATTGTGTATACAATTCCGACCTGATGTTCCATACTATGTCCTAATTTGCACGTTTATGCTTGACGACGCGGACTAGCATTCAGAACGATGATGGTGCCGGTGTGCGCCTTCACGCAAGTGCGTAGGGGAAATTTTCCTCCTGAAATCCCGGATGGGATTTCATCCGCGCCGCAAGTGCTGTATCGTACTGCGTGTCAGGGACGATGTGGAGTGTTCTAGTTACACTCTGCTATGTATATAAGGTCTCGTCGGCTGGGGGTCCTGGATCTCCGCATCACCCTGAGTACTAATCCTCTGCTCCACAAGAAGGCGAGTTTCTCGTGCCTCTTGGTCCTACCGTTCGTAGGCGCAGGCTCGGTGCCGAGCTCCGGCGTCTGCGCGAAGCACATTCATTCAAGCTGGAGGAAGTGGCCGAGAAACTCGGCTTGGCCGCTTCAACGCTCTCGCGCATCGAGACGGGCAAGGCGCCGACCAAGTCGGCGTACCTGACCGCCATGCTGGCTATGTACGAAGTCGATGACTTGGGCGCGCGGAAGGTCCTTGTCGACATGGCCCGGGAGGGTCATCGCAAGGGCTGGTGGTCCATCTACGACGATGTGCTGCCGAGCGGATTCGACATTTACGTGGGTTTGGAGGCAGAGGCTTCCGGCCTGCGAAGTTACGAATCCGACGTGGTACACGGGCTGCTGCAGACCACCGACTACGCCCTGACGGTGCTGCGCGAGTTGCGGCCGAGGGATAGTGAGGAACTCCTCGAGCGCGTGGTGGAACTGCGCATGCAGCGACAGCGGGCGCTCGACCAGGATCCGCCGCTCGACGCCTGGATCATCCTCGACGAGAGCGCGATCAGGCGAAAAATCGGCGGATCAGCGATCATGCAGCGCCAGCTCGAGCGCCTTGTCCAGGCCAGCCGATGGCCGAACGTGACTTTGCAGGTTCTTTCCTTCGACGCGGGCGCGCACGCCGGGCTGACCGGGCCGTTCGCAATCCTGGAGTTCCCCGAGCGGACCGATTCTGACGTTGCTTACACCGAATCCCTGGGCGGCATGATCTACCTGGAAAAGGACCGGGAGGTTCGTGCCTGCGCGGAGGCCTTCGACCGGATGCGCGCCACGGCGCTTTCCCCAGTCGCGTCGGTCGAGCTGATCCAGCAGGTGGCACGCGAGCTCACCTGATCAAGGCTTACCTGAAAAATCAACCGCACAACAAAGGAAAGGAGAGGTCAATGGATACCGACCTCACCAGGCTGCACTGGTTTAAAAGCAGCGCGAGCAGCGCCGCGGGTTGCGTCGAAATAGCGCACATCCCCGATGGGGGAGTGGCGGTTCGTGACTCAAAGGATCGCAGCAAGAAGGCCCACATCTTCAATAGCCACGAGTGGGAATGCTTCCTTATCGGGGCGAAGAATGGGGAATTCGACCTTCCTGTTACCTAGGCCTTCCCGTCGCCTTGGCGCCGGTGGAGGAGGACGGGCGGGGCTCACCCGCTCCAGCCCCGTCCGTCCTAGGCGCAGCAGGCGAAGGGTTAGGGGGGAGGAAACGGAGGGCGGTGGACCCCCAGGGATCCGCCGCCCTCTGCGTACCTGGCCAACGGCCGGGGGAGGACATCCCGCTGTAGTCAGTCGAACCGCTGGATCGTCAGCCGAATTCACCTGACTGGTCCAGTCATCGCAAGATCTCGCCGCGGTTGTGTCACCCTTGCTGTGCCACGTCTTTCCCGGGCAGCCGGAGCGGGCATCGGAGTTACGGATGCGCATCGAGCTCTTTTTCTAGCTGGCTGATGATCGCGGTGAGTATATGAGGTGTCTCGCTCGGCTTGGCGCTTACGATGCTCAGCCGCTCAATGGCCAGCAAATAGCGGTCGACATCGGATTTCTTGTCGAAGTAGAGAGCGCTGGTGAGGTGCTCCAGGTACGCCACGTCAGGAAGGTCCGCGTCGCTGAACCGCAGGATGGCGAACCCGCTGGGTACCGCGTGACCGCCCATGTCGGCCGGAATGATCTGCAGGGTAAGGTTCTGCCTGCTGCTGAGGCTGAGCAGGTAGCGGAGCTGGTCGCGCAGGATTTCCTTGCCTCCGATCGGCCGCCGCAGCGCCGTCTCCTCGACGATCGCCCAGAGCCTGAGCCGTCCCTCGGTGAACCGGCGCTGCCGTTCCTTGCGCAGGATGACGTGCCGTTCCGCCTCGCCGATCGGGATGTCGCAGAACGAGAGGACGGCGGCGGTGTATTGCGGCGTCTGCAGCAGGCCGGGTATGAACTGCGCCTCGTACACGCGGATCGAGGTCGCGGCCTCCTCCATCCCGACGTAGGACTGGAACCAGTCGGGCAGGATGTCGTTGTACCTGTGCCACCAGCCGGGCCGGTTGGCCTGCTCGGCCAGGGTCAGCAGCTGCTCTCGCTCGACTGCGCCGACGCCGTAGTAGGTGAGCAGGTCGAGCACGTCGATCTCGCGGATCGCGTTCCGGCCGAGCTCGATGCGGCTGATCTTGGACTCCGACCCGCGGATCGCCCGGGCCGCTGCCTGCGCCGTGATCCCGCGGCTCTCTCTGAGCCGCCGAAGCTGGGTGCCGAGCAGGATGCGAAGTACGGTTGGCCCCTCTGTCGGCTCTGGCATGACGCCCTCCGAATGTCCGTTTCGCTACGGAATTGTCTCGCACAATTGCGCGGCAAACCGTTGCCATCCCCCCTTCGTAACCGTAACGATATCCCATATGGGATTGCATGTCACCTCCCAGTATTGGCTGCTTCGCCGTCCCGCAGTAGACACTTCCGTCTCGGACACTTCTGTCTAGCTGGAACAATAATGACCGTTAGGTTTGTGTCTACTTGTGACGGATCTTGGGTCCTGCGGCCTCGGTGCCGGACGCGGCGGATGGCGGCCGCAGGCCCCGTGGTCTGCGGTTCAGCGTCTGGGGCGCCCGAGGTGCCGGGCTCGGACCGTGGCGGTGATGCGCCTGGCCAGGCCGGATCCGCGGCCAGTTCGGCCGCCCGCACGCAGCGAAAGGAAATCCGGCGTTGAGGAGCGGTGAGGATCCCAAGGGCACCGGTGACTGGCGGACGACATTCCGGCCCGATATTCCAAGTCCTGCCCGCATTTATGATTATCTGCTGGGCGGGAAAGACAATTACCCCGCTGACAGGCAGGTGGGAGATCAAATAGCGGCCCAGCTGCCGAACATTCGCGAGGCGTTTGGGTGGAACCGGGCCTTTTTGCGTCGTGCGGTGAATTTTCTGGCCGCCGACGCCGGAATCCGGCAGTTTATCGATGTTGGTGCCGGTCTGCCGGCCCCGGGCAGCGTGCACGACGTGGCGAGGCAGGCTGACCCGGCAACTCGGATCGTCTACGTCGACAACGATCCGGTGGTGCTCGCGCACGGCCGGGATATGCTGCACGGCGTCCCGAATACCGTCATCCTCTCCCACGACCTGCGCGCGCCCGCTGAGATCCTGGCTGATCTCGAGCTACGGCGCCTCATCGATTTTTCCGAACCCGTCGCCATACTGCTCGTCGCCATACTGCACTTCATCTCCGACGCCGACGACCCAGCGGGCATCATCAAAGAGCTGCTGGCGCCATTTCCCTCGGGCAGCTACCTCGCTCTTTCGCACGCCACCGCGGATGGAACTCCCGCGGTAAACGACGCGGCGAAAGTCTACGACGAGGCGACGGCTCAGGCTCATGTCCGCCGGCGTGATGGCGTACTTGCGCTGGTGGACGGCCTTGATCTCGTCCCGCCTGGCCTGGTGTGGACACCGCAGTGGCGCCCAGAGCCGGAAGCGGAAATGCCGTCGCGCCCAGCGGACTCTTTGTCCTACGCCCTGGTCGCCCGCAAGCCCTAGCCTTGGCCTCTTCTGTCCGACGCGGATCCGTAGGATGGTGGTCATGCGCTACAGGTCACTCGGAGAATCGGGACTGCAGGTGTCGGTCGTCGGGCTCGGCTGCAACAACTTCGGCAGCCGCCTCGACGTGGACGGGACGCGCGCGGTGGTGGACGCGGCCATCGACGCCGGGATCACGCTGTTCGACACCTCGGACACTTATGGCCCAGGCGGAGGTTCGGAGCGCGCGCTCGGCGAGGTCCTCGCCCGGCGCCGGGATCAGGTCGTGCTGGCCACGAAGTTCGGCAACCAGAAGACGGACATGGGGTACGGGCCCGCCGCCGGCGCGAAAGGCGGCCGCGCCTACATCAGGCGCGCGGTGACCGAGTCGCTGCGCCGGCTGCGCACCGACCACATCGACCTGTACCAGCTGCACACCCCGGACCCGGTAACCCCGGTCGAGGAAACGGTTGCCGCGCTGCACGAGCTGGTGGCGGAGGGCAAGGTCCGGTATCTGGGTCATTCGAATTTCTCCAGCTGGCAGCTGGCCGACGCGGCGCACCTCGCGGCGCGTAGCTCTCGCACCCCGTTCATTTCGGCCCAGAATCAGTGGTCACTGCTCGATCGCGAGGCCGAAGCGGACGTCGTCCCCGCGGCCAGGCATTTCGGCCTCGGGGTGCTGCCGTTTTTCCCGCTCGCCAACGGCCTGCTGACCGGCAAGGTCAGGCAAGGCCAGGCGATACCGGCGGGGACCCGGCTAGCCGGCCGCGAAAGCTATGTCACCTCAGAAAAGCTGGCCAAGGTCGAGGCGCTGATCACCTGGGCGCAGGCCCACGGCGTCACGGTCTTGGACGTGGCGATCAGCGCTCTCGCGGCGCAGCCGGGCTGTTCCTCGGTGATCGCGGGTGCGACGACCCCCGAACAGGTCAAGGCCAATGCGGCCTCGGCCGAGTGGATCCCGTCCGCAGACGAGCTAGCCGAGATCGACCGAATCGTTCCGCCGCCAGACTCGGCCGGATAAACCCGGGCCTAGCTCAGCCTCCGGCCACCGCCGTCTTGAACAGAGCCGCGGCGCCTCCGCCGAGCACCGCCGAGTACGAGACCTGGGGAGTATCGCCGCCCTGCTCGTACCCGCCGATGACCCCGATCACCGCACCCTGGCCGGTCGCCGGGTCGACCTCGGCGAGGAACGGACCGCCGCTCGTTCCGTTGGTATAGCCGCCGCAGTCGAACTCGAGTTGGTCGGTCATCGGCTCCTTGAGCCAGTTCTCACAGGTGATCGGCTGGTTAGAGGAGTCTGGGTAACCGATCACCTGAACCAGCTGATGATTGTACGGCGTGCCGGTAATGAGCTTCTCCGCTCCGGTCACGTCCTCGATCGGCACCGTCGAGCCCCGCTGGCTGACCCGGAGGATGGCGAAGTCGTCGTCGGGGTTTTCCGATGACTCCCACGCCTGGTCAACGTAGACCTTGGTGACGGTCCACACACCGTACGGCGTAGTGCCGTTGTTGTAGCCAGGGACGAACGCCACCGTGCCGGAGGTGTGGGTGACGCAATGCGCGGCGGTGATCACAAGGTCTCCGTGCGGGCTGTTGATCACGCTCGCCGAGCAGAAGTGCTGGCTCAGCTTGCCCGCGGATGTGGAGAACAACGCCCCGACCGCCGGAGTGCCGGAGAACGCCTGTCCGTTCCGTGACGCCGTGCCCAGATGCCGCATCGCTTGGACAAAGCTGGTCGCGATGTCGCCCGCGGCGCCGCTGGCCGGGGTTACCATGACGGCCGTTACGAACCCGAGCAACGTGACCAGGGCCGCCCTGGCCGGTGTCCGGGAGAGCCATCGCGACCGCCACCATCGGCGGTTCGGGGATCCAGAGGTGGTCTCCTCCGGGTCGCCCGGGTCGGAGCGTTGACCGCTTCCCCGGCCCACTCGCGACAGCACCGCGTCGGTCACCCGCCTTGGTTCGTCCATAATTGTGTAACGCTGAGGTTACTTTGATACTCAATTGTGATGGACAGGGCTCATCTTCACTAGAGGGAAATGCTCCAAAACTGATCAGAAGTTACCGATGCGAGCTGTGAACTCGCTGTGACCTGGCCGTACTCTACTCCCCGTGATCACTTCATGCTCATGAGTAGGCAACTTTCCCGCGCAAGTCGCCGCCCGCCAGGTCACCAAAATCACACCGAGGGCGCGGGCGGGAGCCGGGTTCCGAGGCTTACCTCGGGTCAGGCCGGTCGATGTTCCAGTGCCTGCTCTGGGACGCGAACCACCGCAGGTCGGCCTTCGGGTCAGGGTGCAGGGCCATGTGGCCGGGGGGGAACATGGTGAACCGGGTGACGCATCGCTGTCCGCCCTCGTGGTCGCCGTAGAGCAGCTCAACGGTCCACGGCTGGTGGTCCTCGATCACCTTGCGGGCGGAGGAGTACCTGGGATCCCCGGGCTCACGGAAGGCGCCTTGCCAGAATCCGATGTCGCCGACGGGGATGTACAGATCGCGGGTCTGCCACCGGAACTCATCGAGCGGCGCGTGCGCGTCCTCGCGGTACCACCCCGGATAGAAGTGCCAGCCGTGCAGCACCGCGATGCCGCTCCCCGCGTTGCGGAGGGCCACGGCGAGGTAGACGGGGTCATCCGGCCCCGACGTACCGTCTCTATCGCCAACCTCGCCCACCGCGCCCCCGCCGGGGATCCGCACCCATTTGTCGTCACCGAAGTTGACCTTCTGCGTCGGGTCCTCCTGGCGTGACGCCATCAGCACCGGCCGCAGCCCGACGAGCAGCGACTGCTGAGCCACCCGTGCCGTCAGGTTCGCCGACCTGACCGCTGAGAACGTGGCCACCGCGAGGATCAGCGTGCCCAGCGCCGTACACAGGTCCGCGACCGTAGCCCAGTTGCTCCAGTTCACCAGCGATCGTGTACCTTCGCCCGGAAGTACTTGTCGTACAGGCCCTCGATCGCCTCCAGCTCAGCTTGTGAGAGCGGCGGCAGGGCCGCGGCCTCGGCGTTCTGCCGGGCCTGGTCGGTGCTCCGCGCACCAGGGATCACCGTGGTCACTCCCGGCTGCTGGATCACCCAGCGCAGTGCCCACTGGGAAGGGGTCCCCTGGGAAGGGGTCCGTTGAGAGCGGGACCCCGGGCCGCCCGTGATGGCCGCGAACTCCCTGGCGGCCTCGACGCCGGCCTCGAAGTCGACTCCGGAGAACGTCTCCCCGACGTCGAACGCCTCGCCGCGGGCGTTGTAGTTGCGATGATCGTCGGCGGCGAACGTCGTGTCCCTGGTGTACCTGCCGGACAGCAGCCCGGACGCCAGCGGGACCCTGGCGATGATTCCGACGCCCGCCGCGGCCGCCGCGGGTAGTACCTGGTCAAGCGGCTTGCGCCGGAAGGCATTCAGGATGATCTGCACGCTCGCCACGCCCGGGCGTGCGATCGCAGCCAGCGCCTGGTCGGTCGTTTCGACGCTCACCCCGTACGCGGCAATCCGCTCCTCGGCGACCAGCGTGTCGAGCGCGTCGAAAACGGCGTCAGAGGAAAAGACCGGCGTGGGCGGGCAGTGCAGCTGTACCAGGTCGAGCCGGTCGGTGCCGAGATTGACCCGTGACCTGTCGGTCCAGGCCCGGAAGTTCTCCAGCGTGTAGTTCTCTTCCTTCTGATCTACGCGGCGGCCCATCTTCGTCGCGACCATGACCCCCTGTCCGGCGTTGCCGGCCAGGAACCGCCCGATGATCCGTTCGCTGCGCCCATCACCGTAAACGTCAGCCGTGTCAAAGAACGTGACCCCGGACTCGACGGCAGCCCGCAGCACCTCCATCGCGTCGGCCTCGGACACGTTTCCCCAGTCCGCCCCTAGTTGCCAAGTTCCGAGCCCGATGACCGAAACTGGCCTGCCTGTCCTGCCCAGAATCCGCTGTTCCATGGTTGGCGATCCTACTAAGGACGTATCCCTGCCTGGGGACACACGGCGGCACGGTAGGCCCCGGGTGTAACTCCGTAGTAACGCCGGAACCAGCGGGTGAGGTGCGCCTGGTCGGCGAAACCCGCCTCGGCCGCAGCCTGGGCAGGCGGCGTGCCCTGCGCTAGCAGGCGGCGGGCCGCGCGCAGCCGTAGCTGGCGCTGGTAGTCGCTTGGCGCGAGCCCGTAGGCCTGCGTGAACGCCCGGTAGGCTGCGAACCTGCTGCATCCGGCGGTCGCGGCGACGTGGTCGGCGGTCAGGTCCGCGTCGGCGTAGCGGTCGCCGATGAGCTCGCGGACCCGCGCGGCGATGCGGCGGGCGGGGGCCCGGGGGGTTCCCTCCGGCATGCGCGTCGCGTGCCGGACCAGCAAGCCCGCGGCCGCGGTGAGCCGCTCGTACCGGTCCAGCGGGGTGGTGACTGTGTCCGGCGCGGTCAGTGCCCTATGGAGCGTGCGCAACGACCTGGCCACTGCCGGGTCCTCGATCACCGGGGCGCGGAACAACGGGTACGAAGCCGCTGTCCCGATGAGGGAGGTAAAGAACTCCGGCCAGACGTGCACCATCCGGTAAGTGAATCCGCCGCCGCCCGCGGCCTGACCATCGTGCGGATCGTCGGGATTGAAGGCCATCACCATGCCGGCGCCGCTCACGTGGCGTCCGTTCCGGCAGGTGAACGCCTGCGCGCCGGTTTCGGTCACGCCGAATGAGTAGCTTTCGTGACTGTGCCGGTGATAGACGTGCGAAGTGAAGTGGGCGTGCATGGCTTCCACCGGCACGCCTTCCACCCGCCAGTACCTGGCCCAGTCTGAGATCGAAGGATCGGCGCCGACGGCCATGGCTCCATTATCGCGGATGAGCCCCGATGGGGCCGCCCGCTCCAGCGTTCAAGACCCCGAAGCGCAGGCGGCCCACAATGGCGGCACGAACCACAGCAGTTCCAGGGGGAAGGACCCTGATGACCATTCGTTTCGACACCAAGATCGCTATTGCCGTGCGCGCCGACCTCGAGCAGTGGCAGAAACTCAACGTCACGGCGTTCCTGGCCAGCGGGATCGCCGCCAGCGCCGCAGACATCATGGGCAAGCCGTACGAGGACGCGTCGGGGCACACCTACCTGGAGCTATTCCGTCAGCCGGTGGTGGTGTACGCGGCCGACGCCGGGACGCTGACCGAGGCCCATCAGCGAGCGCTGGCCCGGGCCATGCCGATGGCCATCTACACCATGGACATGTTCCAGACCGGCCACGACGATGACAACCGGGCGGTCGTGCGGGCCGTTCCCGCCGCCGAACTGCGGTTCGCCGGGCTCGCGCTGCACGGGCCGCGCAACGCCGTGGACAAGATATTCAAGGGCGCTACGCTTCATCCATGAAGGCATGCGTGTACAGGAGCACAGGCGCCGCGGCCGAGGTGCTGTCGGTCGAGGAGGTCGGCAGGCCCGAGCCCGGTCCGGGCGAGGTCCTGGTCCGGGTGCACGCCTCGGGCATCAACCCCACGGACTACAAGGCCCGTTCGGGGGGGACACCGCGTCCCATCGACGACTTCCAGATCCCGCACCAGGATGGCGCGGGAGTCATCGAGGCGGTCGGTCCCGGGGTGGATCCCGGACGTGTCGGCGAGCGGGTCTGGCTGTGGCTCGCCGCGGCCGGCCGGCGGTGGGGAACCGCCGCCGAGTGGAGCGTCCTGCCGGAACGGCAGGCAACGGCGCTGCCGGATGGCGCCTCGTTCGAACTCGGGGCCTCACTTGGCGTTCCGGCCATGACGGCTCACTACTGCCTGTTCGCGGACGGCCCGGTGAACGGCCAGACCGTGCTGGTGGCCGGAGGCGCGGGCGCGGTAGGGCACTTCGCTATTGAATTGGCCAAACGGGCCGGGGCGCGTGTCATCACTACCGTGAGCGGCGCTGAGAAGGCGGCGCTGGCCGAGAAGGCGGGAGCGGACCTGGTAGTGAATTACCGCTCGCCCGGCGCTGTCCAGCAAATCCAGGCGTTCGCTCCTGCCGTCGACCGGGTGATTGAGCTGGCGCTCGGCGCTAATCTCGAGCTCGACCTGGCGGTGGCCAGGCCGCTGACGACGATCGTGACGTATGCGGCCGAGGCCGCCAATCCCGAGCTCCCGGTTCGGGCCTGCATGTCGGCCAACGTCAACCTGAAATTCGTGCTGCTGTATGGCGTGGCGGCGGCCGCGCTCGATCAGGCGGCCGCGGATATAACGGCCGCGCTAGCCGCGGGTGACCTAACCGGCCTGCCGGTGCGCAAGTTTCCGCTGGCGGCCATCGCGGCCGCCCACGAGGCGGCCGAAGGCGGCCTCGTGGGCAAGGTCATCGTCACCCCTTAGCCCCAGGCGGCGAATGGCAAGAACAGCATGTGTCGAGGGGACGGGGTGACGGGCAACGCGGGCGGGGACGCCTGCCCGGGTACTACTTCTTCGGGAATACCCCGGTGTGGTTAGTCCCGCCCCAGAAGACCTTCGTGCCGACCCGGTCGCGGCGGCCGGAACCCCTACAAGCGCGGCAGGGCCGGTACGAGCCCTTGAAGACGCCGCCGAAGTGCCTGCCCGTCATGTTGCAGGTCGGGCACTTCCTGAGCGGATGAATGCGTGTCGATACCACGTAACCGAGGCCGACAATGACAACAATCACTAGCGCTACCATGTCTGGGGCTCCTTCACTTACCCGCGCGTGAACCCCCCGCCCCTATGCCGCCTTACCCGCGGCCGGGTGCTTCAGATTCCCCTCGCAAGTTGACCACCGCCGTGGGCACTCGGGTCAGGTCCTCACCCTTAGTGCCGACTCACTAGCTCAGAGTAAGCCATCACGACTAATCTGTGAAGGGATTTTGTCACGACCGCTCGGGAAATAAGCGTGCTTACCAAATTTGGACTACTGCATCAGCAGCATCAGCGGTGTGCACTAATGCCTAGCTTTACCGCGAGACCCATGCCGCACAGGCTGACGAAGGGTGGGAACGCTCCCGCGGGCACCCTTCGGCCATCTTGGGTCCTATCAAACCGCCAATAAGGAAGCCCGCGGCCAATGGAGCCACAAGAGCCGACCTGACGTCGCCGAACAACGCAAAGCACACCGCGGCCATGGCATTCGCCACACCGGAGACGGCATTCTTCACCGCGTTGACCTTGACCAGCGATTCCTCAATCATGATGCTGAGCACCACGAGCAGCACGACCCCCGCAGCGGCACCAAAATATCCGACGTACATCGCGACTTCGAACAGTGCGATGCCGTTAACCAGCCGATGCCCTTCATCGGGTGCAGGTACCAGTTTCCTGATCCTGGGCTGAACCAAGAGCACCACCGAGGCCGCCCCGACCTCTTCAGTCCCAGCAGCCACCAGAAAAGATTTTTCGAATTTATCGTGTATCGCTACTACCCTTATAGGGGGTGTAATGACACACGATGACGATTAACACCCCGTTTTGCTGCGGCAGGACTCGCCCGTGAGCGTTTCAGGACCCACTAGTTATCGAATATAACTGCTTCTGTTACAGAATGTGACCATCCATCCGAGTGGTTCCACCAAGGTGCCCCCGGTACCGGCGTAAGCAGCTTCGCCGGCCGAGGAGCCGGGGTTTGCCGAGCGCGAAACTACTTCGAGGTCAAATGATTTGACATGGAAACAGCCGGCGATGAAGACTGACCCGCGTGAGCGAAGCGCGAGCGGCACAGTTCCGGAATGACACGTCGCCGGACCAGGCAGCGCCGCCGGACCGCGCAGCGCCGCCGAACCAGGCAGCGCCGCGGGAAGCGCCGGGGATCGGGTCTACCGGAGGGGGATGCGGTCCGGAACGGGCCGCTGTGGGGTGGCTCTGGGGGGACCCGGCGGACGGGATTCCATCCGATGCGCCGCTGCACGCGCTGCTGCTGGCCGCCTCACGGATCATGGGTGCGTTCTACGCCGGCACATTGACCCAGACCGGGCTCCGGATCAGCCCGGCGGGGCTTGGTGTGCTGCGGGTGCTGCTCGCGGGTGATGGCCTCAAGTCCAGCGACGTCGCAGCCCGTGGGTGGTCATCGCCTGGAACGCTGACGTCGGTGGTGAACACGCTGGTACGAGAGGGCTATGTCGAGCGGCGCAGCGATGCCGTTGACCGGCGGGTGGTCAGGCTGTTCGTAACCGACAAGGGGCGGCGCATCTGTGCGGACTACTATTCGCTGGCCGGACCGTACTGGCGCGATGCCTTCGGCTTCGTAAGCCCGGCCGACGAGCCGGTTATCCGCAAGTTTTTCGTCGACACGATTGAGCAATTCGGTGAGCTGATACGGAAGGAACGCGGCAAGTGACGCCAGACGGGCCCGCGATACGCACCGAAGACCTGCGCAAGACGTATAAGTCGTCCCGCGGGGACGTGCCGGCGGTGCGAGGCATCGACCTCAGCGTCGAATCCGGCCAGTTCTTCGGGCTGCTGGGACCGAACGGCGCGGGCAAGTCCACCACGATCGGCATGCTCACCACGCTGGTTTTGCCCACCGGCGGCCGGGCGTGGGTGGCAGGCAAGGACGTCGTCGCCGATCCAGTCGGAGTGAAGCGCAGAATCGGCGTGGTCACCCAGAACAACACACTCGACATGCAGCTGACCGTGGCGGAGAACCTTGAGTTCCGCAGCAGGTTCTTCGGTCTAGGGCTGCGCGAGGCATCACGCCGCGCCACGCAGCTGCTTGAGGTATTCGGGCTCGCGGACCGGCGCAAGGCGATGTCCACCGACCTGTCAGGCGGGCAGGCGAAGCGGTTGCTGATCGCGCGCGCCTTGGTGCACCGGCCGGACGTGCTCTTCCTTGACGAGCCGACCGCCGGGCTTGACCCGCAGACCCGGGTGAACCTGTGGGACATCCTTCGCGTGCTGCACGGCGAGGGGCAGACCATCCTGCTGACCACGCACTACATGGAAGAAGCCGAGGCGCTGTGTGAGCAGATCGCCGTGATCGACCACGGCGAGGTTCTCGCCGCAGGCACCGTGAACGAGCTGAAGGAAGGTGCGGGCGCCGAGACGGTGATCACGGTCAGGTACGAGGAGGCGGTGCCCGAAGGCGTCACCGCCCGGGCCGGCCTGACCGATCGTCCCGGCGTCAGCAAGGTGGAAACCGACGGCGACTACATCCGGGTGTTCACCCGCGAACCCGAGGGCGTGCTCGGTGAGCTCGTGACCGCAGGTTCGGCCGCCGGATTGACCGTGCGTGACGCGACTCAGCTCAAGCCGAGCCTGGAGACAGTGTTCCTTACCCTGACCGGACGGGAGTACCGGGAGTGACCACCACCACAAATGCCCCGCCGGTAGCGGCGGAACACACAGGCGTTCCCTCGGCGTCCGAGATCGCTGCCCTGATCGCGGATGCGCCGGAGCCACAGCCCACCCTGGTCAGGACCTTCAACGCCATGATGGCCAGGGAGTTCCGGGTGCTGCGGCGCAATGCCGTCGCCACCTTCACCCGGGCCGTCATGCAGCCGCTGCTGTTCGTCTTCGTCTTCGCCTATGTATTCCCGAAGATCGGCGGCGGCTTCAATCTCGGTGCGGGAGCGGGGGCGTCCGCCGGTGCCCAGGTCGCGGGCGCCATCAACTTCGCCACCATTCTCGTGCCTGGCCTGATGGCCTCGATGCTGCTCATGCAGGGCATCATGGCCGTGACGTTCCCGCTAGTCATGGAGTTTTCCTGGCAACGCACGATCGAGGACAGGGCGCTCGCTCCGGTGCCGATCAAGGTCCTGGCGATACAGAAGATCACCGCGGGCGCGGTCCAGGCGTTCCTCGGCGCGTGCATCGTGTTCCCGATTGTCCTGCTCGTCCACGCGGCGGGCCAGGCTCCGCACGTGCACGTGACCAACTGGGGCCTGTTCGCGCTCATCTTGGTCTTCGCGTCGCTGCTCACCTCCTCGCTCGGGCTGCTGCTCGGCACGATCATGGATCCACGCAAAATGCAGATGCTGTTCGCCGTGATATTGCTGCCCGCGACCATGCTTGGCTGCGTCTATTACCCCTGGGCGGCGCTGCACCACATCCGCTGGCTGCAGATCGCAGTGCTGATCAACCCCATGGTCTACATGTCTGAGGGACTGCGCGCCGTGCTGACTCCCAGCCTCGAGCACATGCCGATGTGGGCAGTAATGCTCGCGCTCGTCGGCGGCACGGTGGTCTTTGGCTACCTGGGCACCCGTACCTTCACCAAGCGAGTCCTCAACTAGCGCCCCGGAAAGCCAGAGAAACCACAGAAAGCCAAAAAAACCCCGAAAGTAGGCGTCAAGGTCCGCCGGGAATACCGCTTAACGGTTCAGTGCTGTTAGTGTTGGTTGCCAACAGCCCGGTGATCCACTGCCGGGCGCGCAAAGCGGAGGACCACCTCCCACCCAGTCGGCCCGGTTTTACACCGAGGCAGGCGGGTCTGGCCAGACGTCCCGGCAGACGGTGCGTGCGAGTGCGTACGGTGTCGGGTGCCGGCTGGCACGGCGCATTCCCGTGGCAATGTGCGGGACGGCGCCGTTGTTGTGGTTGCCCCGGCGGAGCGCATCGCTCGCGGGGCTTTTCTCGTCGCGGCGTCCTCTGGGACGCCAACGGGGGAACTCCCGGGCATGACGGCCATGACGCCGCCGGAAACACCGGCGGCGGAGGTGAGGCTCAGGAGGTCACATCAGCACCGAAGCACGTATCAACGAGCGCATCCGTTCTCCCGAAGTCCGGCTGGTCGGGCCGAAAGGAGAACAGATCGGGATCGTCTCGATTAACGACGCGCTCAAGCTGGCACAAGAAGCCGATCTCGACCTGGTCGAGGTCGCACCCACAGCCCGGCCACCGGTCTGCAAGCTCATGGACTACGGAAAGTTCAAGTATGAGTCCGCGGTCAAGGCCCGGGAGTCGCGTAAAAACCAGACCCAGACGATCGTCAAGGAGATCAAGCTCCGCCCGAAGATCGATCCGCACGACTACGGCACCAAGAAAGGCCACGTCGAGCGGTTCCTGAAGGCGGGCGACAAGGTCAAGGTGACGATCATGTTCAGGGGGCGTGAGCAGTCGCGTCCTGAACTAGGCTTCCGTCTGCTGCAGCGTCTCGC
>Ga0302326_10012420_pt1 | contig 18171 bp, 13 predicted proteins | sample Palsa_T0_3_FD_202264 | JGI IMG/M metagenome (GOLD analysis project Ga0302326, IMG submission 202264) | Peat permafrost microbial communities from Stordalen Mire near Abisko, Sweden - Palsa_T0_3 | ecosystem: Environmental > Terrestrial > Soil > Palsa > Peat permafrost | place: Sweden: Abisko...
AAACACTTTGCGGGCCCGGGTTATCGGCCGGTCCAGCGACGGGAATCACAATTGGCTCAGCGATCACGGCGTAATTCCCGTTACCTATGGTCATGGTGTTGAGAATCGGATCCGGGCTGCGTCCGGTGGAAAAGTGGATGCGTTCATTGACACATTCATCGACTTCGCCGCTTGCGGCTCAGTATCGCGTGAAGACTGAGCGAGGTTCGCGATGCCTAACGAGACCTACAGCAGTGTAAGGGCTGAGCGATCGGTTCAAAATGGACGGTGGCCCCGTCGCTCTGGGCGAATTTCACGCAACGTCAGAAAGGCGGAAGCATCGAGCGCTCCGGGAATCACGATGTTGGCTCATAGAGTCCAGACGCAATGACCTTTCTGATAGAAGGAGAGCTGGCCACCCTCGCTCACCATCAACACATTGCCAAATTGCGAGGCGCCGATGGCCGCCGCGGTACGTCCCCCTTCGCCGACGTCCTCATCCTCATCCACCTGCTGGCGGTGTCGAAGAATCGCTCCGAACGCGAGCAATCTGGAATCGAGATCGAGCACGACGCTCCCATCGATCTGCGCGATGCTTTCAAGCACCGCCGATGAAAGGTCGGTCGCGCGTGTTTTTTGCAAGAGGTAATGGAGCCGATTCTTGGCGCTTGCTCTCTCCGGCTGCTTGGTTTCCAGCATATCCAATGCGCTCACAATCCGGCGAGCATGCCGAGCGTCTTCGAGCACGACAAACATCCCTCCGCGGCGGCCTTCAGCGAGGTTAAGACCAGCGGAAAAAAGCCGGGCGGCCAAATCCTTGCGCCCGACTGCAGCCTCCCACGCTGCATATTTCGCGACCGAGTCTGTAAGATGCCAGCGCCCGTCGAAGAAATTGAATAATTGAACGCCCTCGCCGAAGATCTTAATCTCACCATTGGGTGTCAGGACAAGGCATATGTGGCCGCCGCACAAAGTGGCTTGGCTGTGGGTTCGATAGCGTCGCGCACTGGGAACCGGAAGCTCCAGTGCGCTGAAAGGTTGTGCCCATTCCTGCACGTCGACCAGTTCCACCATAAATCCCTTCTCATCCACTAACGCGATGGTCCGCAAGCCGTCGCAGATCCTATGAAAACTGTGAATGGCAGTTAAATCGCTCGAATATGGGAGTGCGTCGGCTGGCTGCGCCGGCACCGAGTGACAAGCGTCGGGCCACGCCCCGAAGAGCAAGGCGCCGGTCGAGATTCGTTTGTCCTCATAAGAGCTGAGCGCGCTGATTCGAAGGACCTCGATAGCCTCGGAAACCCGATCGGGAAGTGTGCTCGCGCTTACAGCGTCGTCGAAAACCCGTCCTTCGAGAAATGTAGAAACATAGCGATCCTCGGTCAGACCGCCGAAGATCGGCATATTTTGCGCCGCCGCGTCGCGGTTGAACAGCAGCTCGTGCCGCGTGGAAAGGAACTTTGCAATGCTACGAACCATCTTCTGTTGGTGATCGCTGAATTCCTTGTGATCGGTGAGCGCATACCTGGTCCCTAGCCAATCAAAATTTAAGCCTCCCTGGGATACCGGCTGAAAAACGATCTGCGGCGTCCATTCCGAAACTTGCCTGACAATCTCCAGGTGGCTGGAAGGAAGGAAATATTGCACCCCTCGTATCAGGAGCTGTTGATACAACCCATTGAAAACTGGTTTGCCACCTTCTTTGAGCGCGGATACAACCATATACCTCTAGATGCTTCGAGGAGGCAAAACGCTGCTTGGCAAACGCGCACGCTTGAGAGGGGCGCTGTCCCACCTACGACAACCGGGTACGTTCCTTCGACGCCAGTGTCGCTGGAGTGTCAAACACTTGGGCGACTTTGCTGTATCCCGCGGTATCGGCATCAACCCGAAATGGCCTCTTACTTGCTTCTGAAACGATGGCCCACGCGACCCAACATGAATCCGACCGCGTTCACGCCGGGCGGGACAAGGAGGATGAAGAATGAGATACCGGAAGCTGGGAAATACCGGGCTTATCGTAAGTGAGGTGGCTCTGGGTACGATGCAGTTCGGCGGCAAAATGAACATGGGCAACCTAGGCCAGGAGCAAACCACGCAGATGGTCCAACTGGCTCTGGACAGAGGGATCAATTTCATTGACACGGCCGACGTCTACAGTCTGGGCGAGAGCGAAACGCTGTTAGGAAACGCCTTGAAGGGCATTAGAGAAGAAATCGTTCTGGCCACCAAGGTCCGGCTGCCCATGGGTGAAAACTTCAATCGGAGTGGCGCTACCCGCGTGAACATCATGCGCGAAGTGGAGGCTAGTCTGCGGCGATTACAGACCGACTATATCGACCTCTATCAGGTGCACGGATGGGACAGCAATACGCCTTTGGAGGAGACGCTGCGGACTTTAAACGACCTGGTGCGTCAGGGAAAAGTCCGCTATCTCGGGCTATCCAATCTGATGTCCTGGCAGGCGGCGACGGCGGTGATGCTCCAGGAGCGTCTCGGCCTTGAAAAATATGTGACGGCTCAGATGTATTACAGCCTCGTCGGCCGGGGAATCGAGTACGAATTCCAATCGTTCGCCGAGTACCACAACATCGGCATACTGGTCTGGAGCGCGCTGGCCGGCGGATTCCTCAGCGGCAAGTACAGCCGCAACAATCCGGCGCCCGATGGGACACGCTACGCCGAGGCCGGTCAGTTCGTGCCTTTCGATAAGGAAAACGGTTACCAAATCGTCGATGTATTGAAAGAAGCCGCCAAACGGCACGGCGCGAGCGCTGCCCAGGTGGCCCTCGCCTGGGTTCTGGGACGGCCGGCCGTGAGCAGTGTGATAGTCGCCGCGCGAAAACCTGAGCAGTTGGAAGACAACATACGCGCCGTTGAGCTGCGCCTCTCGAGTGAGGATGTGCGGCTGCTCGACGAGGTCTCGGACCCCGGTGTTCCCTACCCGAAGTGGATGGTCCTTCAACTCGACACCGCCGAAGACCCGCGTCCAAAAGTGCTGCACCCTGAAAAGTATGGGGCGGACGGACGTTGGAAGGACCTTCGCGGCAGCCGGTGGTCCGGCTGAGTTTACAGTATTCGCGCCGGCAGCTTGCAATACTCAGCGGCCGGGGTGAAACGGCATGCCGCCATGCCCCGCGCTGGCGGGCTCTGGAGTGCGCAATTCTAAATTGACCACAATCGGATCCTGTCCGTCTCGCACCACCACAGCTTCGCAAGACTCATCCGGGCTGGCATTGATCTCCTGATGCGGCACGTAAGGTGGAACGTAAATAAAATCCCCTGGCCTGGCTTCCTCGCTGAATTCCAGCTCATCGCCCCAGCGCATTCGAATTCTGCCTTTTACCACGTAAAGGACCGTCTCCAGTTCTCCGTGATGATGCGGTCCGGTTTTGGCATCCGGTTGAACCAGCATTGTGCCGGCCCACAACTTGTTTGCTCCAGCTCTGGCATGGGTAATCGCGGCGGCGCGAGTCATGCCCGGCGTCTGTGGTGTATTCAAATCAAGTTGATCTGAATGGACGATTTTAACTCCCTGATTTTCCCAATCCATTGGTAAGCCTCGCCTTGAACTTCGTCTATCCTGCGTTAGCGGCCCTGGCGTACGCGAAATCATGCCCGCCATACCACTGGGGAGAACCAACGCTACGCGCGGTTGCCCGGCGCGAGAGATTCTGGCTCTCCGGGGTTTGGATTCCGTCGGCGGTAATTCCGAGTCTGCGCATCATGGCGATCAGCGTCGTTCGAGGTAACCCCAGTCTCGCGGCGGCGCCGTTCCGCCCGCCGACAACCCAGCGTGTCTCACGAAGCGTCGCGGTGATATGAGCGCGCTCGGCGTCCTCCAGAGTTCGGACCGTCCCGGAAACAGAGTCCTCAGTCCTGAGGTCCGCCGTATCCGCCCGCAGTACACGGCCGGTCGTCATAATTACCGCCCGCTCGATGAAATTCTGCAGTTCGCGAATATTACCCGGCCAACGATGGTGCTGTAGAACCTCCATCACCTCTTCCGAGATGTGATCGATCGACTTGCCCTGGCGCTCGGCGAACCTTCGAACGAAGTGCTCCACCAACAGCTGTACATCGTCTTCTCGTTCCCGCAGCGGCGGCAAAGTAATTGGAAACACGTTCAGCCGATAGTAAAGGTCGGCGCGAAACTTCCGTTCTTGCACCAATTGCCACAGATCCTGATTCGTAGCGGCGACTACACGCACGTCAACTTGAAAGGTGCGGCCGCTTCCCAGGCGCTCGAACTGCCGTTCCTGGAGAACCCGCAGAAGTTTGGGCTGCAGTTCGAGAGGGAGATCCCCGATCTCGTCAAGAAAGAGCGTGCCGCGGTCCGCCGTTTGAAACCGGCCGACGGTCTGATTGACGGCGCCCGTGAACGCGCCCCGTTCATGCCCGAACAGTTCGCTCTCGAGCAAGGCGCCGGGGATCGCCGCGCAGTTAAGGGCCACGAAACGGTTCTGCCGCCGAGGGCTGGCGTCATGAATCGCCTGGGCGATCACTTCTTTGCCGGTTCCAGTCTCGCCTTGAACCAAGACAGTGCAATCGGCTGATGCAACCATGTTTATCGCGTCGAGTACAGCTCGGAATTTCGGGCTGGAGCCAATTAGATCGGAAATAGCCATTGTCTTTCTCCTATTCAAATTGCTGCGGAACCACTATCCCTCATTGAGGGTTGGCCAGAGCCACGCGGATGGCTTCCAGCAACTCTACGGCATCGAACGGTTTATAAAGAAAGTTGGCGGCGCCCTCGTCGAAGGCGCGCTGCCTGGTCTCATCATCGTTGTGGGCGGATATGAAGATCACCGGCAGCTCTGGGCGCTCGGTCCGAATGCGACGCTGCAATTCGATTCCGTTAATGCCTGGCATCCGCACGTCGGTGATCAAACACCTCGCCCCGAGCAGCGTACCCGACTGCAAGAATTCCTCCGCCGACGAGAACATCAGAGGCGCATATCCAGCGGATTCGACCAGGCTCTCGATCGATTCCCGAACTCGAAAATCGTCGTCCACCGCTACTACGAATTGTTTTGCGGACCCGGCCATCTGAAGTGCATCTCCATCCACGGTTCGATAGTAAATGGAAATGCGGGGGCGGACAATTATAGGTTTATTCAGGAGGGTCGAGCTGTCTGAGCGATGCCGAGTTTGTCCGCCATCCTAACCAGCTCGGCCAGCGATCGCGCGCCCATCTTGCGCATAATCTGGCCCCGATGGACTCCGATGGTGATCTCGCTGGTGCCGAGCTCGCCGGCAGTCTCCTTATTCGCGAAGCCGGCGACCACAAAAGGCAGCACTTCGCGCTCGCGGGGCGTGAGCAGGGAGTAACTCTTCCGCAGCTCGGCTAATTCCAACCTCTTCAGCCGCGCCGTTCCATCCAGAGCCAGGGCGGCATCAATCGCCTGCAATAATTCCCGTTCGCCGAATGGTTTCGATAGAAACTCAATCGCACCGGCCTTCATCGCCCGCACCGAAGAAGGGATGTCACCATGGCCGGTGATAAAGATTATCGGTGGCGCATCCCCGCCGGCCAGTTCGCGCTGGAGTTCGAGACCGTTAACGCCCGGAAGTTGCAGATCCAGGACCAGGCAGCCGGGAGCGTCCGGCTTTTCGAATGCCAGGAACTCCGCAGCCGAGCCAAATGCCGCCACGCGCAATCCCACCGATGAGATCAGGCTGCACAGGGCTTCGCGGACGCGCGGATCGTCATCGACTAAAAAGACGATGGGGTTATCTGGAGTCGCCATTCGGTTCTCGCATGGGGAGAATGAAGTAGAAGGTTGCGCCGGTTCCGTCGGCCGATTCGGCCCAAAGACGGCCCTGATGCGCCTCAACAATCGAGCGGCAGATCGCTAATCCCATGCCCAGTCCGTTTTCTTTGGTGGTGAAAAACGCTTCGAAGGCTTTATCCGGTTCGGCCAGACCGGGGCCGCAGTCCCGAACCTCAACCAGCACGCCCTCGCTTGCTTGGTGCTTCGACCGAATGAAGAGTCTCCTGGGCCGGTCCGCGGCTTCCTCCATAGCGTCCAATCCGTTTACCAGCAGGTTGAGCAGCAGCTGTTGTAATTGGACGCGATCGCCCACGACAGGTGGCAGATCTTGTTCCAATTCTGTTTCAACAGCCACGCCCCTGCGAACCACCTCGCTTCGCGTAAGGCGAAGCACTTCGCCTATGACTTCGTTCATGTCTAGCGCCGTCTTTTCGAGGGAGGCCCGCTTGAACAGCGCCCGGATACGCCGTATGATTTCGCCCGCATCCTTGCCGTCGCGAACAATCCTTTCGGCGGCCTCGTGCGCCTTGGCCAAGTTGGGCGGCTCGGCGGATAGCCAGCGCAGGCAGGCGTGCCCGTTCGCGACGACCGCCGCGAGGGGCTGATTGATTTCGTGCGCAATGGAGGCGGAGAGTTCGCCCACCGTGGCTGTCTGCGCCGCTCTCGAAAGCCGCGTCTGCGTGCTGCGAAGAGCTTCCTCCATGTTCTTCCGGTCGTCGATATCGATCAGCAATCCGTACCAGCGAGTCGGGTGCCCGTCCGCATCGCACGCCGGTTGCCCGAGGACATGAAACCACCGGTACGTGCCGTCAAACCGCCGAAGCCGGTATTGGACATCGTGCGGCTCGCCGGTTTCGACGGCATTCGACCAGGCGTCGATCGTGGGTTGCACATCGTCGGGGTGCAGAAAGTTGAGCCAGCCGGCCTGAGCTAAGGCCTGAGGATTGGTGCCGATGTAATCGAGAATGCGCTGGTTCACGTAGTTGAGCTCGCCGTTGGGGGCAGCGCACCAAACCAGGCCAGGCATGGTTTCGACGATCATGTTGAGATCCCGCTCGCTGTTCCGCAGGGCGTCCTCTGCATTAATCCGATCTTCGATATCGGTCAGCAGGGTGTACCAACGGACAATGCGGCGATCATTGTCACGCAGGGGCAGGCCTCGACAGTGAAACCAGCGGTATACGCCGTCGGCGCGGCGGACACGAACGTCCGCATCGAACGGATGCCCGGTTTTCACCGAGCGCGTCCATAGGCTTCCCACGGCCGGAAGATCGCCCGGATGCACAACGGCAGGCCAGTTTTTTAATTCCTCAAGCGGCTTGCCCGTGTAATTCTGGAGGGTCTGGTTAACGAGTTCCACCTCGCCTGCCGCCGTACTGGTAATGACGAAGCCGGGGATGCAATGCACCATCAGGCGAAGATTCTGTTCGCTCGCGCGGAGCGCTTGCTCGGCCAGCTTTCGGTCTTCAATGTCGATACACGTTCCGTACCACTGGACGATTCTTCCGGATTCGTCACGCAAGGGACTGACGCGGAAAAGGAACCAGCGATATGCTCCGTCGAAACGGCGCAGACGCGCTTCCAACTCGCGCTCCTCGCGATCGGCCAGGATCGCTTGCCAGTACTCCATGGTGCGGTCCAAGTCGTCAGGATGCACCACAATCTTCCAGCCCCAACCCAACGCCTCTTCTACCGAGATGCCGGTGTAGTCCAGCCAGCGCTGATTGATAAAAGCACTGGAACCGTCTGGGCGGCTGGACCACGCCGGCACGGGAATGGTGTCGATGATCAGCCTGAGGCGATCTTCGGATCCTTTGATTTCATCGAAGGCGCGCTGCAAGGCTGCGCTCGACTGGCGCTGCTCCGTGACGTCGATCGCCGTTCCCACAAATTCGAGGATCTCGCCCGACGCGCCGAGCACAGGATGCCCCACTATGCGGAGCGTGCGGTTGGTTCCGTTTTGTGAGATCAAAGGGAAATCGCCGTCGAAAGCGGTTTTCTTGAGGCGCGCAGATTCGAACGTTTCCACCAGCCGTGCCCGGGCCTCGGGCGGGAACAAGGCGGCGAATTCCTCAACGGAAGGGGGATGGTCCGCTGGGGGCAGGCCCACGAGCAGGAACATCTGCTCGGACCAGTAGGTTGTCTGCATACTATCGGCCGCGGACGCCCAACTACCGCTTCGGCTCAACTTCTGGGCTTCCGCTAAGTAAGCCTCGCTTCTTTGCACTTGCGCGGCGATTTGCCGGCGAGCTTCCTCGCCGCGCCGCCTGGCCTCGATCAAACCGACGATGAGCAGGGTAGCGCCCAGGAAGGGTCCGAATCGCAGATAGGACGATGAATTCATGTAGAAATGGAATCGCGGCGGCAGGAAAAAATAGTCGAAGGCCAGAGCCGAGAGTCCAACTGAAAACAGGCCGGGGCCCTTGCCGCCGTAGAGACTGGCGACCATGACTGCGACGAACAAACACGAGGTCGGGGCATCCAGCCACCAGGCCAATGCGAGCGCGAGGCCGCAACAGATCAGCGCCAGACCGTAGCGTCGAATCTGAAAGAGGACCTTCAGTTGTGATGCCTCCCCCACGTTTATCAGTAGGTGCAGCAGAGGCGGATGAACGCTTCTGTTTCTCGATCATGGCATATCCAAAACGGATTCGGGACTAAAGGATTATTTAGGCCGGGCGCCAAAGGCTCGAGGGCGGCCGTCCCGCCCGGGAATCGCGCCAGCTCCAGCCGCCCTTAACCCCTAAGAATTCCGCTCGCGGGAGGCGCGAGAGCGACACCTAAACGTGTCCAGTGACGATGGCTCGACAGAAGATCTCGCTGGTTGCCCTTAATTGTGAGTACTTTTTCAAGTTGCTCCATGTGGTTCGCGAATTGCATCGCTATGGGTGTGGATTGGAGAAGCTTATGATAATCGAAAACAAGATCACTTCTCATAGCCGGTTGGGATTCATCGGCCTCGGATACCTCGGCTCTCGCGTTGCACGGCGCTTGGCCGCCGCTGGATTTCCCATGGTGGTCTTTGATCGCGACCGCGAAAAGACGAAAGAACTAGCGGCTCTCGGCGCCACGGTAGCGTTGAGCCCCGAAACGCTGGCTGAAGAAGCCGATGTGGTGCTGTCATGCCTTCCGAGCGACGCCGCGGTAAAAAGTGTCTACCTAGGCACGGGCAAACTTCTCGAAAGCGCCAGACCCGGTACACGGATTGTCGAGCTGAGTACCATCGCTCCGGAGACTTCCCGGCAGATACACGATGCGGCCTCGAAGTTTGACATTTCCATGCTGGATGTAGCGATCTCGGGAAGCACGCCCGCTGCCGAAGCCGGCAAGCTGACGCTATTCGGCGGTGGCGAGCGTGAAGTCTTCGAAGCTGTACAGCCGATCTTTGCCCCTATCGCGAGCCAGTGGTTCTATATGGGAGCGAGCGGCTCGGGTGTGGCGATGAAACTGGTAGTGAACACGCTCCTGGGATTGGGCATGCAGTCCCTCGCTGAAGCGGTGGCGCTAGGCTCCGGGCTCGGCCTGCCTCGCGACCTGCTTTTGGACGTGCTGGCCAAGACCGCCGTGGTTGCGCCGGCCCATGCCGGAAAGCTGGCCACTGCAAAACGGAACGACTATGCGCCGCAATTTCCAATTCGCCTGATGTCCAAGGATTTCGGACTGGTTCTGACAGCCGCGGCGGAGTGTGGCCTCTCGATGCCGGCTACGGAAGCGGCCGCGGTTGTTAACTCCGCCGAAGCAGAGCACGGGGGCGAAGAGGATTTTTCCGCGGTGATCCGACGAATGGAACAGCTGGTGGGCTTGGAGCACGCTCTACCACCGGTCGCCTAGACCAGCGGCCTGTGGCAAAACCGGCTCCCTTACGGTCGCGGTTCTGTAGCGCGATGAATCTACTGAACCGCGCACGTTAGTGAGCGGTGCGCTACAGACTTTTACCACAGGCTGCTAGTCTCGTGTCCCAGTGGTTCGTGACATATTTCGTTGTGGGGCGGACGCCGTCGTCCGCGCCGGACCGCCCCACTTTGCGCAGATTTTCATACAAACTTCTGGGACATTAGACTAGGCTAGCTAGCTAGCCTGTTGTCGACGAATCCAGGTTGAATACAGACTATCGCTCTTTAGGAGATTTGAGAATGACCTTGCGAACATTGGGACAAAGTGACTTGAAAATTACGCCGATCGGCATCGGAGCTTGGGCCATCGGCGGCGGACAGTGGGAATTTGCGTGGGGGGCGCAGGATGACACCGAGTCCATCGCTGCAATCCGTGCCGGACTCGATCGCGGAATCAATTGGATCGATACCGCTGCGGTTTATGGGCTGGGGCATTCCGAAACGGTGGTCGGCCACGCCGTCAAAGGGCTCGCCAGACGCCCTTACATTTTCACCAAGTGCAGCCTGGTGTGGGACCAATCCGGCAAAATATCGCACAACCTGCAGGCTGCCTCCATTCGCCGGGAAGCCGAGGCCAGCCTGAAGAGGCTGGGCGTGGATAGTATCGATCTCTATCAAATTCATTGGCCGGCCTGGTCCGGGAATCCCGAGAGTGCTTCGCCCGGATCGATTGAAGAAGCTGTCGCCGAGATGGCGAAACTCAAGGCGGCAGGCAAGATCCGCAATATCGGGGTCTCCAACTTCAACGCGTCGCAGATGCAGCGCGCACAAAATGTCGCTCCCATCACTTCGCTCCAGCCGCCATATTCGCTCCTGTTCACAGAGGTGGAGACCACAACGCTTCCGTTCGCCTTGAGCCACCATATCGGTGTGATCGTCTATTCCCCGATGGCTTCCGGATTGTTGAGCGGAGCGATGACGCGGGAGCGCATCGCGGGACTTCCCGCAGACGACTGGCGAAAGAATAGCCCGAACTTCCAGGAGCCGCTGCTCTCGCGCAACCTGCGGCTGGTGGAAATACTGCGCGCCATTGGGCAGCGCCAAAACGCGTCGCCCGGCGAGGTGGCCATCGCATGGACCCTACTGAATCCCGCTGTCACGGCGGCGATCGTCGGAGTCCGCAGTGCGCAGCAGGTGAAGGGTATTGCCGGCGCGGCCGATGTGAGGCTCAACGCAGGCGACTTACGGGAAATTGAACAGGGGCTGACATTGCAGCCCGCTTGAAGACGAAACGTGGCGCCGAGTCCACCGCGACGATTATTGAAATATGCTCTGGCGCCACTTTGCAATTCGGTTAGGACTAGCATTGATCTCCGGGCTGCTGACAGCTTGAACGGCGCGACCCGCCGACGATGGCTTCCGCATCGCGGCGCAAGTCGTTTCAGGCGTCGGATTCCTAGGGGCGGGCGTGATTCCGTCCAACGGACTCAGTATCTCAGGCCTGAATACCTCGGCCACGGTTGTGTGTTCCGCGGCTATCGGGAAGCTGGTGGGATACGGCTTGTACGGTTCCGAGCTCACGGGTGCGATCGCCGTGATCGCCGCCAACCGTTGGTTTGCGGCCCATCGGGAAAGCGCTGAACCACACCAAGGGCGCGATGGACTCGGACGTTGGCAAGCGTCTCCATATCGCCATCACCGACAGCGCTTTCTAGGATTGGACGATGCAAACTCCCGAGCCGACGGGAAGTTGGGCGTTCGGTGCGGTCTCCGTCGCCCACGAAGTGGTTTATGGCGGCTCGATGGATCCGCTCGACGCCGCCACGGCCAAGATCCTGTGGTCCTTCGCGTCGGGTGGTTCGGTGGCTAGCGGACCGCCGATCGCCGATGGCATAGGCTTCTGGCGATCGGCTTCTGTGCACCTCGCGGTTAAACTGTCAGAAGTAAGGAAATCATGATAACGGCGGGCAACTGGGAGGTAATCCAAGGGGACGAGGGGTGCAGAGACGGGCACTATCGCGACAAGCAGGATCTGCGCCGAGACAAGGTGGCGGCTTGGGCGCAGATCCCGCGGTGGAACTGGATCCGAACGACTCCACTTCTCTGCAAGCGCAAAACCCGACCGCCGGTATTCCTGCCATCTGGAATGCCACTTTCCAGAGGCAGCGCTTGCTCGGAACCTGGATCGCGCTGTGCCGCGTGTTCCGTAACGTAGCATCGAAACCGACTGTGATCAAACCGCGAATGCCGGTTCCAAAAATGGGGCTCGTGTCGATCGCTCTTGTCATACCGCTTCTAGAGTCGACGTTCGATAGGGCATTCTGTATTTATGAAACTGGCTCGAAATCTTGGCATAACGGCATTGGCTTTCTCGGCACTCGCGCAGGCTCAGGTCAAGAACAGCGAGGCAACCACGCAAACTGTGATGCGCACCGCGCGGATCATCCAGGCGCTGCCCGAAATGAATCAGTTGAACGAATTGGTTCGTAACCAACCTGACCCCTCGAAGATCAGCCCGCTACGCCAGATAATCGTTGAAAAGGTCCTAGCCGGTTCGTTAGAAGTGGACGCGACCATCGCGCAAATCGACAATGAGATTGCCCAATCCAATGAAGTTCGCGGCTATCTCTCCGATAAACGGGACAGGGCTGTCAACCGTGCAAATCTATTGAGTATCGTTTCGGGCGGAACTTTGGGGGCAACCAGTGCCGGGCTCCAGTTACCTTCCGGAGATAACAAAGCTTCGTCTCTCGTCGGCATCGCCGCGGGCGTACTCTCCTCCACTTTAGCGATCTCCGGTATTCGGGCGCAGAAAGGAGGAACCAGGCTTTTCGACTTCAGCTCCAATATGTTGGCCGAGCTGCTCGATCGGCCGGCACTCGCCGATAGCCGCTACGACCCAATTGTCTGGACCTTTCTCAACGACGTCGCACCAACAGAGGAGGAAGGCCTCACGAGGAAGGAGCGCCTCATTCAGACATGGATCACCCTCAAACGAACAGACCCGGCTTCAACTTCAGCCGGTAGGAACAAAATCGACAGGGTGACCAGTAAGCCTTCCGACAAATTGCCTCTAACCATCGACGACTTGGAAGATCGTTCGGCAATGCTCGAAGACGTACGAGCGAAGATCTCGTTTCTCAAACGCGATCTTGCGGCCTTGCTCCTTTCTTTGCCTGCCCAGTGAACCGATTGAATGAAGCGGCCCGACCGTCGCTCGGGAAGCTGTGTCGCCCGATGAACCAGCATGTCGTTCAGTGAACACCAATCCCGGCAAACCCAGATAGATACACCGTCGCGAAATGACAGAGGCAAAAAGACTTGCTCTGAAATTTCGGTATCGGTTGGACTGGCGCGGAACTTGCTCTTGGGAGGGCCATGAATCGAGGTAAGGCGGAAATGATATGTGGATAGTTAAGATTGCTCTTGACCGGCCCTACACTTTCATCGTCCTTGCGTTTCTGATTCTCATTGTCAGTCCGGTTGTTATTCTCAATACCCCCACCGACATTTTTCCGAATATCGACATTCCAGTGGTGGCCGTCGCCTGGACGTACACAGGCATGAATCCCGAAGAGTTAGAGGGCCGGCTTACCACCGTTTATGAAAAAGTACTGACCACGCTGGTAGACAATATTGAGCACATCGAATCAACGACAGTAAACGGAACGGCGGTAGTCAAGATCTTTCTCCAACCTACGGCAAGCGTCGATCGCGCTAACGCACAGGTCACCGCGGCTTCGCAGAACATTTTGCGCCAGCTGCCGCCGGGCACGTTGCCGCCGTTGATTGTGAACTACACCGCCTCCAGCGTGCCGATTCTCCAGCTCGCTCTTTCCGGGCCGGGACTCAGCGAGGCGGACCTGAACGACCTGGCCTTGAACTTCTTGCGGCCGCAACTGGTGACGGTTCCCGGCGCGGCGGTGCCTTATCCCTATGGCGGCAAGCAACGAGAAGTGATGGTCAACCTGGATAGCGGGTTGCTCCAATCTAAAGGACTCTCTCCGCAGGACATAGTGAACGCGGTGGACGCGCAAAATGTCATCGCGCCCTCGGGAACCGCAAAGATCGGTCAATTCGAGTACGATGTCGCCACCAACTCCGCGCCAAAAACTGTGGAGGAAATGAACAATCTGCCGGTCAAAGTGGTGGGCAACTCGACTATCTATCTCCGGGATGTCTCGCACGTCAGCGACGGATTCATCCCGCAGACCAACATCGTCCGGCAGGATGGCCGCCGTGGTGTTTTGACCACCGTAATCAAAGACGGCGACGCGTCCACGCTCAGCGTTGTCCAGGGTATTCGCAAGCTGCTTCCCCGCGTGCAGCAGACGTTGCCGCCGCAACTCAAGGTTCATCTGCTAGCCGACCAGTCCGTTTTCGTTCGCGCCGCTGTCAGCGGAGTTGTCCGCGAGGCTGGCATCGCCGCCGTCCTAACGGCGTTGATGATCCTGGTCTTCCTGGGCAGTTGGCGGAGCACCGTGATCATAGGCGTTTCTATTCCGCTGGCCATCTTGAGCTCCGTGATTATCCTCAGCCTTCTGCATCAAACCATCAATTTGATGACGCTGGGCGGCCTGGCTCTGGCTGTCGGCATTCTGGTGGACGACGCAACGGTAACCATTGAAAACATCTCCCGTCACCTGGAGGAGGGACAGCCGCTGCACCAGGGAATTCTCGACGGCGCGGCGCAAATTGCGGTACCCGCGCTGGTTTCCACGCTTTGTATCTGCATCGTCTTTCTTCCCATGTTTTCTTTGGGCGGCGTGGCGCACTATCTGTTTCAACCGCTCGCCGAAGCCGTCATCTTCGCCATGCTCGCGTCGTACATCCTGTCGCGAACCTTGGTTCCAACGCTCGCGATGTACCTTCTCAAACCTCGGGAAGAAAATTCCGTTCCCTCGCGCAATCCCTTTACGCGGGCGCAGAAGGCGTTCGACCGCGGGTTTGAGGCTTTTCGCCTGGCCTACCAGCGGTTGCTTAGGACGTTAGTGGGAAAGAGATTTCTGTTTGTACCCGGTTTTCTGTTGGTTTGCCTTTCGGCGGCCGCGCTTGTGCCATGGCTTGGTCAGGACTTCTTCCCGAACACGGACAGCGGTCAATTCATTTTGCACGTTCGCGCCAAGACGGGCACGCGAATCGAAGACACGGCCATGCTCTGCGATCTGATAGAACGTTCGATTCGCCGTGAGATTCCCAGTAAGGAGGTGGCGACCATTACCGACAATATCGGTCTCCCGTATAGCCAGCTCAACTATATCTACAGCACCTCCGGAGCTATAGGCGCCTCGGACGCCGATATCCTGGTTTCACTCAACGAAAAGCATCACCCCACGCCCGATTATATTCGCGATCTTCGAAAAACCTTGCCCGCCGCTTTCCCTGGCACTTCTTTTTACTTTTTGCCGGCGGACATGACCACCCAGATTCTCAACTTCGGACTCCCGGCCCCCGTGGATGTGCAAATCGAAGGGCAGGATCTGCAAGCGAATCGCGAATTGGCCGACAGCGTACTGAGCCAGCTGAGGCATGTCGCCGGCCTGACAGACCTGCGCATTCAACAAGAGTTCGACTATCCCCGGTTTAACGTGGATGTCGATCGAACCAAAGCGGCCCAGGGCGGCTACACGGATCGCGATGTTACCAACAGCCTGCTGGTTGCTTTAAGCGGCAGTTTTCAAACCACGCCGTCCTATTTTCTGAACTGGAAAAACGGTGTGCAATACGAAATGATTTCCCAGACTCCCCAGTACCGCGTCCAGTCCCTGCAGGATGTCGGCAACATACCCATCAGTTCTCCGGCCATGATTCATCCGGAAATCCTCTCCAATGTGGCCTCCATCAGCCGTGGAAGTGAAATGGAAGTGCTGTCGCATTACAACATTCGCAGGGTTGTGGACATTTACGGCGCGGTCCAGGATCGCGACCTGGGCGCGGTGGGGCGCGACGTCACTCGCATCGTGAATCAGAACCAGAAGCTGCTGCCTCGGGGTAGTTTCTTCCGCATACGCGGGCAGTTGGACACCATGCGGAGATCTTACGAAGGCTTGCTGGCCGGACTCGGCTTTGCGATTGTTCTGGTTTACTTCCTGATCGTCGTCAATTTTCAGTCCTGGCTTGACCCCTTCATCATCATCACGGCGCTACCGGCCGCGTTAGCCGGCATTATCGTTTTTCTGTTTCTCACCCACACCACCCTCAGCGTGCCCGCGCTGATGGGCGCAATTATGTGCATGGGCGTCGCCACCGCGAACAGTATTCTCGTGGTGGCGTTCGCCACCGAGCGCCTCCAAAGCCACGGGGACCCGCTCAAGGCCGCCATCGAGGCTGGTTTCACCCGTTTTCGTCCAGTCCTGATGACCGCCCTCGCCATGATCATCGGCATGATTCCCATGGCCCTCGGTTTGGGCGATGGAGGCGAGGAAAACGCCCCACTTGGCCGCGCCGTGGTGGGCGGCTTGCTCTGTGCCACCGTGGCCACGCTCGTCTTTGTTCCCACGGTGTTTGGATTGCTGCATGGAATGCCAGACAATCCGCAAGGCGCGCAAACGGAGAATCCCCATGCCTGATATTGAGACGCCCGAAATTAAACACCAGCAAAAAGGTGCCAGCCGTTTGGCTGTCTTGCTAGCCCTTGTGGGGGCTGTTGCGCTCGGAGTTTTCATCTACTCTGGCGTCCACGGCCGCGTAGAAGCGGAATCCAAACTCCAACACGCCACGGAAACGGCCGCCATCGAAGATGTCAGCGTGGCGTGCCCGAAAGCCGCCGCGCCCATCGATGAAGTGGTTCTACCTGGAGCCACGCAGCCTTACGTGAACTCCCCAATATACGCGCGAACCAATGGATATCTGGTGAAGTGGTTTTACGACATAGGCGCGAAAGTAAAGCAAGGCGATCTCTTGGCCATAATCGACACGCCAGAGCTCGACAAACAACTGGAACAGGCGCGGGCAGACCTGGCTTCAGCCAAGTCGAACCTGGCACTGTCTAAGACCACGGCGGATCGCTGGCAGGGCTTGGTAAAGACGCGCTCCGTTTCCCAACAGTCCACCGATCAGGCCGTGGACAACCTGAACGCCACGCAAGCCACGGTAGATTCCTATACGGCCAACGTCCGCCGGCTCGAGGACCTGGTTTCATTCGAGAAGGTCTACGCGCCATTTGATGGAGTGATCACGGTCCGCAATACCGATCCCGGCTGGCTGATCAATGCCGGCGCCGGCTCGCCCAGCGCGGAACTGTTTCAACTGGCGCAGACCAGCACTCTTCGCATCTTCGTCGCCGTTCCGGAGGTCTATTCCCGCGCGGCGCGCGCCGGCTCCACGGCGACTCTGACACTGGATGAATTTCCGAGCGAAATTTTCCACGGCAAAGTTACCCGGACCTCTCAATCCATCGACATGGCATCGCGAACCCTGAATACGGAAATAGATGTCGACAATCCCAGCGGGCAGTTGCTTCCCGGGGCCTACGTGCACGTTCATCTCAGATTGCCCACGCAAACTCGCTCCGTGATTATTCCCGCCAATGCCTTGCTGTTTCGTTCCGAGGGTCTCCGGGTTGGCGTCGTTCGCGATGGCCACGCACAGTTGGTTCCGATTACGATCGGCGTGGACTATGGCGGCACCGTACAGGTGACGTCTGGTCTGACCTTACAGGACCAAGTGATCGTCAGTCCGTCCGACTCTTTAATTAGCGGGACGCCAGTTCGGATTACCGCACCTACGGCGGGCACAACGCGATGAAGATTCTGCGCCTATGTCCCGTCATAGTCACGCTGGTACTGCTCGCCGGCTGTATGGTTGGCCCCAAGTACCAGAAGCCGCCGGTTCCGGTGACACCCGCGTTCAAGGAGCCGCCGCCCGACTCGTTCAAAGAGTCCGATGAATGGAAGAGATCTCATCCCGATGCAGCCACGCTGCGCGGCAATTGGTGGGAGGTCTTCGGTGATTCCAAGCTGAATGCGCTCGAAGAGCAGGTCACCCTATCCAACCAGGATCTGAAGATGGCCGAAGCGCGCTTCCGTCAAGCGCGCACCATGGTTCGTTTCAACCGGGCGTCGGAATTTCCGACCATTGGAGTGGACCCGAACATTCAATCCTTGCGGTATTCGCCCAATCAACCGTATTTTCCTTCCAACGTCGGTACCAGCGCCAGATCGGGGTTCTCTCTGCCATTCGACCTTTCCTACGAGGTTGACTTGTGGGGCCGGATACGCCGGACTGTGACGTCTGCCGGCGAGGAAGCGCAGGCCACCGCCGCCGATCTTGAGACCGCCTCTCTCAGCCTGCATGCTGAACTGGCGGTGGACTATTTCGAGCTTCGCAGCGCCGATGCACAGCAACAATTGCTGAACGCGACGGTGGATCAGTACGCCGATATGGTGAAACTCACGAAGGATCTGCTGAACGGAGGGGCGGTGCCGGAGTCCGACCTGGTGCAGGCGCAAACGCAATTCGACACCGCGCGGGTGCAGGACACCGATATTGGCGTGATGCGGTCGCAATACGAGCACGCCATCGCGATTTTGATTGGCAAACCACCGGCGGATTTTACTCTCACGGCCTCGCCGTTAAACCTGGAG